>Ga0207796_1000299_pt1 | contig 20481 bp, 18 predicted proteins | sample Pon1CUnioCityCA_6_FD_187274 | JGI IMG/M metagenome (GOLD analysis project Ga0207796, IMG submission 187274) | Marine sediment microbial community from Union City, CA, USA - Pond 1C Sediment 1 (SPAdes) | ecosystem: Environmental > Aquatic > Marine > Intertidal zone > Salt pond sediment ...
TAAAGGGATTAGGGCTGCATGAATATCACGATCTTGGGTTTGGGTCCTGGTGACCCGGACCTTCTGACGCGCCGAGCTTGGGATCTTCTGTCACAGGCCGACGAGGTCTATCTGCGCACCAGGCGACATCCGACGGTTGCCGAGCTGCCAGAGCATCTTGTCCTGCATGACTTTGACCATCTCTACGACACGCTGAACGGCTTTGCAGAGGTCTACGATACGATCGCGGAACAGATCCTGGCCCTTGGGCTACGGCGGGAGGGTGTGCTCTATGCCGTCCCCGGGCATCCGCTGGTGGGCGAGGCGTCGGTGCAGCACATCCTGGGCCGTGCCAGTGACAGGGAATTGCCAGTTACCCTGGTAGAGGGCTTGAGCTTTGTGGAGCCGGTATTGACCATCCTTGGGATAGATGGTCTCGATGGACTGCAGCTGTCTGATGCCACCGAGTTGGCTGTGGCATACCATCCGGACTTGGATACTGACCGGCCTGCCTTGATAGGGCAGCTCTACGGGCAGCGACTCGCGAGCGAAGTCAAGCTGACATTAATGAATGCGTATCCAGAGGATTGGAAAGTCACCTTGGTGAAAGCAGCTGGAGTTGGCACTGGCACGCTCATCAGGATTCCTCTCTACGAACTGGATCGGGGACAAGTCTGTGATCATCTGACGACGCTCTACGTGCCGCCCCTGCCCAATACCGGCGGATTGCCAGGCCTGCAGCAAACGATCGCACGGCTTCGGGCGCCTGATGGCTGTCCCTGGGACCGGGAGCAGACACATCAGTCACTTCGGGAAAATCTCCTGGAGGAGACCTATGAGGTGCTATCGGCGCTGGACGCGGATGACACTGAGAAGCTCTGCGAGGAACTGGGCGATCTGCTGATGCAGATCGCAATGCACGTGCAGATCGCCACAGAGGAAGGCGAGTTCCAGTTTGCCGACGTGATTGGCGGAATCGATGCCAAACTCAAGCGCCGGCATCCGCACGTCTTTGGAGACCTGACGGTAGGCAGCACGGGCGAGGTGTTGCGTGCGTGGGAGGCTATCAAGGCCAACGAACGAGCCAATGCCAGTCACGAAGGGGAACAACCCTCAAGTCTGGACAGTGTGCCCGCGATTCTTCCGGCACTGGCCCGTGCTCAGGCTCTTGGGGAGCGGGCCGCCAGGACCGGGTTTGACTGGCCTGACCTCAGTGGCGTGTTGGATAAAGTGAGTGAGGAGCTCGCCGAGCTGATCGATTGCCGGGATCAGCAAGGGCAGGCTCGAGAGCTCGGTGATCTGCTCTTTAGCTTGGTCAACGTCGCGCGGTGGCTGCGGATAGACGCCGAAAGCGCCCTGCGGGGCGCCTGTGATCGATTTTCCGAGCGCTATGCGCATATGGAGCAGGATGCCCAGAGTCATGGCGTAGAACTGTCCACGTTGTCCCCGGCGGAGCAAGATGCCCTGTGGAACCAGGCGAAGAACCATGGCTGACAAAAGGGGCAGATCTATCATGCTGGCTGCAGCCCACAGCGGTGGTACCACAACTCACTTGACAGGGGGCACTCCGTTGTGTAAAATGGACCATGCAGTCCACTTCCGACCAATGGTTCGCGGCAGAGTGCACAAACGCTCTGTCCATACCCCTGGCGAACCCTCTACCATGCCGAGGATGTGGCGATGTGTGCTGTCTATTGGGTCGCTCTTTGAGCGAGACCTGGATGGGATCTGCCTATTATGATGCGCTGGTATGCGCTTTATACGAAACCTAGAAAAGAACGTCAGGTTGAGATCACCTTGAGAGGGCAGGGAATAGAGACCTATTTGCCTACGGTTAAGAGAAAGGTGCAGCGGCGCGATCGACCTGACCGCGTCGTGTACTTTCCATGCTATCTCTTTGCCCGGATCGATCTTGAGGTAGTCCCAAGATCCTCTATCGATTGGATGCCGGGCATCAGGCGGATTGTGGGAACTGGAGGACAACCGGCTGTCGTTGATGACGAGATCGTTGAGATGGTACGCAGTCGCCTGGAGACGATCGAGGAAGTCGGATACGGTGGCTTGAAGAGAGGCGATCGGGTTCGCATTGTCTCTGGACCACTACGTGATCTGGAGGCGGTCTTTGACAAGCCCATGTCATCAGCGAACCGGGTTCGGGTCCTGCTGGATGTTGTGGGCCGCATGACACCGGTTGACATCGACTACTCCGACATCAAGTCGATGTAGCAGGCCAGCAAGACGGCCTTTAGAACGTTCGGAAGTCTGGCGCACCGGCTGTGCCAGATCGGCGGAGCTTGCCCATCTCTTGGATCTGAAAGCATATAAAAACAGGTGAAATGACAGTAAAGACCCGTATACAAATTGATTACGGAGGGGTGCATTGAATGCACTGATCACAGGTGGGGCAGGGTTCATCGGTGCGAATCTGACCCACAGACTGGTTTCCGAGGGGCACAGAGTCCTGGTCTATGATAATCTCTCGCGCCTGGGGGCAGAGAAGAACCTGGCATGGTTGCGCGCGCAATGCGGCGACCGCTGGACGCTGATCCAGGCAGATGTACGCGACTCGGAAGCGCTTCACCGAGCTGCAGCGGATGTTGACGTCATCTATCATCTGGCCTCGCAGGTAGCTGTCACGACCTCGGTGCAGGATCCGCGCCTTGATTTTGAGGTGAATGCGCTGGGTACTTTCAACGTGCTGGAGGCGGCGCGGCTGTCGGGGCAGCGGCCAATCGTCATCTACGCTTCCACCAACAAGGTGTACGGTGGGATGGAAGATGTGGCGGTGGTCGAGGGTGAGACGGGCTATTCTTATCGCGACTACCCCTATGGCATCTCTGAGGACTATCCCCTGGACTTTCATTCCCCTTACGGCTGCTCCAAGGGGGCCGGCGATCAGTACGTGCGGGACTATGCGCGGATCTATGGGCTGCCCACTGTCGTACTTCGCCAGTCATGTATCTATGGGCCGCGGCAATTTGGCGTAGAGGATCAGGGCTGGGTAGCCTGGTTCTTGATCGCTGCTGTGACAGGGCAGCCGATTACGATCTACGGCGATGGGAAGCAGGTGCGCGATCTCCTCTGGGTGGATGACCTGCTGGACCTGTATGAAGCTGCAGTCCACCAGATCGATGTGGCTGCCGGCCAAGTCTACAATGTTGGCGGAGGCCCAGAGAATACGCTGGCAGTCTGGCAGGAACTGGGTCCGCTCTTGACGGGATTGATGGGACATCAGGTGCCTGTGACCTACGATGACTGGCGGCCCGGCGATCAGCCGATCTTTGTGGCCGACATACGCAAGGCCGAGCAGGAGCTTGGCTGGAGACCCAGGACTACTCGTGAAGAGGGCGTTCGTCGTTTGTACGAGTGGGTGGTTGACCATAGAGATCTATTCGCCTGAGCCGTGTGCGGGGCATACAGCCCGGCTGCGGCAGGTGGGGTGCCTTACTTGGTGCCGCCCCAAGAAGGATAGCTTGAGGTTGATGGCCGCGAGCCTATGTGTGGCATTGCAGGCATAGTCGTAAAGCCAGATCGTTCCCTGTCCGATCTGCGCGAGCGCCTGGGCGCGATGGCCCGGGCTATGGTGCATCGCGGTCCGGACGATGAGGGCATCTTTGTCACCGATGACAGTCGCATCGGGCTCGTCAACCGCCGGCTGGCCATCCGCGATCTGTCGCCTGCGGGTCATATGCCGATGGCGAACGAGGATCGCACCGTCTGGATCACCTATAACGGCGAGATCTATAACACCGCGGAACTGCGGGCTGAGTTAGAGAAGCTAGAGTATAGATTCCGCTCTGGCAGCGACACCGAGGTGATCCTTCGCGGCTACGAGGCCTGGGGTGCGGAGGTGACGGGGCGGCTGCGAGGCATGTTTGCCTTTGCCATTCTGGACGAGCGGCAGGCCCCAGGCGCGGCCCAGCGGCGATTGCTTCTGGCCCGAGATCACATGGGTGTCAAGCCGCTGTACTATGCCCAATCCAGGGCCGCCTTTCTCTTTGCCTCAGAATTGAAAGCTCTGCTGGCGTCCGGCCTGGTTAGCAGGGAGATCGATCCCTCTGGCCTTGTCGGTTACCTGCTCATGGGCAGCGTGCCCAACCCCTTGACCATTTACCAAGGAGCGAGAGCGCTGCCGCCGGCTACCCGGTTGACGGTTCTGCCCGAGCGTCCCGAGCAGGTTATCGAGGAGACCTACTGGCAGCTCAGTTCAGAAGAGGACGAGCCAGCCAATGCTGCCGAGGCGGTTGAGGAGATCGGTGCGTTATTGGCAGAGGCGGTGCGCCTCCGCCTGGTGAGCGATGTGCCACTGGGAGCCTTTCTCAGCGGCGGCCTGGACTCCGGTAGCGTGGTTGCTTTGATGCGGGAGGCCACTGGCGGCCCTATCCGGACTTGCTCGATGACCTTTGCCGAGCCGGGCTATTCGGAGGCCCGGTACGCGCGTGCTACGGCCAATGCCATTGGGACTGACCATCACGAGCGAGTGGTGACCGCCGATGACATAGCTGACGAGTTCGAAGCGATTGTAGAGTCTCTAGACCAGCCCAGCGTCGATGGAGTCAACACCTACTTTGTCTCGCAGACTGCACGGCAGGCAGGACTTACGGTGGCCCTGTCGGGGCTGGGTGGTGATGAGATCTTTGGCGGCTATCCCAACACCTTCACCCAAGTCCCGCAGATGTTGCATGCGCTGCGTTTTGTGCAAGCGATGCCTGCTGGGCCAGCGGCTGCCCGCGCTATTCTCGGTGTGATTCCAGGGAAACGGCGCTGGACGCGAGTACGCGATGCGCTGTCCCGGCCTGCCTCGCCAGCCAGCGCCTACCTCACGCGCCGGGGGCTCTTTTCGCGGGATGAGGTGCGAGCGCTGGTGCCGCCGTCGATCTGGCAGGCAGGAGTGGAGGGCTTTGACCCCGTACAGCACGTCGCAGAGCGGGCAGAGGGTGGGCAGAGCGCCTCTGCATTTGATAGCAAGACGTTTGGGTGGATCAGTCGGGCCGAGTTGCGAACTTACACGCATGATCAACTGCTGCGCGACACCGATGTGATGAGCATGGCCCATAGCCTCGAAGTGCGCGTCCCGCTGCTGGACGTGGAGCTGGTGGAGGCGGTTCTGCGCCTGCCTGCGGCTCTGAAGCTGAACAGACCGGCAGGTCCGAAACCGTTGCTGAAGCAGGCCGTTGGCGACCGGCTTCCAGAGGTGGTGCGCCAAAGGAATGATAAGCAGGGATTTACCTTTCCATTCGCTCTATGGTTAAAGGGGCTCCTGCGCGAGGAAGCGCGCTCGATGCTGGGCGCTGTGCAAAACAAGGGGTGGCTGCAACCTATCGCTGTGCAAGAGGTCCTGGCAGACTTTGAGACAGGCAAGCTGCACTGGTCGAGGCTCTGGGCACTGATCGCCCTGGGAGCCATTCGCTAGGCCGATGAATGTGGACTGGGGGCGGCGACGTGTTGTAGGCACGGTGCTGGTGGGTGCTCTTGCGAGCCTGGTGTTCCTGGTGGTGCTGGTGCCGGAGGTATATTCGCAGCTGCTGGCGAATATCGATCGCGTGCGCACGCTGCACGACTTGGAGTTGCCCGTGCATGAGCGAAGCCTGGACGAGGCAGCCTGGGATGCTGGATGGCAGAGCTTGTGCTCAGCCGGTGAGGGTGCAGCTTCAGTATCGATGCCGGCAAGCGAGCGAGCGCTCGAGTTCAATGCCCTGGTAAGCATCGATCGCGGGGACTATGCGACAGCACGGTCACTGCTACAGCGGCTGGCGGACGAGGGATTGGCTGGTGAGGTACCCAATGCCCTTGCCTACAAAGCGGCACTCGACCTGGATTGGGTCTCGGCTGTCCGCGCATACGAGCCGCAGTCCACGCCGCGCCACAACCGCTGGTGGGGAACTGTTTTCTACCTGGCTGCGCAGCAGCAGATGTTCGATGGGGCGTTGGACGATGCAGAGGCGCTGTACCGGCGGGCCGATGAGGCGTACGGGGTGCGCGGCCCCTACCTCGGGCTAGGCCTGGTGGAATGTCTGGTCCAGCAAGGCCGCCCGCTGGAGGCGTGGGATGCCTATCGTCGCGCCCTGGTAGTGATGCCGCCTGAAGAGGCGTTAGCGCACCTCTCCCGCTTCGACGGGCTTCGCCTGGAGGCCCTGCGCGCCTGGTACGAGCGGCAACCGGAGAACGAGCAGGTGTCAGACTGGCTGGCCTTCTACGAGGAGGAATCACAGCGGGAGCCGGCCGGTCCGGTGGCACTCGATCGTGAACCAACTCCCCAGGTGCCGCTGGAGCTGGACCTGGGCGAAAACCGCACGCTGCTCGGCTTTGACTACCGCGTCGAGGACCTGGAGACAGGGCCGTTCATGGTGGTTGACTTTTACGTGTGGGAAGGGCAGGGAGAGCTGGCGGAGTTCTGGCGGATGCGCCAGACGGTGCTGAACCAGGCACCCAACGGGGCCTTTGCGTGGGATGCGGCACCCGATGGGGTGCGTCCAGTGGGGTGGCATGGGCTGGTGTACAGCCACGACCTGGCGGCGCTGTACGCCGACGAGATGGTGCCAGGCCAGAGTTGGCTGTGTCTGGACGCCGGGCGGATCGGGACTTCGTTTGGCTTGCAGAGCAACACGGTACCCCTTGTGGGTGGGCAGGCGGACTATATTCAGGGTGCCAAGGTGTTCCCGGTGGGGGACGCTGCGCTGTCGTTGGGGAGAACCTGGTTCGGGGTGGAGGATCCGTACAACTACAGCTATGTGGGTGGGGGGCGCCTGCCGGATCAGGTCCAGTTCATGGCCGGGGCGTGGGAGCCTGTAGCTGATGCCGACTCGGCTGCAGTGTGGCTGATGGCTCACCAGACGAGCAAGGGATGCTTCCGGGAGGTGTATCTGTTTGCGGTCTCTGTTGACTAAGCCGCCTGAGGTAAGGCTGACGTGCCTGTTCGCCGTTTTCTGACAAGGCTTCACCACTTGAGGCATAATCTCCGGATTCTGTTACAGGGAACACCGATCCGGCTTACGACCTATGTAGGCAGGCATCCGACGAGCCAGCTACATCTTGCCAGGACAAGTCGTTTCAGTGGCCGCGCGCTGACAGTGGGTGAGAGGTCGGTGCTCTCCATCGGGGCAGGTGCTATCATTGATGGGAATGTCATGATCGGTGATGACTGTACCGTTCGTATTGATCGCAACTTCAAGTTGCTCAATGGTGCTTCTCTGATCGTCGATGACCACGGTCAGGTGCAGATCGATAAAGACTGCCTCGTGGAGGCCGTATCGCCGTTTCGTGCATGTCTGCGCGTGGTGAGGGGCTCGGCTCGGCTGTGTGCTAACGCGAACCTTCGTGGTGAGGTTTTGGTGCAGGAAGGGCAGTTCTGGTTGGGTGCAAACAGCTTTGTCAACCACGGTACAGAAATTCGCTGTGATGAGCGTGTAAGAATTGGCGACTATGTCTTTGTATCCTACTTTGTCGATATCTATGATAGCAACACACATTCTCTGGATTGGCGGGTAAGACAGCAAGAGGTCGAAGATGGTTATCCGAACCATACAGTGCACGGCAGACAGTACGTTGAAATGGCTCCGGTCGAACTGGGAGACCATGTGTGGGTGGGCAAGCGGGCAGCGATCCTGAAAGGGTGTAGTCTGGGGGCGCGAAGTGTTGTGGGTACGCGAGCCGTAGTCACGGCCTCGTGCCCAGAGGGTAGCCTGTTGGTGGGCAATCCTGCCTCAGTCCAACCTCTCTGCGAATCGGATGGTACCAGCTGATTGGAACCGGGACTGAGATAGTGAGAATTCCGTCGATTCGAGAACTGTTCGCCGCCGGTTTCTGGAAAGCAGCTCGGGCCCTGTCCAGTGTGCCCGTTAGGGCAGAGCCTCGCTGGCATGAGGTCAGATCGGGGCCACTGCAGGGCGTTGAGTTATACCTTGATCCCAGGGATGGATCCTCTGGCGAAATGCTTGCTGGCATCTATGACGACTTCCTTTTCGAAGCGTTGGAGGAGCACGGCGCCTTTAACGAAGGTGCAGTGGTATGGGACGTGGGCGCTCACATGGGTTATGACTCCATGGTGTTTGCCTCCCTTGTTGGATCTGAAGGGCATGTTTATGCCTTTGAGCCAAATCCTTACAATGGAGAGCGCTTAAGGCGACACCTCGCCAGGAACCTCCATCTCAGTGACCGAGTAGAGTTGCATCAGTGTGCGGTTTCCAGCCTTGATGGTGAATTGCCGTTTCGCCTGAGTTCAGACTATTTCTTGGGTTCGATAGGTTATCTCGACATGGGTGACCAACTACCTTCAGACAGGATCTCCCATGAAATGTATGAGAGGCTACAGTCGGTTGTCGTGCCCGTGCGTACCCTCGATTCCCTATTCAACGACGGCCTCTTGCCTCCGAGCCTAGTCAAGATCGATGTGGAAGGGGCCGAAGCCCAGGTCCTGGAGGGTGGCTCTGACCTACTTGCACTAGTCAAGCCGCAGCTGCTAATTGAGGTGCACAGCATCAAGAGCATGTTCGCCGTTCAAAGGATGCTATTGAGTCACGGTTACGTACCGACCTTCTTCGATGACTTGCGACATCCATCCAGTTCCCGGGGCTTTGTTGTTGCAGAGTGAGATGGCACGGACCGCAGCACAGCTAGCTATTTCATGGTTGGCGGACGCGAGGACTATGGCAGGAACTCCGGTGAATGCATCATGAGTGCAACTCTCAGGCATCGGGTACTTGCTGGGGTCATGTGGAACTCTGTTGCTCGCGTGGTGCAGCAAACCATGCAGTTCGCTCTTTCGGTGATCTTGGCTCGCCTTCTGCTGCCTGACGATTTCGGCGCTGTCGGCATGATCATGGTCGTTATTACGTTCATGGCCATGTTCGCCGAAGCAGGCTTTGCCTCGGCTCTGGTGCAGCGGACCGACATCTCTGAGTTGCATACAGATTCGGTGTTCTGGTTCAGCGCGGCATCAGGCCTGGTGTTGTCCGGCATTCTCTTTGTCGGTAGCCCGCTTGTGGCAGCATTCTATCACGAACCGATCCTGTCGCCGATGACGCGTGGCCTATCGCCGGTGTTTATCCTATCGACGGTGGGATTGGTACCGGCGGCATTGATGCAGAGGCGCCTGCAGTTTCACGTGATAGCCCGGATCAGCCTGGTCGCCACCGTCATTTCTGGGGTGACTGGCGTCACACTGGCGTTGCTGGGGGCTGGTGTTTGGAGCTTGGTGGTGATGTATCTCATCAGCTTCCTTGTTAGCACGCTCTTGAATCTCATCTGCAGTGGCTGGAAGCCCGGGCGTGCCTTTAGCCTGGCAGCACTCAAGGAGCTGTGGGGCTTTACAGGCAACGTGCTGGGATTCAACTTTGTCAATTATTGGGCCCGGAATGCGGATAGCATGCTTGTGGGCAGGTTTCTTGGGTCTGCTGCCCTGGGATACTACAGCCGCGCATACGGCCTGATGCTAATGCCGATCACCCAGATCATCAGCGTGGTTTCCAATGTGATGTTTGCTGCTCTCTCCACCATCAAGGAAGACAAGGTGCGGGTGAAGAGAATCTACCTCCGTGCTTTGAATCTGATCTCTTTCCTTACCTTCCCCCTGATGGTTGGGCTCTTGATACTCGCAGAGCCATTTGTGCTGACCGTATTCGGTGAGCCATGGTCTGGCATGATCCAGGTGTTGCGCATACTTGCAGTCGTAGGGCTCTTGCAATCTCTTGTCAATCCGACAGGATGGCTCTACCTGTCGCAAGGGAGGACGGACTGGTATTTCCGGTGGGGCCTGGTCAACGCAGCGGTAGTGGTTGCCGCGATTGCCGGTGGCATCTTGTTTGGTTCTATTGAAGCTGTAGCCGCATGCTATGCCACGGCTAACTTGCTTCTGTTCTATCCCAACCTAGTGATACCAGGCAGGTTCGTTGGGATCAGTTTCAAGGACATTTTTCGCACTACCTCTGGGTCCCTCGTTGACACTGGCCTCATGGCCATAGCGGTATATGGCATCAGCTGGCTGCTTCCAGAAACGTTACCTGGCTGGTTGGAGCTGGGCCTGCTCAGCGCTATAGGGGCGTTGGTGTATGTCGCACTCGCGGCTGGGCTGCGGCGGACAGCGTGGTTGGAGCTCTTGACGCTGCTGCGAGAGCGGCTGGGTCGGAGAAGGCCGTCAACGGTGCTGCCCGGTTTGACAAAGTAAGAGACGGGAGTCAGAACTAGAGCTTGTGACGGGAACTCCGGTTGTGTCGGTCGTAATTCCCTGCTATAATGCCGAGTCATGGATTGCCGAAGCCATTGAGTCTTGTCAGCGCCAGACGTATCCGTGTGTCGAAGTAGTCGTGGTGGATGATGGCTCCACAGATGGCAGTCTGGCACTCATCGAGTCTTATGGCGATGATATTCAGTTTGAGACCGGCCCAAACCTGGGCGGGAATCACGCCCGGAATCGTGGATTCCAGCGCTCTGCTGGTGATTACATCCAGTTCCTGGATGCAGATGACTATCTTCTTCCGGAGAAGATTGAGAACCAAGTGGCCTTCTTGGAGGAGACTGGGGCGGATATCGTGTATGGTGACTGGCGGCACAGATTCCACGAGTCAGATGGTTCCAGTCACCTGGGTGAGATGCACATCTCTGGCAAGCAGGAGGACGTGCTGGAGTCGCTTCTGGCGGGATGGTGGGTTGCGCCTGCGGCCTTGCTCTGGCGAAGGGCAGCAGTGGCAAAGGACGGTGGTTGGGACGAAGCTCTCACCGCGGCACAGGACAGGGATTTCTTCATAGCCGCGGCCCTGCGTGGGGCAGATATTCGCTATCAACCTGGGTGCTTATCAGTCTACCGTCGCTATGGTAACATCACGGTGTCAACTTGCAGTCGGGTCAGATGGCTTGAGAACCATCAACGGGTGCTTGAAAAGGCGGAATCGTCACTAGTTCGGGCAGATCGATTGATACCCCGCTACCGGTGTGCATTGGCCAAGTCGTACTTCAGCCTAGCCAGGAACTACTATGATCTGGATCGTTCCATGTATCATAGGCTGCTACACAGGGTTCTCAGCTTGTGTCCTGGCTTTGAACCTGATGAGTCGCGACTCTACAACACTGCTTGGCGGCTGGCGGGTTTCAAGACCGCCGAAATGCTGGCTAGCTACAAACGACGCATAATTCGCGGCGCCACTGCCAAGGGGTGATCTTGGGATCGGTTCAGCAGTTGATTCGTCGTGTTCTGCAGGCAACCATATTGAGACCAGGAGCTGTTGGCACAATCCTCCGGGGCCCTGCCAGGGGGATACGCTATCGCATCTTCTCAGATTATGGACTGGCTCCGCTGTTGGGCAGGTGGGAAGCTAACGCCCAGCGTCTTATGGCGAAACACATCTCCTCAGCTTGCGCTGCATATGATATTGGCGCCAACTATGGCGTACACACTTTGCTTATGGCCAAGCTGGTGGGGCCACTGGGGCACGTCTATGCATTTGAGCCGATACCTGAGATCATGGCCTGCCTAAGGGAGAACGTGCAACTGAATGGATTTTCGAATGTGACTTGCGTGGAGCTAGCCCTGGGAGATTGGACCGGATCGTCATACTTTGCACGCGGCATTGATAGTAGCTCGGGCCGATTAGTGAGCCCAAGTTCTGGCGATCTGTCGGTTGGGGTGACCACCCTCGATGAATATGTGCTGGGCGAAGGACATCGAGCACCGTGCTTTGTGAAGCTTGATGTTGAAGGAGCGGAGAGTCGAGTCCTGTCGGGTGCCATGGGAGTGTTGAAAGCGCATCGTCCTACACTACTCATTGAGTTGCATAACCCTACGGAGGACGTTGCTGTGGGCGGAATCCTGAGTGATCTTGGGTATGTAGCTGTGCGGATATGTGACGGCTCCAGGGTACGGGATCTAACCAGAGGATGGCCCGAACCAGGTGGTCTCTGGGGACAAGTCATTGCCTTTCGTAGCGTGAATGAAGAAGATCGCTGCGCGGACTCGTGACGAGTAGAGTCATGTCCTCGGTCTTGCATGCCCTGGCGTGCACGTACAGAAAACGCGGAGCCAGCGGGACTTGAGAACGAACACCGGGAAGGAGCTTGTTCGGTGACGGGCGATGACAGCAGGTATTTGGAGGATCTTGTAGATGCTGGCTACGTACAGAGTCCGTGCCTTGAGTTGGGTGCTGGTCTTGCGGGTGCCAATTTCGGGGATCTGTTGCGTCGCAACGGGATCCAGTATTGGGGGGCCGACAGGGTTCCTGGTACAGCCGTGGACTTTGTGTTCGACCTCGATGAGCCGATGGAATCGATCGTATCCACGCTATCAAGCGTCGGCGAGTTTGGCAGTGTCTTATTGGCGAACGTTCTTGAGCATACATTCGATCCTATCCGGGCCCTGGACAAGGCATACGGTATCATGCGTCCAGGCGGCACATGCATTATAATCACGCCAGCGGTCTGGCCTCTGCACGAGTTCCCGATGGATTGTTGGAGACTGATGCCTTCTTTCTACACGGAGTATGCCAGAAGACGCAACCTGAATCTCTTGCAAGACACATTCCGGTATGTTGGATACGGTTTGGTAGGCAGCTTTGTCGACAATACAGGTGCGTGGGCGTTTCCTCGTCCAGGCAAGTCTGTGAGGCACGCCTGGTACTCGAGGGCCGTGCATCGGCTGTTCAAGACACACGGTCGGGCTATGTTCTTTCCCTCGCATGTTGCCATAGGCGTTGTTCTTGAGAAGCCACCGACACCCTCATAGGAGGCCGATGGCATTCCTGGGAGTACAGCGCAGTGCAAAGGCCCCGGGCAGGGCGCGACCCGTGCACACGTAATGTCACTGCAGGTATTCTTTGTGCGGTCATGAGCCGTCGGATGGAGTAAGCGTCCTTGTCCAGGGTTTCAGTTATCTTGCCCGTGTTTAATGGCGAACAATACCTCGCCGAGTGCATCTGCTCGGTTCTGGATCAGGAGTTTGAGGAATTCGAGCTTCTCGTATCAGACGATGGATCTACAGATCAGTCCCGACGAGTGATCCAGAGTTTCTCGGATCCCCGCATCCGCCTTATGAATCGGCGGCAAAATCGCGGACTGTTTGCCAACCTCAACTCTCTCCTCCGGGCAACACGCTTTCCCCTGGTGCACATTCTGGGACAAGATGACATGCTCACATCTGATTGCTTGGCGCGTGAGGTCGATTTCTTTGCTGAGCATCCCTCGGCTGGTATGACCTATTGCAAGTACATAGAAATCGGTGAGCAAGGAGAGGAAATAGCTAGAACACGGCTGCGAGATCTGCCAGAGATTGTGGAACCGCGTCTGAGCCTGCAGTTATTCTACTACTACGGATGTATGCCCGGTAACATCTCTACAGTCTGCGTTCGCAGGCAATGCTTTGAGGAGGTCGGTCTGTTTGATGAGAGCTTCCGGGCAGCGGGTGACTATGAGATGTGGGTCAGAATCTGCCAGCAAAGAGATCTCGGCATAGTGCACAGGTATCTGGTGCGCCTGCGCTCCCATCGCAGGCAGCTCAGCCGTTCGTCTAGCTTGGGTGCGTGCTTTATTTCTGAGGGTCGAAGGATCCGCAAGATACTGCTGCCCTTGCTGCCTGCTGAGATCCAGGATACTGCAAGCCGCTTCGCAATGCTCCGCCACAATGTCCTCGATACTCATCTTGTGGTTCGTCGCCTGATGGCAGGCCGGTTGAGGGAGACAGCCGACATGGCTGGTGTCTTGGGTATCAGAGACTTGGGTCTCGGTTTGCTCTTCTGGCTCTTCACGATCAACAATCATCTCTATCGACCGCAACCCCGAATTCTGCTGGAGCAGGCTCAGCTGGCGGAGTCCAAGTGAACAGCAAGGATGCTGTTCTCGGCGTGTGCAACTGGGGCCAGCCATGTCGCTTGTGATCCTTTCGACCCATCCAATCCAGTATCAGGCGCCGGTTTACCGCTACATTCAGTCGGAGCTAGGCATACCGGTTGCAGTCATCTATGGATCAGACTTTAGCATCACCGGCTATAGAGATCGGGAATTTGGCGTTGACCTTTCATGGGACAGTGATTTGCTTTCAGGATACACTTCGATCTTTCTGTCCAGTTCCGAGAGAGGGGGGGCTACTTCAGCAGAGACTGTATCCGCGCGCGGGATCGGGCGTGCCCTGCGTCGTCTCAGGTCGGATGCCATATTGCTAACCGGTTATCGTCCGCGCTTTGATTGGGGAGCCTTTCTAGCAGCCCGGCAAACAGGCTGCCCGCTTCTGCTCCGAGCGGAGACCACAGATCACGCTGTGAGGAGGGGGCCACTCAAGCGATTGGCTCGAGACACTTTTCTACGGGGATTCTACTGTCGCTTCAGCAGGTTACTCTATATCGGAAAGCGATCCCGCGAGCACTATCTTCGCTTGGGGGCTCGAGAAGAACAGCTCATCTTCTCACCCTACTGCGTCGATCTGAGTGCATTCCAGGTAGAAGAGAGTGATCGGGAGCGGCATCGTGCAAGAACACGCCAGGCGCTGAATCTAACCGATGAGCAGATCGTTCTCCTGTTTTCCGGCAAGTTGGTGTCTGGAAAAGGCCCGGATCTGCTCCTAGAAGCTGTCAAGGGCTTAAGTCACCCATTGCGCAAACAGCTGGCAGTTCTCTTTCTTGGGGAGGGGCAGCTACGCCCATCGCTCCAAACCCTTGCGGAATCGACGCCCGAGGTAGCCGTACGGTTTGCGGGGTTTCAGAACCAGCGCTCTCTGAGCCAGTTTTACCATGCTGCAGATATGCTAGTGTTGCCCAGCTTCAGCGAGACCTGGGGTTTGGTCGTGAATGAAGCATTGCACCACGGCTTGCCCTGCGTCGTCTCCACTGCTGTAGGCTCCGCACTAGACTTGGTACACGAAGGTATTACGGGCGCGACTTTTGAGGTAGCTTCAACGCTGGATCTGGCCCGTGCTATACTGCGGACCATTGACCTCCTCAGGCTTCCTGAACTGCGCTCGCGATGTCAACAACACGCACAGTCCTATGGCCTTGATGTTGCGGCGAGAGGCATTGCCCGTGCATACAGGGAGGCGGTGGTCTCCAGTGGAGGCGACGGGGTAGTATGCTGAGTGCTCACCGCATGGGAAGCAGTCTGCGACTGGTGATCGTAGGCAACCCTGAACCGACCCATGTGGGCTATCATCTGTATCATGCAGCGAGGCAGGAGGGATACGGAGTAGAGCTGTGTGACACGCGGGCTGCTTTCGATTCGAGTTGGGTACTCATGCAGCTCAGTTGGCGCCTGGGGGGGCATAGGCCACCGCTTCTACGTTCGTTTTGCCGCAGTGTGTTGAAAGCATGTCGTCAGTTCGAACCGCACTGTCTTCTCGCGACGGGGCTGGCGCCGATGCGTGCTCGAGCGCTCCAGTCGGCAAAGCGGCTGGGTGTGTTCTGTCTGAACTACCTCACGGATGATCCCTGGAATCCGAGGCATCACGCCGACTGGTTTCTCCAAGCAGTCACCGAGTACGATGCGGTCTTTTCGCCGCGCCGGTCGAATCTGAAAGATCTACTGGATATCGGCTGTCGGGATGTCGAGTATCTACCTTTTGCCTACGCTCCCGAGATTCACTTCCCGGTGGAACTACGTAGTGAAGCAGAGCGAGAGCGCTTTGATTGTGATGTTCTGTTTTTCGGAGGAGCTGACAAGGATCGGCTTCCATATGTCGCATCCCTGCTCGCAGCCGGCTTCAAGGTGCATCTCTATGGTGGATACTGGGAGCGTTTTTCTGAGACGAGGGCACATACGCGCGGACATGCTGATCCGATGACCCTGCGGAAGGCTGTCAGTGGGGCCAGATTGACGCTCTGCCTTGTGCGGCGCGCGAACCGTGATGGACAGGTCATGCGCACGTTCGAGGCTCCTGCCATGGGGGCGTGCATGCTGGTGGAGGATACGCTTGAGCATCGCGAGACATTTGGGCGTGATAGAGAGAGCGTAGTCTACTTTCGTAGCGTGAATGAGATGCTGGAGCGGGCTAGTTGGTTGCTCGGGTCTGAGTCGGAGCGCCGCCGCCTAGCCGCTGCTGCCCGGGCGACCATCGTGTCGAAGCCGAACACTTATCGGGATCGTCTCTTGTCGATGCTGGATCACTCTCTGCTGAAAGGTAATGTCGATGTTCGCCAGGCTTGATATGAGGCTAATACTCGGAATCTGGCTGGCGGTTGCGGCGCTTGTTGCGCTTGTTCGCTGGAGGCGTAGGGTCGGTGGAGTCGGCTTGGTGCTGACCTACTTGATCATGCTTGTGATGAACTATTGGCTGCCGACGATGCTCTACCTACTCCCATGGTATTGGGGCGTATTTGACTCCTCCCTTGTCCAGGTTGGCTTCCAGGAAAGTCTTTACGGAGTGATAGGGTTTGCAGTAGGCACACTACTGCTTTGGCCCCTGTTGCGACGCCTTGGGCCACTGCGTAGCTGGGGAGATAGGTCTCGGGCTCCAGAAGTTGGTGGAACAGATCCTCGCCTCGCGAAGCTGCTCATGGCCTTTGGGTTGATGAGCTACTTCGTGGTGACCCCATTGGGTGCGCGAGTGCCAACCCTTAGCGCCCTAGTTGGAGTCCTTCCCAACCTTCTACTGGTGGGTCTAGCGCTGCTTTGCTGGGATGCTTGGCAGCGCGGGAAGCCTGAGGCAATGGTCAGCTGGCTACTGATAGCAGCAATTTGGCCTCTCATTACTGTCGCGACTAGTGGGTTTCTCGGAGCCGGAGTTGCGTTCTTTGTGACGCTGTTGGCGTTTGTGTTTCAGTTTATGGGCCTCCGGCGAAGACTTTTTCTTGTCGCTCTTGTCTTTTTCTATGCAGGATTGTCAGTGTATGTGACCTATATGCAGGCTCGTAGCGACATACGCTCGGTGGTTTGGAACGAAGAGGCCAGCCTGGACGAGCGTGCGGAGGTCATCGTCACAGGTGCGAAGGGTTTCGAATGGTTTGATCCTCTGGACGAAGATCACCTGTACTGGTTGGACCTGCGTATGAACCAGAGCTATCTTGTTGGCGCTGCGATGTACCAGATTGGCGTGGGTAACGTGTCCTACGCTCTAGGTGACACCCTCTGGGATGCAGTGGTCATGCTCGTGCCACGTGCGATTTGGCGGGACAAGCCTATTGAGGTCGGAGGTAGTGACCGGGTGACAGCCTACACTGGGATTTCCTTTTACGGCAGCACCAGCGTTGGCATGAGCCAGGTGCTGGAATTCTATGTGAACTTTGGCACGATTGGCGTAGCTGTAGGATTCGCCTTGATGGGATGTCTGCTGGCCCTGATGGACGAGGTGGCTGCACGATATCTTTGGCACGGTGATTCGCAGCGATTCATCTTGTGGTACTTCCCGGCTTTGAGTCTGTTGCGGCCTGATAATGATCTCTTCATCCTGATAGCAGGCTGGGTGTCTGGGATCGTGGCGATCATCATTGTGAACAGGTTGGCCGACGCCGTGCTCAGCGTTGCGGCAGGCCGGGGTGCTGAGGCGAGTCCTCAAACTCCCACTGGTTACGGATCCTGATCGATGATGTACCGATGAACTGGATGATGGGAGCTGGCCCTGCAGTGCATATTACTCGTCACGTCCTTCCAAGTGTCAAACGATCTGGGATTTTTGCGGATCACAGTTCTGTGGTGATCGAGTCGGGAGGGCTGATGGTGCTGTGAAGAAGATCATGCTTCTCACGTGGACACCAGCCCTGTGGCACCCTGTGATCCGCTTCACATCCCAGATGCTTACAGAAGAAGGATATTCTGTAGACATACTCGCTCGAGCATCTCATCCAGATGCTACAATACCTGGCACAGCTGACTTTGGACTGGGAGCGTCTGTGCATTCCATTGGACAGGGAAGCCGCGGATGGTCAGGTAGGCTCGATTATCTTGCCTTCCTGAAAAGATCATTTGATTTCGCTAGGTTGCTAAAACCCGATGTGATAGTCGGCTATGACATGCGTGGGGTTGCCGCGGCCTATGTCGCAAGTCATGCAAGCCCAGGAGCTAGGCTCCTCTATCATAACTTGGACTTGGTCTCAGGGGACGAACTCAGTCTCTTTGGCAAATTGGCAAAGAAAGCTGAGGCCTTTGGCGCGCGGCGGGCTGACTTGGTTATTTTCTCCTCGAGGGGGCGCGCGGAGATCTTTGGGCGCGCGATACAGCTGCCCTGTGAACCGCTGACAGTGATGAACTGCCAGAGGCTGGACACGCATGAGCCCAAGACAGGCGAACTTCAGGATCTTCTGAGATCGAGAGGGCTATCATTTGACCGGCTTGTCGTTCGATTGGGGGTCATGGGGCCAGGTCATGGCATTGAGGCGACTGTAGAGTCTGTTCTGGAGTGGCAGGGGAATTGGGGCCTCGTCTTGGCAGGTGTGCCTAGCAAAGAGTACGTGAGCAAACTCCAGGGCCAGATTGGGGCTCTGGGACTCGAACAGCAGATCCTGCTTCTGCCAACGGTGCCTTACAGCCTGTGGTATGACTGCCTGTATGCGGCCGATCTTGGGATCGCACTCTACGAGCCTGGCAACATAAACCACCACTACATGGCAGGAGCAGGCAACAAGCTGAATCTGTACCTGAAGGCTGGAATCCCCAGTCTTCTTCCCTCGTTTCCGGACTTCATGTCCCTTGTGGAGAGATTTGGGATTGGCGAGGTTGTTGATCCCACCGATCCGCGCGCGATAGCTTGCGGTGTGAATGCGATTCTTGCCGATGATGAGAAGCATGCACTGCTATGCCACAATGCCCAAGCGGCCTTTGAGCAGTATTTCAATTTTGAGAAGCAGTTTCGCCCGGTGTTGGACTGGCTGGCTGAGACCTAGGCCTCTCTATTGAACACTGTGCGCATTGCCGTTGTGGCGCCAGGCCTTCAGTACGGTGGTGGGGTGCCAACGGTCGCCCTCTTTCTATATCGACTATTAGAGAGTACTGGGAGGTACGAGCCATCTCTGGTATCGTTGGCTATGGCTGCCAGGGATCCATTCAGCGTCCGTTTATTAGCTCCTTCCAGTTGGCGGCGCGGCGTGCAGGTTGCTACCGGCACCTGGAGCGGCCTGTCGGTCACCCATGTGGGCGCCTTACTGTCCGAGTTCGAGTTTCAGCGCTTTTGCCCGCGCCGCGCACTGACCGAGTTTCTGCAGTCCTTCGATCTGATTCAGGTGGTTGCAGGGACTCCCGCCATGGGCAAGACTGTGGCAAGGATGCAGGTTCCCACTTGCCTCTTTGTGGCTACGACCATACGACGCGAAAGAGCGAGTCTGCTGGCCGAAACCTCCGGCGTGCGAGACTTGTGGCTCAGGGTTATGACGGGTATCAACGCGTTGAGTGAGCGCCGGGCGCTGCGGCTCGTGGACCACGTCTTTGCGCTGAGTGAGTACACGCGGTCGCAGCTATCGCCGATGGTGCCCGGGGGAAAGCTGTCCCTGGGTTGGCCCGGCATCGACACCGATCTCTACCACCCTGCAGCAAAGTCTCCTGACGATGGTTACATCTTGTCTGTGGGTCGCCATAGTGATCCGCGAAAGAATGTGCAGTTGTTGCTACAGGCCTATGGCCGTCTGCGCCAGCGCCTGCCCAACGCGCCCCGGCTGCTGCTTGTGGGTGATAGGCCATGTCCTGCAGACTGGGCACTAGCTTTTCAGTGGGGCATCGCGGACCATATCGATGTGCGTGTGAAAGCGACACCCGAGGCATTGCCTTCTTTATATCGCCAGGCCTCTGTATTCGTTCTGCCTTCGAATGAGGAAGGGCTGGGCATCGTGATCCTCGAGGCGATGGCTTCGGGCCTGCCGGTGGTGAGCACTCGCTGCGGCGGGCCGGAGACCTGCGTGGTGGAAGGGGAGACTGGCTACCTGACGCCAGTGGGCGACGCGGAGGCTCTGGCCCATAGGATGCAAATGCTCCTGGAGGATCGTGCACTCGGACAGCGGATGGGTAAGGCAGGGCGGATGCTGGTAGAGTCCCGGTTTTCGATCGAGGCCGCAGGCAGGCCGTTCCTGGAGGTGTATGACCGGCTGCTGGGCGAGCGGGCCTGGCACCGCGGAGCCTGACGATTGTGCGGATCCTGCAAGTGGTCGCCCGTTACTACCCGGAGATCCAGTTCGGCGGGCCGCCGCAAAAGGTCCATGACTTGAGCCGTGGGCTGGCACAGCGCGGACACAGGGTGCAGGTCGTCACCTTCCGCTCAACCCAGAGGACCGCAGCTGCTGTGGAATTGGATGGCATTGAGGTCCGCTACCTGCCCTGGCTGGGCTGGGGAGAGCGACAGTTGCCGCTGGACCCGGGTTCTCTTGCTGCCGCTGTCCGCGAGTCGGATGTGGTGCATTGCTATGGTCTCTACAACCTGCTATGTCCAGCGGCTGCCTTGCGGGCGCTCCGGGCGGGGCGCCCGTACGTGCTTGAACCGCTCGGCATGTACACGCCGCGGGCGCGCAAGCTTTGGGCCAAGCGTGTATACAATCGGCTTTTCACGTCTTGGATGAGCCGTCACGCAGCCAGGGTCATCGCCACTTCCCCGGGGGAGATGGCGGAACTGGCTGGGTT
>Ga0207796_1000300_pt1 | contig 20477 bp, 16 predicted proteins | sample Pon1CUnioCityCA_6_FD_187274 | JGI IMG/M metagenome (GOLD analysis project Ga0207796, IMG submission 187274) | Marine sediment microbial community from Union City, CA, USA - Pond 1C Sediment 1 (SPAdes) | ecosystem: Environmental > Aquatic > Marine > Intertidal zone > Salt pond sediment ...
CCTCCACCACCCGGTGGTGGTGACCGGACGCGGGGAGAAGCTGGCCAAATCCACCGGTGCCGCCGCGGTCGATCCACGCAACGCGACCGGCACCCTGGTCCGTGTACTGCGGGCCATCGGGATCCCGGGTATCGAGGTGCGTGATGCGGCGCCGGGAGCCGGCGCGGTCGAGGCGCTGCTCGACCATGCCCAACGACACTGGCACCCCGGGCAGATGCCCACCGGGCCGGTCCCGGAGGCAGCGCTTGCGCCGGAAGGCTAAAGTCAGGGATCCGACGAACGGAGACGGTACCATGATGGACGACCAGAACCGGGCTGCCGGGCCGACCGGGGCCGATTCATGAACCCGGGCGGCGTACTGGTCCTGTTGCTCGGCATCCTGCTGTTCCTGTCCCCCCTCACGCTCTGGGTGGCGATGGTCGCACCCGCGTGGTGGTGGCCCTTCGTCGCCTGGGGCGCGTTCATCGGGATCATCGCCGTCAACACGGCGGGGCGCCGTGACCCTTAGCCTGGGCCTTCTGTACGCGGTCGGGGTAATCTACCTCGCGCTGCTGTTCGGCATCGCCTTCGTGGCCGAACGTACCCGCGCCTTTGGTCGCCTGGCGGGGCACGCCTGGGTCTACACGCTGTCACTCGGGGTCTATGCCACGTCATGGACCTTCTACGGCAACCTCGGTTTTCTCGAGAACCACGGCTATCTGTACCTGACCATCTATCTCGGCGTGACGCTGGCCTTCGCCGCCGCACCCTGGCTGTTGCGGCCGATCCTGCAGATCACGCGAGAACACCAGTTGACCTCGCTGGCCGACCTGTTCGCGTTCCGTTACCGGAGCCGCCTCACCGGACCCGTGGTGGCGCTGTTCATGCTGGCGGGCGTACTGCCCTACATCGCGCTGCAGATCAAGGCCGTGGCCGAATCCGCGGCGGTGCTGACCGCGGAGACGCCGCCCCACCTGCTGGCACTCACCTTCAGCGCCACCATCGCCTTGTTCGCGATCCTGTTCGGAGCCCGCCACATCTCGCCGCGCGAGAAGCACTCGGGGCTGGTCGTCGCGATCGCTTTCGAGTCGCTGGTGAAGGTGCTGGCACTGACGACGATCGCCGGCATCGCGCTGTTTGCGGTCTTCGGTGGCTTTCCCGGGCTCGATGACTGGCTGCGGGCGCGCCCTGAAGCGCTCGAGGCGCTGTATTCCCCGGTATTGGAGGGAGGCTGGTTCAGCCTGATGGTGCTGGCCTTCGCCGCGGCGTTTCTGCTGCCGCGCCAGTTCCACATGCTGTTCACCGAGAACATCGACGCAAAGAACCTGTCCCGCGCCGCCTGGGGATTCCCGCTGTTCCTGCTGCTTCTCAACCTGCCCATGCCAGTGCTGTACTGGGCCGGTGAGGCGGCGGGACTTACCGAGAATCCCAATTACTACGCGCTGGGTCTGGCTGCCTGGCTGGAATCGCCCGGTCTCGCCCTGCTGGTCTTCGTCGGCGGACTGTCGGCGGCCAGCGCCATGATGATCGTGACCACCCTGGCGCTGGCCAACATGGGCATGAACTACCTGACCCTGCCCGCCCGCCTGCGTGAACACCAGGGCCTCCCGGCCAACCTCTACCGCAACCTGCTCTGGGGTCGACGGTTCTGGATCGTGCTGATCATCGCGCTTGGCTATGGCTTTTACGGCCTCCTCCAGGTCGTCGAGGGCCTGGCGCAACTCGGCCTGATCTCCTTCGCCGCCGTCGCCCAGTTCCTGCCCGGCCTGATCGCGCTGATGCTGTGGCCACGCGCGACGCGGGTCGGCTTCCTGCTCGGTCTCGGGGCCGGCATCACGGGCTGGTTCTTCGCGTTGGTGGTACCCCTGCTGGCCAATGCCGGCATCTGGCCCGATGCGCCCCGGTTGCGGGAGATGCTCGGTGCCGAGAGCATCGACCAGTGGACCTTCTCCGTGACGCTGACCCTCGGGGCCAACGCGCTGCTGTTCGTGCTGGGATCGCTGCTGTCGCGGCCCAATCAGCAGGAGATCGAGGCCGGGCAGGCCTGCTGCCCCCGCGAACCCTTCTTCACGAGCATCGACCTGCCGCTCGCCCGCGATGTCAGCGAGATGGAGGCGGAACTCGCGGCCACGCTGGGCACCATGCCGGCGCGACATGAGATCCAGCGCGCCCTGGACGACCTCAGCCTGCCGCGGCACACGCGTTCGCGGCGCGACCTCCGCCGCCTGCGCGAACGCATCGAACGCAATCTCTCGGGCCTCCTGGGCCCGGTGCTGGCGCGCATGATCGTCGATCAGCACCTGCGCCTGGACGCCGCCGGGCGTTCCAGCCTGGGCGAGGGTCTGCGCCGGATCGAACAGCAACTCGAGGACGCCCGGTTACCGCTGAGCGGGCTGGCGGCCGAGCTCGATGCACTCCGCCGCTTTCATCGCCAGATCCTGCACGAACTGCCGCTGGGCGTATGCAGCGTCACCGAGGGCGGCGAGATCACGGGATGGAATCACGCGCTGATGCGGATGACGGGGATTCCCACCGAGCAGACCGTGGGGCACCCGATCGAACGCCTGGAACGTCCATGGGGTGGATTGCTGCAGGCCTTTCTGGAAAGCAACGACCGGCAGATCTACAAGCTGAACCTGGAGACCCGGCACGGCCCGCGGCGTCTCAATCTGCACAAATCCTCGCTGGAAGTCGCCGCCGGGCATCGGGAGGGTCACGTGATCCTGATCGAGGACGTCACCGCCCGCGTGCAGCTGGAGAGCGAGGTCGCGCACGGGGATCGACTGGCGTCGATCGGTCGTTTCGCCGCCGGAGTGGCCCACGAGATCGGGAACCCGCTCACCGGCATCGCCTCGCTGGCACAGACGCTGCCGCTGGAGGACGACCCCGGGGAGATCCGGGAGATCGCCGACGACATCATCGAGCAGACGCGGCGCATCAATTCCATCGTGCAGTCCCTCATCGCTTTCGCGCACTCGGATACGCCGCACCGGAGCCGCTTCGAACCGGTGGATCTGCAGGAACTGGTCGCGGAGGCCATCCGTCTGACCCGGCTGGCCGGGCGCAAGGACATCCGCTATGAAGTCGATGGGCTCGAGGAGCTTTCCGTGCAGGGGGCACGCTCGAAACTCCTGCAGGTCTTCATCAACCTGCTGACCAACGCCGAGCAGGTCTCGCCCGCCGATGCCCGGATCCGGATTCACGGACGCCGGATCGGAGGCCGCGTGCAGATCGACGTGCTGGACCAGGGGCCGGGCATCGAGGGCACGCTGCTCGACCGTCTGTTCGAGCCGTTCTTCACCACCAAACCGGCCGGACAGGGAACCGGGCTGGGTCTGCCCGTCGCGTACAGCATCGTGCAGGATCATGGTGGTAGCCTAATGGCGGCGAACGCCCCGGAGGGCGGCGCCCTGTTCATCCTGACCCTACCCCTCGGCAAGAACACATGACCCGAATACTCCTGGTCGATGACGAGGCCGCGATCCGTCGCGGCGTACGGCGATTCCTGGAACACCACGGCCTGGAAGTGGCGCTCGCCGACGACCTTGCCAGCGCCCGCGAGCTCGCGGAAACCCAGGTATTCGATCTCCTCCTTGCCGACCTTCGCTTGCCGGATGGCGAGGGGACCGCGCTGATCGGCGAGTTCCCGCAGCTGCCGACGGTCATCATGACCAGCTATGCCTCGGTGCCCTCGGCGGTCGAGGCCATGAAGTCGGGGGCCATCGACTACCTCGCCAAGCCCTTCGACCACGACGCGCTGCTGCTGACCATCCGGGCCGCCCTGCGCAGCAGCTCCGCGCGAAGCCAGCTCGCGCCGGACCCGGACCGCCCGAAACCGGACTGCGGCCTGATCGGCGAAAGTGCGCTCATCGACACCCTGCGCCAGCAGATCCAGCGTGTGGCGACGACGCATTCCACGGTCCTGATTCGGGGCGAGTCCGGCACCGGCAAGGAGGTCGCCGCGCGCGCCATTCACGAACTCAGCCCGCGCGCGCGCGGGCCGTTCATCCCGGTCAACTGCGCATCGATCCCCGAGGGACTGGTCGAGGCCGAGCTGTTCGGACACGCCCAAGGTGCGTATACCGGCGCCGTGAAGGCACGCGCGGGACTGGTCGAGGCCGCCAACGGCGGCGTGCTGTTCCTCGACGAGATCGGCGAACTGGCGCCCGCCGCGCAGGCGCGGCTGTTGCGGGTGCTGCAGGAAGGCGAGATTCGGCCGGTCGGGGCCAACCAGGTGCGACGTGTCGATATCCGGCTTGTCGCTGCGACCCATCGTGATCTCGAAGCCATGATCGAAACCCAGGAGTTCCGGGCGGACCTGTACTACCGGCTCCGGGTTCTCGAGATCCGCATACCGCCATTACGCGAACGAATGCAGGATCTCGAACCCCTGGCGGCACACTTCCTGCGGGAACTGGAAGCCAATCTCGGCCAGAAGGACCTGAGCCTGCCGCCGGAAACCCTGGTGGAGATGCAGCAGTACGAATGGCCCGGCAACGTGCGCGAATTGAAGAATGCGCTGGAACGGGCCGCCGTGCTTTCCGAGCACCATAGGATCGAGTGGGAACACCTCGGCCTCGGCCCGGTGGGCGCAGAGATCCCGTCACAGGGTGAAAGCCTGCAGGATTACTTCCGGCGCTTCGTGCTCGAAAACCAGGCACGCATGAATGAAACCGAGTTGGCCCGCGCCCTGGGCATCAGCCGCAAGACGCTCTGGGAGCGCCGTCAGCGGGAAAATCTGCCGCGGCCGTAGGTACCCCGCGCCGAACGCTACCCCTCCCGCGGTGTTACACGCGGTAACACCCGATGTTACGGGATGTAACACGTGGAGCGCCTCGGGCGATCTTCACCTTCCGCATCCGATTGAGTTTCCATAGAAAATCACTTTGGCGCGGGTATTGCTTCCCGTCGACCTGCCGTTCAACGCCGTCCTGGTGCCCATGTCCGACGCGCTCGACACAACCCGTGAGTTCCTCAGCGCCCACGCGCCGTTCGACCAGCTCGAACCCGATGCGCTCGAGTTCCTGTTGCCGCGACTCGAGACACGCTTCTATGCGAGCGGGGAACGGATCACCGATCCCGATGCCGGGCCCGCCCAGCGCTTCTACATCATCCGGCAGGGCCGGATTCGCGGCGAGACGCCGAGCGAGGACGAGCAGATTTCCGGGAAGGCCTGGGAACTCGTGCCGGGCGAGTCCTTCCCGATCGGCGCCCTGCTCAGCCGGCGCGCGGTCCACACCGTCCATCGCGCGATCGAGGACACGATCTGTCTGGAGTTGACGATCGAGGATTTCGACCGTCTGCGCGCGCGCTCCCAGGTATTCAGCGATTTCTGTGCCCGCAGGCTGATCAGCCTGCTGGATCGCGTGCATCAGGGTTTGCTGAACCGCAATCTCGGCGAAGGCGGCGGCAGCGGACAGCTCAACACCCCGCTGGGGGCACGCATCGGACGGGAACCCGTGACCTGCGGCCCCGAAACCCCGCTGCGCGAAGCCCTCACCACGATGCGCGAACAGCGCGTGGGGTCGATCGTCGCGGTCGACGCCGACCGACATCCGGTCGGCATATTCACGATGACCGACCTGCTGTCCCGGGTGGCCCTGAACGAGGTTCCGCTGGACACACCGCTGCGGCAGGTGATGACCGCAAAGCCCATCGCGCTGCCGGAATCCGCACTGGGTTTCGAGGGCATCGAGATCATGGCCGAGCACGGGATGAAGCACATCTGCGTGGTCGCCGACGGAAAGCTCGTCGGCGTGCTCGGCGAACGGGACCTGCTCACCTCCAACCCGCTGACCCTCGACCGCCTGGTGCGGGGCGTGCTCCGGGCGGGCAGCGTGGCAACGATTGCGGAGCACCTGCGGGAGATGCCCCGGCTGATCGGGGCGGTGATCAGCCAGGGAGCCGAGGCGGACCAGATCCTGCGCCTGATCACCCGCATCAACGACCACGCGACGCGCCGCGTACTGGCACTGATCCGCGAGGACCACGACCTCGACGGGATCGAATTCACCTGGCTGGCTTTCGGCTCCCAGGCGCGCGAGGAACAGGCACTGCGCACGGACCAGGACAACGGCATCCTCTTCCAATGCGCCCCGGGCGACGAGGACCGGACACGCGAGCGTCTCCTGCCGTTCGCGCAGGCGGTCAACAAGGCGCTGGACGAGTGCGGTTTCGATCTGTGTCCCGGGAACGTCATGGCCGGCAATCCCGAGTGCTGCCTCAGCGGTCCCGAATGGGAACGGAGGTTCGGCCGCTGGATCGACCAGGGCACCCCCGAGCACCTCCTCAAGAGCTCGATCTTCTTCGACCTGCGGGGCATCGAGGGTGATCTGGGCGCGGTGGAATCCCTGCGCTCCAAGCTGCTGCACAAGACCGCTTTCAACAGCCGGTTCCGCCGTCAGATGGCGGCCAACCAGATGAGCATCCGTCCACCTCTCGGCCTGTTCGGCGAGATTCGCAGCGGCGCCGACGGCATCAACATCAAGTTGCAGGGAATCACGCCTTTCGTGGATGGTGCCCGGGTGATGTCGCTGGCCGGCGAGCTGCCCGCGACGCGCACCCACGAGCGCCTGGACCAGGCGGTCGCAGCCGAGATCCTTCGCGCACCCGACGCACACGACTATCATGCCGCACTGCGCTACCTGCAGATGCTGCGTCTGCGCAGCCAGCAGCAGGCCTTGGGCGCCGGGCGCGAGGACAGTAACCGGATCCGACCGGAGGAACTGGGCACCCTGGAAGGCCGGGTGCTCAAGGAAGCCTTCCGGCAGGCCCGCAAGCTGCAGGGGCAGCTTGCGGTTCAGTACCAGCTCTGACCCCGAGTCGGAGGAGACTCTTCAACCCACCCATAAGGAGAAATGCAAATGACTCAACAGGAGAGCAGAACCGCCTACTGGCGCGCCAATCTGCGACTGCTGACCATACTGCTGAGCATATGGTTCATCGTGTCCTTCGGCTTCGGCATCCTGCTGTCGCAGCCCTTGAACAACTTCAGCATCGGCGGCTATCCGCTGGGCTTCTGGTTTGCCCAGCAGGGTTCGATCTACACCTTCATTGCCCTGATCTTCATCTACGCCTGGCGCATGAATGTGCTGGACCGCAAGTTCGACGTACACGAGGACTGAGCCGCCATGGATCTCAAAACTTTAAGTCTCCTGGTCGTCGGTGCGACCTTCGTCCTCTACATCGCGATCGCGATCTGGGCCAAGGCCAGCAGCACCAGCGAATTCTACGTGGCCGGCAAGGGCATTCCGCCGGTTCTCAACGGCATGGCTACGGCGGCGGACTGGATGTCTGCGGCAAGCTTCATCTCGATGGCGGGCCTGATCGCCTTCCTCGGCTTCACCGGCGGCGCCTACCTGATGGGCTGGACCGGTGGCTACGTGCTGATGGCACTTCTGCTCGCCCCGTACCTGCGCAAGTTCGGTAAGTTCACGGTGCCCGAGTTCATCGGTGACCGGTTCTACTCGAAGACCGCACGCATCGTGGCTGTGGTCAGCCTCCTGGTGATTTCCATCACCTACGTGATCGGGCAGATGCGCGGGGTTGGTATCGCGTTCTCCAACATCCTCGAAGTCAAGCTCGAGGTCGGCCTGCTGACCGGTATGGCGGTCGTGTTCATCTACGCGGTGTTCGGCGGCATGAAGGGCATCACCTACACCCAGATCGCCCAGTACGTGATCATGATCTTCGCCTACACGGTGCCGGCGGTGTTCATCGCCATCCAGTTGACCGGCGTCACGTTCCCGCAGATCGGCCTCGGTTCCACCCTGGCCGGGACCGACACCTACCTGCTGAAGGCGCTGGACCAGACCCTGATGGATCTGGGCTTCGCCGCGTACACCTCGATCACCGGCATGACCATGATGAACATGTTCCTGCTGACCCTTGCGCTGATGATCGGCACCGCCGGTCTGCCGCACGTGATCATCCGCTTCTTCACCGTGCCGCGGGTACGGGACGCGCGGAAGTCCGCCGGCTGGGCCCTGGTGTTCATCGGTCTCCTGTACACCACCGCTCCCGCCGTGGGCGCGATGGCGATGTACAACCTCATCAACACCGTGCAGCCCGGCGAGATCGGTTCCCCGCAGGGCAACCTGGTGATCGACGAGCGTCCGGACTGGATGCTGCGTTGGGAGCGGACCGGCCTGCTGCAGTGGGAGGACAAGAACAACGACGGACGCCTGCAGTACTACAACGACAAGAACGCCGAGTTCGCCGAGCGGGCACGCACCGAGTTCGGGTGGGAAGGCAGCGAGTTCACCAAGATCGACCGCGACATCATGGTGCTCGCCAACCCGCAGATTGCGGGACTGCCCAACTGGGTGATCGCGCTGGTCGCGGCAGGGGGTATCGCCGCAGCGCTGTCGACGGCGGCCGGTCTGCTGCTCGCCATTGCCTCGGCGATCTCGCATGACCTGCTGAAGGGCATCTTCGCTCCAAGAATCTCCGAAAAGAGCGAACTGCTGGCCGGACGCATCGCGATGGGCGCGGCGATCCTGCTGGCAGGCTATCTCGGTCTGAATCCACCCGGTTTCGCGGCCCAGGTGGTGGCACTGGCCTTCGGTCTTGCGGCGGCCAGTCTCTTCCCTGCCCTGATGATGGGCATCTTCATGAAGACCATGAACCGGGAAGGCGCGATCGCCGGCATGCTGGTCGGCCTGGGGACCACCCTGCTGTACATCTTCCTGTTCAAGGGCTGGTTCTTCTTCCCGGGCACCAACGTGTTCCCGGATAACGCCGAGTACTGGCTGTTCGGCATCAACCCGACCGGCTTCGGCGTGATCGGTGCAATCCTGAACTTCGTCGCGGCCTACCTGGTGATGAAAGTCACCAAGGCCCCGCCGGAGCACATCCAGCACCTGGTCGAAGAAGTCCGCGTACCGCGCGTGGGCACCAACGCGTAAACCCACCCGCATTCAGGCCCGCCGCAAGGCGGGCCTGATTCTTTGCGGTCCAACAGCCTCGTGGCTCATGCAAAGCGTTCGCCCGGCGCCTTCTTCGTCGACGTACCGAACGTTCCGCATGGCCCACCGCTATTGCAGTGCAGCGTTGCACTCACGGTTCCATCTGGAGTAATCAGTCAGGAATGGATGCCGAACTGCAGGAAATTCGCGACTTTCTGGCGGCCAGCCCCGAGTTCGCCGTACTCCCCGATACCGTCCTCGACCGCCTGCCCAAGCAGATCGTCGTGCGGTACCTGCGCCGCGGCAGCGCATTCCCCCCCGACAACACGCCGGCGTCCGATCTCTGGCTGGTGCGTACCGGCGCGGTGGACCTGCGCAACACCCGCGAGGAACTGCTCGACAAGCTCGGCGAGGGCGACGTCTACGCGGTTCCCGACGCTGAGAACGGTTCCGGTCACGTGCACGGCCGGGTGATCGAGGACGCCCTTTTCTACCTTCTGCCGGCGTCCGACGCACGTGAACTGCGCCATCAGCATCCCGACTTCGCCGACCGCTTCGACCGCGCCCGACGCCGCCCTCTGCAGCAGGCTCTGGAGGCCTTTCAGGGCGGTGCGCACGGCGACAGCGTGCTCACGGTGTCCGTTGGCGAACTGGTCACGCGCGCCCCGGAGAGCATCGCGCCGGACGCCAGCATCCAGAGTGCAGCGCAGCACATGAGCCAGCAGGAAGTCTCTGCGCTGCTGGTGATGTCCGGGGAAGAACTGGTCGGGATCGTCACCGACCATGATCTGCGCAAGCGCTGCCTCGCCACCGGCCTTTCGCGCAAGGAGCCCGTGGGCAGCATCATGAGCGCCCGACTGCAGACGGTGACGCCGGAGACACCCGCGTTCGAGGCGCTGCTGCTGATGTCCCGCCTCGACATTCATCATCTTCCGGTGCTGGCGGGAAACCGACCCGTCGGCCTGATCTCGACCACCGATCTCATCCGTCACCAGGGGACCAACGCGGTGTACCTGGTCCGGGACATCCGGCGCTGCGAGTCCGTGTCGGCCCTGAGCCGGGTCACGCAGGCGTTGCCGGAACTGCAGATTCACCTGGTACAGTCCGGCGCCACCGCCTTTCACCTTGGGCAGGCCGTGACGGCCGTCGTGGACGCGATGACCCGCCGGCTCCTGAAGATCGGCTTCGCCGAACTCGGAGATCCGCCGGTCCCCTATGCCTGGCTCGCCTGCGGCTCCCAGGGACGTCGCGAACAGACCATCCATACCGACCAGGACAACGCGCTGATCTATGCCGATTCCGCAGACCATGGCGCAGACGAATACTTCGAGCGACTCGGGCAGTTCGTCACCGAGGGTCTCGATCGTTGCGGCATCGTGCACTGCCCCGGGGATGTCAGCGCCCGCTCGGCAGCCTGGCGGCGCAGCGTGACGGGATGGCGCGAGGAAATGAACCGGGTCATCCACGACCCGGGCCGCAAGGCGTGCATGCTGGCGGCGCATTATTTCGACCTGCGCGTGGTCTACGGCGAGGCCGAACTCTTCGATCCCCTGCGTCAGGAAGCCCTGCGCTACGCCCGTTCACGTCCCCCCTTTCTTGCGCAGATGGCGGAAAACGCGTTGAGCATCGAGCCGCCGCTGGGTTTCTTCCGGCAACTGGTCCTGATCCAGAACGGAGACCAGGCCGACACCCTGGACGTCAAGCGGCAGGGCATCCTGCCGATCACCGGACTCGCTCGCGTCTATGCCCTGCAGACGGGCAGCTCCGGCCTGCACACCCTCGACCGTCTGCGGGAAGCGGTGCGCGCCGGGATCATTTCGCGGGACGACGGCGCCAACCTGTGCGGTGCCTATGAGCACCTGGCCACGCTGCGCGCGCGGCACCAGGTCGACCAGATCAAGGCCGGGACACAACCGGACAACTTCATCCCGCCCAAGACACTCTCTCCGCTCGAGCGCGGTCACCTGAAGGATGCGTTCGGCGTGATCGCCACCATGCAGAAGAACCTGCGGGCAAGGCTGGCGGGCCGGGGATCCCTTTGATCCGGCCGGGTCCCTGGCTGTTCGCTCGGCGGCGACGGCGTCTGGCCGAGCGTCTGCCCGAGGGACCCCTGCGCGCCTACCTGGCCACCGACATTCCCGATCCCCGCGCGGATTGCCGGGAAACGGGCTTCCTCGCCGTGGATCTCGAAACCACCGGGCTGAACCCGGCCCGCGACCAGATCCTGAGTATCGGATGGGTGGCGATGAACGGGATGGATATCCTGCTTTCGACCGCGGAACAGCGGTGGGTGCGGCCGAGTCAGGACATCCCCGAATCGAGTGCCGTCGTCCATCGGATCACCGATGACCAGGCCGCGCTTGGCGGGAGCCTGGGCGACGGCCTGCGGCATCTGCTGCAGGCCATGGCGGGCCGTGTGATGCTGGCCCACCACGCGGCTGTGGAACTGGGATTTCTCGATCGCGCCTGCATCGCCAAATACGGGCATCCCTGCATGATTCCGGCCGTGGACACCCTGCGGCTGGCGCAGGAGATGCTGCACCGGCGCCAGCAGACCGTGCGTTCGGACGGGCTGCGTCTCGGAGCGCTGCGCAACCAGTACAACCTGCCGCCCTACCGGGGACACGACGCCCTGAACGACGCCCTCGCGGCTGCGGAACTCTTCGCCGCCCAGGTGTCTCACCTGGCCGAAGATCACCCGTTCCCTCTGTACCGGGTCCTGCACCGCCCCGGCCCGTTCTGGTAACGCCCGCACGGCTCCGCGGAAAGCCGGAAGGCCGCCATTCTGCATGCTATTCTTGAAAATCCGTGTCCTGCGTCCGCGGTCACGGCCGAGAAAAACAGCCCAGCGCCGGGACAGACTCCGGACGCCACGGACCAAGACGAAAAGTCAGAGCCACCATGGAGGCAAGAACATGAGCGATACCATCGAATCCGCGTTGCATGAAGACCGCCACTTCCCGCCACCGCCGTCCTTCGTGGCGAATGCGCGTCTGCAACCCGCGGATGCGGAGGCGCTGTACAAGAAGGCCGAGGAGGACCACGAGGGCTTCTGGTGCGACCTGGCGCGCCGGAAAATCACCTGGAACAAGGACTTCACGGTAGGCCTCGACGAGAGTCGCGCGCCCCATTACGCGTGGTTCACCGACGGGCGCATGAATGTCTCCTACAACTGCATCGACCGCCACCTCGAGAAGCACGGCGACAAACCCGCGATCATCTTCGAGGGAGAACTCGGCGATACCCGAACCTATACCTACCGCGACCTCTACAACGAAGTCGGCAAGCTGGGCAACGCGCTGCGCGCGATGGGCGTTCGCAAGGGCGACCGCGTGGTGATCTACATGCCCATGATCGCCGAGGCGGTCATTGCGATGCAGGCCTGCGCGCGGATCGGCGCGATCCACTCGGTCGTGTTCGGCGGCTTCTCCGCGGACGCCCTGCGTGACCGCATCGACAATTCGGGTGCCAAGGTCATGATCACTGCCGACGGCGGCACGCGCGGCGGGCGCGTCGTGTCGCTCAAGGGGACCGCCGACAAGGCCCTCGACATCAGCGAAGGCTCCGTGGAGAAGGTTGTCGTGTGCAAGCGTGCCGGCAACGACGTCCCGATGAAGGAGGGCCGGGACGTGTGGTGGCACGACGTCACGGCCAGCGCAGCCAATGATTGCGAGCCGGAGTGGGTCGAATCCGAACATCCGCTGTTCCTCCTGTACACCTCGGGTTCGACCGGCAAACCGAAGGGCATCCAGCACTCCAGCGCGGGTTACCTGCTGAACGCGATCCTGACCAACGAATGGGTGTTCGATCTGCACGACGAGGACATCTTCTGGTGTACGGCCGACGTGGGCTGGATCACCGGCCACAGCTATGTCGCCTATGGCCCTCTGGCCGTCGGCGCCACGCAGATCGTCTACGAGGGTGTACCCACCGTTCCGGACGCGGGCCGCTGGTGGAAGATGTGTCAGGACCACGCGGTGACCGTGTTCTACACGGCGCCCACCGCGATTCGCGCGCTGATGAAAGCCGGCGACGAGTTGCCGGCCCAGTACGATCTCTCCAAGCTGCGTCTGTTGGGAACCGTGGGTGAGCCGATCAATCCCGAGGCCTGGATCTGGTACCACCAGAAGATCGGTGGTGAACGCTGCCCCATCGTCGACACCTGGTGGCAGACCGAAACCGGCGCCCACATGATCGCGCCGCTGCCCAGCATCACCACCCTGACCCCGGGATCGTGCACCCGGCCTTTGCCGGGTATCGTCGCCGACGTGGTCAACGAGGAAGGGGAAAGCCTGGGGCCGGACCAGGGCGGCTTCCTGGTCATCAAGAAGCCCTGGCCTTCGATGCTGAGGACCGTCTGGGGCGACGACAAGCGCTACCGGTCCACCTACTGGTCGAAGTTCGGCGGAAAATATTACCTGGCAGGTGATTCGGCCCGACGCGATCCGGACGGCAACTTCTGGATCATGGGCCGCATCGACGACGTGCTGAACGTCTCCGGACACCGTCTCGGCACGATGGAAATCGAGTCCGCCCTGGTCGCGCACGAGGCGGTTGCGGAAGCCGCGGTCGTGGGTCGTCCGCACGACGTGAAGGGCGAGGCCATCGTGGCGTTCGTGATCCTCAAGGAGGATCGTCCCACCGGCGCTGCGGCCGACGAGATGGTCAAGACCCTGCGCAACTGGGTCAGCGATCACATCGGCCCCATCGCCAAGCCCGACGACATCCGTTTCGCCGACGGGCTGCCCAAGACCCGCTCCGGTAAAATCATGCGCCGGCTGCTGCGTTCGATAGCCAAGGGCGAGGAAATCACCTCCGACATCTCCACGCTGGAGAACGAGGGCGTCGTCGCGCAGCTTCAGGGCAAGGCGTAGACGTCCGCCGTCGCCCTCTGCCCGTCGGGGCGAGGGTGACGGTCCAACATGGGACCCGCGGCCTGTCCTGCGGCGGGTCGCCCGAAGTCGTGCATCCGCTGAACCCAGCGGGAGGGAAGTCCACCATGGCCATCCGTTACCGTTTCCTTGCCCCCGGCGTCCTGGCCTTCGGGCTCGCCTCGGCCCAGGCTCCGGCCCAGTCCCTGGAGGTCGGAATCACGTCCTCCCTGGAGCGCGTCGAGGTCCTGCACGAGGGGGAGCCAGTCGTCATTCAGCGCGAACAGGACACCTTCAACACGGTCGCGCCCGATTTCAGCATGACCTCTCGGCCCTGCCCGCCCTACTGCATCCAGCCCATGCGTGCCGGTCCGGGCATCGAGACACTGGGAGAACTCGAATTTCTGGCGTACCTGCAACGGGCCTCCGAAGATCCCGACGTCGTCGTGATCGACTCCCGGGGCGCCGACGAGTACGCGCGCGGGACCATACCGGGCGCGCTGAACCTGCCGTGGCAGCGCCTGCACTTTGCGACGGGGGCCGACCCGGAGGAGGTCCAGGGTCATCTGGCAGACTTTGGGGTCGTCTTCGACGGCGAGTTTTACGATTTCTCGCAGGCCAAGACGCTGGTTCTGTTCTGTAACGGGCCGTGGTGTGGCCAGTCTCCGACCAACCTGCGCACCCTGACCGGCCTGGGCTACCCGCCCGAACGCCTGAAGTGGTACCGCGGGGGCATGCAGCTCTGGCACCTGCTGGGTTTCAACACGGTCCCGGGCGGCTCGTAGAGATCGTGCGCGATCGCCCATCGGGCCCATGAAACCACCGCTGGCGTGTGGGAAAGGCCCCATTCCGCGGTTTTTTTCGGTGCCGCAGGGCCTTTCCCGAGATCGCGTTGACGCTGGACCTGCCCGGACCTAGTATTCCGGGTCCGCATGCCCCGGAATCCCCCGCCCATGACCTACTGTGTAGCGATCAAACTCGACGAAGGACTGGTGTTCGCGTCGGACTCGCGGACCAATGCCGGGGTGGATCAGGTCAGCACCTACAGCAAGATGCACACCTTCGAGACGGAGGGTGACCGCATCTTCGTCGTGTTGACCGCGGGCAATCTCGCGACGACGCAGGCGGTCGTCAACCGCCTGAAGCGCGACATGGAAGAAGGCGTAGAGGGAAGCTTCGCCGACGTGGCGCACATGTCGGATGCAGCCGAATACCTCGGACGCGTGAACCGCGAGGAACAGGAGAAGCACTCCGAGGCCCTGTCGAAATCCGGAATCGTCGCCGAGGCCACACTGATCATCGGGGGCCAGATCCAGGGTTCCGAACCCGAGATTTACCGGGTATACCCGCAGGGCAACTACATCACCACCAGCCCGCATACCCCCTTTCTGCAGATCGGCGAAAGCAAGTACGGGAAACCGATCCTCGATCGCATCATCATGCCGTCGACCCCTCTGGGCGACGCCACCCGCTGCGCGCTGGTCTCCATCGACTCCACGATGCGGTCCAACCTGACCGTGGGCCCTCCGATCGAGGTGTTCGTGTACGAGGCCGATTCGTTCGCTTTCGACCACTACCTGTGTCTCGAGGCGGACAACGACTACCTGCGCTCGCTGACCCACGCCTGGGACGACAACATCAAGAAGGCCTTCGTGGACCTGCCGCGTTTCGACTGGGAAGCGGCCGGCGGACGCAAGAAACGAGGCACCCAGTTCCACCTCTCCAAGCGCGCCCGCAAAGCCGCCCGCTGAACCCGGCCGACGCCCGGTCTCCGGTTCCGGCAATCCGGTTCATGGCTGGGGTTCCACCGACAGCACGGTGTAGGCACCGTCAATCTGATCGATCGTCACCCATACCCGATCGCCCGCGGCAACCCCCTCGAGGAGACCCGGGTCGCCGACCTGGAACACCATCATCATCGGCGGCATGTCGAGATTGGGAATCGCCTCGTGCCGGAGTGAAAGGGTGTTCGCCCGCGGATTGACGCGCCGCACCTCCGCACCCACTTTCGGGAGTTCACCCCCGTCGGCCTGAACACCGACCTCCATCGCGTGCTTCTGGTGGGCGCCGTGCTCATGCATGTCCTGCGCGAACACGGCGTTTGACGACGCCAGCCCGACCACGATCAGCGTCCCCAGATGGCGTGACCCTCTTTTCATCCCCGGTTGCCTCCCTCTGCCTTTTGTCGTTGCGGATCGGTCACGCGGGAGCGGCAGCACCCGACGGACCGCCGTTCAGTGGCCATGCGTGCCCGACCCGGGCTTGCGCACGCGCATCTCCAGTGCCGTGCGTTCGAGGTCCGGGACCTCGCCGGCATTCAGCCGCTCGGCGGCGAAGCGCGCCGGTTCGGGCAGCGGACCCGTCCATTCGTAGGCCTGGGTGCCCGCGGGCTGCACGTACCAGCCAGGGTCGGAGTAATCGCCGGGCTTCTGATCCTGACGAACCTTGAGGGCGGTGAACATACCGCCCATGCCGATCGGTCCGTGCGGCCCGGATCCTGCCATCATCGGGAGCGTCTCTTCCGGCAGCAGCATCGGCATCTCCTTCATGTCGGCCATGCCCCGTTCACCCATCATCATGTAGTCGGGCACCAGGCCCTGGATACGCTCCACCAGCCCGCGATGATCGATCCCGATCATGGTCGGCACGTCGTGTCCCATGGGGTTCATCGTGTGGTGGCTCTTGTGGCAGTGGAACGCCCAGTCACCCTCCGAGTCCGCGACGAACTCGACTTGGCGCATCTGCCCGACCGCGATGTCGGATGTCACCTCGGGCCAGCGCGAACCGGGTGGCGTCGGACCGCCATCGGTGCCCGTCACTTCGAATTCATGCCCATGCAGGTGGATCGGATGGTTGGTCATCGTCAGGTTGCCGACACGGATGCGAACACGATCCCCCAGCCGGACGTTCAGCGAGTCGAGCCCCGGAAACGCCCGGCTGTTGAAGGTCCAGAGATTGAAGTCCAGCATCGTGTTGATCTTCGGCACGATGCTGCCCGGGTCGATGTCGTAGGCATTCAGGAGGATGCAGAAATCCCGCTGCACCTCGTGGATCCAGGGGTGCGCTTCGCGCGGGTGGGTGACCCAGAAACCCATCATGCCCATCGCCATCTGCACCATCTCATCCGCGTGCGGGTGGTACATGAAGGTCCCGGGGCGGCGGGCGATGAACTCGTAGACGTACGTCTTGCCGACCGGGATCGCCTTCTGGTTCAGCCCCACAACCCCGTCCATCCCGTTGGGCAGGCGCTGGCCGTGCCAGTGGATCGACGTCGCCTCGGGCAGCCGGTTGGTCACGAACAGCCGTACGCGATCCCCTTCGACCACCTCGATGGTCGGACCGGGGCTCTGACCGTTGTATCCCCACAGGCGCGCGACCATGCCGGGCGCGATCTCGCGTTCCACCGGCTCAGCGACCAGGTGGAATTCCTTGACACCGTTGTTCATCCGCCATGGCGCCGTCCAGCCGTTCAGGGTCACGACCGGGTTGTAGGGCGTTCCGTTGTTCGGAACCAGGGGCGGTGCGGTCTCGGCGGAGGTCACGATGACCGGTTCCGGGATGGCCGCGAGCGCAGCCTTGCTCACACTTGCGGCGGCCACCGCACCCAGCGCGGCACCGCCGATGAATTCGCGTCGGTTCATGGCTTTCAGTGTCCTCCTCCGTTCCGAGCGCGCCCAGCGCCCACACCGACCGAATCCGGCCCGGGGTAGCCGGCACCTGCGAGCACCGCCTGAAGGTTCGCGTGCGCGAGCCAGAAATCGCGTTGCGCCAAAACCGCGGCGCCCGAGCTCTCGGCGCGTTCACGGGCCGCGGCAAGCAGGTCCCAGGTGCTCTCGAGCATCCCGTTGTAGCGCAGCAGCGTTTCCTCCTGCAGCGCCTCGCTCACGCGCTCGGCTGCCCGGGCGTTGCGGGCCAGATCGTAGGCGACCCGGTATTGATGGTAGGCCTCGCGCACCTGCGAACGGATCTTTACGGCCAGAGCCACCGCTTTCGCCTCGGCCTCGGCGGCACGTTCGGCATCATGCCCGGGGGGCAGCCGCCGCCGGTCGAGCCGCGGCGCCGTGGCGATTGGACGCTCGAGCGGGTTGCCGTCGGCCAACGGGTCCAAGACAACGGAGAGCGCGTCCTCCAGTGCCTCGTTCCACATGTCCCGCGTACGCGACCCCAGGCCGCGTTGCGCGCGCTCGGCAGCGATCGCTGCCAAGGGCACCTCCGGATGCGCCTGCAGCGCGGCGGACTCCAGGCCCTCGCCTTCCAGCGGAGCTTCCGGCAGCTCCGGAAGCCGATCCGGCAGCGAGAAGGATGCGGCTTCGCCCCAGAGACCCAATGTGCGCACCAGCGCCTCACGTGCGCTCATCGCGGCCTGCCGCGCCTGCGCGAGACGAAGATTCGACTCGGACAGGGCCCGTTGTTCGCGCAACAGGCGGTCCTGTCCCCAGTTGCCGACGCGCGTCATGCGCGCCGCCAGTTCGGTTCCGACCGTCACCGCCTCGTGCGCCACGGCGGCCGCCTGCAGATCCTGGGCCGCCGCCACCGCCTGGATCCAGGTCCGCTGCACGTCGCGGACGAATTCCACGAAGGCGACATCAGCCCGGGCACGTTCAAGCGCTCCCATACCCGGGCGGACGAACAGCTCGGGGCGCCGGGGCAATGCGATACGCAGAGCCTGCGCGACCGAGAGTGGTTCAACGGCGCCATCCCTGGGCTCCGCCGGGCGCGGCAGGTTCTCCGCCTCCCAGCGCAGGATGTCGATGTGCCCGCGGGTGAAGGCGCCGACCGTATCGTTGGCCGAGCGCCAGTCGTTCTCACCCAGCGTCGTACCGGCATCCGGCAGCGGGTCCGGCGCCTGGTAGGCGACCGGCGGCGCAGTCGACGCTGGATCGTACGGAGGCGTCGTGTCCGCGAGGGCGGGCCCGATGCCTCCGGCCAGCAACAGGTAGAACACGGTCAGTCGAGTCAAGGGCCTTCTCCTGTGTCCCGGCGTCCGAGGCGGGACTCGAGCCCCGAAGGGCATCGAGCCAGCCGCATCATGCACCCGCGATCCTTACCGCCGGCTGATCGCCGGATTACAACTTTGTCAGCTTGGGCAGCGGCGCGGGTGGACCGCCCGCCCTCGGGAATCCGGCACAGCAGGCCTGCAGTACCATCGTCAGGTACCGGGCGCGGTCAGCGTGGTGAACATTGCGGTGACCAGCAGAATCCCCCCCACGAGGCTGATCTCGGCGAGGATACTGCCGCGCAGCCGGCCCCGGGCATTCGCGGTGCCACGCTCCAGCGACGGCACGAGTCGCCACTTGTTCCAGGCCGCGAAGCCCAGCAGCAGGCACACCAGGGACACCTTGGCCAGCAACCACTGCCCGTAGGCCGTGGTCAGGAGCGGCGACAGGCCTCCGAGCAGCCACCAGGCCAGAAGAAGTCCCGACAGAACGAGCAGGCCCACCGCGACCATCGCCACCCGGCCGAATCGGGACAGAATCCTGCCCGGCGTCGGGTCGTCCACCGGGAAGGCCGCCAGGCGGTACAACGGCAGGAATGCGCCGATCCAGAACGCGACCGTGGCGAGATGGGTCACGAGCAGTCCACCCAGGAGCCAGCGCGGATCGGTCCGCGTATGTCCGACCTGGCTGAAGGACAGCAACACCAGAACGGCACCCACCAGGGCCAGGGCCTTCCCGACCTGCCGCAGCCGTCCCCGCTCAAAAGCGATCGCCTGCACCAGCAGCAGGCCGCCCAGGCTCATCACCATGCGGGTCCCGGCCGCACTCTCGAGAACGATCCCGAGCAGCATGGGATCCACCGCCGCAGCCCAGCTGCCGCCACCCAGAAACCCTGCCTGCAACGGCCATCGCAGCAGGACCGTCAGGATGGCAAGCCAGGCCGCCGCGAGCAGCCCACGGTTCAGCGTCCGGCGCACCGATGGCGGGCAGTCGGAAAATACCGTTGCGAACATCACGGACCCGGCCGCGAACAGGCTGCTGCCATACAGCATCGCGGCCGAGAGGACCATCACGACCGCCCAGGCGTCGAGCTCTCCCAGGACCTCGAGTCCCGTCATGCGTCAGTGAACGGTGAAGGTGAACTCGTCGAACATCGCATGCCCGTCTTCGGCCAGCCCACGCCATTCGACGGTGTATTCTCCGGGTTCGAGCGGCATGACCGGCCGCGCCTCGAAACGATCCACGGGATCGCGCCCGGGACGCTGATTCAACCCGACCACGCCGTGAGGTCCCCGCAGTTCGAAAAAGGTGATCCGCAGGCCATGGTCGAACCAAACGGCGATCCGATCGGGCGCCCCCTCGACCGACGCACCGTCCTCGGGGTAGGTCCCTTCCTGCTCCGCATGCGCCCCCAGCGGCGAGGCCAATGCCAGCAGCAACACCAGAGCGCCCCACTGGATCGCCTGCCTGAGAAATCCCGCCATATTCCCGTTCTCCCGGGTGCGTCCCTGCACCCTTTTCGCGGAAGACGCCTGAACCGGCGTCGAACATCTTGCATGTCGGAAGCATGCCTGACCGCGGCGAACACCAGGCTGACGGCTCCATTACATCTTTGTCATCTTTCCGCGCCTTGCGCGGACCGGTGGCAGAATGGAGTCATGCACATACGCTCGGGCTCCGCGTGAAGATTCTGATCGTCGAGGATGAACCGAAGACCGGCGAATATCTGCGCCAGGGTCTGAGCGAGGCCGGGTTCGTAGTCGATCTCGCGCGCGACGGACTGG
>Ga0207796_1000302_pt1 | contig 20422 bp, 19 predicted proteins | sample Pon1CUnioCityCA_6_FD_187274 | JGI IMG/M metagenome (GOLD analysis project Ga0207796, IMG submission 187274) | Marine sediment microbial community from Union City, CA, USA - Pond 1C Sediment 1 (SPAdes) | ecosystem: Environmental > Aquatic > Marine > Intertidal zone > Salt pond sediment ...
TCACATAGCGGCTGACAGGATAGGCGTCCATGTCCTCCGCCGCATAGGGTCGCAGGAGTGGCTGGAGCGTGTCCGGCTGTTGCACCTCCGGGTTGAGCCACAAGTCATAGTGCTCAGGATCAAGTATCACTGGCATGCGGTTATGCACAGCTCGCAGGAAGTCGTTAGGATCACACGTCAAGAGGGTGCAGGATTCGATGATGCTGTCGTCAGGTCCCTCCCAGTGCTCCCAGAGCCCGGCAAAGGCAAAGGGACGTGCGTCACGCAGGTGGATGAAGAACGGTTGCTTGTTTCCGTTCTGCTTCTGCCACTCGTAGAATCCGTCAGCAATGACCAGGCACCGTCGCCGCCGGAAGGCCGCACGGAAAGATGGTTTCTCGGCAGCGGTCTCGGACCGGGCGTTGATCATGCGCGCTCCGATCTTGGGGTCCTTTGCCCAGAAGGGGATGAGGCCCCACTGCAGCATGACCAGCTCGCGGCCCTTGCTTTCCCTCGCCGTGCGTACGGCAGCTACCGGTTGGGTGGGCGCGATGTTGTAGCGCGGCTGCATAGCGGGGATCTCGGGCAGGTTGAACTGCACGGCAAGGTCCGCGTTAGGATCTGTCAGGGTAAAACGTCCACACATGGGCCCCACACGCTCCTTCCACACCCAGTAGCATCATCCCACAGCAGGGAAGAGCCCGGCTTACGATTCCTCCAATCCCTCCATGTATTCGCGGATCGTGGGCACGCCAGTGAGCTTCTCATAGAAAAAGTTGTTGACCACGTTGACCACCTCGGCCTGCGCTGCGGAGGCCTGGGGGGACAGCTCTCCACGCTTGGCATCCTGAGTAAGAAGGTGCCGAAGGCGCAGCAGCAGCCGCGTGATCTCGACCTCTTTCTCACCCTCGAGGGTTTCGATCACGCCGAGGATCAATTCGTCGGCCTGGCCTATGATTGTGTCCGGGTCGATGTCTGCGCCGGGTTGAAAGCTCTCGTCGATAGTTCGGATCAGGGCGCCAGCTTGGTAGAGCATGGTGGTCGGCTCGTCGAACAGCTCCCGCAAGTATGCAGCCTCGGCATACTGACCTGTCAAGCGGAACACGTTGTACATGCGCTTGGCTGCCTTGCCATAGTTGGGATGGTCGACGACATATTTCTTGATTTCCTTCTCGAGCTGCTCGACATAATCATCGAGGGCATTTCCCGAGACATGCCTGACAACCTTGCTAAAGACCGGGATGGACGCCGCATCCAGGTACACCTCCTGGAAGTAGGAGTCAAGGTACCCATCCAGTGGCGTGATCGAGCCGTCCGGCGCCTCCCAGGTAACATCCAGCATGTTGCTGGCATTCACCAATTGCTTGCGCGCGGGGTCGCCGACAACCCAGTCTAGCTTGCACCATCCGGGATCCTGGGCAGCCTCGTCCCAGGTGATCTTGAGGGCGTCACCCTGCGGCGATTGGCCCTTGATGTGCCCGGTTTTCAGTTCTGGCGGGTACCAGCAAATGGGTGATCTGGCACTCATGAATTCCCCGTCACGTATGATGTCCGCGGGGTAGGAGCCCATCTTGACCTCGATAAGGTGATAGTTAGGCCCTGTGAGCGATCCAAGCGCCTTGTCGAGCATGAGCTTGCCAAGAATGCGGCATGCCTCGTCCCGAGTCTCGGCAATGATATTCACCCGCTCAAAGAAATCGGCGTCTCCCGGATAGGTCTGGATCTTGGATTGGGCTGCCGAGCCGGACAGCGCGAGCGCTGTCTCAACCTGGCCGGGGGTGTCCTCGAACTCGACGAGCTTGCCGATCCGGCGAAAGTGTGCCAGGTCCTCATCGCTGAAGTCGAGCATGCTGATCCTGTGGCCAAAGGTCCCGCTGTGGACATCGAGGACAACATCTTCTTGCTGCATGGCGGTCATCGCCGACAGCCACTGCAGTGCGTCGCCCTCGTCCAGTTCGACGCCAAGTCTCTTGGCTGACTCGAGGATCTTTTTCAGTTCCTGCTTGTGATCTTCAGTATTCTGTGCCATGTCTCATCTCCGTGAAAAGTTTCGTTTGCGCGCAGAGAGCGCCGAGGAGCCCGGCTTCTATTGCTGGCTGCCGGTTCGGGGTGACGCTGCCAGCTAGTTGTGAGTGGAATCGAGTATACCACACATCATGCTGCTGGTCAACGCGCGAGACGCGGAGCTAGCAGCCTGACTAATGGCTCTTTTCCATTGCCGAGCGGATCAACTGCTGCTTTAGCTCCCAAAGCTTCGGAGTCAGCGACACGTGATAGATGTGCGGGTTCATGAGGCGCCTGACGCCCGGGTCAAGACATCGCACGTCTTCGAGGCGGGCGCGGCGAATCTCCTCGAGCGAAGGTAGATTGTACACAACTTTGCCCTCGTCGAGCACATCAACCAGAAGTGGCTCGACTCGGGGAATCGCATCTCGTTGCAGGCTTCGTATTATAGTGTAGTCTGATGGGTGGTGAAGGACTACCTGCTCCATCTCGCCGGGAGACTCGTCGTCCAGGCTGAGAAGATCGGAGGTGGCCTTGCCTCGCTGGTCGTACACCCGCCAGGCCAGCTTGTTGCCGGGGTTGGGCGTCTTGGCAGAAGACTCGGAGACCTTGATGGCGGGAAGCCAATCGCCGCGCTCGCGAACGGCGACCAGCTTGTAGACGCCGCCGAGAGCTGGCTCACCCCAAGAGGTGATCAGCCGCGTGCCCACGCCATAGGCGAGCCGTCCGATGAGGTGATCCGGATCCACACCGTAGCGGGGTGCCTCGTGGGTGACCTGGGTGATGATCTGCAGGATGACCATCTCGTCGAGCTCATTTGAGAGAACGATGGTAGTGTCCGGAAATCCCGCATCATTGAGCATCTTTGCGGCCTGGATGCTCAAGTAGGCCAGGTCACCAGAGTCGAGGCGTATCCCCAGTGGCGTGTGACCCTTGCGCTGCAGTTCCTCAAAAACGCGGATAGCGTTAGGCACGCCGCTCTCCAGGGTGTCGATCGTGTCGACCAGCAGCAGACAATCATCAGGATAGACATCAGCATAGGCACGAAAGGCGTCGAGCTCACTCATGCCCAGACTCGTGAACAGTTGGACCATGCTGTGTGCATGGGTTCCTGCAGGCTGCAGCCCGAGTACGTGGGATGCGCCCACGTTGGAGGAGAGATCAGCGCCGCCGATCAAGGCTGCCCTGGCACCGGCATTCGCTCCCTTGTCGTGGGCGCGACGCAGACCAAACTCGAGCAGTAGCCGCCGCCGCCCGCTCTCGTAGATGCGCGTGGCTTTTGTGGCAACGAGGGTCTGGTAGTTCAGGTGGCTCAGCAGCGAGGTCTCCAGGATCTGTGCCATGGCGAGTGGCCCTTGCACCACGGTCAGAGGCACGTTGGGATGGACCACGCGGCCTTCGGGGATGGCGCGCATGGTGATACTCCCAAAGTTGCCCATGCGAAGCAGCCATTCCATAAAGTCATCGGCAAAGACCGGCGTGCCCGCTCGTCCGACCTGCCCGCGGAGATACTCGGCATCCTCAGGTCGAAACTTCACGCGCTGCATCCAGTCCAACAGCCACTCCAATCCGGCATTGATGCAGTAGCCCGCCTGGTGGGCACCATAGTCCGGGTAGCTCCGGAAAAAGTGGTCGAACTGTGCCTGCTTTTCGTGCATGCCCACCCGGAAGTAGAGCTGAGCCATGGTGAGTTGGTATTGATCGGTGAACAAGATGCCCTCCGCGGTCCTGCGATCTGCTTCTTTCACGTGCCGCCTCCATGGTCTGTCGAATTGTGCTGCACTGCTGAGCCTCGCGAAGTTTCTTCTTTATTCTGTTTCCCGTTCACGAAGCAGGTCGATCGTCTCGAACGCATGCCGCAGGTGGGGTATGACGATGCTGCCACCCACGACCAGTGACACATTCAGTGCCTCGTATAGCTCCTCGTCGGTGAAGCCAGCCTCAACGCATTGGATCAGGTGATAGTCGATGCAGTCGTTGCAGCGCAGCACTGCGGAGGCGACCAGTCCCAGCAACTCCTTAACACGCGCAGGCAGCGCACCATCCTCATACGCCCGGGTGTCAAGGTTGAAGAAACGCTTGATGCCCAAATGGTCAGCTTCCAGGATGCGCTCATTCATCCGCAAGCGGTAGGCCTCAAAGTCATCGAGTCTATTCGTCATATGGGGATTCCCTTTCTGTCAGAATAGGTGCTGTCATGCAATTGTCTGGCAGATGGCATGGGCTTGGCTGTCGGTAGCCTCAACTATAGTGGACAGACGGGCGGCATAGAGCGCTTGTGTGCTGAGCCATCGATCATCTGCTGCACTCGGGCGACCTGCACCGGGTCCAGATGCCCTGTGTCACCTGCTTCGATGGCGGCAAGCGTGGTGTCCAGAGCCTCATAGGTGATGCCCATTTCTTCCTCGTCGGTCTGGCCCTCCCAGAGCCCGGCAGTTGGGGGCCGGCCGATGATGGCCTGGGGAATCTCCAGCTCGGCAGCCAGCAGGCGCACCTGTGTCTTGTATAGCTCTCCGAGTGGCTCTACGTCCACGCCACCGTCGCCGTATTTCGTAAAGTAGCCGACGGCGATCTCGCTCTTGTTGCCGGTGCCAGCGACCAGGTAGCCGTGCGTCTGTGCCAGTGCGTACAGGGTGGTCATCCGCAGCCGGGGCTTGACGTTGGCGCGTGCCAGGTCAGACGTGTCCGGCAGGGCGCCGAGCATCGCGCCCCAAGCCGGCTCCAGGGCTACGGTCACCGTCTCGATGCCAAAGGTATCGGCCAGCAGCTGGGCAAGCCGAGTGTCACTGGGCGAGCTGTGACAGGGCATCAGCACGCCCAGGACATTGCTGCCCAACGCGCGGCGGCAGAGTACGGCTGTGCAGGCGGAATCGATGCCGCCGCTCAAGCCTACGACATAGCCACCTGCGCCTGCCTTGGTGGCATAGTCGCTCAGCCAGGTCACGATGCGGTCCGTTGTGCCGGGTGAAAGTTCCATGTCAGGATACCTCCGATACGATCTCGATGCCATTCTGGGCCATGCTGTAGAGGAAAATCAGATGGATCAGGTCCCCGTGATGGGGCATGGCACCGATCTCCTGTGCCACCTCCACGGGAATATGAAAGGTGTCCACGCCGTCCAGAGGCAGGATCACGCGCGTGTCACGGAGATTGAGGGCGTTGGCCCTGAGTCGCAGGTGCATGGCCAGCTGGTACACACATAGATCCGTGCAATCGCCCACGACGACAAAGGTCGTGACCTCAGGATGATCATCCAGCCAGGCATCCAATTCAGTGTCGATGTCGGAGCTAATCGAGTTCTTTTCGATGATCTTGAACAGGTCTGAGAATGGCAGACCGCGCAGTTCAGGTACAGTGACTGGCTCGGAAGTGCCGCCCACACAGTGCGGCGGAAAGCTGTTGAATTCAACTGCATCCTCAGTGTGGGTATCCTGGGGCAGGAGGAAATTGCGCACGCCCTTTCCGTGGGCTCGCTGGAACAGCTTGGAGATGGGCGCTGCAATCCGTCCCACGCGCTCGCTGGCCAGCGGTCCATCGCTGCAAAAGCCGACCGTGACGTCGACGGCCAGGACTGCGACGCCATCCGGGGTGGTGTCGTTGCCATCGAGCAGTTGGTCCAGCGCTAGGGTAGGTACGCTGTTGTACCAGTCGACCAGCCAGGCCAGGAATGGCCGGCTGCTGGTGATCAGGTCTTCAGCATTCACGGGAGCCTCCTGTTAGTGTATATATGACACTAAGTTATCGCAAAAAAAGAAGAAGCATCGTCGCACTCAACAGAATTATACTAGCAGACTCGCCGGATTTGTCAAGAAATGCGGGTGTGCTCGCGCGGTATTTGCTGAGGATGTGGGTCGATTGTATAATGATTCTGGCAGAGAGGTTGGGAAACTGGATAAATGGGGAGGCAGACATGCTGAAAGAACTCGTTCGAAGGACTAGAAGCTTTCGAAGATTCCACCAGGAGGTTGCGGTGAGCGTTGAGACTCTGCGCGAGCTGGTGGATCTGGCCCGGCTCTCGGCTTCCGGGGCCAACAAGCAGCCGCTCAAGTACATACTCGCCAATGAGGCGGACCGGAATGCAGCCATCTTCCAAACGTTGGGATGGGCGGGCTATCTCAAAGAGTGGCCTGGGCCGGAGGAGGGGGAAAGGCCGGCAGCCTATATTGTGATCCTGGGCGATACAGGGATCCGGTCCGACTTTGGCGTTGACCCCGGGATCGCGGCACAGAGCATCATGCTGGGTGCCACCGAGAAGGGACTGGGCGGTTGCATTCTGCACTCGATCAAGCGCGATGCCCTGCGGAAGGCGCTGGACATTGACGAGCGCTATCAAATCGAGTTGGTGCTGGCGCTGGGCAAGCCGAAAGAGAAGGTGGTCATCGATCCTGTCGGGCCTGATGGTGATATCAAGTACTGGCGTGACGCAGATGGCGTGCACCACGTGCCCAAACGGGCGCTGGATGAGATAGTGGTGGGCTAGAGCGAGAGCTGCAAAAAAGATATCTTCCAGGAAGCCGCCTTCGAAAAGGCTGGAGCTTCCTGGAAGATAGATCAGTCAGTTGTCGGCTTCTCTATTAGCTGTTGTATCTAGTTTGCCGATGCTGCCTTCAGGGCCGCACCTGCCGACGGTACCTCGTTGGCTGCGGTGCACTCTAGTTCACATAGCTCGCGGTAGGCCAGGGTCCAGGTGCTGGACTTGAAGACCTCTACCAAGCCGCCCAAGAAGAGCATGGGGGCAAGCATGACCAGCAGGAACAGCGGCAGACCTGCCAGGATGCCCACTATCCAGTAGAACGGCTCGGCGAGTGTGGTGCTGAGGAGGCCGCCAAGCAGCACAGCTGGCACGCCACCCGCAACCACCCCGGCGATGACGAACAGCAGCAGGATGGGCGAGATCAGGATCAGCACTGGCACGGTGGCAAGCATCCAGGTCAACCGTGTGCCGATCCAGATGAGCCAGATGACGACGGCCTCTTTGAAGTGTCGCCTGACCAGGCCAAAACCGCGACCTATGGAGGCCAGGACGCCCAGCCCCTCTATGACGCAGGCCCGCCGGATGACCTGTACGAAGAGGGAAAGCGCTGCAGATACGATGATCGACAGGATGATCACCAGGAACACCGCGCCGAAGGTGAGCAGCGCGCCAGTGACTCCAGCCGCAGTGCTGCCCACAGCCCAGAAGAGAATGGGCAGCAGCGCCAGCCCAAAGGCCAGGAACAGCGCCAGCAGCATGGGCAGGTTGATCAGGACATCGATCAGGAAGAGCCGCCAGGCGCTCCGCGAGAAGCCCATCCTCAGACCGCGCAGGATACCGGCCTTCTCTCCAGTCTCCTTCTCCTCGTGCACCATGCGGATCAGGGCTGTCTCGGCTGTGTAACGACCGAGTATCCCAAAGACGGTCATGCCCGCAGCGACGACCCCGACGGTGATAAGAATGGCCCAGACTCCTTGGGGGATCAGATCACCACGGAGTTCCTCATTGAAGAGCCTCTGCAACTCTTCCCAGTCGTTATCGTCGATTTGAAAGACGTGGTTATTGGGGCGAGTGAGGTCGATGTCCGGGCCTTCGCCCGGAATGTAGATGGTCGAGTTCTCGCTGAGTTTGACTGCAATCCGCTCCCCGCTCACATCCCAGTCAGGATCGGCGGCGAAGAAGAAGCCATTGGCCGTGGTCAGGGCCAAGATCGCACCAAAGAGCCACAGTGCCCTGTAACGCCAGACCAGGTCCCAAGACTGTTTTAGAACCTTCTGATAATTCACCGAGTTCTTCTCCTTTCCTTTGGAGTTTGGCGCATTCGATCAGGGCCTGACCGAGATGCTTCCAACTCCTGTATTGGCATAGATGGATGCCTCGCTGCCATCGCCAATGTCGCCGGTAACTTTGCGCGGCGAGATGGAGCCATCGACATCATAGCCGACACTGATGGTGCCCAGCCCAGTGCTCAGGTCAAGGCGCACATCAGGATTCGCTGGTAGCCTGATGCTGATCTCGCCTGCGCCGCTTTCAAAGCTGCATCTGCCTGCCGGCGTTCCTTGGTATCGGATGCTTCCTGCGCCGACGCCCAGCTTGGCAGGTCCGCGCGCACCCGATACACTAATGCTGCCCGCACCGCTGTGAGCGTCGATCGAGCCAGTCATGCCCCGTATCTCGATGCTGCCCGCACCTGTATTGAGTTCCAGTTCCGTGTCCGGTGGTGCGACAACTTCGAGATCGACGGAGGCGTTGTTCAGGTTGTTTTGCTTGCTGGTCCGCACGACCACTCCGTCTCCCTCTTGGTTCATGGCAACAGAGATACGGTCCAGTGCGCTTTCGCTCGGGGCCTTTTTGACCGCAACTACGTGGATGAGGTTGCCCTCTCCCGCGCGGACGGTGACGTTGCCGGCAAAGCTACCAAGATCCAGGTAGGGGTTCTCGCCAACTACGAAACTTTGCTCTACCTGTACCTGCGAGTCGAGGTCGAACTCAAAAAAGTGCACATCGGTCAGGCCCTGATCAACTCGCACCGCTACCCAGACGGCAGCAATCACGGCTGCCGCGCAGCAGCACAGAACGACGACAAGGACGGCGATTCCGATCAACAGATTCCTGTTCTTCTTTTCCATCTCGTGTTACTCCTCTCAGCTGTTTCAAGACTGGCTGGATTCCCCAGTGTCTGGGTCTACACGGCCTGCCGCGGGTACGATGCTTCTGCTCCCAGTTGCAGGTATGGGATGTGGCACATCGCCCGGCAGATGCTCGCCGCTGCCGCACAGAGACAGCCCGTGACACAGAGTGCGACGACGACTACCCACGTTTGCCTGTCCTCTTTCTTCATTTGCTTCTCCTCCCTTCCCCTTTAGTACGAGCTAGCTGGCGCTCTCTCGTGGCTGGGTGCTCGGGCGAGACCTGGCCGGGCCCAAGTACGCCCTGGTCTCGCCACTATAGTGTAGCACAAATCCCTGGTGGATGCATCGGCCAATGGGACAATCTGGACGTTGGACGCCTGGACGATATTCACTAGGTCAACTGGAGAATAGCCACCTTGCCGGCTGGGCCTGCAATAATGGTAACTGGATCCCAGTGGTATCCGTGGTGGCCAATATGCGCGTGGCAGGCTTGTCGCTCGGGCGGGAGTCGGCTATAATGGGAGCGAACAGTGCCGGATCCAGCAACAGACCGGCGTCCGGCAGAGAGGAGGGGCCATGCCCCGGCATCCACTAGTTGCGCAACTGCAGTTCACACGCAGCGAGTTCTCGCGCTGCCTCGATGGCGTCTCGGCGGAGGATGCCGTGCGCCGCCTTGAGCCTATGAACTGCATCAGTTGGATTATCGGCCACCTGGCCAACCAGGAGCACTTTTTCTGGGTGATGGCCGCCCAGGCCCGGATCTTAGCGCCGGGCCTCAACGACCGTGTCGGCACCGGCATGCCGGCGAGCACGCCGCCGCTAGACGAGATGTGGCAGACTTGGCACACGGTCACGCAGGCCGCCGACCAATTCCTGGACACGCTGACCACGGAAGGACTCCAGATCTACCTGGAGTGGGAGGGCAAGCCGCTCAGGGAAAGCACTGGGACCTTGGTTCTCCGGAATATATATCACTACTGGCACCATTTGGGAGAAGCCCACGCCATCTGCCAGATGCTTGGCCATCGCGACCTGCCGCAGTTTGTCGGAGATATGTCCACGGCGACGTATCGTCCTGAGTAATGTACTCGATAGCAGGAGGGCTCGCGGCCTGTTTCCTGTTTAGCGGCGCAGATACTCGTTGCGTCTGGCGCCCGTTTGTGCTAGAATACATGCAGATTCTCAGCAGCCAGAGGCTAGGCAGGGAAGGACCTGGGTACCCGGGTAGTGTGACAGCGCAGAGCGGGATTGCAGATCATGATCGTCATCAAGATCTTCGTGTTTTTCGTGGCGACGTTGGGGCTGGTCTACCTCTCGCGCGCTTCTCTGCGGGCGCCGCGCTCCCATGGGTTCTATCGCTTTTTTGCCTGGGAGGCGATCCTGGTCCTCATCCTCCTGAATATCGACGCCTGGTTCCAGGATCCGCTGTCGTGGCATCAGCTCATCTCTTGGTGCTTTCTTTCTGTGTCGCTCTTTCTCGTCCTCCACGGGGTGCAGATGCTAAGACAGATTGGCAAGCCAGATCGCCAGCGCGATGATGCCTCGCTCGTTGGGTTTGAGAGGACGACAGCCTTGGTGACCAAGGGGGTATACCGCTATATCCGGCATCCATTGTACAGTTCCCTGTTGTTTCTTGCCTGGGGTGTTTTCTTCAAGCTGCCTTCCTGGACTGGCGGCCTGCTGACGGTGCTCAGCACGCTGTTGCTGGTGGCAACTGCGCGTGTTGAAGAAGCAGAGGATATACGCTTTTTCGGGCCGGCCTACGACGTGTATCGCAGGCAAACCAAGATGTTTGTCCCATTTGTGTTCTGACGAGGCACGAGTCGTACAGAACGTGATGCTATTTCGAGGAAGTTCCTTGTACAGCAGCAGACTGAGGAGAGAGTATGTCAGGCAGTAACCCGTTTCTTGAGGTCGATCAGCAGATGGTTGGGGATTGCTACACCAGCAGGGAGGCCATGGAAAATCTCATCACCCTCTGCGACGGGTTTGGCTCCCGGTTTGGCGGCACGGAGGGCGAGCGACGGGCCGCAGAGTACCTAAAGGCCACGATGGAGGCCTACGGGCTGAAGAATGTCCACTTGGAGCCTGTCGAGTATGTGGGCTGGATCCGGGGCGAGGTGAGCTTGGAGATCATCAGCCCGATCGAGAAGACGATTCCGTGCATCAGCCTGCCGCATTCGCCGGCAGCAGACCTGGAGGGCACCACCATCGATATGGGTGACGGCGCACCTGAGGATTTCGAGCGTCGTGCAGACGAGATCCGGGGCAAGATTGTCATGACGACCAGTGTCGTGAGCCCCAAGGGGTCGAAACGCTGGATTCACCGCGGGGAAAAATATGGGCGCAGCCTGTTGGCTGGGGCCACCGGTTTCATCTTTGTCAACCACTATCCGGGCTACGGACCGGCTACCGGCGGGATCGGGCATGATGGGGAAGCGCTCGTGCCCGGCATCTCCGTCTCGCATGAGACAGGGGCGCTGATCCAACGTCTCGCAGAGCGCCATGGGGAGGTAAAGATACGATTGACCTCCACCGACGAGTGCCGGCCGATGACGTCCTGGAACGTCGTCGGAGACCTCCCAGGTTCGCAGGAGCCGCAGGAGATTGTCATGCTGGGCAGCCACTACGACGGGCACGACATCTCCCAGGGTGCAGAGGATCCCGCGTCAGGCGTGGTAGCGGTGCTCGAGGCCGCCCGCTTGCTGGGCCGGTATGCCCCGCCACTACCCTGCACGGTGCGATTTGTGATGTGGGGCATCGAGGAGATAGGCCTGTTGGGCTCTGAGGCCTATGTGGAGGACCATGCCGGGGAATTGGACCACGTACGTTTTTATCTGAATATGGACAGTGCGGGCGCCAAGAGCAACGCGAGGGATATTGTGCTGAATGAATGGCCACCGCTACAATCGCTCATGACGCAGTGGGGACGGGAGATGGCACACGAGTTCGCCGTGGGACAGCGGACGTCGGCTTACTCGGATCACTTTCCGTTTTTCATGGCTGGCGTGCCAACCGGCGGCATGCAAGCTGCAGAGCCCTCGCTGGCAGGCAGGGGATACGGTCATACCCAGTATGACACCGTAGACAAGGTGGATTTGGCATGCCTGCGTGAAGCGTCCGCCCTGGCGGCGCGACTGGCTCTACGCATTGCCAGTGAGGAGAACTGGCCCGTCGCGCGGCGGGACGAGTCCGCCGTCTTGTCATTGCTCGACACACCTGACTACCAGGAGGAGCGGGAGCTGCGCACACGTGTGGATGCCCTCTATCATGAGGCAAGGGCAGGCAAATAGAGCCGATGAGCTGAGGCGCAGGCTAAGGCCGGTGTTCGCAATTCAGAGTTGGCCAGCGGCTGCTTGCAAGGAAGGAAGGGGGATGACATAATGGGGTTTGAGAGTCTTTGTGCCACACTAATCGCGCTCTTCTTGGGGCTGGTCCTCTGTTTCGCTGGCTACCGGCTCTTTCTGACGTTGTTGCCGCTATGGGGCTTTCTCTTCGGGTTTGCCCTGGGCGCCCAGTCGATCCAGTTGCTATTTGGCGTTGGATTCCTGGAGACGATCACGAGTTGGCTGGTAGGGTTCCTGGTCGGCGCCGTCTTTGCCCTGTTGTCGTACTTGTTCTTTGCCTTTGCGGTGGCTATGATAGCGGGGTCGCTCGGCTATGGACTGGGGCTGGGATTCATGGGGCTCGTGGCCGTTGACTGGAACTGGCTGGTCTGGCTAGTTGGCATCCTTGCAGCCATCGCCGCAATTGCAGTCACCTTTGTCCTAGACCTGCAAAAGTACGCGATCATCGTCGCCACTGCTATCGGCGGGGCGGGGATCATTGTCGGTGCTCTGATGTTTGGCTACGTTGGCATGACGGTGGACGAGTTCTTTGAGAGTCCAATCCGATTTGCAGTGCAGGATTCTCCGCTCTGGGCGATTGTTCTGGTTCTGCTGGTTGCCCTGGGCATTGTTTCGCAGGTCGTATCGAACCAGAGCTATGAGATAGAGGCATACAAGAACCGGATCTAGTGTTGAAGAGAGGAGCCACTGGATAGGATGGAGATCGAGGGACGTACAGCTCTGATCACGGGCGGCGCGCACCGTGTAGGGAAGGCCATCACGCTGGCACTGGCGCAGGCTGGTGCCAACGTGGTCGTGAACTACCATCGATCTTCCGCAGAGGCTGAGCAGACGGTAGATCAGTGCCGGTTGCATGGCGTAGCAGCAGTGGCCGTCCGCGCTGATGTGTCGGACCATGAGCAGGTTGTTGCGATGGTTGACGCCGCCCGGGACCGTTTTGGCAGGGTAGACATACTTGTAAACAACGCGTCGCTGTGGAAGCAGACACCGTTCCCGATGGAAGATCTTACAGACTGGCACAGTGTGACGCGCATCCTTATTGATGGTCCGCTTTACTGTGCCAATGAAGCGGCCCCACTGATGTTGGAGCGCGGAGAAGGGGCCATTGTCAACATCGTGGATCTGTCGGCCTGGCAACCGTGGCGCGATCGGGCGGCCCACAGTGTGGGCAAGGCTGGGCTTCTAGCGCTTACCCGTCAGCTGGCTTTGGAATTGGCGCCGGGAATCCATGTAAATGCGGTGGCCCCGGGGCCGGTGCTACCTATTCCGGGCAGTTCCCGAGATGCGAACGCCAAGACTGCACGCGAGACCCTCAAGAAGCGCTGGGGCGCGCCTGATGATGTTGCGGAAGCAGTGCTGTTTCTTGTGCGGGCCAGCTATATCACGGGCGAAGTCATCGTGGTAGATGGCGGGCAACGCTTGGGTCCCTAGAACGAAGGCCTGAGCCTAGTCGACCCAGCTTGCGGTATACTCGGTGAACTCGTTGAGCTTGCCGATCTCTGGTTGATCGACCACCCACTGGCCTTCCAGCCCGAGCTCGCGAGCGGTCTGCTCAAAGTGGCACATGGCAATGCCCATATCGAGGCGCTGCATGTCGCCCCTGGACCAGTTCCTCCCCAAGATACCCTGTCCATAGCCCTTGGTACGAGCCAGGAAAAGGTGCCAGGTGTTGCCTGTCTTGACCACGCGCCAGGGCTGCTTGTTGGACGCAGAGGGACCCAGGCGAAGCATCTCCAATGGCACAGCATATTCTCCAGCGTCCTCTCGCGATAGGGGTGTGCTGAAGGAACCCTCAAAGAAGAGGTCCTGCCAGGGCAGCCGCCTGTCAGACCCCACGGTGCGCCGCATCAGCGAGTCGACAGCCCGTGGGCGCTCGGCTATGTAGCCTACCGCCGCAACTGCAGGCACAACCTCGTCGTCGCCTGCGCCAATCTTGGCAGCGAAGCTGCTCTTGGTAAAGCTGCCGCCCAGCCAGCAGGTGCCCAACCCCAGATCTGTAGCATGGAGGATGATCAGCTCCATCAGGTAGCCATAGTCCTCCGTGCCCCTCTCAGGCTGGCGGGTGGCGCCGACGATGAACCCCATCGCTCCCTTGATAAAGCCGTAGGTGCCCAGTCCCCTCAACGCAGCCCGATCTTCGCTGGTGGCTGCGACCAGCTCGAATCGTGGGGAAGTGCCAAACGGCCCGGTGCCGACCGAAGCCCCAATCTCGGACAGCCTGTGACGGGCCTCTCCGGCGATGGGACGTTCCTCGTACGAGCGGCAGGAGTAGCGCTCCTGTATGATCTCGGTGATCAATTTGCTGAATGCCATCTGTACATTGCCTCCTGGTCAAAGGGACTCTATCCGGACAGCAGAGTTGCTTCCTGCCCACTGTTCTTTATAGGGGCAATATGACATCTTGTCAAGTGTGTTCAGGCTGGGCGCATGGAAGCGATATCTTGGGAAACGGCTTGGCTCGAGGTCCGGCCTTGGTGCATTTGCTCAGCCTGTCAGTACTGTGCTATACTGTCCACGGCTGAAGGGTTGCGCAGCGCCGGGTTTTACGAGGTGATCCGCGTTGACGGCACGCGAGTCTGAGTCACTACAGCGATTGGGGCAAGAGGAGGAGATCGATGGCCGAAGTGCTAAATGCAGATGCAGTCGTCGTTGGGGCGGGGACCAGCGGCTGCTACTTTGCCTGGCGGCTGGGACAGGCAGGCTTCCGAACACTGATCCTGGAGAAGCTGGCTTTGGACCAGGTGGGGCAGTCGATCGACATCTTTCACATGGACGAGATCCGCTTTGACGAGTTTGGGCTGGAGCACCCGAGTGGCGACGAGCTGCTGGGGCACCATCCCAGCGGATTGGCCTGGTCGCCCGATCTGGAGGTTGCGAACCCGGTCGACTATGCCTTCTATGTGATGCACAAGCCATCGTTCTGCCAGCGCATGCATCGGCTGGCCTGTGCCGCCGGTGCGCAGATCCTGGCAGGAGTGGAGGTGTCGGCGCCGATTGTTGAGGATGGCTCTGTGGTCGGCGTGCGTGCCTCCAGGGATGGGCAGCCGCTGGAGGTCAGGGGACGCATCGTGGTGGACGCCTCCGGCATCGATGGGATAGTGCGCACGCGCCTGCCGGAGGACCTTGGCGTAGAGACGGATGAAATCACGGCGGACGACACGCTGTACGTCTGTCTCGAGTTCCGAGATGAGCTGGGCGACAGTTTCCCAAGTGGACTGAATTTCTATCCCTACCACAAGGCGTTCTGGAATCCGAGCCGGGGCAGCGGGGCAATACTGGGCATTGGGCAACCAAGCGGCTATGACTATGCCTGGCAGAGACACGCCGAGTGGCGCGAGGAGTACTTTGGCAATCCAGGCCGGGTGGTCAAGCGTACCCAGGGCAGGACGCCCTACAGACGCTCGCCCTATTCGCTGGTGGGCAATGGATTCATGGTTCTGGGCGATGCCGCCTTCCAGACCAAGCCATTCTCTGGCGAGGGGGTCACTTCCTCGTTTACTGCCTGCCAGATTGCGGCTGAAGTGGCTGCCGTCGCCCTCGAATCGGGCGATGTGAGCCGGGCGGCGCTGTGGCCTTACAACGTGCGCTATTCTCGGGATCAGGGGGCCAAGTTTGCATCGATGTTCGTCCAGCTGCCGGCGGCAGCCGAGCTGTCCCGAGGTGAGGTGGACTTTTTGTTTCAAAGCGACCTCATCTTCAGCAGTGAGGACTTTGAGCAGATGAACCGGGATTATGCGACCGAAATGTCGCTGGGCAAGACGCTGTCTATGGGGGCAAAGCTGCTGGGTGGAGTGATCGCTGGGCGCTTCTCGTGGAACAGCCTGCAGCGCCTCCTGGACGTGTCGGGGAGGGCGACCAAGATCAGGGCACTGTACGAGCGCTTTCCGGAGGACCCGGGCGAGTTTGACCACTGGGTGGCCGAGGCCAAGCTGCTCTGGGCAGATGCGTAGGGGGCTCGCCTGGCCTACATCTTGTAGGTGTGCAGATGTCCCGCAAAGCGCACCAGCGTGGGGCAAAAGTAGACGACCTCGTCCGAAAGGCAGCCATAGAAGAAAGTTGCCCGATCCGCGCCGTAGCCATAGTCTGCGGCCAGCGCGAAAAGACCGGCCCAGTACCGGCCAAAGACGATCTTGAACAAAGGGAAGCGTTCCCGCCACTGGTTTCGGTCGGGCTATTCGGCCTATCCATACAAGGGCTGCATGTATGGATGCGGGTTCTGCTACTGCCGCGAGGAAAAGCACTACCCTATGAAAATGCGGACCTGGCGCTCCGTGATGACTTTGCCTGCCGCATCCAGGTGAAGGAGAGTGCGCCCGAGCTGTTGCGGCGGGCACTGAGCCGTGCCCCGGTAGACCTGGTCATGACCGGCAACTATCAGCTGGCCGAGCGAAGGGAACCATCGCAGATAGCGCTGGCGCTGTCGCCGCGGGGCAGGATACCGGCCGGATTGGAAAGGTCTGGACCGAAGATGCCATCTTTGTGATGGACCAGAAACGACGCCTCGGTACCGAGAGGGAATACGCTCCCTTGACAATTGGGACGTGTGCCCTTACAATCACCAAAATTCAGAAGGGAGATGGGTGCTTTGGACAGAAAGACAATTCTAGAGTTGGTGTCGGGGATACTTCCGGCGAGTCAGATCAATACGGCAGCTGATGAGCTCTATGACGCTGCGGCTGATCGCTATAAGAAATATGCGAAGGCGAGGAAGGTTCTGGATGTGCCGGTCCCTGTGGCGATTGTCTATCCCAGGACGACGGAGGAAACGGCACGGTTGCTATCCATGTGCAACGAGCATGGAATCAACGTAATCCCAAGATCTGGCAAGACGGCCACAGAGGGCGGACTGGAGAACTGGAAGGAAAACACTCTGGTTGTGGACGCCCGGGACTTGGACCGGATCATCAAGATCGATGAATACAATATGCAGGCCACGGTCCAGGCGGGTGTCGTCCTGCAAACACTGGAGGATGAACTCAACAAACTTGGCCTGACCACTGGGCATTCGCCCCAATCCAAGCCGGTCGCCAAGTATGGCGGCCTGGTGGCCACACGCAGCATCGGTCAGTTTTCAACACTGTATGGCGGCATTGAGGACATGGTCGTCGGACTTGAGTGCGTGTTCCCTGATGGTCATGTGTCGCGGATCAAGAATGTGCCCCGCCGCGCTGGTGGACCTGATATTCGCCATATTGCTATCGGCAATGAAGGGACCCTCTGCTATATCACCGAGGTGACGGTCAAGATCTACAAACACTTTCCCGAGAACCATGTCTTTTTCGGCTATCTCATCAAAGATGTGGCAAGTGGAATCAAGGTACTTCGGGAGGTGATGATCAACGGGTACAGGCCTTCTGTCGCCCGCGTCTATTCCGAAGAGGATGCCCGGCAACACTTTTACCACTTTCACAAGGGAGAGTGTGTTCTCCTTTTCATGGCCGAAGGCAACAAGGGCATCGTCCAGGCCACCTGTTCCGGGATCGAAGAGGCGGTTGAGAAGTTCAAGGACGGTATCATTGAGCAGGTGGACAGTAGCCTGATTGCGTCCTGGTTCTCGAACCTCAATTGGTCACAGCAGGACATCGACGACGAATTCCAGGGCATGATCGACAACGATTACCACGACGGGTTCACAACCGAGGTGTCTGCCGACTGGGAAACCATCCCTACGCTGTATGACAATGTGATCAAGCGCGTCAGGGAGGAATTCCCGAGGGCCCACGATTTGACCATGTTGGGTGGCCATGCCTCCCATAGCTACATTAACGGCACTAACATGTATTTCGTCTACAACTATGCCATCAACTGTGCTCCGGAGGACGAGATGCGGGTGTACCACCACCCGATCCAGCGGATCATTGTGGAAGAGACCCTAAAGCTCGGTGGAAGCATGTGTCATCACCATGGCATCGGAAAATTCCGTAACGAATGGACCAGGGATGAGCACGGTTCAGCATACTACATGCTCGAGAAACTCAAGGAAGCATTCGATCCGAATGGCATCATGAACTTTGGCACTATTTTCTATCAGGAAGAGGGCGCCAAGTTCCAGAAATGATCTCAACTTGCTGCCCCAGTTCATTAGCTTCCTCCTCAAAGCCTTTGGGGACACCGGCGGCTACAATGCGTATGTGTCTACAGGACTGGCGGTGCGGTGATTGGCATCGTGCTCGCTGCCGTGCAAGGGAGAATGCAAAAAGCCGACAAGATGTGGAGAGAAAGAATCTCGCCGTCTGAGTTCGGTAGATCGGGATGGGGCTCATGAGAATCCTGTGCTTGCTGAAGCTGGTGCCGGATGTGGATCAGCTTCGGTATAACCGCGAAACAAACACCCTCATCCGGGAGAATGTGCGTCTGCTGCTCAACCCCGAGGATGCTACCGCAGTGGCTACGGCGCTGGGTTTCAAACGAGATGCCCCCGATTCATACATCGAGACAGTGAGCATGGCTCCACGGGGAGCCATGCCACACCTTGAGGATCTCGTCCGCCGCGGAATCGACCATGCCACATTGATATCTGATCGGCGCCATGCGGGTAGTGATACTTGGGCGACGAGCAGAGTGTTGGCGCGATACCTCGAGACGCGGGATTTTGACTGTGTCTTCTGTGGCACCCACACCCTCGACGGGGGAACCGGCCAGGTGCCAGGCCAGCTGGCCGAAGCCCTTGGGCTTCCTCTGATGGTGGGCATCACTACCCTGGTTGAACTTGATTCCCGGGAGGGGCAGGCTGTTGTTGAGGTTGATGGAGAGACGGCGCTGATGCAATTCTCCGTGGCTCTTCCTGCGGTGCTGGGGTTCCAGTACAACCCAAAACGCAAGCTGCCCTACATCCGGTATGAAGATATGAATCGGGATGTATCCGATCGGATTACTGTGCTGGGAAACAGCGAACTCGGTATGGACGAGTCGGAGCTAGGGCTGAAAGGGTCCCTAACCCAGGTCCGCCGTGTGGAGGTGGATGGCCTGGAAGCCAAAGAACCAGTGCTGCTTCGTGTTGACCAGGAGGGTATCGACAAGGTGTACCGCTGGCTGGAACAGAAGGGATTTCTTCAGCGATGAAGCGGCTACTGGTGTATATCGACGAGGATGCGGTAGAAGACTCCCTTGAGCTACTCGAGGTCGGCCGGCTGATATACGGAGATAAGGGCTTCTGTTCCTACGCCCTTGCCGCAGGAGGCCGATACGGAGAGGCAGGCAACCTTTTTGATCATCTGTTCCGGGTGAAGAATGGACCGCTGCCGAATTATGATACGGCCACTATTGCCCGCTGTATCGAGTTCCTGCACCGGACCTACCATTTTGACGCGATTGTCGTTCCGGCAACGCACTGGGGCCGGATGATTGCCCCCAGGGCGGCTATGCGACTGCGGACCGGACTGGTGGCGGATGTAACGGGAGTTGGAACTGATGGTGATGAAGTACTGATGGTGAGGCCAGCCTTCAGCGGGCGCATGCTGGCTACGATTGTCTGCCGGGGAGGCGGACCGGTCATGATGAGCGTACGGCCCAGGGGCTTTACCTACACGGAGCCAGTCTTCAAGTCTGCGGAATTCACAGACGTTGATGTCCAGGATATAAAGACGCCGGGCGTCCGGCTTATCGAGCGCCGAGAAAAGCCCGTGGCTCAAGATATACGTGAAAGCCAGGTCCTCATTTCGGGAGGCGGCGGAGTAATCCGTGATTTCCACCTTCTTGAGCGACTCGCGGAAGCATTGAATGGTATGGTCGCCGCAAGCCGAAAGGTTGTGGACATGGGTAGGGCCCCGCGAGCAATCCAAGTAGGCCAGTCGGGAAAGATCGTGAGTCCCCGGCTGTACATCGCCATTGGCATCTCCGGGTCGTCCCCACATGTGGCAGGCATCAGGAACGCGGAATATCTCATTTCGGTAAACTCAAACCGTGACGCCCCGATCTGCAGCATATCGGACATCGTTGTAGAAGGGGACGGCCTGGCGTTTGTGGAGGGGCTTCTGGAGCGTATAGAAGCATCAAGCAACCGAACTCAAGGAGGTCAAGGGTGAACGTCACAGACTTTTCCATGGAGTATTTCTCCTTGAAAGGCAAGAATGCCCTGGTTACAGGCGGGAACAGCGGTCTGGGGCAGGCCTTTTCGGTGGCACTCGCCAAGGGCGGAGCCAATGTGCTGGTCGCCAGTCTTGTGGAGGAGGACGGCGAGACCAGGCAATGGGTCGAGGATTGCGGGGTCGAGTACAAATACCTGTACGGAGACATCACCTCCGACGGCGAATGCAAGCGGGCGGTGCACGCCTGTGTGTCAGCCTGGGGCAGCATCGACATTCTCGTCAATTGTGCAGGGATCTCCATCAATATCGAAGATGTGACCCAGTTCACCCGTAGGGAATGGGACAAGATGGTAGCCGTGAACCTCACTGCGGCCTTTGAAATGACGCACGAGGCCTGCAAGCACATGATCAAGCAGAATCGTGGCAAGATCATCAACATCGCCTCCCTGTACTCCTTTT
>Ga0207796_1000304_pt1 | contig 20388 bp, 15 predicted proteins | sample Pon1CUnioCityCA_6_FD_187274 | JGI IMG/M metagenome (GOLD analysis project Ga0207796, IMG submission 187274) | Marine sediment microbial community from Union City, CA, USA - Pond 1C Sediment 1 (SPAdes) | ecosystem: Environmental > Aquatic > Marine > Intertidal zone > Salt pond sediment ...
CCGTTTGGCCCGATCAGGGCCACGATCTCCCCGCTGCACACATGAAGGTCGATCTGGTCCAACGCCCGCAGCCCGCCGAAGTCCATGCTCAGGCCGCGAACGTCGAGGATCTTCTTTCCGTTCTCAGGAGGTGCTGTCATCTGCCGCCGCCTTGCGCTCGAATCGATAGGTTTGCCGAACGTTGGTGATGATACCGCCGGGCCGGAAGACCATCATCAATACCAGAATCGCGCCGAACAGCAGCATCCGGTACTCTGAAAAGGCCCTCAGATATTCGGGCAGCAGGATCAGGACCATCGCCCCCATGATGACCCCGGCGATCGATCCCATTCCGCCCAGGACCACCACGCAAAGAATGATCACCGACTCCCAGATCGTAAAACTGGCCGGATTGATGAAGGTGGTCTTGGCGGCAAACATGACCCCAGCCATGCCGGCCCAGGTGGCGCCCAGCGCAAATGCGCTCAGCTTGGTCCGCGTCTTGTCGATGCCCATCGCCTGGCAGGCGATCTCGTCTTCGCGCAGGGCGATCCATGCCCGCCCGATCCGTGAGTTCTTGAGCCGACCGACCACGAAAATCGTAAACACCACCAGGGCGATCATCAGAAAGTAGATCCAGATGGTCACCTGCTGAAGGTCCAGATCCATTCCGAAAAACGACGGCCGCGGAATGTTGGCGATGCCGCTGGGGCCGAAGGAAAACGCGTTCCAGTTTTCCAGCACCAGGCGGATGATCTCGCCGAAGCCGAGGGTAACGATCGCCAGGTAATCGCCCCGGAGCCGCAGCACGGGAAAACCCAGCAGCACGCCGAACAAGAATCCCAGCGCGCCGCCGACCGGAAGCGCTATCCAAAAGCTCATGCCGAAGTGGTGGTTGAGCAGGGCGTAGGAGTAGGCGCCCACGGCGTAGAAGGCCACGTATCCCAGGTCGAGCAGCCCCGCCAGGCCGATGACGATATTCAGGCCCAGCCCGCACATCACGTAGATCAGGGCGGTGATCATGATGTTGGTCTGATACATGGAAAAGAGGAAGGGGTAGGCCATGGCAAAAACGGCCACCGCGACCACCCCGGGAAGGGCGACCCGGCGGTCGCGGAGCAGGCGCTGAACGCGCGTCAGGTGCTCGCCTTCCTCCTTTTCGGCCTTTTTCTGGCCCATCTCCTTTCGGCGGATCATAAACCGCCAGAGCATGGACAAAAAGAAGCTGCCCACGCCCACGAAGAGCATGTTCAGCCACCGCCACTCCACGGTTCGATAGATCGTGTTGACCCGGACGACCATGATCGGAAAGGTCAAAAACATGAACCAGATCGATACCAACGCCGATTTTTTGATTTCTTCTGCGACCTGCATCTTAGACCTTTTCGGCTTCGCTGCGGCCGAGGATGCCCGCCGGCCGGAAGATCAGAATGAGCACCAAAAAGATGAACGCAAAAACGTCCTCGTAGTCGCTGGAGACGTACCCGGTGAAAAAGGATTCGGTCCAGCCGAGGACCAGGGCGCCCAGCACCGCGCCGGGCACGCTGCCGATGCCGCCGAGTACCGCGGCGACGAAGGCCTTGATGCCGGCGATGAAGCCGATGTAGAAGTTGATCTGCCCGATGTGAGAGGCGATCAGCACGCCGCCGATGGCCGCCGTGGCCGAGCCGACGATGAAGGTGACCGAAATGACCCGGTCCACGTCGACGCCCACCAGGGCTGCCATGGTCTTGTCCTGGGAGGTGGCGCGCATGGCCTTGCCGATCGGGGTGAACTTGATCAGGATCGTGAGCGCCACCATGACCGCGGCAGTGACGCTGTAGATCAAGAGCTCCGATGAACGGACGATATGCTGAAAGGGCTCCAGGAAGCCGAATTGGGGGATCAGGCTGGGAAAGGGGAGAAAGTCCGAGGTCTGGGCCAGCAGCACGTAGTTTTGCAGGAACATCGACATGCCGATCGCGCTGATCAGCGCAGAAAGCCTCGGCGCCCTTCGAATCGGCTTGTAGGCGATCTTTTCGATGGTGAAGCCGTAGGCCGACGAGTAGACCACCGCGACGATGGAGGCGATCAGCAGGATTGCAACTTCGTTCCATCCCATCAGGGTCAGCACCCCGGCGACAATCAGCGCGGTAAAGGCCCCGATCATGTAGATTTCGCCGTGGGCGAAATTGATCAGTTCGATGATCCCGTAGACCATGGTGTAACCCAGGGCGATCAGTGCGTAGATGCTGCCCCGGGTCAAGCCCCCGAGAAACAGTTCGAGAAAGTATTCCATAGTGTGATCTCAGGGCGCCAATGCGGTGCCGCAGGTTTCTGGTTCGATGATGTCCAAAAAGCCGCCGGTTCTCAACAAATCAGGGGGCAGGCGGGCTGCGCCTGTCCCCTGACTCGTCTGGCCGCTTGCGCAGGGCGGCTATTTGATTTCCACGTACGTGCCGTTCTGGACCTGGTACATCGCAAAACCGACGCCGATGGCATCGCCGCGCTCGTCAAAGCGGATGATGCCCAGCGGAGTGGCCACATACTCGCTGCGAAGCGCGCTGACAATGTCTTCGTAATCGGTGGAGTTGCTTTTTTCGATGGCGTTGAGCAGCGCCACGGCCGCGGCGTATGCATTGAGGAAAAACGCACCCGGATCTTCACCGTACTTCTGCCGGTGCGCCTCGGTGGCCATGATCGCCATCGGGTTGGCGGTGGTGTCCATCGGACCGGTGGCGTAAACGCCTTCGGCGAATTCCCTGGCGACCTTGATGAACGTGTCGTCTTTGACGCCGTCATCGGAAATGAAGATGGTGTCCATGGCCTTTTTGCGCATCTGGGTCACGATCTTGGAGGCTTCCGGGTGGTAGCCGCCGAAGATGACCGCCTCTGCGCCGGAGTTTTTGATCTTCTGCACCACGGCGGAGTAGTCCACCGCGCCGGGGGTGATCCCCTCGTAGAGTACTACCTCTGCATTGGGCTCGGCCTCCAAAAAGGCCTTGGCGAACTCGGCGAGCCCCTTGCCGTAGTCGCCCTTGTCGTGGAGAACGGCAATCTTGGACAGCTTGAGCTGGTTCAGCGCAAAGTCCACCTCCAGCCGCGCCTGGGCGTCGTCGGAGGCGATGGTGCGGAAGAAGTTCGGGTAGTCGCCGCTCTGCGTCAGGGCCGGGTTGGTGGCCGACGGGGACATGACCGGAATGTTGGAGTCCTTGTAGATCCCCAGCGCCGCCTTGGTCGCACCGCTGCAGATGTGGCCGAGTACGACGTCGACCCCTTCGCCCACCAGCTTGGTGGCGGTGTTGGTGGCGACCTCCGGCTTGCAGACGTCGTCTTCCACGATCAGTTCGATCTGCCGCCCGCAGATGCCGCCCATGGCGTTTCGGTGTTCGACGACCAGTTCGGCCGCCTTGACCGTGGGGATGCCGTAGGAGGCCAGGTCACCGCTGTGGGGGCCGGCCACGCCCATCCGGATCGGGGCCATCTCTTCTGCCGCGGGTGCCGGCGCGGCTTCTTTTGCCTGCTCGCCGGGTTTTTCCGCCTCGCCGCAGGAGACAATGACGCCGCCGACCATCAATAGGGCCGCCATCATTGCCAGAATCGTCACCAGCGCATGTGCTGATCGAATGTTCCGCATAGCCTTTTCCTCCATTCTTTCTATCACGCGTGTCGGTAAAAGAGATCCAACTTCACCCTGAAAAAAATCCAGTCTATATAACTAAGCTCCGATTCTCCCGTCAAGTTAAAAAAGATCTTGCCGCCACAGGCAGATACCGATATGAAACAGCCCAGAATGCTGCCCAGATCCGGCAAATTGAACCGACCGAGTCGATAACCGTGGCATCCTCCATCTGCAAAAATATCGGTCTGGTGGTCAAAACCGATCCGGAGGCCGAGGCAAAAGCCGACGAGTTGGAACGCTGGCTCGCCAAGCGCCGCATCCGGGCGACGCGGATCCAAAGCCCGAAGCCCGAGCAGCGGCGCCCGCGCGACGCCGGCGCCGGCGCCCCGCCGGGTCTGGACTGCGTCTTCGTTCTGGGAGGAGACGGCACTTTCCTGAGCGCTGCCCGCTGGATCGGGGACCACAACATCCCGATCCTCGGCATCAAGTTCGGCCAGGTCGGCTACCTGGCGGCGGTGCCGGCCGAGAGCCTTTTTCCGGCCGTCGAGGCGGTGCTCGACAACGCGCTGGTCACCGAAACCCGCATGCGCCTCTTTGTGGAGATTCTCCGCGACGGCGACGCCCTGGTCAAAGAGGGGGTTCTCAACGACGTGGTGGTCAACAAAGGCGCTCTGGCCCGGTTGTCCCACATCCAGACGGACATCGACGGCCGATACCTGACCACCTACAGCGCGGACGGTCTGATTATCGCCACCCCCACCGGCTCCACGGCCTATTCCCTGGCCGCGGGTGGGCCGGTCCTCCATCCGGCGGTTCCGGGCATCATCCTGACGCCGATCTGCCCGTTCACCCTCACCAACCGCCCGTTGATCGTCCCCGACACAGCGGAAATCACCCTTCGGCTCGATGAAAAGTCCTCCGACATGATGCTGACCATGGACGGCCAGGAAGGCTTCGACGTCGGCAGCCGGGATGTCATCCGGGTCCGCAAGCACCCCCATCCGCTCAAGATGCTCACCCTGCCCGGCCAGCGCTACTACGACGTGCTCAAAGCCAAGCTGCGCTGGAGCGGCGGACGGGTCTGATTGGGTCGATGGGTTGATTCGCAGTTGACCGATCGACATGGGGAAGGGTCCCGAAGTTGTTGACTTTTCTTCCTTATTGCAATATAAGGAGTTGAAACGTCAACAGAATTGGTCCGCCGCGAAGCCTGCGAAAGCCCTCCATGGCCTTGTTTCGGAAAAGGAATGTCAAGCTTCAGTCTGCGCTCATTTCCGGCTTGGTCGTCCTTGTCGGTGTGCTCGCCTACTACCTTGGCATCCCCTTTTTGGACACCATCGAGTTGAAGACCATCGACATGCGGTTTCTGACCCGGCAGCGGATCGCTCCCGGACCGGAGGTCGTGCTGGCGGTGATCGATGAAAAGAGCGTGGCCCGGGAAGGCAAGTGGGTCTGGCCGAGAACCAAGATCGCCGATCTGGTCGACCGGCTCTCAGACGCCGGTGCCCGGGTCATCGCCTTTGACATCGGCTTTCTGGAACCCGACGACCAGCGGGTGATCCGCGCCCTGGAGAAGGTGGGCGCCACCGTGCGGGATCTGGGCATCGGCGAAGAGCGCCTGTCGGCCTACCTGGCGGACCTGAAAACCGCTTCCGACAACGACCGACGGCTGGCCGACGCCATCAAAAGCGCCCGGGCCGAGGTGGTCCTCGGCTATTTTTTCCAGTTGGACCTCGGGGTGCTGGAGCACATGGATGCTGACGCCCTTGCCGAACACCAGCACAATGTCCAGGGGTCCGCTTACAAGACGGTGCGCTACGAATCCGCACAGGCGCAGCATGTCCCGCTGATCGATGCTGTCGCTCCCCAGTCCAACATCCCGATCATTTCCGAGGCCACCGAGTACGCCGGTTTTTTCAACATGTACCCTGACCCGGACGGCGTTGTGCGCTGGATGCCCGGAGTGCTTCGGTTCAACGACGTGTTGTATGCCCCGTTGTCGCTGGTGGCGGCAAGCGCCTATCTGCAAGAGCCGCTCGGGCTCCAGGTGGCGGACTACGGTGTGCAGGAGATTCTGCTCGGCGATCTTGCCGCGCCCACCGACGAGTCCGGCCGGATGCTGATCAACTACCGGGGGGAGGCAAAGACCTTTCCGCACCTGTCGATTACCGACATCTTGAACGGAGCGGTCGACAAGGCCGCTATCGCCGACAAGATCGTCATCGTGGGGGCCACCGCGGTGGGCATCTACGACCTGCGGGTGACCCCGTTCGGCACCGTCTACCCGGGCCTGGAAATCCATGCGAACATCATCGACAGCCTTCTTCAGCAGGACTTCATGTACCAGCCGGCATGGGCTGCCGTTTTCGACATCATGGCCATCCTGTTTTTCGGCATCCTGCTCGGCCTTTTGCTGGCCCGGGTGGGGGCGCTCGTCGGGGCTGCGGCCGGGGCCACGCTCTGCGTGGTCTACATCCTCATCTGCCAGTACTTTTTCTCCAGCCATGGTTGGGTGCTCAACCTCGTCTATCCGCTCACCGTCACGCTGACCATCTACGGCGTGGTGACGGCCTACCGATACCTGGTGGAGACGCGGCAAAAGAAGTTCGTCAGGGACGCTTTTTCCACCTACCTGGCCCCCTCGGTGGTCAAAAACCTCATCGATTCGCCTGAAAAGCTGGTCCTGGGAGGGGAAAAGCGGGTCATCACGGCCTTTTTTTCCGATGTGCAGGGCTTTACGAGCATCTCCGAGCGGCTTTCCCCCGAAGAGCTCGTCGAACTGCTCAACGAGTTTCTCACCGAAATGACCGATATCATTCTCCGCCACGAGGGGACCGTGGACAAATTCGAAGGCGATGCGATCATCGCTTTTTTCGGTGCTCCCAACGAACTGGAAAACCAGGCCGAGGTTGCCTGCATGGCGTGTATCGACATGCAACAGCGGCTGGCCGAGCTTCGCAGCAAGTGGGCAGGCGAGGGCCGTCCATCGCTGAACATGCGCATCGGGCTGTGCACGGGTCCGGCGGTGGTGGGAAACATGGGGTCGAAAAGCCGGATGGACTACACCATGATGGGCGACACGGTCAACACCGCCGCCCGGCTTGAAGGGGTCAACAAGGTTTACGGAACCTACACGATGATCAGCGAGTCGACCTACCGCGCGGCGGGCGATTGGATCTGCGCCCGGGAGCTGGACGCGATCAACGTGGTGGGAAAAGCCGAGCCGGTGAAGATCTACGAGCTCATCGGTTGCCCGGCCGACGTCGGCAGGGCCATGCGGCAGGGCGTCGAGTACTACAGCCGGGGGCTGAGCGCCTATCGAAGCCGGCAGTGGGACAAGGCAGCGGCCTACTTTAAAAAGACGTTGACCCTGATCCCTGGCGACGGCCCCAGCAAAACGATGATCGAGCGCTGCCGGGGGTTCAAGGCCGCCCCGCCCGATGCGGCCTGGAACGGGGCCTACACCATGACCAGCAAGTAGCGCCCGGGCGGCGGCCGCGTCCATCGGTGTTTCTCCGTTGACAACCCACGGGCCTTCGACTTAGTGTTGAACCTGTTTTTCCCGGACCGCCCGCGGGCAGCGCGCCGGGGCGGGACGGCTTTCCAGCGCCCGGCGATCTGCCGACGGCTGCGTCGGCTGTGGCGCCGAGAGCCGTGTGGGCAACCCCCAGGTTCCGGGAGCCCTGAATATGGAACAACCCGTTTCCGGTCCTGTTCGAACCGTCGGCCGCTGGCCTCGCCGCCGCCGTTTCCGGTCGGCCGGCCGGCGGCAGCGCGCCTCCCGAGACGCCGGGCAACGCGCGCTTTTGCCGCGGCGGCATCACCCGACGCCTCATACCCGCCAGACCGCACACGTGTTTCCGTTTTCATACCACCAGCTTTCTTCGAATCCGGCCGTGGTTCTTCCGGGTGCCGGATTCAAGCCGCCGTCGATGCGGCTCTTGCCGGGGCGGCCGACGACAGGGGCTGTCTGGATGCAGCAGCGGCCCATCGAAACGACCCGAAACACCGTCGGGTCGCGAACGCCGCCAATCGCCCGAACCGGCAGCTGCCGGAGCGGATACGTTCATTCTGGTTAGGTGCGGAGGGCGGCGCTGCCCCCGCAGGGGTGGGGAAAAATTCATGGCTACTGGATGCAATTGGCGAACGAAGAAATGGAAAGTGCGACATTCGGCCGTGGCCGCCCTGTCGATGCTGGTCTGTCTGGTCTGTCTGCCGCCGGCCGTGCCGGCCGCCGCCGAGACGGTCACCGCCAAAGGGTTCAGCTTCTTCGAGCCGGGTCGGGAAATGATTGCGCGGGAAAAGGCCCTGGACGAGGCCAAGCGGGCGGCGATCGAAGCGGCGATGGGAACGCAGGTCGAATCGCGGACGGTGGTGGAGAATTTCGAGGTCGTAAAAGACCAGATCTTCAGCCGGGCCGCCGGCTACCTGAAAAACATGCAGGTGATCGAAGAGACCAAGACCGATCTGGGCACCTATGAGATCAAGATCCAGGCCGAGGTTCAGGTCTCGGCGCTGGTCGACGATCTGGACCGTTTCCGGAACATGATCGGATGGCAGCAAAACCCCCGGGTCAGCATCGGCCTGGAGCCGGGAATCGCTGCCGACGCGGTACCGACGGCCACCAAAACGGCCAACATGCTCATCGAAAAACTCCAGCAGAACGGCTTCAAGGTCTTTCGCCGCGAGCAGGCTCCGGACCTGCAGATGGGTTTTTTGGTGGCGCTCTCGTTGGACATGTCGACGCGACAGAGCCAATATCAGGGCATCGAGCTGACCCTCAGCGAGGTCGCCCTGACCGCCAACATCTACCGGCCCGGCGACGGGCAGATCCTGGCGGCGTCCAGCGCCGTGGAGTCCATTCCCGGTGAAAACCGCCTCCAGATTCTCGACAAGGGGGCGCGGGCCTGCGTGGACGCCGTCTGGGAGAAGCTTCGGCAAAAGCTGCTGCATCTCTGGGAAAAAGAACGCTACAGCGAGCGGGAAATCTTTCTGGTCATCAACGCCGTGGACACCAACGCCACGGCTCATGAAATCGCCGGCATCCTGCAGTCGGACGTCAGCGGCATCCTCGATGCCCGCGTGATCCGGTTCCATGGCGACGTTGCAGAGATGAGCGTTCGGTATCGCGGTTGGCCCGAGCAGCTTCTCAACGAGATGCAGCTTTCCTATTTCAAGAACCGGTACTTCGATTCGGCGCTCGAATCGATGGCCGGCAACAAACTGGTGATTCGCGTCAAAAAATAGGTGCTCTGGGTGGCACGGGGAGGAAACGCCATGAAAATCGTCGTACCCGTCAAGATCGGAATCGTCCTTTTGGCGATGCTGCTGCTGTTTGCCTGTGCCGCAGGCAAGAAGCAGTACGACGTCGGGATGCAGCTTTCCGCCGCCGGCAAGTACAAGGAGGCGATCGCCTACTTTGAGCAGGCCCTGGAAAAGGAGCCGAACAATGAAAAGTACCGGCAGGCCTTGAACGATCTCAAGGAAAAGCTGGTTTCCCAGTACGCCAGCCAGGGCGTAAACGCGCTGACGTCCCAGACACCGGTGACGATGGGGGCGATCCGCAAGGCCAAAAACAATCTGGCCGAGGCAAATTCGGTCGACGCCGGCCACCCGGCGGTCCGGGCGCTGGCCGAAAAGATCGAAGCAGAAGAGCAGGCCCTGGTCGCCGACGTGGAAAAACTCTATGACGCGGCGCGCAGCGCCGTCGACGCCGGCGACTGGCTGAAGGCCTACTTCAGCCTCCAGCAGATCCAGAGCCGCTTTCCCAACTACGAAGACAGTTTCCAGATGCTCAACATGGTCCGGGAAAAAGGATCCCAGGCGCTGTCGGCCCAGGCACAGGAGCGCTTCGACGCAGAAGACTTCCGTGGTGCAAAGGACCTGCTGCGCAAGGTCCTCGCCCTGAATCCCGGCGATGTCGCCGCCCGGGAGCTTCTCGCTCAGGCCGAAGAGCGCGACACCAAGGCCTACTTCATTCAGCAGGCCAGAGAGGCGGTCATGGCCCAGCAGTGGGACCGCGCGGTGAAGGCGTACGAACGGGCGCTGGAATACGACCCGGAAGACCAGGAGCTTCGCAAACTCGTCGGCCACGTGCGGGCCAAAGCCGGACAGTTCTATGTCCGGAAGGCGACCCAGCAGATGGACGACGGCTGGCTGCTCAAGGCGTTTCAGACCTACGAAGTGGCCGCGGGCTACATCAACGATCCAACCGATTACCAGGTCAACAAGCTTCGCCGCGACCTGGTCTCCCGCGCCAATTACGCCGCCGGCCAGCTCAAGGAGCAGGGGCGCTTCGGTGCGGCATGGTTCTGGTACACGGCCATGAAAGAGATCGATCCGGACTATCCGGACATCTTCTTTCTGACCCAGGCCATGGAGGACCGGATCAAGGAGCGGGTGCAGAAATCCATCGCCGTCTTCGATTTCGGGAGCCCGTCGGACAACGAGGACGCCGGCATCATCGTCGCCAACAACCTGATCACGTTTTTGTTCAACAATGCCAGCGGCGACATCAAGATCCTGGAGCGGGAGAACCTCAAATCGATCCTCGAAGAGATGAAGCTCGGTCAGATCGGGATCGTTTCGGCGAAAAGCGCCAAGGAGATGGGCCGTGTCTATGGAATCGACGTGGCCATCATGGGAAGCGTGCTGCTGTTCAAAGTCGATTCGAGCGTTTCGAAGGGAACCAAGTCGGTTCGCTATCAGATCGGCGAAAAGATCGAAGACAACATCGAATACCTGAACTGGAAGGCCAAAAATCCGAAGCCGAATCCCAAGCAACTGGCCGAAGCGCCGCCGGCCAAGATCAAAATCCCCGAGTACACCGAAAAGGACTATGCGGTGTCCAATCACAAGAAGGTCGGCTTTGTGCAGCTCTCGTTTCGAATCGTGGATGTCAGAACCGGCGAAAATATCCAGGTGCGCACGGTGGAACGAAAAGAGACGGCGGAGGACATCACCAGCGCCGGCCTGCCCGAGGCCGACGTCAAGTTCGATCCGCTCAAGATTCCCACCGACACCGAACTGCTGCAGAAAATGACCGACGACGTGGTGGCCGAGCTCGGCCGGGAGGCGCTTCGACCGCTGCAGAATCTGGAGCAGACCTATTTCAACGAGGGGGAAAAGCTGCTTCGCCGCCGCGACAAGCTCGGCGCGGCGGAAAGCTTTGTCGACGCGGTGTTCGACGAACAGCTGAAACGGATCCAGGGGTCGCCGTTGACCCAGAAGGCCATGGAAAATCTGGACGCAATCTTCCAGGACTACCGCGTGCACCTGGGAGGATAGCCGATGATTCGATGCCGGCGCCTGACAGCTATTTTTCTGTTGTCGATCGGCGTGTTCGCCGCAGCGGCCGGCGTGGAAGCGGCAGCGCCCAGCACCCTGGCCATATTGAACCTGCGGCCGACCAATTTCGAGGCCATGGGCTATAACGGCGAGATCCTCTACGCGCTGATTTCCGCCCTCGAAAAGGAAAAGTCGGTGGAGCTGGTTCCCCGGCGCCAGATGGAAGACAAGCTGTTGCAGGCGGGCATGGTGCAGGGCGATACGCCGGAGATAGCCCAGGCGGCGGGAAAGGTTCTCGGTATCCGCTACGTGCTGTTCGGCAATGTGACCAAGGAGGGGACGCGGATCCGGGCCAACTTCAACCTGATGGACGTCAAGATCCAGCAGGTCGTCGAGTCCTGGACCGAAGACTACTCCTCCCGGCAAGACATCCTGACCCGCATTCCGGATTTCGCCGCCGCCCTGGCGGCGGCGATCACCCGCGCCGGCAGCACGGTGCAGGAGGCCGCTGTCGAAACCGCGCCGCGCCGTCCGGAGGTGACCCTCGAGTCTTTCCGGGCGAGCAGCGAAGGCGACAAGGTCGTCGTCCGCTGGATTGTTCCGGCCGGGGAGCCGATCGCCGGCTATCACGTCTACCGCGCCGACAGCGCCGACGGGCCCTATCAGTTCCTGGGCCGGACCGAATCGGCCGAATTCGCCGACACCGGCACCCGAAAGGGGCGAAGCTATTACTACCGGATCGGCGTGCTTCTCGCCGGCGGACAGGAGATCAAGCAGGAAAACACGGCCCATATCCGCAGCGCCGGCGAAAAACAGCCCCATCCCCCGTTGATCCTCGGTGCGAGCGGCCACGTGCAGCGTATCGAGGTCAAGTATGTTCCCAATCTGCTCAATGACCAGGAGAATTTCAACATCACCGATTACCGGATTTTCCGCCGGGGCGATCCCGGTGACCCATGGAACCCGGTGGCCCGTGTAAAGGCCAAGATCACGTCACAGTCCGAACTGGGGTTCACCTTCGAGGACGTCGAAAGTCTCGAAGACGGCTGGAAATACTTTTACGCCATCGCCAGCCTGGACCGACAGGAGCGGGAAAGCCCGCTTTCGGACCCGGTTTCGGTGAGCACCATCCCGCGTCCGGATCTTCGACTGGAAAAGGAAAACCTGTTGAGACGAATCGATCTGGCCTGGCGGACCGAAGAGAATGTGGAGGGCTACTACCTGTACCGGAAGCAGGATCCGGAGGATTGGGAGCGGGTGGAAAAGATCCGGGGCCAGCCGGATTTTCCCTTCACCGACGATTCGGGCCTGGAAGACGGCCGGCGATACGCGTACCGGCTCACCGCATACGACGCCAAGGGGGAAACCGGCCCCTCCAACGTCGTTTCGGCAAAGACCAAAGACCTGCCGTCGCCGCCGCAGGACATCATCGCCCAAAGCGGACGGGTCAAGTCGGTTCAGTTGAACTGGACCCCCGTGGCCGACCCGGACGTGGGCGGCTATACCATCTACAGCGGCACCGACCCCGGTCGCCTCGAGACTCTGACCAAGGTCAAGGGACACGAGAAAACGGAATACCTGGACAAGGGGTCGGGTTTTTCCTCGCTGGATGACGGCACAGACTACTACTACTGCATCGCGAGCTACAACCTGTTCGGTGCCGAAGGCGCCAAAACCCCCGTGGTCAAGGCCAGGACCAAGCCCCGGCCGAAGGCGGCGGGCAATATGCGCTTTTCGCCGCTGCCGGACCGGATTCTGGTCCAGTGGGATGCCAATCCGGAGCCGGACATCCGGACCTATACCCTCTACCGAAGCCGAAACGGGGGGGTGTGGTACAAGCTCGGCGAAACCGGCCCGGCGCAGACCTCCTTTGCCGATACGGACCTGAAACCCGATTCCGAATACCGGTACCGTCTCATCGTGGAGGATGCCGACGGCCTGAAGAGTGATCCGGCCGAAAGCGGGCCGGTCGCCAGCCCGGTTGCCGTTCCCGCATCCTGATCGTGCACCGATCTCGACCCTTGAAAGGAGTCGTGCCACATGAAACCCGACAAACACCACGGGGCGTCTTGCGCCGGCTTGGGCGGCGGATTTGAACGGCGGCCGAAACGTGCGCGGCTGCTGTTGTCGGTGGTCCTGTTGATCGCCCTTTGGGCGTCGTCGTCGACGGCGGCCGCTGCCTCCGACAAGCCGGCGCGGTTCGTGCTGTTCAACGCCGAATACAATTCGAGCCTCAAGCAGGTGAGCAAGACCACGGTGTTCTTGGAGAAGCGCTTGTTTAAACTCGACACGCACACCGGTGAAACCTGGGTGCTGATCGATGTGCTCCAGGACGGCAAGGACATCCGCTACTGGAAGAAGATTACCGAGGTTCCGGACTGACCCGATCCGTCCCGAATCCGATGGACAACCGTCGACGGTGGCTTGACAATGCCGTCCGAATTCGGTTTGTGCAGCCAAAACTGCCATGAACAAAGGAGGCGTGGTCATGAAGAAAGTGAACCTGCACAGGGCCTGGATACTGGCTGTTCTGCTGCTGCTGCCGCCCGCGGCGTCGCATGCAACCGACGGCGCTTCGCTGGTGCAGACCATCGGGCAGGGCAGCGTCAACTGGACAGACGGCTACATCGAGGCCAGGGGCATCGGCGCGCCGCCGGAAAGGGACTACGGAAAACCGAACGCCCGGCCGTTGGCCATGCGGGCGGCGAAGCTGGACGCCCTTCGCAACGTTTTGGAGGTGATCAACGGCGTCCGCGTCGATTCCACGACCCTCGTCCGGGATTTTTCCATCGAGAGCGACCTGATCCGGGCGGAGGTGGAAGGGATGGTCCGCGGGGCTGAACAGGTGGATCTGCAGTACATGTCCGACGGCACCGTCGAAGTGATCATGCGGGTTCCTCTCCACGGCGGTTTTTCCCAACTCGTCCTGCCCAAAGACATTCAGCAGGTCAGTACGATCACCACGGCCGCCCCGCCGCCGGAAGCCGCAGGGGTGTTCACCGGTCTGGTGGTCGATGCCCGGGGGCTGGAGGCCCGGCCGGCCATGGCGCCAAAAGTCCTCGATGAAAAGGGCCAGGAAGTCTACGGGTCCGCCTTTGTCAGCCGGGAGTACGCCGTCCAGCAGGGCATGAGCGGATACGCCAAGGCGCTGGAATCGGCTATGGAAAATGAACGGGTCACCGACAATCCGCTCACGGTGAAGGGGTTGAAAACCGAGGGGCCCGGCCGGTGCGATATCGTCATCAGCAACGCGGATGCAGCCAGGATCCGAAATGCCGCCGAGCACCTGTCGTTTATGAAAAAATGCCGCGTCATGATCGTCGTGGATTGATCTGGCGCGGGCCGGTGCATCCCATCGGTTCCGGCCGACCAATCTGCACATCAAGGAGGGATCATGAAAATACAGAAGCTGGTATTCGCGCTGGCGGCGGTCCTGGTGCTTTCGCTCACCGCCTGCGGGCCCAAGCCGATGGCGCCCAAGGCCGAACTCGATACCCCGCAGCACCACGTGGCCAACGGCAACAAGCTGCTCAACGCCGGCAAGCTCGAGGCCGCCTTCACAGAATTCAACCGCGCCATGGAGCTCGACCCGAAGCATTCGCCGGCCTACCTCGGGATGGGCATCGTCTACGGGCTTCAGGGCAACTTCGAAGGGGCGTTCGATTCGATGAAGTCTGCAGACCGCTACGCCGAAGGCGATGACGAAGAGTTCGACGTCGACGTGGGCTACATGCGGATTTATCTGAACGGCGCAGAGGCGCTCGACGAAGACTGGCTCGACAGTGTATACGGCTATTACCGGGACGCGGTCCGCATCGATGAAAATCGACCCGAACCCTATTACTACATGGGGCTGGGTTACAAGGCGTCCTATGAATTTCGAAAGGCGGCCGCCGAGTTCACCCGTGTTTTGTCGATCGACAAGGTGCTGGCGGCCGAGGCCGACCGGGAGTATGCCGTCATTCAGCGCATCGAGCGGGCGATGCCGGGCACCAGGGTGGGCAAAAAGATCGCCCTGCTGGAGTCGATCGATCGGGCCGACGTGGCGGCCCTGTTCATCGAAGAGCTGCAGATCGACGACATCTTCCGGAGAAAAATGCCCAGGACCTTCGACACCGGCTTTAAAAGCCCTGAAAAGAACTTCCAGTCGGGTCAGTACGTCAAGACCCCTCCGGCAACCGATATCGAAAACCACGTCCTGAAGGCCGATATCGATGCCGTCATCGAGCTGGGCATCAAGGGGCTTCAGCCGTTTCCCGACCACACCTACCGGCCGTATCAGCCGATTACACGGGCCGAGTATGCGATGATGATCGAAGACATCCTGATCAAGATCACCGGCGACGAACGGCTGGCGACCCAGTTTATCGGAAGCCCCTCGCCGTTTCCGGACCTGCGAAGCGACCTGCCGTATTTCAACGCGGTCATGGTCTGCACCACACGGGGCATTTTGGAAACCACCGATGCGGGAACCGGCGAGTTTCAGCCGATGGGGCAGGTCTCCGGCGCCGATGCGCTGCTGGCCATTCGGACCCTGAAAAGCCAGCTCGAAAAATACTGAAGGGGGCAGAAACCGCCATGATGATACGGGCCAAGATTGCAGCGCTTCTGGTGGCGGCCGTGGTCGCGGGTGCCGCAGCGCCGTCGGCCGCCGGTTCGCCGGTGGCCGTGGAAATCGGCGACGGGTCGGCGACGGTGAGCGTCCTCGACGGCGAGGCCTGGGTCCTGAAAGGGGGAACGGCCCCGGAAGCCCCGGTCGGCGAAGGCGCCAGCCTGGCTCCCGGAGACCAGGTCCGCACCGGACCGTCGAGCCGGCTGGAACTCGAGCTGCCCGACGGCAGTTTTCTGCGCTTCGACGAGCGCACCTCCTTTACCCTCTTGTCGAGCGGGTACCGGGAGCAGGACGAACGCCGGGACATCCGCGTGCGGATGATTCTGGGAAAGGTCTGGGCGCGGGTGAGCCGGCTGCTGCTCGGACGCGGACGGTTCTCTCTCCAAACGCCCACGGCCGTGGCCGGGGTGCGGGGCACCGTCTACCGGCTGAACCTCAACACGGACCGCTCTGCCGTGGTGAAGGTCTACGACGGCGAGGTGGAGGTGCGCCGGCAAGCGGAGGGACTGCAGGCCGAAGGCGGGCCGGGGCCGCTTCAAGCACCCAAGCCGGTGGCCGGACCGCATCCGGTGGGCATGCAGGAGTGGGTCTATATCGTTCGGACCCTCCAGCAGATCAACATCAACCCCGACGGGACGGCCACCAGGCCGTTTCGATTCGACGTCCAGGCCGACCTCAACGACTGGGTCCGGTGGAACCAGATGCGCGATGAAAAGATTCGAAAGATGCGCGAAAAGCTTCAACAGTAGGAGCGGTTTTCGGTCTTACAAAAAAATTCGGGGCGCCGGCAACTTGCCGGCGCCCCGAATTTTTGGATTTGATTGTATCACGGCGGCAAAGCCGCCTTCCATAAAATCGCGCAGCGATTTTATGTGCCCATTTCCCAGGAGGCCAGATATTGTTTCTGGTCCTTGGTGAGCCGGTCGATCTTGACGCCCATATCGGACAGCTTCTCTTTGGCGATGGCCATGTCGATGGATTCGGGCACCGGGTAGACGCGGTTTTCCAGCGGTTGTCCGCCGCGCACCATCCACTCGATGCTCAGGGCCTGGTTGGCAAAGCTCATGTCCATGACGCTGGAGGGGTGGCCCTCGGCGGCTGCCAGGTTGATCAGGCGGCCCTCGCCCAGCACGTAGACGCGGCGTTCGTTTTTCAGCAGGTGTTCGACCACGAACGGCCGGATCCGGCGGGTTTTGCTGGTGATTTCGGCAAGCCCGTTCAGGTCCAGCTCGACGTTGAAGTGGCCGGAGTTGGCGACGATGGCGCCGTCTTTCATCACCTGAAAGTGCTCCTTGCGCACCACGGCGATATTGCCGGTGACGGTGCAGAAAAAGTCGCCGATTCGTGCGGCCTTGGACATCGGCATGACCGAAAATCCGTCCATCACCGCCTCCAGGGCGGCAACGGCGTCGACCTCGGTGACGATCACGTTGGCCCCCATGCCCTTGGCCCGCATCGCCAGTCCGCGGCCGCACCACCCGTATCCGGAGATCACGAAATGGGTTCCGGCAATGAGCCGATTGGTGGCCCGGATGATGCCGTCGATGGTGCTCTGTCCCGTGCCGTAGCGGTTGTCGAAAAAATGCTTGGTCCGGGCGTCGTTGACGGCGATGATCGGATAGCGCAGCACCCCGTCTGCGGCCATGCTCCGCAGCCGGATGATCCCGGTGGTCGTCTCCTCGGTGCCGCCGGAAACCCCTTCGATCAGATCGGACCGCTCGGCGTGGAGGGTGGACACCAGGTCCGCCCCGTCGTCCATGGTGAACCGGGGGCGGGTGTCGAGCACCGCGTTGATGTGCTCGTAGTAGGTTTTGTGGTCTTCTCCCTTGACGGCGAACACGGGGATCTGGTCGTGCTTGACCAGGCTGGCGGCCGCGTCGTCTTGGGTGCTCAGCGGGTTTGAAGCGCACACGGCCACCGCTGCCCCGCCGGCCTTCAGGGTCTGCATGAGTGAGGCCGTTTCGGTGGTCACGTGGAGGCAGGCCGCCACCCGCACGTTTTTGAGCGGCCTTTCATCGGTGAAACGGCGCCGGATGCGGTTGAGCACCGGCATGCTTTGGTTGGCCCACGCGATGCGAAGCTGTCCTTCCGCGGCCAGCGCAAGATCCTTGACGTCGTATTTCATGGTTGCTCCTTGGAAAACGCCGACCGCTTCCGGCCTCGGTGCCGTGGCGGACGGCGAACGATAGGGCTGCCGGTGCGCCCCGCCCCTACAGGCTGGCCTTTTCCCGCAGCACTTCTGCCATGTTTGTCTTCTCCCATGTAAAGCCGGGCTCGTTTCTGCCGAAGTGGCCGTAAGCGGCCGTCTGTCTGTAGATCGGATTGAGCAGATCCAGATAATGGATGATCGCCGCAGGCCGCAGGTCGAACACCTCGGTGACGATCTGCTTGAGTCGGTCCTTGGGAATTTTGCCGGTGCCCATCATGTCGATCATGATCGAGACCGGCCGGGCGACCCCGATCGCGTAAGCGATCTGGATTTCGCATTTTTTGGCGATGCCGGCGGCGACGATGTTTTTGGCGATGTGACGGGCCATGTATGAGGCGCTCCGGTCGACCTTTGAGGGGTCTTTTCCGGAAAAGCAGCCCCCGCCGTGGCTTCCCTGGCCGCCGTAAGTGTCGACGATGATCTTCCGGCCGGTCAGGCCGCAGTCGCCCATCGGCCCGCCGATGACAAACCGGCCCGTTGCGTTGATGTAGTAGCGGGTGTTTTTGTCGGCCATCTCCTTGGGAATGACCGGCCGCACCACCCGCTCGACGATACCGTCGCGGAGCTCCTCGTATTCCACGTCCGGTTTGTGCTGGGCCGCGATCACGACCGCGTCCACGCGCCTGGGCGCCCCGTTTTCGTATTCGACAGTCACCTGCGCCTTGCCGTCGGGACGCAGAAAGTCGAGGCTGCCGTCTTTTCGGGCATCGGCCAGCCGGCGGCACAGTTTGTGGGACAGAACGATCGGCATCGGCATCAGTTCGGGCGTTTCGTCCGTGGCATAGCCGAACATCAGCCCCTGGTCTCCAGCCCCCTGCTCTTCGAAGAGACCTTCTCCGGCGTTGACGCCCTGAGCGATGTCCGGAGACTGGTGGTCGATGCTGGTGAGGACCGCGCAGGTCTTCCAGTCGAATCCCATGTGGGAGCTGTGGTAGCCGATTTCGCGGATCGTCTGGCGGACGATCTCCGGAATCTCCACGTAGGTGGTGGTGGTGATTTCCCCGGCCACGATGGCCATGCCGGTGGTCACCAGTGTCTCGCAGGCCACCCGGCAGTTTTTATCTTCGGCGATGATCGCATCCAGGATGGCGTCGGAGATCTGGTCTGCGACCTTGTCCGGATGCCCTTCGGTCACCGATTCGGATGTGAAAAAGAAGCTCTCGTTGCTCATACCGGTTCTCCCTTTTTTTTCGGGCGGCTGCTGCAGGCGCCAGATTCGCTGCCCCGGCCGCTTTCGGCGCCGCCGATGCCGGGATCGAGGCGATCGTTGTCGATCAGCCTGGTCGTTGCAATCTTCACGGCCAGCGCCATGCGCGCCGGGCCTTCGATGGTTTCGAGGTCCTGGAGGGTCTCCGGGTCGAAGATCCGAATGTAGTCGATCTCCGTCTGGGGGCGGGACTCGATCAGCTCCCGCGCCGCAGCGATGAGCCCCCGGCAGCTTACGGTTCCGGCGGCGGCCATCGCCTGGGCCTTGTCCAGGGCATGGCGCAGGCACAGGGCCGAACACCGCTGTTCTTCGGTCAGGTAGTGGTTCCGGGAACTCATGGCCAGCCCGTCGGCTTCGCGCACGGTGGCACCGGCGAGGATCTCGACGTCCATGTTCAGGTCCCGGACCATCTTTCGGACGACCAGCAGTTGCTGATAATCTTTTTCACCGAAAACGGCGACATGGGGCTTTACGATGTGAAACAGCTTGGCGACCACCGTCGCCACGCCCCGGAAGAAGACGGGGCGCGAGAGGCCGCAGAGATGGCGCGGCAGATGCTCGAGTTGGACGTAGGTTTCGAACCCTTCCGGATACAACTCGGCGGCTGTCGGCGTGAACACCACATCGACCCCCTCCGTCTCGGCGAGGGCGAGGTCCCGTTCGAAGGCCCTCGGGTACCGGTCGAAATCTTCCTCGGGACCAAACTGCGCCGGATTGACGAAGATGCTGACGGCAAGCACATCACCGGCGCTTTTCGCCAGCCGCATCAGGGAAAGATGTCCTTCGTGCAAAAACCCCATGGTCGGCACAAAGGCGATCGTCTTTGCCCGGCCGCGAACGCGGTCCGCAAACAACTGCATCCCGGACACGGTCTTGATGACTTCGATACCGGCCTCCCGAACGTCCCAGCGAGCCGGTCCGGCGGCGCCGGTGCTCGGCCGCCGACCCGGACCAAACGCCTCGATCACTGCAGGAAAACACCCCAAGCACCTAAACCAAGCCGGCGACGTTGTCAACCGGACAGCAACCGCATCCGCCGGGTTGCCATGGGGAATTCGACTGTGATAGGTCCAAACCGCGCTCCGGTTCCGGAAGCGACCGGATGGACCGTTCACGGGTGGATCCGGGAAGCCGGTCACCGCCGCACAGCCGCTTGACACCCGATCCGGGCTGTGGCACAATTTTCATATATTAACTGAATTTCAATCATTAAATGAATAAAATACAGGCCGATTCCATTTTCGGCTGTGCGGTCGGAATTTCCGGCAGCCGGGGCTTCGGACCACCCCGCCATCCAGCGGCAGCGAAGCCGCGGTGGTTGGCGATGCAAGAGAGACGGTGTGAACGGGTTGCGGAGGGAGACGGGAGAATGGTGTCGAGCCGAGCGTTGCGAGTCGGGTCCGCCCTGGTGCTGGTAGCAGTCTGGATCCTTTTTTTTCCCCCGTTTTCGGCGGCCGGCGGCGCCGACCATGCCCCCGCCCCCGCAGCAGAAG
>Ga0207796_1000305_pt1 | contig 20299 bp, 25 predicted proteins | sample Pon1CUnioCityCA_6_FD_187274 | JGI IMG/M metagenome (GOLD analysis project Ga0207796, IMG submission 187274) | Marine sediment microbial community from Union City, CA, USA - Pond 1C Sediment 1 (SPAdes) | ecosystem: Environmental > Aquatic > Marine > Intertidal zone > Salt pond sediment ...
ACCTGGCGACGATTGGAAAGAAGCGCTACTTTGAAAACTTGAAAAAAGGCCAGAATCCCATCCGTTTCTACGAGTATGCCCTGAGTTCTTCTTTGATGATCGTGCTGATCGGCATGCTCTCCGGCTTGTGGGATCTGGGCGCGATTATATTGATCTTCGGCATCAATGCCATGATGAACCTGTTTGGGATCATGATGGAGTATCACAATCAGTACACGGAAAAGACCAACTGGACTTCCTTTATCTATGGAAGCATTGCCGGGATCATTCCCTGGATCGTGATTTTCTTGTTCTTCTTCGGGTCAGTAGGCGGAGAAGGCGAAGGGCCTCCCACATTTGTGTACATCATCAACCCCACTTTGTTCGTGTTCTTCAATATCTTTGCGGTCAACATGGTGCTGCAGTATAAAAAAGTTGGTCCCTGGAAGGATTACTTGTTTGGTGAACGGGTCTATATCGTCCTTAGCTTGTTAGCCAAGACAGTCCTGGCCTGGATCATCTTTGCCGGTACCCTGGCTCCGGTATAATCGACAACGGACAGTACAGACAACCTCAAACCGGACCTCCTGTATGTGGGATGAGGGATAATGCAAGCCGAAAGATTATCCACCATTAGAGGTCCGGTTTTCTTTTTTTTTAACCACGCTGGGTGGCTCAAAGGAAAGAGCCAGGGCCCCGCTGGTCGAATCCGGTGGGTCGGTTATACTATATCCTGAAGAAGAAATGAGGTGATCATGAATTGTTCCAACTGCGGCGCGCCAATGATCCTTTTCCGAGAGCGCGATTATTACTACTGTGAACACTGCCAGAGTTATCACTTTCCGGATCAGAATCAGGAGGGGCTGCGCGTTCTGGGAGAAAACCCGGAAGGGATCCACTGCCCCCGGTGCCAGGTCACCTTGAATCTGATCACCTTCGATGACTTCTTCAAGGGCTATCAATGTCCAAAATGCCAGGGCTTGCTGTATAACAGAACGATTTTCCGGGATGCGATCGATTTTCATCGCTCCCGGGCGAAAACACCACCGGAGCCTTTCAGTCATTTCAATCCGGAAGAATTGGATCGGGTGACCTATTGTTCGGTCTGCGAAAAAGAAATGGACACTTTTCAATATAATGGCCCGGGAAACATTGTCATTGATACCTGCCACCCTTGCGACTTGATCTGGCTGGATTATGGAGAACTCCACAAGGTGGTTAATGCGCCAGGCAGGGATCGGGGTGTGCCCAGACGAAAATCTTCCCAAAAGCAAGCAGACGACCAGGCTGTGGAATTCGGCAAGAGTGAAAAAAGCACCTTTGAGGAAGCTGTGTTCACCATCCTGGAGGGGATCTTCTCCAAATAGATGATTTCCCCCCAGGCGGGGATCGTCCTCGAACGCCTTCCCTCCTCCAGTGATTTGTTTTTACCCCCTGCCCATCTCCACGAAAAACCTCCTGCCAGTCCTGTAAGCTGAAAAATTTTACAGCAGATGCTGGTAGAATAAAAATTAAGTAAGGAGGTAATCAGAAATGAAATTTGAGCTGATGTTAAGGTTGTTGGTATTGGTATTATTGGGCACCATTTTTTTGATCTCTGGTTTATATCGCAAACGAGACAGCAATCTTGAATTCACCCAAAAACAGGAAGATGGCGGGATGACATTGGCTCTGCGTATGGCTGCCGCTATCCCGCTTTTCCTGGTGATTATCCTTAACATCTTCTTTCCCGAGTGGATCGGGTGGTCCAAACTCAATCTACCCGGTTGGCTGAGGATCACGGGCCTGGCCCTGGCTTTGATTTCCGTCCTCTGGTTGTGGTGGGTGTTTTTTACTTTAGGAAGCACGGCCTCAGAGACAGTATTGCCAGAAGAATCCCAGGAGCTGATCACTACCGGACCTTATGGTTTTGTCCGGCACCCTCTTTACGCTGGCGGGCTGCTGTTCCTGTTCTCCATCGGATTGGTGTTTGCAGATTGGGTGATCCTGATTTTCGCCCTGGCTGGTTTCCTGGCCTTTCGTTTCCTGGTCATCCCTGCCGAAGAAGAAAGCCTGCTGGCTGCTTTTGGGGAAGATTATGAAACCTACCGGCGGCGGACAGGCACCATGCTGCCCTGGATTCGCTGACAACTACTCATGACAGCCAATTAGCGAGCGCATGTTATCAAAAGCGAGGTTTCAATTTCGCTGAGATGCGAAGAGCCGCTGGCAATAAACACAGGTAGTCAAACACACCACCCCTCAATTCTCATCAGCAGGAATTCCTGTTTTTGATGGATTAACTTTGGAATGGATTCTCCATCGCAACCATTCATAATGATCTTTCTAAGGGTGTTGCACTCAGGGGTTTGACAGCCATTTGGTTGCTGTATCTGCGACTGGAACATAACCCGAAAATTGTGATTCACACGCTGAGAGGTGTAGATGAAATCAATCTGGAAATTGCTGCCGTTATTCATTTTCCTGCTGCTGTTCTGCTATGGGTGCGCGAGTCCAGCCGCTGAACCTGCTCTTCCTGCCCAGCCAGAAGATGAGAAACCCGCTGCGACACCCTCAGAGCTCCCTACCACTAATCCCTGCGGGGATGGAATATGTGACCAGGTGGAATCCAAAAGTGGGAAATGTCCCCAGGATTGTGGGGACCCGCTCCAGACAAGCCAACAATCAGAGACTGAAGCCAAGCTCTATCTGGGCCTGATGGTGCACCTGGAAGGCTGGGTTGGCGAAGAGGACCAGGAAGAGAAATACACCAAACATATGTCTGCCGCCTTTGAACTTGCGGACATATTTGAGAAACATGGAGCTTGGGTGACATTTGAGGCCAGCCCGGAAACCATCCAGGCCAGCGCTGTCTGGGAGAATCTGCTGCTGAAGCTGCAAGACAGGGGCCATGGGATTGGAGTGCACGCGGACCGCGGGTACACCCAAAATCCGAACTTCAACCTGAACCAGTTTACAAACCAGATCAAAGTCATGCGTGAAGATGCTGAAGATCTGGGACTGGTGATCGAACATGTCTCAGGTATCTGCTCCGACCTGGATTGGGCCAAAGCTGCCATTGACGCCGGCTACCTTTTCACAACCGGCGGTGTGGGATACTGCGCTATGTCGATGCCGGAAGAAATGCGGCCTGCGATTTATCGTGACTGTCTCAGTCCGGCCCATTGCCATGGTAATTTTCCGCTGGAGATGGCTGACCGCCTGCCGCCCTGGAGGATCAGTACTGCAACGGGGGATTGGCTCCAGCATGATCCTGAAGGTGGGTTGGTGATCCTGTCTTCTGACAGCGGCATTAAGAACCTCTATGAGGAAACCCTGGACAGCCAGGCCACCCACGGGGACATGGAATATACAGACGAGGATATCGATGTCCTGGTCAGCAAGGTTGAGGAAGCCCTGGCTCTGGTTGAACCAGCAAGGATCAATCAGATCTACTTCTCCCTAAGTATCGGGGCGGCGGATGTGGATGAAATCTTCTATGACAGGATGTTTGCCGCTTTGCAGCCTTATGTTGATGCGGGGGTTCTGGAATACAAAACCCTCAATGGGATCTACCATCTTTACCTGGACGCGGAATGAATCTCAACACCCAATGCCTGGCATGATATAAGTTTGCAAACCTTACTGGGGGGGAAATGCCCCAGGCCCTGTTTATAGCCATCAATATCCTGATTTATAGTTATGCTGGCATGATGGTCTGGTACTCTATCCGTGGGCATGAAAGGGCTGCATGGATGGCCTGGGTCTCTGGGGGCGGCATGCTGCTCAACGGCTGCGGCCACCTCGGTTATGTCCTATACAAGAGGAAGTATTTTCCAGGGGGATGGACAGCTGTCCCATTGTCTGCAGCTGCCCTGTATCTAATGGTCGTGCTCGCTGCTAATTGATTTGTCCAATCGATATTAACCACTGCGAGGTGCTTATGAAACCTGAGCGTATGTTTTCCCACTGGAGCTGGATGCGGAAAGGGCTGATCAAGGTGATTGAAAAATTTTCGGAAGCTGATCTCTCTTATCAACCCTTTCCCGAGAGCTGGCCTGTGGGGCAGATCATGGTCCATATTGCCAGCGCGGAAGAAGGCTGGTTTCGATATGCGGTCACCAAGGAACTCTCTGAATGGCCGAGTCATTTGCAGTTCGAGAATTATCCTACCCGCGAAAAGATCCTGGAAGTGCTGGACACAGTACATGCCAAAACTGAAGAATACCTGGGAACACTCACAGAACAAGATCTAACCACAAGGATTCTTGCACCCTGGGAAGAAAGTTTTCCTCTCCAGTGGATCATCTGGCATGTCATCGAACATGAGATCCATCATCGGGGAGAGCTCTCGATGATCCTGGGCATGCTGGGTAAAGAAGGACTGGAGGTTTAAGGATCAAGCCCTACTGATCTTGAGCTGAAACACCTCATGGATTTCCTGGTTTAAAGATTTCAATAGACCAGGTGGCTCTTGATGACAGATATCATTGCAATCCTTGCCGAAAGTGATTTGGATCGATTACTGGCGTGCCTGATATTCTTGATCTGGGGGATCAGCGGTCAGCGCTCTTTCCGGAGGTGGTCCAGGATGTGGCTCATATTGATCCAGAGGTAAGAAGTTTCGAATTCAGGTTAATAGGTTAGCAATAGAAGTCAATCCAGCTGTGAGAAAAGGGCCGGGAAGATATTTTCCGATCTGGATGGTCAGTAAGGTACTGATCGGTCAGCCCATCTTAAGGTTAAGAAAGTTCTTATTTTCCCCTGGATATCCATCGGTATAATGGATGTCGAGCGTATTTATGTGCTGGATGGGAGGGTTATTTATGGGTAATGAGTACAGAAAATTGACGCCGGATGAGGACTATGTGATTTTGAGAAAGGGAACAGAGCGCCCTTTCACCGGTGAATACGATGACTTCTATCAGCGGGGGAACTATCACTGCAAACAGTGCGATGCCCTGCTCTACCGCTCGGTGGATAAATTCAAATCAGGCTGCGGTTGGCCCAGTTTTGATGATGAGGTGGAAGGAGCGGTTACCCGCCAGCTGGACGCTGATGGGCGGCGGACAGAGATCATCTGCGCGAACTGCGGCGGCCACCTTGGGCATGTCTTCTTGGGTGAGCAGCTCACGCCAAAAAACACCCGCCACTGCGTGAATTCGATCTCGCTTGTCTTTAAGCCGGAGGAAAAATAATGAAACTGAAGAAAGCTTATTATGCTGGAGGCTGTTTTTGGGGAGTTGAACATCTGTTTCAGGACAAAACAGGTGTGGTGGACGCGGTTTCTGGCTATATGGGCGGAGATCTTAAAAATCCCACCTATCAGGATGTGTTAACCGGGCGGACAGGCCACCTGGAAGCCGTGGAAATCAGCTACGATCCAAATTTGGTCAGCTATGAAGAGCTGACCAAATTCTTCTTTGAAATCCACGACCCCACCCAGGCCAATGGGCAGGGCCCGGATATTGGCCCCCAGTATCTCTCAGCGGTGTTCTATTCTTCTGCGGCTGAAAAGGAAACAGCCGAGAAGTTGATCGCCATCCTCAAAGAGAAAGGCTATAATGTGGCCACCAAACTGATCCCGGCGGAGACCTTCTGGAAAGCAGAAGATTATCACCAGGATTATTATGTCACGAAGAACCAGCAACCGTACTGTCATTTTTACCAGAAAAAATTTTAGGAAGGTACATGCCCAAAGATCTCAACTTCTCTGACGAGCAGCAGATTATCCGGGACTCTGTCCGGGAGCGTTACGGCGAGATTGCCAGGCAAAAAAGGGAAGAGCCTAGCAAGACGGAATCCTGTTGTGGCACTGTGATCGATCCTTTTCAATTGATCAAACCTCAGCAGCAATCCACGCAGATGGGATACTCCGAAGATGAAATTGCCAGCGTGCCTGAAGCGGCAGTCATGGGCCTGGGCTGCGGCAACCCCCAGGCGATCGCTGCGCTCCAGCTCGGCGAAGTGGTGCTGGATCTGGGCAGCGGGGCTGGGTTTGATAGTTTTCTGGCTGCCAGCAGGGTGGGAGACCAGGGCAGGGTGATCGGGGTTGATATGACCCTGAATATGGTCCAGCTTGCCCGGGAGAACGCGGAGAGAGGGGAGTACAAAAATGTAGAATTCCGCCAGGGAGAAATCGAGCATTTACCGGTGGAAGACGACAGCGTGGATGTCATCCTCTCCAACTGTGTGATCAATCTCTCTCCGGATAAACCCGCTGTTTACCGGGAAGCGTACCGGGTGTTGAAGAAAGGCGGACGGCTGGCGATCTCGGATATGGTGGCCTGTGGTGAGATGCCCCCGGAGATCAAAAAAGATCCAGACCTTTATTCCTCTTGCGTGTCCGGAGCGCTGCAAGTGGAGGAGCTGCAGGAAATTCTTAATCGGGCTGGCTTTCAGGATATTCGTATTCAGCCAAAAGATGAAAGCCGGGAATTCATCAGTAAATGGACTCCAGGCGTGCCGATAGAGGAATTTGTGCTCTCTGCCACCATCGAAGCGGTAAAATAGAGGTCCGGAAAAGTTTCCCTACAGGACCCCTGCTTATTTCAGCAGGGGTCTTTTCATCTCTTCCATTTCATCGCTCCAGCGGTTAAGATAGAGATGTTAAGAGGAGAGAAATTATGAAGATCATTCCCCTGGAAGGGTGGCCCCGGAAGGAGCATTACCAGTTTTTCCAGGATTTTGATTATCCCTATTTCAGCCTTTGTGCGGATATGGAGATTGCCCCATTCTTGTCTATGATCAAAGCCGACGGGATTTCCTTCACTGCCGCCATGATGTATCTTGTTGCCAGGGTTGCGAACGGTATTCCTGAGTTCCGGCAGCGGGTCCGGGATGGCGATCCTGTAGAGTACCCTGTTGTGCACCCTTCCGCGACCATCATCAGCAAGGATGATCTGTTCACTTTTTGTACGGTTCGCTATACCCCCCAGTTTAAAAAGTTCATCCGCCGGGCAGAAGAAGAGATCGCGCTGGTTAAAACCCAGCCCGGGCTGGAGGAAAAGATCCAGGATGACTCCATGCTGTATATGACCTCCCTGCCCTGGGTGTCCTTTACCAGCTTTCATCATCCCCTCAAGTTGAGCCCGGCAGACTCGATACCCCGCTTTGCCTGGGGGAAATATCGCCAGGTAGGTGAGAAAGTTGTCATGCCGCTTTCTGTCCAGGGCCATCATGCCTTGATGGATGGTCTGCATGTGGGGTTGTTCTACCGGGATTTTCAGAATCTGCTAGATCAGCCCCAATTGCTGGATAGTCTGTAATCCTCCCCATCCTGATTTATAATAGGTGTATTCACTAGTTACCTAAGGAGATGATCATGTACGAAAAGAGTATTGAGTTGCTCAATAAAGCAGTTGCAGATGAAATGTATGCTGTTCACCAGTATATGTACTTCCACTTCCATTGCGAGGACCAGGGCTTTGGCAAACTGGCCGGTTTATTCATTCGAACTGCGATAGAAGAGATGGAACATATCGAACGCTGCGCGGAGCGGATCATTTTCCTGGGTGGGGATGTGGAAATGGTTGCAGCGGATGAGGTGACCACGGAGCAGGATGTGAAGAAGATGCTTGAACAGGCCCGCCAGATGGAAGAGGACAGCTTTAAAGATTACAACATCTGGGCCAACGAATGTGCCTCTAACAATGATGCTGGTTCCCGCCAGGTTTTTGAAGGACTGGTCGCTGACGAAGAGCGCCATTTTGAACAGTATGATGACGAAGTACTCAAAATCGAAAAATTTGGTGAAAGGTATTTGGCCCTGCAGGCTTTGGAAGGGGGAATGGAAGAAGCGGCAGAGTAATTCCAATCCAAGGGACTCCTGAGCGGGAGTCCCTTTTGCGTTAAGGACCTGGAAGAGGAGGGAACCTGGTATCTGCTGCAGAAGCTGGCTGCTATGTTCATGCTCACGGTAACTTATGGGAGCGCGCTTTGTGGGATTACCTGTTTGCAAATGGCTCCCTGGAAAGGGTTCACGCCTATTTGCTTCCCTATAAAAATCCCGATGGCGGCTGGGGGCACGGCCGGATTCTGGACTACCTGGAAGAAAGCCAGCGAGAGGACGGCGGATGGGGTGATGAGCATGGTTTGACCTACTGGCACCCCTATTTTTCCACTATCATCCTGCTGGCGCTATGAGGTGATTGCTGAGCGGTTAGGGGATCAGGGGGGAAGATCAGCCCCGGAGAGGCAATGGATTTGCTGGAAGATGTCTCCCAGGAAAATAATTTAATCAGCCGCTATTTGTCTCCAATGAAAATCTAACAGCGTCCTTCTATTTAGGTTGTAACAAGGGGGAGGTGTATAATGTTACAAAATGGGAAGAAGGAGGTCTGCAATGGAAAAATCGGGTCAGAAAAGTTTGTCGTTCCTGGATCGTTATCTCACTTTATGGATTCTCCTTGCCATGGTTCTGGGTGTGGGAATCGGCTATCTGTTCCCGGAGCCGGTCCAAACATTTAACTCAGCAGTATCGATTAATACGACCAATATTCCCATCGCCGTGGGGCTGATCCTGATGATGTACCCGCCTCTGGCGAAAGTGCATTATGAGGAGCTGGGAGACGTATTTAAAGATTGGAAGATCCTGGGAGTATCCTTATTGCAGAACTGGGTCATTGGCCCAATATTGATGTTTGTTCTGGCGCTGCTGTTTTTGCGCGGATATCCGAGTTATATGGTGGGCTTGATCCTGATCGGTTTAGCGCGCTGTATCGCGATGGTGATCGTCTGGAATGATCTTGCTTGTGGAGATACTGAATACGCGGCTGGCCTGGTAGCCTTCAATAGCATCTTTCAGGTATTTTTTTACAGTTTATATGCCTACCTGTTTATCACCGTGCTGCCACCCTGGTTTGGGTTGGAAGGCAGCTTGGTGGAGATAACCATTAGGGAAATTGCCAGCAGCGTTTTCATTTATCTTGGTATTCCCTTCCTTCTGGGATTTTTTACTCGATTCACCCTGGTCCGGATCAAGGGTAAAGATTGGTATCATGCTGAATTTGTTCCGCGGATCAGCCCCATCACCCTGGTCGCCCTGCTCTTCACCATTGTGGTCATGTTCAGCCTCAAGGGTGATCTCATCGTCACGATACCTCTGGATGTGGTGCGAATTGCTGTTCCCCTGGTTATCTACTTCATAGTGATGTTCCTGGTCAGCTTCTGGATGGGAAGAAAACTCAAAGCTGGTTACGAGAAATCAACCACCCTGGCTTTTACTGCAGCCAGCAACAACTTTGAACTGGCGATTGCAGTGGCCATCGCTGTCTTTGGGATCAACTCAGGGGAAGCTTTTACAGCTGTGATCGGTCCCCTTATCGAGGTTCCGGTTATGATTGGTCTTGTAAATGTAGCTTTTTGGATTCAGAACCGATTTTTCTAGGGGATTCCAATATTTTAAGAGAGTGTTCTAATGCCTTCCAAATTCCAGGGCTGGCCTGCTGGTTAAATACAAGTATACCGCTCTCAGCTCGGGGTCTGACATGTGCCGGTAAGAGGTCCAGGGCATGTAATCCGGATGGATAGCCCGGCCGTGTTTCTCCCCATCTCGCATGATGTCGATGAACCCTGCTTCTCCCCAGGAGACCAGCCGGCTCCCGGCGCCGGTTGTCAAATTACCTGCCGCCGGCCATTCAGGCGGAAAGCCAGGGATCTCGCCCCCGGATAGACCCATACCATGGCAGACCGGACAGGAGAGAGCCAGATACTCCCCGTAAGCTGATGTCAGCGCTGGTTCTGGAGCAGCTGGGGGGCTGTCCTCATGGGGGATGAGCTCTGCAGGCAGAAAGGTGATCTCCCTGGTCAGGTTCATGACCATAAATCCGGCTGGCGAGAGCTGGCTGGGTTCTGGCTGGTTTGCAAACCCGGGCTTACTGCGTATATAGGCCAATACCGCTGCCAGATCCTCGTTGGATAGGTAATAGAATTCTGTGGAAGGCATGAACAGCAGCGGCTTGCCTTCCGGGTCCAGGCCGTGTCGAACAGCCCGGATCAGATCCAGATCAGTCCGCTTGCTGCCAATCCCTCCTTGTCCCCCAGTCAGGTTAGGTGTGATCACCTGCCCGATAGCCGGGTTATCTAGATAGACCAGACCCTGTAAATCATCCCCGTGGCAGGCTTCACAGCCCCGATAGCGAAATATCCGATGGCCTTCCAGCAGGCTTTCTCGATCCTTCGGCAGGGTGACCAGAGAGGGATCGGATTGATAGACGCGGTTGAGTCGGTACCAGCCCAGGCCGTACAACCCCAATCCCAGCAGGATAACCACCCCGATCAATCCACCCAGAACGATCAGCAGCCGTTTCACAACCCACCTCCCTCAGTATGGATCAGCAGTGTTCCTTCTTCCGTGATCTCGACCTCGAGGGGAGCAAGGTCCTCCCCGGCAGGCCCTTTAATGACCTTCCCGTCTGGGTCGAATACGGAACCATGGCAGGGACAAGAGAATCCTTCCCCACTCGCTTCCAGTGTGCAGCCCAGGTGGGTGCAGATCAAACTGTACCCCTGAAAGCCAGCTTCTGTTTGATAGATGACCGCGGGAATATCCAGGCGGATCAGCATCCCGTTGATTGGAAAATCGCTTGCTGGGCCGAGTTCAATTGTGCTGGGAGGCCCTGATTGGGGCCGATGGCTGAAATAGCGGACCAGGCCAACCATTCCCAGCAGGCCGGCCAGGCCCAGCGTGATCTTGGTGCAAATTTGGAGGAACTTGCCCCGGGAGATGGTTTCGTTCGCAGGTCTGGTCATGACAGCCACCCCACTAAAGTCAAAACGAACAGGAGGGCGATCACCGCGGCCCCGATGATCTGGGCAGCCCGGCTGCCTTTTGGCAGCCAGCGCCCCAACTGGGATGGATCTGGATGGGGCACGATGTAGGGCAACAAGCCGAGAATGATCACGGCCAGCAGCGGCACAGCGATACCCCACAGAAAAGGATCTCCCAACTTAAGGGTTTCCTGGATCCAGAGGAAGAACCAGGGGGCACCCTGGTCGCCAGCCAGGTTCCCGTTGGGTGACAGCGGGCGATCGATTGGCGCTGGAAAGAGTCCCGCCAAAACCAGCAGGACCGCTCCACCAAGCAGCATGGCCAGAACCTCCTTTCGGATCAGGGTCCGCCGCGGGATGCGGGTTTGGGCTTCGCGCCGGGCAGGTGGGGGGGCGCTGATTCCCCCGTCGCGCCGCACCCGGAAGATGTGCCAGGCGGTGAATCCAGCAAAAATCACGCTCAAACCATAGATGTGCCAGGAATAAAAACGGATCAAGGTGGGCGGACCGGGCTCGTTCCCGCCTATCACAAACTGGTACAGGTTTTCCCCGATTCCGGGTACGGTCTTCAGTAGGTTTGTTCCCACCACCAATGCCCAGCGGATGCCTTCATCCCAGCGCAGCACATACCCCGTGAAATCCAGCAGCAGGGCAATCACCAGCAGGAATAAACCTATCAGGTAGTTCAAGCGCCTGGGCGGAGCATAAGCGCCGGTCAGGATGATCCGCAGCAGATGGACCATCAGCACAATGACCAGCAGCTGGGCAGCCCAGAAATGGAGGTTCCGGACCAGATCTCCATAGGGCACCAGGACGGACAGCATTTGGATCGATTCCGCGGCACCTCGGGGATGGGGCTGGTAGTAGAAAGTTTCCAGTAAACCGGTGATCAACAGCACCAGGCACAAGAACACCGCCAGCCCCCCTGCCCCCAAGGTGTACCCAAAGCGGGATTGGTCTGCTGGTATGGTCGCTGGATGAAGATGGTGAAAAAAATTCCCTCTGCCTTTCTTTCCCTGAAATGATTTTGAGCTGGCGGAATAAGCCGCAGCCCCAATGATCAGGACCAGGCTGAGCAGCAGTGTGCCGGGAAGGCTGTTCTCAGGCATTTTAACCTGGCTGTGGACCGGGATTGCCCCGCTGTTGGTACCGCTTAAGGTTATAGCGGGATCTCCAGCCTGCTGCCATGCAAGCAGATAAGCAGTCAGCTCCCAGGCCTGGTCTTCGGTGAGGGAACCCGGGGGAGCGAGGGGCATGCTATCCTGGATATATGTCCCCAGCTCGAAAGCCGTCGAAAACTGAGGCAGGGCCCCTGGCACTGCCAGGGCAGGCGCGCCGGTTTCCGGGATGGGGAAGCTTCCGGGCGGGGCGTCTTCCCCGTGGCAGCCGGAGGCCCAGCAGTCTTGTAAATCCGGCGCGAATACGGCCCGCCATTCGGCGGTCAGGCCCTGCCCCTGATCCCCGTGGCAGTCCTGGCACATGCCCCAGTAGACCTGGGCCCCAATATCGGCTTGGGCGGGTGGATAGACTGTTGGCGGTGGGCCAGGCCTTTCAGGAATGGGGGTCGTTAAAGGTTTCAGAGGTTGAAAGGGTGAAGCTGAGGCTGATCCCACCCAGGCCAGCAGGCTGCTCGACAGGAACAAGACTGCGAAAATCACCAGGAAAATCTTCCATTGACTGGGGTTAAGGGGCTTTCTGGTCATGGGTTTGGAAGGATTATACATCAGCTTGTTGACCGCAGTTGATCAATTGACTATACTGAATTGAGGCGAGGTGAAAAATGAATATTTGGCAGCTGTCTATGGGTATTTTTGTCTCCGGGACCCTGGCAATCTGGTTTGGGTACCGGCAGCCTGAAGGGGGATTCTATTTATTTAAGCCGCTTACCCTGCTGCTGATCATCCTTATTCCTGTGCTGGGTGGGGTGAGCTTTACCCCCCTAACCGGGTTGATCCTGGCCGGCTTGCTTTTCTCGTTGTTGGGCGACATATTTTTGATGTTGCCCAGCGACCCATTTCTGGCAGGCTTGGTTGCCTTTTTAATCGCCCATCTTTGCTATGGCGCCGGCTTTTTGATCGATCAGGGAGAAGTGGTATTCTGGCCTACCCTGCCGTTATTCAGCCTGGTTGGTGTGATTGGCTGGCTGCTCAAAGGGGGTATGGGCAAGATGAAAACACCGGGCATGATTTACATGGGAGTGATTACAATCATGGTCTGGCTCTCGTGGTCGCGCTGGATCAATGGGGGAGAGCTGGATCACCTGCTGGCTTTTTGCGGGGCAGTTAGCTTTATGCTTTCAGATTTGCTCCTGGCAGTTAACCGTTTCAAGGTCAGCTTCAAAGCTGCCCGGGGTTTGAATTTGGCTGCCTACTATGCCGGGCAATGTTTGATCGCTTTATCCTTGATTGATCTGGAAGGGGGAGGTTTATTACCGGGTTTCTAACCAGGCAGATTTTGTTTCAATCGTGTTCCGCGGGGTTGAGCCTTTCTGCATCGGGTAGATTATCAGCCAGCTCAGCGGGTTTGTGGATCAAGACTGGAAAGTGCTCAGTGCAAATGCTGAATACTGCATCCTGGTAGCTGAACGACATCAATGGCACCTGACTGTCATCTCTTCCGCAGTGGATGCAGGTGGGGCTTTGTGTTCTATTCATGTTTCCTCAATAATCATTGTGTAGAAATTCGCTGAAATCATGGTCATTCAGAGAAGGCCTTGAGCGCTTCCAGCAGTGCTTCGTATTCTTCCCGGCAGGGCGGGCAGCGATCGAGGTGATCCTGGACCAGGGGCATCGCCTCGGCGGCGTTCTTGCCGCTCAACTTGAGCTCGATAAACTGATGCAGTTCATCATAGCAGTGCCCGCAGTGTAATTCCTCATCGCGGGTTGATTTGACCGATTGCATGATTTTCTTGATAGTCTCTGAGGATAATTTCATTTTAAACTCCTGGGTATTGGATGATTCCTGCTGGGAATCTCTTACCCATTTTCGAAAACTGCCAGCACTTCCTCAGCGCTGAAGCCTTTTTCCATCAGCCTGTTGCGCATTTGTTTGCGGGCATCGTGGAGAAGCTTGTAAAGCGCATTGCGGTTGGTGTCCATGCGCTGGGCGACCTCTTCTAAAGGCATACCGCCGTGGATAATTGCCAACAAAGCGGTCCGCTGCAGTTCGGTCAGGTCGTCTTTCAGGATCTCTTCCACCATTTGCAGCATGGATTCCTGAGTGGCGCGCTTTTCAGGGTCCGGACTGGGGTCAGATAGAACCAGGGGGGTGAAGTCACCGCTGTCCTCTGGCAGCAAATCCTCGATAGAGATATCTTTCCACCGTTTGCGGCGCATCTCGGTGAAAGCGACCCGGACTGCGACCTTTTGGGCCCAGGTGGTGAATTTAGCCTCTCCCCGGAATGTGTCCAATTTGTCCAGAATGCGCAGGATGGCATCCTGTACAAAATCCTCCACCTGGTGTTCCAGGTCAGTTTTGATCCGGCTGGAAAGCGCGTAGATCAAACCCTTCTTTAAATACTTCCGGAGATCTTCGATAGCCTGGTTCTTGTTTTCCCCGCGGAGATCGCGAAGCCACTCCTCGTTTGTCCTTGTGTCCATGTTTTCCTTCCTCAGGATGAAGGTATTATAGCATGGGCAGCAGAACATAAGGGTTCAAGTAAGTGTTCTGAATCTGATCAAACCAGCTGATTCAAACCCCAATCGTAGGCATGATAGCTAATCCGAAAATCACCGGGAACCACTCCCCTGGAGGTTGATCCTCTGGGAATTAGGAGATATTTTTCCAGGGTTTGTACTATGCCATCTTTCCCGCCAAAGTCCACCCGGTACCAGCGGAAGATCTTTGAAATGGAAATTTCCCGCTTTTTCAGATCCAGGTGGGAGTCGGCATTGATGAAAGTGGCTGCCGCAAGATCTAGCTGCTGATCGATCTTGTCTGGCGTGTATACCGCGATCGGGGGACAGGCTTTGCTGGCGCAGTTGAGGGCGAAGTGGATCCTGGGGTCCAGGATCTCGATCATGGCTGACCGCCGGGGATCTGATGGTGAGAAATGAGGTCCGGGAAAATAAGGAAATCCGCTGTTCGTCCGCAGTATGCCATGCTCAATATCGGTCAAGCTGAACCGATAACCGCCAACACAGTAGGCAGCTTTTTGAAAGAACCCCAGGATCCCTAACCAGGATTCAGTCACACTGTTCTTCACCTGCATCTGAATGACCGCATCCACCACCAGTGTGTTATAGAGGTTGATCCAAAAAGCCAGTTTTTCCTCCCTGGTGGGCAAAGATCGTAAATCGAAATTTCCCAACTGGCTGACCAACTTCCTGTGCTCCTGATAGACAGCGCTCCCAGCAAGGGCCGGGTAATCTACCCGGCCCCCGTCTGCACTGACTGCCTGAGATTTGATCCGGTTCAGAGATTGCTTGATCGCTCTATCCAGGGGAGCGTATTTCTGACGATCACCGCTGGGGCCCATTGGAGGGTTGAGCGCAACTTCCGGATTGGCCTTCAAGATCAAGTTAAGCAGTTTTTCCCGGTAACCAACCATGTTGAGTTTCCTGTTTTTTGCCGCTTATTGCTTGAGGTCCCCTTCTGGGACAAAAGCTGCCCAGGCGAACCAGAAAGTATCATGGTGGGGAAGGGGATTGAGCTGATTGTTCTCAAGAGGCCCTTCCCGGGCGGCTCCCAGGATGTCCCATACCGAGCCTGTTTCTTGATCGGTAAAGGTCCCATCACCGTTGGCCTCGAAGGTCAGGGTTTGACCATTGATATCTCTGGAGAAGACAGCGGTAGTGCCCACATCCCTGCCATCAGGGATGGATCCGCTGTCCAGCGCGGAAGCAGTGCCTTCCTTCCAGAATATGACGATAGGTGTTCCTTCCAGATCTTCATTCAAGACTTGTTTCTCCTGGATCAACTCTCTGACGAAAGCACCTCCCTGGCCATTCTCAGCCAGCACTCCCACCACCCGGGTCATCGGTGGAAGCAATCCGTCCAGGTCACCGGTAAAGGCAAAAGGCAGGTTGTTGACATCGTCATAACCGGCGTAGGGATTTCTGCCGTAGCTGCGGACGAAGCCGGTGTCAATCGAAAGCACCTGGCCCTCGGGGTGACTGGTTTTAAAGTCAGCCCAGGAGATGATGGCTGTCGGGAGCGGTTCCAATACCATGCCGGTCAGGTCACCCACAATGGCTTCCCCTGTAAACTGCTGCCACCAGGATTCTGTTTGCCGGTCCCACATCACCAGATCGCTGTATCGTAAGTTGCCGCTGGTGCCGAAAGTCAAGATTTCACCATCGATGGTCGGTCTGCGAAAGACCAGCGCGGTGTTGCACAGCGGGCAAAAAGTGACCGCGACAGGATCCCCGCCAATTTCATCGTTGACGATTTCGTGCCAGGTCAGGATTTGGAGAGGATAGGCCCGGGTTTCACCTTGATGATCGAGCAGGATCACCGGTTCCTGATCCTCGATCCACTCATCAGCGGAAGCGATGGTCTCAAAACGGGGATTGTCGATGGGAGGGATTCCATCCCGGGGAGGTCCGCCAGAGAAGATCTCATCATAGGGCACGCTGTGTTTGCAAAAATTGGTCTCCCAGCCACTTGTTGGGAACCCTGGTGTGGTGTTTTCAAAGGGATCCTCGCAGAGTACTTCTTGCTCAGGGGAGCTGGTCGCGGTTGGCTTTTGGTCAGTCTCAACGGGTTCCGGTTCCAAAGTCGGATTCCCATCAACTCCTGTTGCACAGGCGGCTAGAATCAAAGCCAGGATGGTCAGGAGGAACCACGGGATGTGTTGGTTTTTCATTCAGGCTCCTTTTTAAGCGGGTTCTTTTTGTTCAGGATCAATTGGCACTTATTTAAGGGACGGTGGGTGGCAGGCAAAGCTTACGTAGTGAAAAAGTGGGAATCAACTGACCAGTCAGCGGGGGATAAAGTTTTATGTGGTGGGGAAATTTTCGCCCGTGATGAGGGTAAGAACCATGGTGTATAATGTTTCTCTATGAGAGCACTGCGGATTCAGGGATCAATCACATGCTTAATGGTACAAATATTGCTCTTTAATGGTTGTTATGTATAACGAAAAAATACTTGACTGGGTTGAAGGCTACGTGCTGACCAGGATGCTGATCTTTGGCGATTTTGTCGGCACAGTGGATAGAACTGAATTGATGTTTGACCTGGATACCAGCAGCGATTATTTCAGGATCCATGAAGGTCAAAGAATACAAGCCTTATCGCTGCCGGTGAAAAGCCGCCGTTTATGCACCCTGCTGGGGGAAATTGAAGCCTGTTTTCAGCGGGGTTGGCCTTTGCTGGATGCAGGAGAGTGGACAAAAGCTGATTTTGATGAAGTGTATGATTTAAGTATGCAGATCAGCGATGAGATCATGCTCCTCCGTGAAGAGTTTCAGCAAAAGATGCCTTCGGAACCCCGCCCATCCAGCGTTAATCCTGATTAAAATCCCTGACCTGAGAGCCGCTGTTTTCAATTTATGTTACTATTCAAACTATGAGCGCCGGCCTGGCTCAGCTGCTGTTTCTGTACCTGAAGGGTTTCAAACCCTTTGGAGAGGGAATTTACCTTGATGGCGAGCAAGAATAGAGATCATTATTAGCGAACAAACCCAACCCACTACTTGAACAAAATGAGATCGGTTGTTATTTTGATCGGACCCATGAGCGCGGGAAAGAGCACCTTGGCCAAGATGCTGGCTAAGAAATTAGGTGTTCCCCGGATTGAGCTGGATGAGGTTCGGCAACAGTTCTATAGTGAAATTGGCTACAGCGAAAGGTACGCTTCAGAGATCGTAGGCCGGGAAGGCATGCAGGGACTGATCGAATACTGGAAACCCTTTGAGGCTCATGCCGTGGAACGTGCCCTGGAAACATACCGCAATTGCGTGATCGATTTTGGGGCTGTCCATTCGGTTTATGAGGACGAAAACCTTTTCCAGCGGGTCCAGACAGCCCTCGAGCCATTCAAGTTTGTCATTCAGATCTTGCCGTCACCGGATCTCGATATCTCTGTGGAAATTGTTAATCAGCGCTTCTCCGAGATGCTGATCAAAGAAGTGGGGAAAACCGACCCGGACCTGCTGGCGCTAAACGAGTATTTTGTGCGCCATCCATCCAACAGGCTGCTGGCAAAACAGACTTTCTACACTGAGAACAACCCGGCAAAAAAAACCTGCCAGGCAATCCTGGATTGGATTAAAGAACAGGGAGGATTTGGCAAGACGCTGCATTACAGTCAGCTCAGTTTGTTCTGATGTAGAAGATAAAAAATAGTGGGGGCATTGGCTGGCAGGGAAGGTTATATTTTTATACTGCTTAGGAAAAGGGGGATTCACTCATGGTAGTATTTACCAGGTTTGTAGGTCTGCAGGTTTGGATTTCTTCTCGGATATTGACCATAATAATGTCTCAAATTCTAAAGACAGGCCCCTTCTCCAGGGATTATAGGCTTAGGGACCAGATCAGGAGATCGGCTATTAGTACAATGTCGAATATCCCTGAGGGTTTTGATAGCAAACCCCAGGCATTATTTATCTCATACCTCGGAAGAGCCAGAGTATCGATCGGAGAAATTCGGTGCCAGCTCTATATCGCACTGGATCTCGAACATATTACCGAACTCCAGTTTAGAGATTTAGAGGAAAATGCCCGGGATTGCAACCGTCAATTATTTGGTTTTATCAAATACCTCAGATCCCAACCAAACTCCAATAGAATTAGATGACCAAATGCTTCGCTGTTTAACTTCAATTAGATATTTGATATCTAATAGCCTTAATCCGTTAGTGCATAGCTAGCATTTACCTCGGCCCGGACCGAGATCTGACCCAGGTTGACCGGGCCAAACTCGGAAGAATCCCCCTGACCGCTTCCAGCGTTCATGTTCTGTACGGTGTTCTGGGTCCACAGGTCTCTGCTCCGCCCCCACCAACCTCCGCTGAAATACGACCAGGTGTTCTCGCTGATAGTCAACACACAGCCGGTTTCAGCACCGGCAGCGTCTGCCAGGTCACTGGCCTTTTCGCCGGCTGCGACCATGGCTAGTTCCCGGGCCTGATCGCGGTATTTACGGAGATTACTGAGATAGAACTCAACATTGATCACCTGGTTGGCCCCCGCATTTAAGGCAGCGATAATCACCTCGTTGACACGTTCGACATCCCTGAGCGTGACAGCTACTGTGTTATGGATCCGGTAGCCCTCTATGGTCAGGGAATCGTAATCGCGGTAAACCGGATCGATGATGTAGCGGTCAGTGACAATGTCTTTTTCATTGACGTCGACCTTTTTGATTGCCTGAATGACCCGAAAAATCGCGGCGCTGTTGGCGGCTTCGGTCAGTCCTGGCGTTCGGCCGTTGGACTGGACTCCGAGCTGAATCAAAGCCCGGTCGGGAGTGACGTTAACCACAGCAGTCCCGCTGACGGAAATCGTGCGGCTGGTGCTGCAGCTGTCCTCGCTGATGGACGGTGCTGGGTCCTCGAGAGCGGCGCTGGCGGGATGAGCGGGCAGGGTAGTGTTGATCGCGATCAGTATGACCCCGGCTGCCAATAAAGTTGTTACTAAGCTGGATTGGGATTTCATGACTACCTCCTGGTGTGAGTCCATTTTCCCTATCATAGGAAATCACTGTGTCAGGAAGGTGTCAGAAAGCAGTCAGTTTTCGGGCAGATTGGCGGCTGGCAGCTGAAAGACGATCCTGGTGCCGGAATGCGGTCCACTGTAAGCGGTGATCTCTCCCTCCTGGGCTACGACCAGCGAGCGAACAATGGCCAACCCTAAACCAGCCCCACCGCTGTGCCTGTCCCGGGCTTTTTCCACCCGGTAGAAGCGCTCAAAGATTTGGGGCAGATCCTCAGCTGGAATGCCTGGCCCGCTATCCTCAACCTCGCACTGGATCATCCCCCCCAGGTTTTTTAACCTGATAAAGATCTCTGATTCACCGGGGGCATACCGCAGGGCATTATCAAGCAGGTTGTCCAGCACCTGGCTGGTCCGGGCTCGATCAGCCCGGGCAACCCAAGGTCCTTTTCCAGATCCAATGATCTGGAACTTGACCGTTTTTTGATCAGCCAGGGGTTCCATCAACCCTGTCCGCTCGCGGGCCAGGCTTGTTAAATCCACATCGTTGATATCCAGGGAAAGGGCACCCGCATCGGAGCGTGTCAGCAGCAGCAATTGATTGACAAGCTGGATCAACCGCCCGGTCTCTCTGCTCATGGCAGTCAATAGCGCTGGCCTGCCATCCGGGTCCTCTATGGCCCCACCTTCAAGCGTTTCAACCGTCCCCTGGATGACAGTCAGCGGTGTCCGAAGCTCATGCGTGACATCAGCAATGAAGTCATTCTTAGCCTTGGTAGAGCTCCGCAGACTTTCAGTCATGTGGTTGAAGGAGGCTCCCAGGTTCTCCAGTTCCCGGACGCCTCCCTGGATGGGAACCTGGTGCTCCAGGTCGCCTGCAGAGACTCTGGCGGCGGCCTGATCCAGGGTTTCCAATGGGCGGGCAATCCCCCGGGCGAGCAGGAATCCGAAAACGCTGGCGATGATCCCACCT
>Ga0207796_1000306_pt1 | contig 20294 bp, 16 predicted proteins | sample Pon1CUnioCityCA_6_FD_187274 | JGI IMG/M metagenome (GOLD analysis project Ga0207796, IMG submission 187274) | Marine sediment microbial community from Union City, CA, USA - Pond 1C Sediment 1 (SPAdes) | ecosystem: Environmental > Aquatic > Marine > Intertidal zone > Salt pond sediment ...
ACGAGGTGCCGGGTGTCAACCGGGTGGTGTACGACGTGTCGAGCAAGCCCCCGGCGACCATCGAGTGGGAGTGACTCGTGCCCTCGGGCTCTTTCGCCGGGTCCCTCGGCAGGGTCGGGAGGGGCTTCAGGATGCTCCTTCGACAGGTTCCTCGGCAAGCTCGGGAGGGGCCTCAGGATGCTCCTCGAGCAGGCGTGGGAGGAATGGCCCGCCGATTCACACTTTTGGGTGATGACAGTAACACCACCTGGCGAGTATACTTGGTGTGTACGGTAGCATCGGCATTGGACGCAGCCGGATGTGTGCGGCGCACTTTCCGCCGGGGAGCGGCGTCAGCCGCCCGTCAGCAGGGGGTCATGCGCTAGGGTAGGTCAAGTGCTATACTGGCAGGGCAACCGCGTGGTTGCCAACTACGAGGTATGTAGATTTCTCACGAGGAGGGTGAAATGGATTACGGCAGAGTTCTGAAGCGTGCCTGGGAGATTACCTGGCGCTGGAAGATCCTATGGATCCTGGGCTTTCTGGCTGCGCTGGGTAGCGGAGGCGGGGGCGGCAGCAGCAGTGGGAGTAGCTCCTATTCGAGTGGTGGCGAGGAGTGGGGGCGCTGGTTCGGGCACACCTACTATGGGCCCGACTTTACGGCTGGCATCATTGCCCTAATTGTTGGGCTTGGCTGCCTGGCCTTGATCATCGGCATCGCCATCTGGGTGGTATCGGTCATCGCCCGTGGCGGGTTGATCGCCGGGGTGCAGCAGGTGGAGGAGGAGGGCGAAACAAGCTTTGGCCAGGCCTGGCGGGCTGGGGCGCGCCGCTTCTGGTCGCTCTTTGGCATCAGCTTTTTGACAGCTATCCCCATCATCATCCTGGTCGTGGCAGGGATCGTGGCGCTCATCTTGTGGATTGTGCCCGTAGCCTCTAGCACTAATCCGTCTGATGCAGCGATTGCCATGGGCATCCTGGGACCGATCCTGTGTGGTGGTGTCTTTTGCTGCGGGATGATCATTGTGAGCGTCATCCTGCAGCAGATCCGCCTCTACGCCGAGAGAGCGGCTGTCCTGGAAGAGTTGGGCTGGATCGAGGCCTTTGTGCGGGGCTGGAACGTGCTCAAGGCCAACCTCGGCGCTACCATCGTCTTCTGGGTCATCTTTTTCGCCATTGGGCTCGTGCTCTTTATCGCCATCGTCATCGTGCTTGTCGTCGTGGCGGTACCGTTTGCCGCAATTGGGGCAAACGTCGATCCCGGGCCGTGGATCTTGGCGCCGATCTGTGGCGGCGGGTTGATCGCCATTATCGTGGGCTCGCTGATCAGTGCCATTGTCGAGACCTTTACCTCGGCGACGTGGACGCTGGCGTACCGTGAGATGGTTGGCATGGTCCCTGCGCCGGTGGTGGCCCCTGCGCCAGCAGGGGAGCCTGAGGGTGAGCTCGCTATCGAAGCGGGCGAGGAGCCTGCATCTGAGGAATGATCCTCGGCATCGACGTCGGGGGCACCTTCACCGACTTTGTACTGCTCGATGACGCGGGCCGGGTCCGCATCCACAAGTTGCTGACCTCGGCCCGCGACCAATCGATCTCGATCCTGCAGGGTATCGCTGACCTGGAGGCCGGATCCGAGACCACGGTGGTGCACGGCGCCACTGTGGCGACCAACGCGCTCCTTGAGCGTCGCGGCGCGCGCACAGCCCTGGTGACGACCGGGGGCTTCTGCGATGTGCTCGAGATCGGCCGCCAGACCAGGTCCGAGCTCTACGCCCTGCAGCCCAGCCGGCCCTCTCCGCTGGTGCCCGGGCGCTGGCGGTTCGAGCTGCCGGAGCGGATGGACCGGCACGGGGCCGTCTTGGCCCCCCTGGAAACGGGGGCCGTCGACGCGGTTGTGCATCAGCTCCTGGACGAAGGGATCGAGTCGGCCGCCGTCTGTTTCCTCTTTTCCTTTGCCAATCCCGCGCACGAGCAGATCGTCCGGGAGCGGATCCTGGCCCTGGGCGGTGAGTCTTCACCCTTCGTCTCCCTCTCCTCGGAGGTGCTGCCCGAGTACCGCGAATATGAGCGCGCCTCGACGACGGTGATCAACGCCTACGTCGCGCCGCTGATGAGCCGCTATCTGGCAAACCTGGAGCAGGGATTGGCGGGCCGGCGGCTGCGCATCATGCAGTCCAACGGGGGCGTTATCTCTGCAGCGGCTGCCCGGACGCTGGCGGCGCGGACTGCGCTCTCGGGTCCGGCAGGGGGCGTGGTGGGCTCCTTTGAGCTGGCCCGGCAGGCCGGACTGGAGCAGGTAATCACCTTTGATATGGGAGGCACCAGCACGGACGTATCGCTCTGTCCGGGGCGCGTGCAGGAGACGACCGAGGGGGCGATCGCCGGCCTGCCCCTGCGTCTGCCCATCATCGACATCCATACCGTTGGCGCGGGCGGCGGGTCGATCGCCAGGCTGGATGCCGGGGGCGCGCTGCGGGTGGGCCCGGAGAGTGCCGGGTCGGATCCGGGCCCGGTCTGCTACGGGCGCGACAATGCGCGCGACGTCACGGTGACCGACGCGAACCTGGTGCTGGGAAGGCTGGATGCGGCGCGCTTTTTGGGCGGGCGGATGGCGCTCGATCTGGAGCGCGCCCGCTCGCGAGTACAGGATCTGGGCCGGCAGCTCAGCCTGCCGTTGGAGGCGGCTGCGTGGGGTGTGATCCGGGTGGCGAACTCGAATATGGAGCGGGCCATCCGCACCATCTCTATCGAGCGGGGGCACGATCCGCGCGAGTTTGCGCTGGTGGCGTTCGGTGGCGCGGGTCCGCTCCACGCCTGCGAGCTGGCTGCGGCACTGCGCATCCCGCGCGTGCTGATCCCACCACACCCCGGCGTCCTGTCGGCGCTGGGTATGGTCCTCGCCGACGTGGTCAAGGATACCTCTCAGACGGTCATGCTGCCCGCTGGAGAGGCCCATGGTGCCACTCTGCGCCGCCTCTTTGCACAGCTGTACGAACGGGCCAGTGCAGAGCTCTGGGCCGAGGGCTTGAGCAGCGACGAGATTGTACTGCTGCCGGCCCTGGACATGCGCTACGTGGGGCAGTCGTACGAGTTGAGGGTGGAGATCGACCTGGATGGGGAGATGGGGGAGCACGTCAACGCCTTTCACGCGCGGCACCAGCAGCGGTTCTCCTACGCCAACCACGAAGAACCGGTGGAGATTGTCAACCTCAGGGTCAAGGCCGTGGGCAGGACTGCCAAGCCCCGTTTTACCCGCCGGGCTTCCGGGGGCCTCTATCCGGATGCGGCCCAGGTGGGCCACAAGGTGGTCTACTTTGCCGACCGGGACGCACCCCATGCGGCCCGACCCATCCCGACAGCCTTGTATGATCGGGACCGTCTCGAGCCGGGCAATGTGGTAGTGGGCCCGGCAGTGCTGTTCCAATTGGACACTACGACGATCGTGCCGCCCGGCTGGTCGGCTACGGTCGACGGCTGGGGCAATCTGTTGGTCGAGCAGCAGTAGGTCACGGCTGCAATCTCTGCCGGCGGACAACCAACATGGAGGAAGGTCTGGCGAATTGGACCCGATCGCACTCGAGATTTTCAAGAACCTCTTTATCTCCGTAGCCGAGGAGATGGGCGCCACCCTGGGGCGTACGGCGTACAGCCCGAATATCAAGGAGCGTCGCGACTTTTCGTGTGCCTGCTTTTTGTCGGACGGGCAGATGATCGCCCAAGCAGCCCACATCCCCGTCCACCTGGGTGCTATGCCTGCCTCGGTGTGGGCGGCGCTCGAGGCGTTCGATGCCTGGGCCCCTGGTGACCTGGTCGTGCTCAACGATCCTTACCTGGGCGGGACGCACCTGCCCGACATCACTATGGTCTCGCCTGTCTTTGCTGAAGAGTCTGAGGGCCCTCCGTTCTTTGTCGCCAGCCGCGCGCACCACGCTGACGTGGGCGGCATGTCGCCCGGCTCGATGCCCCTGGCGACGGAGATCTACCAGGAGGGCCTGATCATCCCGCCCGTCAAACTGGCCGAGGGCGGGCGCACAGAACAGGCTATACTCGACATAATATTGCGAAATGTGCGCACGCCGACCGAGCGTCGCGGCGACCTGGCGGCGCAGATGGCGGCCCATCGAGTGGGTGAGCGGCGGTTGGGGGAGATTGTGGGCCGCTACGGCCTGGAGGATACGCTTCGCTACGCAAGTGGGCTGCTAGCCTACGCCGAGCGGCTCACCAGGGCAGCCATCCGCCGCATACCGGAGGGTGTGTACGTCTTTGCCGACGAGATGGACGACGACGGCAACCCCGGCGCGCAGCATCTCGAGGTGGGGTCCGGGCCGCGAATCCAGGTCAGGGTGACCGTGGACGGCGGCGAGATGACGGTGGACTTTGCCGGGTCGAGCCCGGCAGTGGCGGGGCCGCTGAACGCCGTGCGGGCCATCACTGAGTCGGCCACCTGGTACGTGTCCCGCTGCGTGGCGGGCGCGGAGATACCGGCTAATAGCGGCGCCTTTGCTCCGGTGAGGGTGCTGGCACCGCGGGGCAGCATGCTGGACGCGGAGCCGCCCCACGCGGTGGCTGGCGGCAACGTCGAGACCTCGCAGCGGATCGTGGATGTGGTTTTGGGTGCGCTGGCCCAGGCCCTGCCCGATCGCATCCCGGCAGCCAGCCTGGGCACGATGAACAACCTGACCATTGGCGGACTTGATCCAGAGTGGGGCGCGCCTTTCGCCTACTATGAGACGGTAGGCGGCGGGGCAGGGGCAGGTCCGGAAGGCGACGGGCTGTCAGGCGTGCACGTGCACATGACTAACACACTGAACACGCCTGTCGAGGCCCTGGAGTACGCCTATCCCTTCCGGGTGCGGCGCTACGGCCTGCGTCCTGGCTCGGGTGGGCTGGGCGCACATTGCGGCGGGGATGGCCTGATCCGAGAGATCGAGTTTCTCTGCCCGGCGGCGGTGACTATCCTCTCCGAGAGACGGCGCACCACACCCTATGGGTTGAACGGGGGCAAGCCTGGCGCGCCGGGCCGCAACGTGTTGATCCGAGACGGGGAGAAGCAGGATCTGCCGGGGAAGGTGCAGTTTGAGGCCAGGCAGGGCGACGTGCTGAGCATGCGCACGCCAGGAGGCGGTGGGTGGGGCATTCCTGCCGACCTGGAAGGCGCAGAGTAGTATCGAGTTGCTATCAGCTTTATCCCGCTTCCTCCTCGGGAGGAGTTGATGGTTTGGGCGGGACCAGGGTGTGCCAGAAGCGCGTCAGTATATCGAATCTCAGCGCCAGCCACGTCTGCCAGATAGCGGGCCGGGCCACACCCCAGGCGCTCTCTGCGTCCTCGCCGGGCACAGGACTGCCGCTGTATCGTTCCTGGACATACAAGCTGGCAATCTGCTCTACCGCGCTCTGGCTTCTGGGTACGTGGTGCGCCACGACGCCGGCGAACTCGTTGGGTGTCTGGTGTGATAGGGGCTCGATGCCCAGCAGACGCCGTACCCACCTGGTCAGATCCTCATAGACGCGCTCGGCGATGCTCAGGCCAGCGATCTGGCGCCGGCGGAGAACTGCCAGCACGACAGCCAGAATCGCCAACAGCCCGGCGCCTATCAGGACAAAGGGCGCCCAGGCGCCTACCCTTTGCACAAAGGTCTCGGGCTCTGGCGTGGGCATCACGATATCGAAGCCACGCTCAAAGTCATCGGGCAGCAAGTCTAGCTCCATGTCAGAGATGCGCCCGGTACCGCCGGGGCCTTGCGCTGACTCCTCCTCAGGATTCTGCGATCCTGGCCGGTCGAGGGTTGGTTCTCCACCCGTGGGCTCGAACTCGACCCAGCCATATTGTGGGAAATAGACCTCAGGCCAGGCGTGACCATCGCTCTCCAGCAGGTGGAAGACGCCGTCCTCGGCTTCGCCCTCGCTGTATCCCCGGACGTAGCGCGCTGGTACACCGACGGAGCGCAGAAGCACCACCATCGCTGAGGCGTAGTAGTCGCAATAGCCTGCCTTGACCTCGAACAGGAAATAGTCAACACCATCTTGCGTGAGACCAGGTGCCTCGATCTGGTCGTCGTACGGGATCTTGCGCAGGGCGCTCTCGATGGCCTTGGCCTTGTCATAGGGCGTGTCTATACCCTCAGTCAACTGCTCGGCGAGCAAACGCACGCGTTCGGGTAGCGAGTCTGGAAGCTGCAGGTAGCGGGGGGCCACGGTACGCGGATAGTCGGTGCCCGCCTCACGTAGCGAGTTCTGGTCCACCTCAGTCAGTGAGGACGTGACCGTATAGGTGTCGCCCGCAAAGAGGGTGAGCCGTGAATAGATGGCCGAGGGGTCGCTGGGCGCTTGCGGCAGAGGCGCCGGAGTGGGCAGCACGCTTTGCGCTTCATCCGGGCTGAACTGCCAGATCGCATCGTCTGTCTCCTCCGGCTCAAGGCCGGGCTGGTTCAAAAAGGTCACCGAGGCCCGCAGCGGCAGCACGGATCGCAAGGGCTGTGCGGCGGCGATCAGCGGCTCGATGGTTGGCCAGTCCCGGAAGACGGTAATCGTCTGTGTCAGGCTAGCGCGGAGACTCAATGTAGGAGCCGCAAGGTCTTGTTCGTTGGCGCCGATCAGGACGATATCCGGATCGCTGGTTGCCCATCCGTCACCGGTGTATTCGTGAAAGACCATGACGCGCCAGTACCGGCCCGTCTCGGCTTCAACGTCTGCGACTGGCACATCTTCGAGGCTGACCGGCCCACCGAACCACATGCGGCGGTCGCCGAGGGCGATCAGCGGAGGCTCGTTCTGGTAGTTCAGGCCCTCAAAGATGCGTGATGATTCCTCCTGCAGGCGGCGCCACGGCTCGCCGATCTTGTCCCACAAGGGCTGCAGCGGCCGGCTGGCGAGGGCGACGGGAGCGACCCAGGCCAGCAGAATGGCGATCAGCGAGATCATCAGACCCGCGCGCAGAAAACCGGATATGAGCTCCGAGCTGTAGCTAACGTGGGCCCGGCGCCAATCTTCCTCGTAGATGGCCAGGTTGGCGCGTACCACCATCATCAGGGCAGCCAGCAGGAAGAGGATCAGGTAGATGGTGAGGTTCTCCGGAGCATAGGTCATGTTTGTGAGCAGTGCTGCGCCCCACAGGATGATGGCCCACCACACCTGTCGCCGGCGAAACACGGCCCAGGCAGCGTAATGGGCCAGTATCCAGGTCAGCAAGGCCAACAGAAACAGGAAGACGTGGTTGTCGGCGGTAGCACCCTCGGTGAAGGGGATGAGGACCAGGTCGCGGAGGAGCGCCGAGAGTTGGATCACTGCTTCCTCTATAGGGATGCGGGCAAATCTGGACAGCACCTGGGAGGTGAGGTAAGCCGACCACGTCCATCCAGCAAGCAGTGACAGCGGAAGCGCCAGCCGGCCCGGGAGGCCGCTCTTGGCCAGCAGGATGCCAAGAAAGGTGCCCAGCAGTGCGACAGCCTGTAAAGTGGATATCCCCTCTACCCAGTTGGCTGACTGGAATGCCCATGAGACGCACAGGCTCATCAGCACCAGGCAGATGACGGTTACCCATCCTTCCCGTAATTCCCATTCCTCTGGCATGCAGCCTTCCTTCTAGTAGGACCGACAGGGTGGCCAGGTCGCACGCGGCTAGCCCCGGTGGGTCCTGGGTCATGAGGTATAACGCCGCTCGGACGTCATAGGTTCACTCAACACCATTATTCTAGCGTCAAAGGCGGCAAAAGTCAAAGGTTTCGAGGTCGCGTTCCGCAGGGTATTCGCTGGCGATGGTGGGGGCGTGCTATGCGAGTGGTGAAAAGGGGCGTTTGACAAGGCCCCCGAAGGATGCTATTATCAAACCCGGCATGAGGTAGGCGCACCCCGTGGCAAGTTGCGGTGTGCAATCACAGCTTTTCGCGAGCCAGCCCAGCACTGGCGGCGCATCACACCTGGTGATCGTGAATGATGGATCGGTTTCGATCGCTGCCAGTTTACCGGCAGCGGATATATGCCATCTTGATAGGGGCGATCCTCCTGACGGTGCCCTGTTACTGCACCGGCGCCATCCTGTTGGTTCTTGCGCCTGCCGGACCGTCGCCTGTGCCTTCGCCGACCTGGACTCCGCTGCGCCCCATCGTTCTTACTCCGACGCCTTCTGTGGTACCCACGTCCACACCTATCGTGACACCCACACCCACCGAGACGCCGAGACCGGGAGCCAGCGCCACTTTTACCGCCACCACTGCACCTACCCAGACCTACACACCCTCCGCCACGCCTACGCACACTGCCACGGCCACAGCGACCAACACCCAGACGCCAACCAGCACGTTCACCGCCACGCTGACGCCTTCTCACACGCCGACCCACACACCCACCTGGACCCCGACGGGTACATACACGCCGAGCCCGACACCGAGCCACACACCGACGCCAAGTTCGACACCGACCGACACGCCCACGCCGAGCCCGACACCGAGCCACACGCCGGCAACGAACGAACCGCCGCCTCCGTAGGGTCGTGGGCCCGGCGGTGAAGCGGATGAAGGTAGCTGATTACTGCATGAGGGATATGTGAAGCGAAAACGGCTCGATCTGCAACTGACCGAACGGCAGCAATTGATCATTGGCTTTGTTTTGGTTGTCCTGGTGGCGATATCGATGCTCTATTGCCTGGGCCTTGCCAGCGTGGCGCTGCGCCAGGCGTGGGAGCAAGGCCCTCTGCAGTTGAATGATAGCGAGAATTACCTCTTCGAAGAGATGCTGGACCTGACGCCGCAGCCGATCGTCGCACCGACCGATACGGGACCCGCACCGTTCTGATCTGGGTCGTTACCAAGGGGCACTCTTGCCAGGTGATTGCGTTTCCCGCTTGGGGTGGGAGGGCGAGCAGTATTGGTGCTGGTCAGGGGCGGCGGCGCAAGCGTATTTGACAGTGCCAGGCTTCGCCGCTATAATCGGCCTGTTGATCACACTCTGCTGTAAGGAGAGAAAGGGAGCCTCACGTGGACATTGTTCCCTTGGTAAAGCGACTCTCAGAGGCCAACGGTGTTTCGGGCTATGAGCACGAGGTTCGCCAGATCGTGGAGGAGGAGTTTGGCCGCCTGGCGGACGAGGTGCGGACTGATGCCCTGGGCAGTGTCATCGCCCTGAAGCGCGGCGACGGGCCCGAGCCTCGACCGTCGATCCTCATTGCCACCCACATGGACGAGATTGGTCTCATTGTATCAGAGCTGGAGGAGGGATTCCTCCACTTCCAGCAGGTCGGCGGCTACGATGACCGTGTGCTGCTGGGCCAGGAGGTCCTGGTGCATGGGCGCCGGACGCTGCCGGGCGTCATCGGCGCTCGCCCGCCCCACGTCCTTTCGCAGGAAGAGCGGGGCAAGCCGGTGCCCTACGACAAGCTGCGGATCGATGTCGGGCTGGGGCCGGACGAACTGCCCAAGCAGGTCCGCGTCGGCGACCTGGTTACCATGAAGCGCGAGCTGATCGAGCTCCAGGGCGGGTTGTTGGCGGGCAAGGCCTTTGACGACCGGGTCTCGGTGGCGGCGGCCATGGTGTGCCTTGAGGAACTGGGCCGTATGCGCCACAGATGGGACGTGTATGCTGTCGCCACTGTGCAGGAGGAGACGGGATTAAAGGGCGCAATCACCAGCACGTTCCACCTCCAGCCAGACCTCGGGATCGCCATGGATGTGACCTTTGGCAAGCAGCCCGGCACTGCGGACGAATATACTTATGAGGTGGGTAAGGGACCGACCATCGGGTGCGGTCCAAACTTTCACCCCAAGCTCCAGCAGGCACTGATGGCGGTGGCCGAGAAACTGGAGATGAGCGTTCACCTGGATCCCCTTACGCGCCCGGCAGGGACCGACGCCGCGGCTATTCAGGTCTCTCGGGAGGGAATCCCGGTGGAGCTGATCTCCATTCCTGTGCGCAACATGCACACCCCCGTGGAAACGGTGTCGGCCAAGGATGTGGAGCGCGCGGGGCGGCTGCTGGCGGCCTTTATCGCCAGCCTCGACGAAGAATTCTTGGACAGCCTGGTCTGGGACCTGGGCCTGGACGACGAGTAGGAGGCTGATTTGCTGCTAGAGAAACTGTCCAACGCTTTTGGGCCCTCGGGCTCTGAAGATGAGGTCCGCCGCCTGCTGGCGCGCGCTGTCCACGACAAAGTAGATGAGCTCCAGACCGATGCACTGGGCAACCTGATCGCCTTCAAGCGGGGGACCGGTGCGGAGCCGCGGATGAAGGTGATGGTCGATGCGCACACCGATGAGGTGGGCCTGATGATCACCCGCATCGAGAAGAATGGACTGCTGGGATTCCGGGCGTTGGGTGGCGTAGATGCCCGTCTGTTGATGGCCAAGGGCGTTATTGTCGGTGAGAAGCGGCTTCCTGGGGTCATCACCGCGCCGCCTATCCACCTGACCGAGAGGGAGCAGCGCAGCAAGGTGCTCAAGATCAACCAGCTGGTCATCGACATTGGCGCCAGCAGCGAGGACGAGGCGAAGAAACTGGTCAAGTTGGGCGAAGTTGCGACCTTTGACACAAAGTTCGAGGTGCTGGACGAGGGCGGGCTGCGCACCGTGAAGGGCAAGGCGTTCGATGACCGCATGGGCTGTGCCGTTGCTGTGGCCCTGGCTGAGGGCGAGTACGCAGTGGACCTGTACCTGTCGTTCAGCACGCAGGAAGAGGTGGGGCTGCGCGGCGCGCGCGTGGCGGCCTATCGCATCGAGCCGGACCTGGGCTTTGCACTGGAAGGCACCATCTGCGACGACATGCCCAAGAAGGAAGACGTCAGTCCGACGACTGAGCTGGGCAAAGGGCCTGCCATCAGTGTCATGGACCGTACCTTTGTCGCCGACCAGCGGCTGGTGCGGCTGTTGATCGACCAGGCGAAGGCGAACGGCATCCCCTATCAATTCAAGCAGCCGGGGGCTGGCGGAACTGACGCGGGTGCCATCCATCTTTCAAAGGCCGGCGTGCCGTCGGTGGCTGTGTCGGTTCCCAGTCGCTACATCCACTCGCCGGTGAGTATTGCCAGCCTGAATGACTTTGAAAATACGGTGGCGTTGATGAAGGCCGCCCTCTCGGCCCTGCCCGGGGCATGGAGTTAGCACCGCGAAACGCGATTATTGAGGAGTACGCCCGTGAAAGAGTTGATTGAGAAACTGACCGAGGCCTATGGCCCTTCGGGCCGCGAAGAACAGATCCGCGAGATCATCCGCGCAGAGGTGGAATCGTTCGTCGACGAGATCCGCGTCGACACCATGGGCAACCTGATCGCCCTGAAAAAGGGGACGGGTCAGGGCAAGAAGGTGATGCTCGCCGCGCACATGGACGAGATTGGGCTCATCATCAGCCACGTTGATGAGGAGGGATTCCTGCGCGCGCAGCGGATCGGCGGTGTGGATACGATGACACTCACCGGCGGGCGGGTGCAGTTCGCGGACGGCACCGTTGGCGTCATTGCGCCCGAAAAGCGTCCCGAGTTCCGCAAGGACCCGGATCTGTCCAAGCTGTATATCGATATCGGCGCGACCAGCCGGGCAGAGGCTGCAGATCGCCTGGGTCAGGTGGTTGGTTTTGTGCGTCCCTTTGCTGACATGGGCCAGCGGGTGGTTTCCAAGGCCATGGACGACCGGATTGGCTGTACGGTCCTGGTCGAAACGCTGCGCGGCCTGGAGGGTTCGCCGCACGATGTCTACTTTGTCTTTACGGTCCAGGAAGAGGTCGGCCTGCGTGGCGCGCAGACCGGCGCATTTGGCGTGGACCCTGATATCGGCATTGCCGTGGACGTCACCATCGCCGCCGACACCCCGGAGGCGTACAAGATGGCGATGAAGCTGGGCGACGGTCCGTGCATCAAGGTCAAGGATGGCCGGATGCTGGCCCATTCGGGACTCAAGGATCTCATGATCGAGACTGCCGAGGCGAACGAGATTCCCTACCAGTTGGAGGTTCTGGCCTGGGGCTCGACCGATGCCGCGGCGATGCAGCTCTCCCGCGGCGGGGTGCCAGCGGGCTGCGTGTCGATCGCCTGCCGTTACGTGCACTCGCCGTCAGAGATGGTCGATATCGGCGATGTGGAGAATGCAGTCAGACTGCTGCTGGCCATGTTGGCAGAACCCATCGAGGTATAGGGAGCTGCGGCCTTGAGCCCGCTCAGGCACGCGCTGAATTGGGCAATCTCGCGCTTTTTGCGGCGGCTGGCCGATGCGCAACGGCACATGGGCAACGCAAACGCCAACCGGCAGGAGCACCGCGCCGCGGTAGGGAGCTATACAAGGGCCATTGCCCTCGATCCTGCCTATACCTACGCCTATTTCAGCCGTGGCGTGCTCCGCTGGCGGGAGCTGGGCGAGTACGAACCAGCCATCGAGGACCTGAGCATGGTGCTCGATCTGGATCCAACCTGGGCCGATGCCCTCTTTAACCGCGCTCTCGCCTACAAGATGCAGATGCAATACAAGGAAGCCATCGACGACTTTCAGCGCTACCTGCAGGAGGGGAGTGACGAGTTCTGGCTGGAAGCCACCCGCAGGCAATTGGATGAACTAGCCGATCTGCCTCCGGCGAGCCCTACACCCTAGCCAGCCATGATCGCCCTCTATGCCCTGCTCGGCTTCTTGCTCGGTGTCCTGATCAACCTGCTGGCCGATCAACTGCCGCGGTGGCGGCGGGTGTGGCGGGTTCCCTTTTGCGCCTACTGCGAGGAGCCGCGCCCGGCCTGGGCCTGGAGCGGCACCCTGGCTTACCTGCGCCTCAAACCCGAGTGCCAGCACTGCGGAGCGCCCATCTCCTGGCGGCATCCCCTGGTGGAGCTGGCGATGGCTGGCCTCTTTGCCTTCATCTGGAGCCAGTACGGGCAGGGGGGGGCGAGCCCGCTCCTGATCCCCTATTCAGTCTACTCTGCCATCTTTGCGCTGATCTTTGTCATCGATCTGGAGCACAAGCTGATCTTGAGGATGGTCATGATCCCCGCCTGGATCCTGGGCCTGCTGGGCAGCCTGGTCCATCCCCAGCCGCGCTTTTTCTACCAGGCGCTGATCGGTGGGGCGCTGGGTTATGGCCTGCTCTGGCTGGTCTACCAGCTCGGCGTACTCTTTGTAAAGGTGATGGGCCGCAGACGGGGCAAGCCGGTGAACACCACGGCCTTTGGGTTCGGTGACGTGCGGCTGGGGGGCTTTATCGGCCTGGTCGTGGGCTTCCCCAACGTGTTCCATGCGCTGTTCATCGGCATACTGCTGGGCGGGCTCTTTGCCTTTGGCTACCTTTTCGTCGTAGCGGTCATCCTGCGCCGCTACAAACGATATACCGCCATTCCCTACGGCCCGTTTTTGATCCTGGGCGCGATGTGGGTCATGTTCTTCGGGGTGTAGCTGCATCGCATCTATCCTCCCGCGGTTGCGCAGCTGGCGGGGCAGTGGTATAATGCCCTCGTGCGAGAGAGAGATGTGGGAGGATAATTCCGGCGTTGTGTCCAACCAATCAGGTCAGAGGTTTGCCAGGGACAAGGGGATTCGCCGCGCCAGTCCAGCTGCGGTCGGGGGCCTGATGCACAGTGCATGGGGCCCTTTTTTCATGGGCCTGGACGGGGCTTTGTAACGCCGGGGAGGGATAGATGTTCGGGAGGTGTCCGTGAGTGCGTTGAGACAGCTCTACCAGTTGCAGATCGTCGATAGCGAGCACGATGACAGGAGCCGCCAGTTGGCCATGGTGAACGAGGGCCTGGGTGAGAGTGAGGAGGTCCGGCGGGCGGCGGAAGCGGTCGCCGAGACCGAGGCCAGCCTGGCCGATCTCAGGACGCAGATGCGCGCTCTGGAGCTCGAGGTCGGCGGGGTCAACGCCAAGCTCAAACAGAACCAGGACCGGCTCTACAGCGGCAGGGTGCGCAACCCGAAGGAGTTGAGCAACCTGCAGGAAGAGGCTGCCGCGCTGCGTCGCCGACGCTCTGAGCTGGAGGATCGGGAACTGGAGCTCATGATCGAGATTGAGGAGGCAGAGGCCGAGCTATCGGAGCGACAGGCCCGTCACAAGCAGATCGAGCATAGCTGGCGCGATGAGCAGGCGCGCTTGAGAGCCGAGAAAGAAGAATTGGAGCTGCGCCTGGCCGAGCTAGAGGAAGAGATCGAGGGTAGGAGGGCGCAGCTTGGGTCTGCTGACCTGGGGCTCTACGACGGCATGCGCTCGCGGCTGGGGGGGAAAGCTGTAGTCCGTCTCAAGAAGGGCATCTGCACTGCCTGCGGCGTGGACGTGCCCACCAGCATGGCGCGTGCCGTGGAACGGGGGGACGGCCTACACGAATGCCCCATCTGCGGCAGGCTGCTGTTTGGAGGGTGAGAGCCTCCCTCTCTACTGCAGTTTCTCCTCTTCCTTGAAGCTTCTGTGCGGTGACAGATGTTCGAGCACCTCGTGATCCTCCGGCTCCAAGTTGTCTTGCACGAGTCGGGCCAGCAGCTCTCCAAGGCCCGGGCCCAACATGAAGCCCTGCCCGCACATGCCTACCGCTAGTAAATAACCCCGCACTTTTTCCGCCCAACCGACGATAGGAAAGCCGTCGGGCGTCATGGGATAGAGGCCACGCCAGGTGCGGCGCACCCGCAGGTTCTTTAGCCGGGGCATCACGCCCACCATGCGCTGTGAGACCATCGGCAGAAAGGAGCTTGTCTCCCGGGTATCGTACCCCCAGATGCTGGGGCTCGGCGTGATGCAAAAGACGATCTGGCCTGTGTAATGCTGGTAGAAGTAATAGTTGGCCGAGCCCGGCATGGGGCGAATGTCCACCACCATCGGGTCCAGAAAGCGGGCAACTGCTTCGGTTATGGCTGCCTCGTGGGCGTCGGGCCTGACAGGCACGTCAATGCCGGCCATCTGCGCTGCCTGGCGCGCCCAGGCGCCAGCAGCGTTGATCACGACCTCTGCCCCATACTCGCCTTTGTCGGTCCGCACGCCGCGCACGCGTCCGCCCTCGACGATGGTATCCGTCACCTCTTCATCAAAGTGAAACTCGGCCCCCAACTGCTGCGCGCGCCGATAGAAGGCGTGGATGGCCAGCAGCGGCGAGGCATTGCCGTCGTCGGGTGAGAAGGTACCGCCGATCAGGCCCTCCGGATTGAGGGCCGGGATGACTTCCAGCAGCGCTTCCCTGTCGAGCCAGTTGATATTCAGACCGTAGGTGTGCTGGATCTCCAGCAGCGCCTTCAGTGTCCTCTCCTCCTGCTCGCGATAGGCGACGAAGGAATACCCGCCCTGGTACCACTCGATCTCGTCGCCATACAGTTCCTTCCACGTGCTAAAGATCTCGATGCTGCGCAGGCAGAGGCGGATCTTGGCCGGATCTGAGTGGGTAGCCCGGATGCCGCCAATGGCTGTCTTGTTGGATCCCTGACCGACGCTGGGCATCGTGTCGATCACCAGCGTCCGCACCCCTGCCTCCGCCAGGGACAGAGCCGCCGGCGCGCCCACGCTCCCGGCTCCGATAAGGATGGCGTCGTAATGCTTCCTAGCCATGGCCCGCCTCCTGCCCATCTGGGACGCCGGCAAAGGCGCCCAGCGGTACCTCGACAAAGAGTGGGCGCACGCTCTGATCGATCACCTCTGAATCGGGGATGCCCTCATCGCGGAAGAGGCGGTGAATGAGATCGGTGCAGGTCTTGGCCCCGCACGCTCCCATGCCTGCGCGGGATACGGCCTTGATCTCGTTGATGTCGCGGTAGCCCTGGCGTATCAGCGCGCGGATTTCGGCTGCGGTCACCCGCTCACACCGGCACACGATGGTGTCGTCCGAGATCCGCTCCACGTAGTGATCCATGGGCCGGGTGACCGACGGCTCCTGGATCTGGATGCCAGCGATGCGCTTGGCGTACCCCCGTGGGGCGCGGACCTTGACGGCAATGGTACGGTCGAAGGCCTTGACGGCCCGCACGCTGGTTACCTCCACGTTGCCCAGGGTTTGGCCCTCGGCGTCGAGCACGGTGACCAGATCGCCCACCTCGATGCTCTCGCGCAGGAACTCGTAGGCGATGGTCACGATGGCCTCGCCCCGCTGCTTGCGATAGTCCACCAGTGTGACGGCCAATCCCGGACAGACGGTGACGCACTTTTCGCAGCCGACGCAGACCTTGTCCACCTCGTCGCCGATGAAGCTGGGCAGCTTGCGGATGTCGGCCTCGTCGATCTCGATCAGCCCCTGGGGGCAGGCAGCCGTGCAGGGATTGCAGGGAATCTCCTGGGTGCAGTGGAATACGGGAAAGACCCCTTCCTCCTCTTCTGGAAAGGATTCATCGATCGTGATGCCCGGCTTTGATTTCAGAATCTCGGCTGTCCGGTACCAGTCGGGCGGGATCTCGCCCACCTCGTGACCCAGGGCGCGGGCGACCTCCATGCCCTTGATCTTGCCCGAGAACATGGCTGCCGACGCCTCTGCGATCTCTTCCGCATCGCCGGCGGCAAAAGCCACCAGGTCGAACTCGCGGGCCTTGTGGTAGAATTCATTGACCGGGTCCAGTCCGACGGCGATCAGCACGGTGTCGCAGGCAAAGGACTGCTCGGTGCCAGCGATGGGCCGGAACTGGCCATCCACCTGGGCGATGGTGACCGATTCGACCGAGTCCTCGCCGTTGGCGCTGACGATGGTGTGCGAGGTGTAGATGGGGACACCCATGCGCACTAGTTTGTCCTTGTGAACCTTGTAGCCCCCGCACTCGGGCATCGCCTCCACCAGGCCCACCACCCCCATGCCAGCCTGGAGGGCGTGATAGCCGGCGATCAGGCCGACGTTTCCGCCGCCAACGATGAAGAGCTTTTCGGCGCAGCGGACCAGGTCGCGGTTCACCAGCGTCTGAAAGGCGCCTGCGCCGTAGACGCCCGGCAGGGTGTTGCCGGCGAAGGCCAGCGACTTTTCCCGCGCGCCTGCCGCGACCAGGAGCACCTGCGGCGTGACCAGCACATAGCGCTCGCCATCGCGCAAGACACCTACCTTGCCATCGCTGAATACCGCAAGTGCTGTCGAGTTGAGCCAGATCTGCGTGCTGTCGAATCCGCGTACTTGCTCCTCGAGCTTGGTAGCGATGTCGATGCCGCGCGTCCCGGCATAGACGGCGTTGGTCGACCCGAAGAATCGGTGCGTCTGCAGCACCAGCTTGCCGCCCAGACGGTGCTTGTCATCCACCAGCAGGGTTTCGATGCCCAGCTTTGCCAGCTCGATCGCGGCGGAGAGGCCTGCCGGGCCACCGCCGATGATCAGCACGGGGACGTCAAGTTCGTCGATGTCACTCATCTGCGGGGTGTAGCCCACCGGCGGGAGCTCGGGCAAGCCCTCGACCGGTTCGACGCGCACGCCCGGCTTGACCAGCTCCATGCAGGACTTGACCGGCCTGCCGTCTGCCAGCACCAGGCACTGGGCGCACTGCCCGTTGGCGCAAAAGATACCTTGGGGCGCGCCATCCTTGGGGTGATGTCCAAATGCTCGCACGCCATTCGCAAAAAGAGCAGAAGCGATGGTCTCTCCCTCCATTGCCATCAGCTTCTGCCCTCTCCAGAAAAACGCCACGGTTCCCCGTGGCTTGATAGGCAGGATCGGATGTTCGGTGATGCGATACTCGGCCATTTCCTCTTCCCTCTTGTTTGACATCGTCGTCAATACTCCGGAGAATGAACGGCTTCTGGCTACGTCCCGGCTATGATGCGCTGATTATACCACACAGGTAGTGGGCGATCAAGTGTCCGGATCAAGATTGTCAGGGCCGGGTCAAGGACTGTCAGTGCCGGTGCCGGGAAAGCGATCGCCCGCTCAAGGGTGAGGATCGCGGCTCTCCCTTTATGGCGAGAAGGCGCGTCTGCCAATGACAGCGGTTCTGTCACCGCGAGCATCAAGCGGTCTCCTCGGATGTAGTCGGGGATTGCGCCTCTCGCAAGCGAGAGGCCTTCGCTCGCAAACGGCGCTCGCTCGTCGCAATGACAGGCTGTGTCATTCCGCGCTGAGCAGCGGCCCGCGCCATGGATGAACTCGCGATGACAGGGAGCGTTGTGTCTCGTCCTTGTGTGTGTATGGATCAACCTGCTGTGGCAGGGCTTGGTCTCTCCAGCTCCAACTCTTCTCCCAGGAGGTAATGGCTGAACCACGCCAGGTTCTGGTGCATCACGGCATGGTTCTCGCGCGGCTTGGTGATGGGGTGGGCCATCCCCGGAAAAACGAACAGCTCGACCGGCACGCCCATCTCCTTCAGACCGCGGTACAGCTCCCAGGCATTGGACAATGGCACCCGGCGATCCTCGGTGCCGTGCTGGATGAGCATCGGCGTCCGAGCCTGGCCGATCTTGCTGATGGGCGCTGTCTTGTCATAGAGTTCACGGTCGCGGAAGGGCGAGCCTGAGAGATAATCCACGGTAAAGTCGGGGATGTCGTTGCTGATGTGATAGGTGTACCAGTCAGACACGCCCGCTCCCACCGACACTGCCTGGAAGGCCTCGGAGTGCAGGCCGGCGAACGCTGAGATATAGCCGCCCTGCGACCAGCCCATGCAGCCGACCTTCTCCACGTCGACCCAGCCCAATTCTGCCAGGTGTTCTATGGCGCTTTCCAGGTCCCACAGATCGCCAATGCCCAGATTGTCCACGTTAAGGTCGGCAAAGGCCTGGCCGCGCCCGATGGAGCCCCGGTAGTTGGGTTTCAGGACCAACACGTCCTTGTTGACAAACTGCACCGACGGGTAGTAGCCCCGATCCTCTCCACCCAACAGGTACTCCAGCGATAGCCAGGCCGGCCCGCCGTGCACCACGAACACCAGGGGGTATTTGCGCGCGGGATCAAAGCCCTGGGGTTTCCGCAAGGCGCCCTCGATCTCGGTACCATCGCGACTGGTCCAGCGGATCGTCTCTACTGTGCCCAGTTCCCACCCTTGCACCGCTTGCCAGAAGTCCGTCAGTTGCTTTACCTGGTACTGCTGATTGTCATCCAACGGTTCGGCCAGGTAGACCTCGGCGACTGTCCGGGCATTAGCGCCAATCACGGCGATCCGTCCGGCTGTGGAGACGTGGAAGGAGTGCCACAGCGGCACTGGGAACACACTCTGCAGGTCCAGCCGTGCCGGATTGCCATCGCTGGAGAGGTGAACCAGCCGCGCGCGAGTGCCCTCCGGGCAGATGGTGTAGAGCCCGGCATCTACCCAATACGTTTCGAAGGGCTCCTCATCAATGGCAGCGGAGATGTTGTGCATCGCTCCCAGGAAAGCGGCCGGATCGGGCGCGTCTATGGCATCCTGCGCGTCGATCAACCACAGGTCGGCGTGTGTGTACATCTTTTCGTCGCGTTCCTGGTAGGACACCGCTAGCTGGCGCCCATCTGGCGCAACGGCTGCTACCCACGCAGAGCGTGGCAACTGCAGGCGAGTGAGCTGGCCGAGGTAGGACAGGTCTTCCTCTTCGTCTGGCGTGGCGTCGGGCGCTGCCCCTTTGCTGTCCTCCTTTTCTTTCGTCTTTTTGAGTTTCTCGCGGCGCACGTGCTCGACCAGAGCCGCCTGTGCATCGAGGCGGATACAATACGCGCGCTTGTCGCGATGGTAGACCAGGTCCTCCCTCTTCCAAGTGTTCACGTATATGGCGTCGCCCATGGGGGAGGGAATCACCTCGCGGATGGCCGGCCGTCCGTGCAGCAACCGGCTCAATTCGACGATCGGGGCTGCCAACTCCTTCGCCTCGTCCTCCGTAGCGGCCTTTACCTGTGCCTGATATTGCCGCAGTTCCTCCAATCCGGCGTAGTACAGCGCCGAGGGGCTGTCTTCCTGCTCGACGTGGGTGTACTTGCCAAAACGGTCCGCGCGTGGCTTGTTCTCGTCGCGCTCGGGGTCGCGCGCCCGGTACAAGAGGCCGCCGGCAAAGGGCTTGAACCACTCCACCCCGGTCTTGTGGTTGGTCACCGCCCATCCGTCGCCGGTCAGGCCCTCGTACAGATAGACCTGGGCCTTTTCAGCATCGCCTTCCGCCCGCCTGAGCAATGCCAGGGTCTGATCACCCAACCACTCCATCTGCAGCACGCTGCCCGAGCGGTTCAGGGGGTAGATCGTGCCGTCCTCCAGGTCGCAAAGGTGGCAGACGTTGTCATAACGGTTCTCGTTCCAATTGGTGGTGCGGATACCGATGGCGACGCTGAAGCCGCCAGGGGAGATCTTGACGGCTGTGGGGGTCTCGAGCATGATCATGTCCCGCAGCGTTGGCTGGTGGGACATGCTGCCTTCCGATGGTTCGTCAGCAAGGGTGGCTGGCACGGCCATGCGCTTCCTCCCGACCCTGATAAGGGTTCATCGAGGTGAAAACAGCGATCGAATCTGACGCTTCTGTTTGTG
>Ga0207796_1000307_pt1 | contig 20293 bp, 17 predicted proteins | sample Pon1CUnioCityCA_6_FD_187274 | JGI IMG/M metagenome (GOLD analysis project Ga0207796, IMG submission 187274) | Marine sediment microbial community from Union City, CA, USA - Pond 1C Sediment 1 (SPAdes) | ecosystem: Environmental > Aquatic > Marine > Intertidal zone > Salt pond sediment ...
GATCCACGTCTTGATTTGGACTTTATTAACAATATGCTGACGCAATTACGTGATCTGATGGTTGAGGAGGGGATATCAGGGATAGTGCGCATTATTGTCAATGGCTATTGGCAAGCATGGCAGAAATTACGCCAGATGGCAAGGGATCGCCGCACATCCCTGGATGATTTTACTGCCGTTAATGATATCGTCAGTTTTCGGATCCTGGTTGACGGTCCGCGTGTGGAGGGTTGTTATCGCCTTCTTTCTCGAGTTAACCGCCTGTTTAACCGGAATCTTGACCATGATAGGTTCGATGATTACATCGCCAGTCCACAGCATGGCTACCGCGCCTTGCAAGTCACTGCCTGGTTACCAGGTTTGGGTGCGGTTGAAGTTGCCATTACCACGCGAGAAATGGAAGGTGAAAATCTGTGGGGTGTCATCTATGCCCTGCAGAATGGCTTACCGATCACCCAATACAAGCCTGTTCAAATCTTCACCCCGACAGGCGGCACGCGTTTTTTACCAGACGGATCCACTGTATTGGATGCTGTTGCCTCGATCCAAGATTTCTTATTGGATAAGATCCACCATGTTGAAGTTAATGGGAAAACGCGCAATCTGAATGAGATCATTCAACCGGGGGATGTGGTGAGAGTGATCACCCAGGGAAAACGGATGGTGCCAACGGAGGAATGGTTGGAATACTGCAACCTCTCAACGGCAAGGCTGCTGCGTTCCGTCCTTGTGACCGTGGCTTTACGCCAAACGGCTGAAGAGGGGCGTAAAATAATCAAGCCTTTGCTGGCTGAGCGGGGGATTATGGACCTGGAGGATGTGCAAATCCAGGAGAGGGTAAAATTTGAAAATTTCCTCAGCTCCCTGGCTGCATCCAGCCTGGATGATTTTTACTCCGCCCTGGGCGGAGGGGCCATCCGATTAAACGATGTGCAAGAAGCATTGGACGAGGCAGGCATTATGCGTGCGGTATTGGGTTGGACGACTATCAATATCTTTGGACCCACTAACACGAATAAGCCCGGCGTTTTAGCTTACTTAGCGGGATTGGTTTCGCAGTACGGGGGAAATATCCTTAGAACTGTCAATAACACGTTTAATGACGGCTCTTTTACCCTTCGTTGGGTGATTAAAGGATTGGATGAAAAGAACCGGCAAGGTTTATTTGAAGCCTTCTTAAATTGCGATATCGCTTTGACCCAGGTGGAAATCGTTTAAATCCTGATCTATTTCTTGAGATTAGGAGGCAATAATTTTATTGGTTTTTGCGGGGAATATTCCGCGGTCAGTCTTTTTCCAAACATAATTCTGCCAATAAAATCCAGGTTCCAGAGCGGTCGAGGGCATCCTTCGGGGATCGATCATAGTAAAGACGGAAAAATTGCCCTTCGCTTGTTTGGACATCAAAGAAAAATTTTCCCATGCCCCAGGATCCTCGTTGGCTGGCAACCTCTGCGTGTTGTGGCTGCATATTTTGAGACATTCTGCCCTTTCGGGTGAAGTCTTTCCACTCGGAATGGCATTTTGTGATGATGTATTGTTTTTTCTGCCAATCAAATCCAGAAGGGCAGGGCGGTTTCTTGGTGTAAGTGGGCGATTTATTAAAATACACCTCAATCGGAGTCGAGATGAAATGTTTAAGGGTGAAATTCTTCTTTTCTTTCATTAGAATAAGGTGGGTTGATGCGCTGGTTGGTGTCCATCCAGGAGGATGAATTTTGATGCCCTGGCTGTGGGGATGCCCAGGTTTCTCAATGTTGTGATGTCCTTGATCTTATGATGTGCGCGCATTCCGATAATTTTTTTTGCCGATATCGGCCCGATACCTGGAATTTTTATTAATTGCGCATAGTCAGCTTGGTTTATTTCGATAGGGCTCGCAAGTAGATGCTGTTCGGCCCAGGCGATTTTTGGATCTTTTTCAAGGGGTAAGTTGCCGAAATTACTGAACTCAAATGATTCTAATTCGAATTTGTAATCCCTGAGAAGATAAAAGGCTTGATAGAGGCGATGCTGCCGCCAGGGGTTGAGCGGTGGAAGGTTTTCAAAAGGCGTATCCCTGACAGGTGAAAAATTCGAATAATAAGCCCGGGTGATATGAAAATTTTGTCGGAGCTGTTCAGTGGTTTGCAGCAGTTCCAGATCTGTTTCACCGACCGCCCCGACCACAAATTGCGTACAGCTTGACGGCCAGTAATTCTTCCATGCGAGATGCTGAGGATATTCCCTTCTGATTTTCTCAATCATCCGCAGTGGTTCCAATAATTCTTGGAAGAAAACTTTATGCGGTGCAAGTTTGCTTAAGCTTTTTTCATTTGGACCTTCCAGGTTAATCGAAACACGATCTGACAGCTGCATGGCCCTTAAAATCTGATCTTTTTCTGCCCCAGGCATTATTTTGAGGTGGATGTACTCCTGGTACTGATATTTATCCCTCAGGATCTCGGCTGTGGCGATGATCCTGTCCTGGGTTCGTATGCCGCCGCCGGCAATGCCTGAACTGAGGAAGACGCCTTTGGCGATGCCAGCCTTGGATAATTTGACAACGGCTGAAGCCAGCTCATCTGGTGATAGGCTGGCGCGAGGTGTATCCCTACCGGACCGAAAACAGCAGTAATTACAATCTCTCTCACAGACCGAGGTCTGCATTGTTTTAAGCAGGGGGATCGTTTGACCATTGGGCAACCGTGCTTGGGTAACCGGAAACCTTTCTTGTAAATGAGCTAAGCTTTCCTGGCATTCGGTTTGCCTAGGTGATGTGCTGATGTCTTCAGCTGCCTCAAAGGGCATGTTGATGGAAAAGGCTTGTAATTTTTCAAAGACATCCATATGATTATTATAGAACAAATGTTTGTATCCTGCAATACCATAATCTTCATTTCTTAAGATTGTCTTCTCAATAATGATCGATTATGATGGGTATATTCTTATATTTTTTCAAGTGAGGAAAATGCGTTATGAAATTGTTATTGGATACGGATATTGGCTCCGATATTGACGACGCTATATGTTTGGCTTATCTTCTGATGCATCCCGAATGTGACCTGCTGGGAATAACAACGGTGTCTGGAGAACCTCAAAAACGCGCGGCTTTAGCCAGTGCAATATGCCGTCATATTGGGAAGGATGTGCCCATCTATCCAGGGGCTGATCATCCCTTGATTATCGATCAACGCCAAACGAAAGCACAGCAAGGTGTCCAGCTTAAAAATTGGAGCCATCAAAAGAATTTTCCTCCCAAACAAGCGGTTTCTTTTCTCGCGGAACGCATTCTGGCAAACCCCAATGAAGTGACTTTACTGACGATCGGTCCATTGACGAATATCGCCTTGTTATTTTCAATTTATCCTGAAGTTGCCCCTGCTTTGGGTACTATTGTGATTATGGGTGGACACTTTTTAAACGGTGATGATGTCAAAAGAACGCAGGAGTGGAATATTCTCCTTGATCCGCATGCGGCAAGAATTGTCTATCAGACTTCGGTCAGCTTGCATCAATCTATTGGTTTGGATGTTACCAAAAAAGTTCGGCTCGCGGTTGAAGAGGTTCAAGATAGATTTACCCATCCAGCCCTTGCACCTGTCATCGATTTTGCCCAAATCTGGTTTGACGACAATCAAGCCATTATTTTTCATGACCCGTTGGCGGCAGTTAGTATTTTTGACCCGGATGTATGTGAATTTCAAGAAGGACGTGTTGGTATTAAAATCAATCCTGAAACAGGCTTGCTTACGGAAACAACCTTTGACTTGAGGGATGATCTGAGACCGCATCAAATAGCTGTCAGGGTTGATGTCAACCGCTTTTTCAAATCATTTTTTGATGTTTTTAAATGAGGTAACCGCGGTTCTTTGGTTGAATTATTGACAGATGATCATCATTCAACGATAATATTGGGTGTTGTTTACAGAGCTCATCATTGGTTTTTATGCTATGGATCAAGAGAAAAAAATAAAAACCGCCTTTTTCAACCCCGATGGTTTTAAACCGGTCGCAGTCGGTTTGAGAGTACGAGAGATCCGCACCCAAAAAGGTCTTTCGATTAAAGCTTTAGCCGAAATGAGCGGATTAGCGGTCAATACTTTGAGCCTGATTGAAAATCAAAAATCTTCTCCCAGTGTAAGTACCCTGGAGCAATTAGCCAAAACACTCCAGGTCCCTCTCAACACCTTCTTCAAACCTTTTGATGCCACGCCTGATTTGATCTTTACACAATCCACAAAGCGTCAAGCAATTGACCTGGAAGGCATACGGGTTGAAGATTGTGGGATTAATTTTAGCGGGAAACCTTTACAACCTTTGTTCGTCAGCTTGTCCTCGGGCAAAGGGAGTGGACCGGATAATATTCAACATTACGGTTATGAATTTGTTTTCTGCATTTCTGGTGAAATTGAATATATCGTTGGGGAGGATAAATTCGATCTGAGCGCTGGCGACAGTCTATTTTTTGATGCACAACGTCCACATCGTTGGAACAATCACCAATCGCAACCCGCGACGTATTTGCTGTTGATGGTGCCTGGAGAATCAGAAAAAGGTTTGGGAGAAGTTCATTTTTCCCTCCAAGAGAGTGAGGAAGATCTTGGTTAAATTTCAAACGATCGTGTTATGATGAATAATCAATCGATAAGGGTTCTATATTGATGAAACGAATAACAGTCATTTGCTTTTTGATCTTGATATGCGGTGTGTTGGCTATTTCAAACGCCGTCGCCTCTCCAATTGATAGGGCAGTAAATCGTCCGCAGCCTCAAGTTGTTACTCCGATTGGACCTAGCTTGCCGCAAGTTGGGGGTACGGTTCATGCTTTATATTTCTATGCTAATGACTGTCCGCATTGTTTAACAATCATCAGTGAAGTCATTGAACCCTTACAGGCGGATTACGGTGATCAACTGGATATTAGGCTTTTAGAAATCGGTCTCCCTGAATATTATGAAGCCATGCTAACCGTTGAGGCGTTTTTTGAAGTTGCTGCTTCCGAACGAAGCATTCCCGCTTTGGCGATTGATAGTGAATTATTAATTGGAGAAAATGAAATCAAGTCGAATTTCCCCGTTTTGGTCGCTGAGGGGATTGAGAGTGGGGGGATTGATTTCCCGGAAATCAACGGGCTGGACCCGGAAATCTTGATCAGTGTCGATCCAGACCCGATAGAGGGTGAGGATGACTGTGAAACCGAAGAAAATTGTGCCGTTGAAGACCCAATTTTCATGGCGTATTTCTACCAGACGGGGTGCAAGGAGTGCAGCCGAGTTGAGGCTGATTTGAACTATCTCAGGACCCAATATCCTCAAATACAAGTTGTTGAATTTAATATTTATGACCACGCCGATTTGGCAGAATGGATGACAGAACGGGTTGATCCGGAAGGGTCTTTCCAGTCGCCGGCTTTATTCATTGGCGACCAGGTTTTGTTTGGTGATACAATCTTGCTGGAAAACATCACCCCTATCCTGGAACAGTACATTGCATCTGGTACGGACCCTGTCTGGTTGGATTTTGATCCTGAGGAAGGTCGCCAGTCGATTGTTGAGCGTTTTGAGAATATGGGTTGGTTAGCCGTGGTGGCTGCCGGTTTGGTTGATGGTATCAACCCTTGCGCCTTTGCCACATTGATATTTTTTGTCTCGTATCTAACCTTGAGTGGACGCAAGGGCAAAGATGTCTTAATGGTGGGTGGAGCCTTCTCGGCGGGAGTTTTCCTCGCTTATCTTGCAGTTGGCTTTGGGTTATATCAAATCCTGGAGCTGGTTGGCGAAACCCTGGATGTGATTGCCCGTATTGTTTATTTAATAACGGCCGTTTTCTGCCTGGTTTTAGCGGTCTTTAGTTTTATCGATTATCGGAGAGCCAAAAAAGGGGAGGTCAAGGATATGCTTTTGACCTTGCCAAAGCCTCTCCGAACGCGGATCAATGCTACGATACGCAGCGGAAGGAACACAAGGAGCTACATTTTAAGCGCCTTTGGTGCGGGGCTGTTGATTTCTCTATTGGAATTAGCCTGCACAGGCCAGGTGTATCTGCCGACGATTATTTTTGTCAGCAGTATTCCGGGTTTGCGGCTTCAAGCGCTTTTTTATTTAGTACTCTACAACCTTTTGTTTATCTTACCGCTGGTTGTTATTTTTGTCCTGGTTTATTACGGCACCACATCCAAGGATTTGACCCGGTTTCTGCAGCGAAGAGCTGCGGGTGTCAAATTCGCCATGAGCATCGTCTTCATTGCCCTGGGGGGATGGCTTTTGGTATCGTTAGTTTTTTGATTTATCGCTTTCTTCAAATAGACTATATAATCAGTTTATTGAAAATCTTGATCAAGACGAACGAGGAAGGGATGAACCATGTGTGGACGATTTACTTTGACACTTGACCCGGGGGAATTGCAGGAATTGCTCGACCTGGGACCTTTTGTTCATATTGTTAAACCTCGCTACAATATTGCGCCTTCACAGCCGATACCGATTGTTAAGGACGCTGAAAAGCGATCTGTCGAGTTATATCGCTGGGGTCTGGTTCCATTTTGGGCGGATGACCCCAAAATAGGCTACCGCATGATTAATGCCCGTTCGGAGACTGCTCACGAAAAGCCATCTTTCAGGGCAGCTTTTAAATATCGAAGGTGCCTGATCCTGGCGGATGGCTTTTTCGAGTGGCACGCTGAAAAGAAGGGGGCGTCTAAAACACCTTACCTCTTCAAATTGAATAATGATCATCCTTTCACATTTGCAGGCCTGTATGAACATTGGCAGTCACCAGAAGGGGGCGAGCTGCATACATGTACGATCTTAACCTGCCCCCCTAATGATTTGGTGAGGGATTATCACAATCGAATGCCGGTTATGCTGGATGAACAAGCTCGGTGGTCATGGCTTGATCCTGAAGCCAAAGAAAATACCTTGTTAGATCTCTTGGAACCCTACCCGGCTGAAGAAATGAAGTGTTTTGCCATCTCCAGGGCTGTGAATTCACCGGATAACGACCGTCCTGAGGTTTTGAATCCCGTAGATGAATGAAGACGACCTCTGTATACGGGTTAGTATTTCCTGTCGTCTTTGGAAACAGAATCCATAATATTTTGTTTCTTGACCTTGTTTGGATTGTTTGGTAGAATTTCATTCGTTAATCATCGCCGCCCCCATCGTCTAGGGGACCAGGACGTAGCCCTTTCAAGGCTAAAACCGGGGTTCGAATCCCCGTGGGGGCACAGAAACGACTTTCAATTAGAAGTATGAGAGTCTTTTTGTTTTAAGAGCCCTTACTAGAACATGATACACACAGATTGTGGAATATTGGGATTTATATTTCTGACAAAAACCTTCATTAGTCATTTACTTTAGCATGATATGAAGTTTTCTGATGGATTAATGTAATTTTTCCCTTGATTGCGTTAACAGAAATTTTTGATCGTCAAGAATAATTTCGTATAGCCATAGATGATAAGAATTGACAAGTCGTATCTCGTTATAGGATTTATAAGGAGTAGAATCTATATGTATGGTAAGTCGGTGTATGCTTATCATAGGATGTACTGATACGAATTATTTTCTCTTGACGATGAGAACGCAATAAATTATGCTGAAAACAGCCTTTTGAAATGACTAGGGCAAAATTACGTAACGAAAGCAGGATAGAGGCCATTAGATGAACACCGAAGATTTCGCTGGAAGAGAATGCAGCAGCCTAGGCGAGGAGGATCTCACATTGATTGATTATCCCAATCGTGAAACCAGCCTGGGGGCGCTTAATATCTCCCGGGCTTTACCGATCCGGGATCGCCGTATGGTGGGCGCTTGGTGCTTCCTTGACCGGTTTGGTCCGCTCACCTTCTCAGGTGAAAAACCCATGAATGTCTTACCGCATCCGCACATCGGGCTTCAAACAATTACCTGGCTGTTGGATGGGGAAGTGCTCCATACGGACAGCCTGGGCTCGGAAGCCATCCTTCATCCTGGTGGGGTGAATGTCATGACTGCTGGGAAGGGTATTGCCCATGCTGAAGAAACGCCAAACGACAATCGCGGTGCTTTGGATGGTGTCCAGCTCTGGACGGCCTTACTTGATGAACACAGGCATATCCCTCCGTCATTTACGAAACTGGAAGAGGTGCCGGATGTGGAATTAAGCGGGGGGATTATCCGGCTGTTTGCGGGTGAGATGGATGATCTCACCTCTCCAGCACCGCATTTCTCTGAAATTCTTGGGGCAGATGTGCAAATTCACTCACATGAAATATGCACAATACCCCTTAAACCAGAATTTGAGCACGCAATCCTGTTGCTTCATGGGGATTGCTCTCTTGAAGGAGAGGCTTTAGGTAAGAAGTCCCTATATTACCTGGGCAAACGGCGTGATTGTCTTTCCCTTAACAGCAAAAATGGATGCCGACTGTTACTGATTGGTGGGCTGCCTTTTCCGGAACGGATCCTCATGTGGTGGAATTTTGTCGCAAGGACGCCTGAAGAAATCGCTCAAGCTCGTTCGGATTGGGAGGCGGAGCGTCGGTTCGGCAAAGTCCCCTTGGAGAATCGTCAAAGGTTGTCTGCTCCAAGTCTTGCCCGTTTTGCCCAACCGAACCCTATGAGTTAAAATAATTTATAAATTTTTTTTGATATCTATGGAGCTGTGATGAGTAAAACACGAAAAATTCAAAGGGTTATTCGAAGTAAACCAACCTATGAAGGGGCAGGTGTACATTTACACCGTGCATTCGGAAGTGCACGCGATGCACGTTTGTTTGATCCTTTTTTACTGTTTGATGATTTTCGAAATGACAATCCAGGCAATTATGCTCCTGGCTTTCCTTGGCACCCTCATCGTGGTATTGAGACAATAACATATGTGTTGAAAGGCTCTGTTGAGCATGGTGATAGTATCGGTAATGAAGGTGTTATCGCTGCCGGTGATGTCCAGTGGATGACTGCAGGCAGCGGCATTCGACATAAGGAGATGCCCAAGGGTGACCAGGATGGGCGCATGTATGGGTTCCAGTTGTGGGCAAACCTTCCCAGACATAAAAAGATGATGTCCCCTCGCTACCAGGAAATTAAAAGCTCGGAGATTCCGATTGTGAAAGTTGAAGGGGGCATTACTGTACGAGTAATTTGTGGTGAATTCGCTGGCGTATCCGGGCCAGTGGAAAATATTATCATCAACCCACAATACCTGGATGTATCCGTGCCAGCAGACACAAGGTTCACACTGCCAACAACACCCGGGCACACTGCTTTGATTTATGTCATTGAAGGAATGGCAACTTTTTGTGAAGAGACAAAATTGTTTGCATATCAACTTGAAGGAAAAAATTACTTTGATATGGAATTTGATCCTACTTTAGGGGATAAAAATCTTATCCTATATGAGGATGGTGACCAGATTTTGGTTGCTACTGAACAACAACCCGTACGATTTCTCTTTGTTTCCGGTCGACCCATCAAGGAACCCATAGCCTGGTATGGACCCATCGTGATGAATACAGAAAAAGAGCTTCGAAAAGCCTTTTTCGAACTCCAAGATGGGACTTTTATCAAAACCAAGGCGGACTAGTTCTGTGGATTTATTATAGCGTTGGACTATATTCTAGAGTATTCGCTAAACTTGGAAAACAAAACCAAATAGATTTTGAGTGGTAAATACGCGCAAAGGGGATATTGATGTTCAATCCGTATAAGCCTTATTTTGATTCTATGATCTTTTGTAAACTTTAAAAAGCGATAACGTTTCATTTTCAAGTATCCCGTAAATATTTATCCTTTGACACCTTTCGCCATTTTTCCCATGGGGTAAAATGATGGCCATTATTGGATATTGATTAATGACTACAAAATGTTAGAACTACAATTGATCCCTGCCCGGCGTGTCGAAACAGAATTCACTGAGTTGAACTCACGATTTATCACCAGTGCTGCGCCGGTGTTTAATATTCCTGACGCCAAGGAATTTATCCTTGAAATAAAACAGAAATATCCGGACGCAAATCATCACGTCCCGGTTTACATGATTGGGCATGGCAGTTCAACCATTGCCCATAGCTCTGATGATGGGGAACCCTCAGGAACCGCCGGCAGACCAGCCCTGTCTGTATTGAAAGGCAGTGGTTTGGGAGATATCGTCGTGGTAATCACCCGCTACTTTGGCGGGACAAAGTTAGGAACGGGCGGTCTCGTTCGGGCATACAGCGATAGTATTCGGCTGCTTCTTGAAAAGATGCCACTCGCTAGGAAAGTATCCACAACAACATTGATGTTTGTGATCCCCTATGCCTTATTTGAGCAAACGCATTTATTGATAAATGGTCATTTAGGCGTTATCCGTGATACGGCTTATGGTGCGGATGTGACCATAACCGTCAGAATGCCAGATGATCACCTTGGGTTCTTTAAGAACAAAATGAAGGAGCTCACCAGGGGAAATATTGAGTTCATTACCATTGAAAAAAATCAAAACACAATCCTCCCATTAAGAAAATAAAAAGCGTTGAAATTTCAACGCTTTTTAATTGATCTATTTATTTAAAGCTTTTCCTGGACTGTGTACAGTCTTCGGTAAAGCCCATCCCTATTCAATAATTCCTCATGCGTACCCTGTTCGACAATCTCCTTACCCTGGAGAACGACGATTTTGTCCGCATTACGGATTGTTGATAACCGGTGGGCAATGATTATGGTTGTGCGTCCCTTCATCAAGCGTTCCAATGCTTGTTGAATGAGCAGTTCTGTTTCGGTATCCACCGAGGAAGTCGCCTCATCAAGTATGAGGATGGGTGTGTTTTTCAAGACAGCCCGGGCAATGGATATTCGCTGCCGTTGGCCGCCTGAAAGTTTTACACCCCGTTCTCCGATCACCGTGTCATAACCAGTGGGTAGCTCAAGGATGAATTGATGGGCATTGGCAATCCTTGCTGCATCAATGATATCTTTATCGGATGCATCAGGGTTTCCAAAGAGGATATTTTCCCGCACGGTTCCATGGAATAGAAATACATCTTGAAGGACGATGCTGATTTTCTTGCGCAATTCCTCCAATTTAATATTTCGGATATCTATGCCATCCAGTGTAATCTCACCAGACTTGACATCATAAAACCTTGGGATCAGGCTCACAAGGGTTGATTTGCCAACACCTGTTGGACCTACCAATGCGACCACATCAGATGCTGGGATATCCAGGTTGATATCTTCTAAAACGGTTTCACCATCACTATACTTAAAGCTGACGTCTTTAAGGTTAAGATGACCCTCAACTTTTTCGGGAAGGGGAACCGGTTTCGATGGATTGGAGACTTCAGGCTCCTCAGAGAGCAATTCTGCCACCCGGTCAAAACCAGCAAGTGCTTCCTGGACATTTTCCCATGACATCCCAAGGGCGCGGATGGGCTGATAAAACATTTCAAGGTATAAGAAGAAGGCTACCAAATCAGCGACAGGTAAAGTGCCGCTTAGTGCCATTTGGCCGCCAAAAAAGATGACGACAAGCTGACCGATGGATGTTGAAAAATCAATGAAGGGCTGGAAAATTGCCATAAGACGTAACGCATTTAACAGCGAGAGACGATATCTCTCAATGCCGATTTCAACCCGCTCAAGCTGCTCACTTTCACGGTTGAAGGCTTTGATCTCACGGATACCGGCGATACTATCATTCAGGACAGCATTCAATTCACCTACTTCTCGCTGCCTTCGTCTAAATGCAGGCCTGACAAATTTTGCGAAACCCATTAACGCCAGGATAACCAGGGGGATGGGAGCCATGCTGTAAAGGGTCAAGCGTACATTGAGGCTTGCCAGGACGATTGTAATCCCGATGAATGTGATCACATTGACCAAAACGTCTGGAATGGCATGTGAGATCATGCGTTCGAAAAGATCGGTATCGTTGACCACCCTGGACATCAATTGGCCTGTCTGTTTGTCTTCATAAAAATGCAGGGATAAGCGCTGAAGGTGTTCATAGACATATTTTCGGGCGTCAGAAACCACGCCCCAACCCGCAATATGCGCCATGTAACTGCGTAAGAACTGAACAATTCCCCGGGCGATAAAGGTGATCAGTGCAATCAGGGTTAAGCGCGTCACTGTATTTAATGTCTCAGGTGAAAGTTGCTCCTCCGTCACCAGTGATATCAAACTTCGGACCAACCAGGGGATCAGCAGTTGCGCGCCGACCAAAATCAGCATGCTGATAACTGTGATGATTAAAGCCCAGTAATACTTTTTAGCAAAGCGTAAAAGTAATTTCATAGCCTGCCAATTATACGACCTAGCTCAAATATTTCCAAATTAAATTCAAAAATTTATGCTCATTATAAAGATTTATTAAAAAAAATTTAAATTAGGTGAATTTAAAATAATACTTTTGATTGTTTTATAAGATATGAAAAGTGGCATTCCATCAGACTTTGGTCGATTGAATGCCTTGCTTTATTTTTTTCGGGACTTTTTGGAAAGCAAATGATGTTGGAAAGCTATTATCCGTGAGAGGTTTATGTTCGATTAAGGTGACCCTCAATTTAGAAAGGATCTATTTTTCGCCTTTTTGGCATTCTTCACGATAGAATGCCCACTCTTCGCACTCACTGCCGTCGGGAAAGACGCAGATGCCCACCTGGCCACCTGAATCATCCTCGCGAATTTCCAATATGCCGCCATTTTCCTCACAGTAGACAGATGCCGGGTTGGGTAATCCGACATTTTCCTCCAGGCTGTCTCCTGGCTTGCAATCACCACGATAAAATGCCCACTCTTCGCATTCGCTGCCATCTTCGAACATACAGTATCCCACCTGTCCGCCTGAATCGTCTGTGCGAATTTCCAATGTGCCGCTATTTTCCTCGCAATAAACAGATGCTGGATTCGGTAGATTTGCTTGCGCATTACAAGATGTCAGCAAAATCGCAAAGAGCAATCCAGAGACCAAAATGAAATACTTTTTAGACATGTCTTCCTCCGCTGTTAGGGTATCAACCTTGACCTGTTGTTTTTGGATTAAAGTATTAATCTAAAGACGATATTGATAAGTAGAAAGTTCCAGAATCGATATCAATATCAATTTAAATTACCAGTAATAAGATACAGAAGAGGCCTTTGTCAAGAATTTGCATCAATTGATGACAGCAGATAAATTTGATTTAGAAACCGAGTTTGGATTGGGTTTAATTATATTGATCAACCAAACCATAATGCTTGTTGGCAAGATTTAATCTGGATCGGGGGGATTTTGGCGGAATTGTTTCTTCCGGCTGTGAATACGTTTTTCCTTTAAACGCTTTTCTTGAGAGGCTTTAGTTGGTTTTGTTTTCTTCCGTTTCTTGGGTGGTTTGAGGGCTTTACGAATCAGGTTTGCTAATTTTCTCTGAGCTGCCTTGCGATTCCTCTCCTGAGTGCGGTGTGAACTTGCCTCAACAATTAAGACGTTCTCTTTGGTGATTTGATTGTTGGCGATTTTCCTCAATCTTAGCTTGACATCCTCTGAAAGGGAGGTCAATGCATCGAGATTTAGGCGTAACTGGACTGCAGTGGCAACTTTATTAACATTTTGCCCGCCTGGGCCAGAAGCGGTTACAAACCGCTCTTCATAGGTATGATCTTCTAAAGCAAATGTATTTGTAATCCTAATCATTGTCCATTCAATATCAGAGGCGGATATAAAACCAGTATACCCGGCGATTACTCAAAATTAGCTTTCTTAAAACAGGCCAAAAAAGCATCGTTGTTAAGTGAGTGTTCTTAGGATACCAGCATTTCGAAACTAACAATTCATACGCTAATACTGATGGTGATCTTATCCTCTTAAGTTTATGTGCTCTGGCAATTCTGCTCTTTTGTGGGTTCTTTGGGATATGAAAAAACCGCCCAAAACGAGCGGTTTTTCCATTGAGGGAGAGAAATATTGGAGATAGTTAGATAAAGTTGACCCTAATAATAATTACCCAATCAATAAACGGATAATTATTATCTAAATAATACAATAAATTTTTCGTTTTGTCAATAGTAACCGGTTATTAAATTGTGAAATTGGAAGTCAACCGACTTTTCATTCATTCAAAGGTGGGAATGTAATATATCATGACTAAAATTATCACCACTCTTAACCACATAAGCGTAGCAACAATAATACTTAGATTTTGCATGTAGGTCAGTGGCAGCGAAAATTTTACTGATTTATAAAACCAAAAGAAATCACTTCTTGCTTTATGGATGTTTTTTGATCTTATGCTTTAGCGCAACCTATTCAGAGACATCAAAATAGTTTAAGGGATTTCCGTGCTTATCCATTAATTGTGTGGTCGTTGAGGCGACAATTAAGCATTTAACACTCATCTCACTGTTCAAATTCCTCAGCATGGTTCCTTTGAAACTGGTTAAGTGAGCGCTATCCCCTTGCCCTAGTGATAAAGGTTTCTTATTGGGTAAGGAAATCTCCAATTGACCTTCTTTGACAAAGATGAAAGTTTCACCTTTTTGAAGTTGGAGCGCTTTCTGGAAAGATGCTGGGGGGATGCAGGTGAGGATGGCTTTGAAACTCAGATTATCTTCCGGAGAAAGTAAAAATAGTGTTATTTCACCTTGAGCTCCATAGGATTCCCAATCACTCATCTGTCCTTTTTTGACAATATGGGCGTCTTCCTCTTCAATATCTTGGAAGATTTGGAATAAGCGAACGTTATAGAAATTCGCCAGTTTATTGAGGTTTTCGACGGAAATGGATGCTTTATCGCGTTCAATTAAGGAGATAAATGAGATGGAGAGATCAGCGCCTTCCGCGACTTCGTTGAGTTTGTAACCTTTTTGGTGTCTTAGTTCACGTAATTTCTGACCTAAAGTTGCCATATTTCAATCCTTTCATATAATTTTAAATATTTTACCTTTAAATATATGAAATATGAATATCTTTTCAAGATTTTGTAAAAGGTTATTTCCCTCTAACGTTTCTAAAATGGATTTAAACAATTCAGTAAGACAAGCGGAACAAAAATAGAATTAGAAATAAGGATGGTTGCTAGGTGGCAATTATTCACTTACGCGCTGTGGGATTCTGGTTGGTTTTAACCCATCGTTATCGGATTCTAATCCAGGCATACAGGAGGAATTGAAGGGTTTTATTGATGAACGGTTTTATATAGCCTTGGTACCTGTTCCTGAAGAATTCTCTTATCCGTCCGCCAAACAAAAACATTACCAGCACCACCGTATTCAAATGCGACGATCTCTGGCTGTCGCCATTTGCCATGATGTATGTTTTGAATTGCCCAATTAAACAGGTCCCAATCTTCCGCTGATAAACCGAAATGATCTGTGAGGACACCGGCATACCGTTTTACACCTGTCACATGCATTTCTGCCAATCGATCCAAAGGAAGGGATTGAATATAGTCCTTAACATTCATCGATAATGTATCGGCAGTGATTTTGGCATGCGCCAAATCCAGCAAGAGCATACAATTTGTGTCCTGGATGACACCTGAGAACACCTGAGGGTTTGAAGGCAATCGGAGGTGGGGGGTGTTGAATGTATAGGGAAAATGCTCTAAAACAACCGTATCAGCGCCAAAATGATGGGTTAGAAGCGATATTTCCTCACGCCACAAGGCAATCAACCAGCTCAATTGTTCGGAATCAGTATCATCCAGGTGCTGTGGACCGACAAGATGTGTATTGACGTGGGGTGTTGATGTTTGATTGAGCAATTGCTCGAACCGAGTCAAATCAGTATTAAATGTTTGAGATAGCCCAGCTTTTAAATCAAAATGGATTGTGATTTCACCGAAAGGTTGTGCCTCTTCGAGCATTCCCTCCCAGTCCGGGCACTTAATCAAATCCACGGTCAGTGCACCCGATTCAATCAATTGAATGAGTGCGCTAGAGTAATTAACTGCCAGTTTCATCAAGCGATTTCACCCTCGTTTACCGCAAAAGAGTCTTCTGGATGCCAGGCTGGGACACATACTGCGAGGAAAACCAGGTTTTGATCCTCATCGTTGGATATGACATGCACCTCATTTGGTTCGATGAGAACGGCTTCGCCAGTCTCCAGTTCAAAGTCTCTTTGATCGATGCTCATTGTAGCTTTGCCAGATAGGATTAGATAAGACTCCTCAGAATTTTTGTGATAATGGGGAACGGAAGAATTGCCAGGTGGAATAGTAACTTGTGCAAGGCTGTGGCTTTCCACATGACCTGATTCAATGCCCATTATTTCTTGGATTATTTCTCCCCGTGGATTGGTGATCTTGGGTGGTTTTTCTGAATTCCTCGAGAATTTCATATTGCTACTCCTGAATGTCATTAAAATTCTTCAATTTGAGAATAGTACCAGATGATGAGAATTTTGATATTTTTAAAAATGTTTCCTTAATGTACTAATGGATAGTTTATTAATGAAGTAGTGTATAAAAAATTTCCGCAATTTTCATTGATGGTCAAACTTGCCTACAGACAATCATCCATTTGGATACTTATCGTAATTGATATTGATTTGATATCGATTAAGCTGTCTTTTGCATGGTTGGCTCAAATTGATAGAAGTCGGATGGATAGCTCATATAAGTTAGATGCAATCCATTATCAACCGTGTTCTTAGAACAATCACCATTAAGTAAGAAGCGAACATCACAATTTAGATTACAAAATGTATTGTATGGTTTAATTACTTCATGAAATAGTGATGAAGTCATAACACTTAAAGTTTTCCGAATATTTTTCTGATCTTTGCTGGTGATTAATTTTCGTGTAGAATCGCATCCATTTTACTGTGGAGAAAATGTTTAACGGCACCTCTGGCAGCAAGGTTTTTAGATTTCATCATGCCCTGTTTGATTAAAAGGTTGTTGCTTATTAAGGAAGGAACATTTGAACGGATGCTGATCCCAAGCTCATCAAATAATGGTTTTGGCATGAAGTTTAATAAACCGCCAATAATCACTTCATCGGGAAGCAGTAGATGGATAATATTCGCAATGGCAGTGGATAGGATGAGGATCAGGTCCTTCACTAGGGGATAGCAAATTTCGTCATGATCCAAAGCTTTTCTTAATATGGCGTTGAACTTTTCATTTTCGTTTTGCAAGCTGATGATGGGCTGATAGGTCGGTTGAGCAGATGAGTCCAATTTTCTAACACGTCGAATAAAAGACTCAATGAGACCATTTGTTGTTAATAAACGATGGATATCTTGATTAACATTCAACCCCTCGATATGAAGCAAATCAGGATCAATCAATCCGACATTACCAATGGAACCTTTGAAAATATTCCCATTAAAAATCAAGCTAGCTTTGACACCTTCACAATAACCGATGTAAACGATATTCTTATAAACAGAGTCAAGATCGTTCTCTAATTCAGCAATAGCCATGCAATCCACGTCATTGGCGATTTGAATGGGTAAGCCAGTGGATTCTGAAAGATGTCGGCAGATGGGGAAATTTTTCCATGATGGGACCCGTCCAATGGCAATGATCTCTCCACTTTCAAGATCGATAAAACCCGGCGCGGCTACACTTAAGCCAATAACTGGTCGATCTGCATATTGGGAACGGATATCCTGAATTTCGTCCATGACCACCCGTACCACTGAATTGGGGTCGGGGGTGACACCCTGAAACAAGTTGATCCTTTCAAGAATTTCTCCATTTAAAGTTGACACAATCATGTGTAAACCAGGTAGTTGTAACTGCAGTCCAATAATGATGTAATAGTCATTGTTTATCCCATAAAGCGTAGCTGGCCTTCCGCCATTTGCTTCAGCCTGTCCAGTGATTGAAATCCACTTTGCCTCCGAAAGAGATTGTACAGCTCTACGAATTGTGGGCAGGCTGGCTTCGGTAGAAGCCTGTATTTCAGCTAAGGACATGGGTGCTCGAAGGAGGTGATGAATAATCGAGGATTGTAAAGGCATTTGTATTTCCTTATGTGTGAAGATTTTCAAGCAATAAGTTTACCTTGTGAAAGGACATCTGTTTGATGCTATTTAACTTTTGTGGATGTCAAGTTTTAAAAAATTAAGCGACATTATAAGAAGATCCATTAAAAGCTCACTTATCGAAGGAGCCAGATCCATTAAAACATGTTGGATAGATGATTTAGATTCGATAATGGGACACAATTAAGCCAGCAAAATAGTATTGACAAGACTTTTATAAATGATATAATAAAAGTATCAAAAAATCAATCCTTAAAAACAAACTCGATGGTTTTCACGAGTTTTCTCCAAAAAAATAGATTAAAAAGCATTCTTATTGGTAGACGGCATCAATATTAAGTAAAACCGATCATAAAAAGGTTGTGCTTCAGATGTTGATTGATCTACATTCTCAATCCTTAATAAATGTAATAAAGAGCAGTTTGGGATTCTTTCTACAGAAAGGCTTTGAGGCGTTTAACCATAGCAATTTTGTCACCAAATATTTTGAGTTAGGTTGAGACATCCGAATGCCAATGGAACAAATTGAAGGCTATCAAGGTTTGAATGTTTTTTACGGTGATATCCATAATCACTGTGGTATGAGCTATGGTCATGGCACCTTGGCGGAAGCGCTTAACAATGCGCATCTCCAACTTGATTTTGTGAGTGTAACCCTGCATGCTGTTTGGCCAGATATCCCTGAGAAGGATCCAAGGCTTGGTTATCTCGTCGATTACCATAAAGAAGGCTTTACGAAAGCCTTCAAAAATTGGGTGGAATATAACAGAAGGATCAACGGTGAAAACCGACCCGGTGATTTTATTACTTTTCCTAGTTATGAATGGCATTCCAACCAATACGGTGACCACTGTGTTTATTATCTATCTGGTAAGGGGCAACCAATCCTCGAAGTTGATGACCTCCCAGAATTTCGACGAAGATTGAAGCAATTATCAACGGATGCATTATTAATCCCTCACCACATTGGCTATAAACGAAACTATCGAGGATTGAATTGGAACGCCTTTACCGAAGAGCTTTCTCCGGTTGTTGAAATTTTTTCCTTCCACGGCGCATCAGAGAATTGCGAAGGGCCTTATCCATATCTTCATACGATGGGACCCAGGCATGGGTCGAGTTGTGCACAAGCTGGTTGGTCACAAGGGCATATCTTTGGTGTTGTCGGTTCTACAGATCATCATAATGCTTTTCCTGGTAGCTATGGATATGGTCGCATGGGTGTTTGGGCGGAAAAATTAACCAGGGAAGATATTTGGGAATCCATAAAAGAACGTCGAACCTATGCCCTGACAGGTGATCGCATCGAATTGGCTTTTTCCATGAATGGTCTGCCGATGGGGTCGATTTGTCCATCAGATAAAAATAGGAATTTACACGTTGCTGTAACGGGGGGCAGTCGCATCGATTATGTTGATGTTCTTCATAATAACCGGGTTATACATCGGGAATGCCCGATACACCAGCAAACTAGCGATAATCAATATAAGGTATATCTTGAACTTGGTTGGGGTGAAAAACCAGAAGATACCCAATGGGAGGTAGACTTAAGATTGATAAATGGCGAATTCGTGGGGATAGAGCCTCGATTTCGTGGTTTTGGATCTCAAGGTAATCCCGATCAGAATAATTATGCCTACACTAAATGGGAACAACCAGGATCAGGACGAATTTATTTTTCGACACGCACACGACCCAACCCCTCACTTCATACTGCATCCACGGAAGGCATGTGTTTTGAAATCAAAGCCGATCAAAAAACAAAATTAGTCGCCGAAATTAATGGACACAAATATGAGCATGAATTGGCAACACTCATCGATGGTGCAAAAACCCATTACCTAGGCGGATTTGTCTCTCCAGCCGTATGTTTTCACCGTGCAATTCCTCAATCGGAATATCAACACAATTTTTCCTTCCAGCACAGCCACCAACCCGAAGGCAGGGATTGGTATTACCTTCGAGTACGTCAATCAAATAATCAATGGGCTTGGAGTTCACCTATTTGGATCGATGATTGAAATTCGAGTTATTAGATAATGAATTCAGCAAACGTTGTAGAAAGGAGTTGATTAACTGACAGGATTAAGGCGAAAAACGATTGTGAAAGTTTTGTGGAAGACCAGATAATTTAATTTGAAAGGAGACTTGAAGTGCGTAAAATATTAACCATTGTTTTGTTGTTTGTTTTTCTTCTATTAGCCGCCTGTGCCCCTGCGACAGAGGCTCCCATGGAGGAACCGGCTGAAGAAGAACCCGCTGAAGAAGAACCTGCAGCGGAAGAAGAGTTGGCTGTCGGCATTGTGCTGCCCACCCGGGATGAACCCCGCTGGATCCAGGATCAAGCCCGTTTTGAGGATAAGCTCACTGATCT
>Ga0207796_1000308_pt1 | contig 20204 bp, 17 predicted proteins | sample Pon1CUnioCityCA_6_FD_187274 | JGI IMG/M metagenome (GOLD analysis project Ga0207796, IMG submission 187274) | Marine sediment microbial community from Union City, CA, USA - Pond 1C Sediment 1 (SPAdes) | ecosystem: Environmental > Aquatic > Marine > Intertidal zone > Salt pond sediment ...
ACCGATTCTACCATGGCGAGGATCAGCGCCGCGATAGTGGTCGGGGTGCCGGTCTGGGGCTGGCCATCGCCAAAGGGATCGTAGAGGCGCACGGCGGAGACATCGGCATCGAGAGCACCGTCGGCCAGGGCACGCTCGTCTGGTTCACCTTGCCCCGATGATGGCGTCAGCCTCCCACGCCTAACCCGGGACACCCGTCCATCCCTAGCGGCGCCCTCAGGGAAGTGCGTCAATCCAGGTGGGTTCGGCGGATACGGGAGCCCCCTCGAGTGTTGAGGAAGAGCGTCATAGACCCACTTGGCGCATCAGGCGTCTGGGCGCCATAGGTGTCTGCATCGTCTTCTTGACGGTTTGTGCGCTCGTGTGTAGAATGAGATTGCAGACTCCGGTTGCGAGGCACTTAAGGTGTGTATCGGACTTGTCGGATTGCTCTGTTGGGGGCGTTCGACAGGACGCGCGAGCTAGCTGAGGGGTGAGGTACCATGTCGGAGATCACGCACGTCGTCAAACGAACGGGGGCGGTTGTTCCGTTCAAGAAGAAGCGCATTAGCAACGCCATCTACCAGGCGGCGGTGGCGGTTGGCGGCCGCGATCGCGAGCGCGCGGAGGCGCTGGCTGACCAAGTGGTGGAGGTGTTGGAGGATCAGACGCCGCTCGGCCACACGCCCACCGTGGAGGAGATCCAGGACGTGGTGGAGAAAGTGCTCATCGAGAACGGTCACGCCAAGACGGCGAAGGCCTACATCCTCTATCGTGAGGATCGGGCACGTCGTCGGCGGGAGCGGGCCGAGCGCCACGAGCAGCCCTCGGGCAATATACCCTGGGCCAAGATCTGGGAGGCGCTCGACTGGGCCGTCGAACACAAGCTCCACACCGTCTCTCAGCTCAACGAGCGCATCGCCGCGGGTGAGTTTCCCCAGATCGTGCGGGAGACCGATCACTTCTACAAGGAGGACATCACCACCGCGGCGGAGATGATCAAGGATTGGCGCGAACGCGTGCGCTTGGTGCTCATCACCGGCCCGTCGTCATCGGGAAAGACGACGACCACCACGAAGCTCAGCCATCTCTTGAGACAGGCGGATATCGGCCTGAAGCCGCTCACGGTCGACAACTACTTCTTTGACCTGGAGCTCCATCCCAAGGATGAGTTTGGCGACTACGATTTCGAGACACCGCAGGCCCTCGATCTTGATCTGATCAACGAGCATCTGCAGCGCTTGCTGGCGGGCGAGGAGGTCATGATACCGCACTACGACTTCCAGACCGGAAAGCGGCACGATGCCCAGACGCCTATGCGCGTCAAGCCGGACGAGATGGTCCTTATCGATAGCCTCCACGGGCTGTACCCAGACATGACCGGGGGCATCGACGACGAGGTCAAGTTCAAGCTGTACGTTGAGCCGCTGCTGCAGATGAAGGGGCCGGGCGGTAGCTACGTTCGCTGGACCGATCTGCGGCTCATGCGCCGTATGGTGCGCGACGCCAACTTCCGGGCCTACGACCCGGAGCGCACACTGGGACACTGGCATTACGTGCGCAAGAGCGAGATGCGGAATATCATCCCTTATGCCACCACGGCGGATCACATCATCAACACTGGCCTGCCGTATGAGCTGCCCGTGATGAAGGCTCGGCTGTTTGACTATTTCGAGGAATGGGTGGAGAAGTACGAGGACGATCCCCTGAGGCAGGATGCCTATGTTCGGGCGGAGCGAGTGCACCAGCTGCTCAGCACGGTCACGGCGGTCGAGGACGAGTCACCAATCCCGGCCGATTCGTTGCTCCGTGAGTTCATCGGCGGCAGCTGCTACAAGTACTAGAACCTGAGCAGGGCGGCGGGGATCGGGGCGTTTCTGAAGTGATCCCTCCGTGCTCCTACCTGGTTTCGGATGGCCCGCAGCGACAGTCATCCGCCTCACTATGAGCGATAACCACCGATTCCACAAGTTCGTCGTCGACGTTCGGGGCCGGGAACTGGTCGTTGTCGGCAGGCCCGGCGTCTGGTCGTGGGACGTCGTCAATCCAGGTACCGCGGCGCTGCTGGAGATACCCCGTTTTCGACCGGACGCGGATGTGCTCGACCTAGGCTGTGGGACCGGCGTCATTGGGACCCTTGCCGCTCTGTTGGTCCCCGAGGGGCACGTGACGCTGGTCGACTGCAACGCGGTGGCCATCGCTTGCGCCCGCCGCACGCTTGAGGCCAACCACACCGAGCGCGCCGTGGTTCAACTGGGCGACGGCGTGGAGGGGTTGGAACCAGCATCCTTCGATCTGGTCCTCTGCCACCTGGCCCGCGGCCGAGAGGTCCAGCGTCAGTTGATTCGTGGTGCAGCTCGCGTGCTCCGGCCGGGAGGGCGTTTCGTCTTTGTCGCCAGCACCCACGTGGGGATCAAAGGCTGCGTCGCCTACGCGCGCGATCTCTTCGGGCGGTGCGGCGTGGTGCGGCGGAAGAAGGGCTACCACGTGGCGATGACGGTTCGGCCCGAGGACATGGAGCCCCCAGCAGCCCGCGATCTATACGCCAGACGATCGATCACGCTGGCGGGCATGGATGTGGTTCTGGTGAGCAAGCCGGGTGTGTTTGCCTGGGATCGCTTGGATGGGGGCACGGAACGCCTGGTGGAGGTGATGGAGATCGATCGAGGCGACCGCGTGCTCGATCTGGGGTGCGGCACAGGGCTGGCCGGGTTGGCCGCTGCACGACGGGCCTGCAATGGACAGGTCATCCTGGTGGACAGCGATCTGCGTGCCGTCCGATCTGCTCGACGCACGCTCCAGGCCAACGGGGTGCAAAACGCTGATGTCCTGCTGTCCGATGGCGTCTCCCGGGTGGTAGGAGACGAGGCGTTCGATGTGGTGATCACGAATCCCCCCTTTCACCAGGGCCGGGACGTGGACTACCAGGTGGCTCATCGGTTCATCCGCGAGGCGCGCCAGGTTCTGCGGCCTGATGGTCGATTGTTCCTGGTCGCCAATCGGTTTATCGGCTATGATGATCTGCTGCGTCAGACCTTCGGTGATGCGAGGGCGGCCTATGCCGATCGCAGCTACCATGTCCTGACCGCCACTGCATAGCTGACGGGTGGCCGACATTGATGCCCTGCGGGGAGATGACCATGCTACCAAAGAGGGAAGAACGGCGGACGGATGCCTGCGACGTGGTCGTGGTGGGGGCGGGGCTGGTTGGCGCGGCGGTGGCGGCCCGCCTGAAGCGAGAGGGCTTCGACACGGCTATCCTCGAGGCCCGACGGGTGACCGGCGGGGCCACCGGTCGGAGCCTCGGCATGGTGCTTCTGGGCTTGGCTGGCAGCTACAGCTGGGCGGTCTCGGTCTACGGTCGTCAGCGGGCCCGCGAGATATGGGCGCTCACCGCGGGCGGGCGCGCGCGTCTGGTGGAGACTGCCCGACGGCTGGGCGTACCGTTTCGCCGGACCGGTAGCCTGGCGCTGGCTGTCGATGACGAGCAGGCTGACGCTCTTTGGGAGTCGGCCAAGCTTCTGCGCGCCGATGGCTTCGACGCCTCCTTCACCTTGACGGATCCTCTCGGCCGAGGCTTTCATGCCGCGCTGCGGCGCCCCGATGATGTCAGGGTGGACGCCGCAGCCCTGACCCGCGCCTTATTGCGGAATGCAGACGTCACGGTGCACGAGGGAAGTGAAGTGTATGCGCTGGAGCCCATGGGGGACGGCGTCCGCGTCTGGGCTCAAGGTCGTACGGTGGTGTGCGGCGCGGTGGTGCTGGCGGTCAATGGCTATGCTGCGCTGGTGGACCCTTACTTGGCGGAGCACGTTGAACCGGTCCCCTGCCTGGTGTGTGCCTCGGAACCGTTGGCTGAACCGTTCCCCGATCGGCTCTGCACCGTCGACTGTGACCAGGGATTTCTTCGCGCACTTCCGGACGGTCGCCTGTTGCTGGGCACCTGGCAGCGCCAGGGGTCTCTCCCAGCTGTGGGGTGCCTGGAGGATCGGCTGGGCGATTTTGTGTCGCGGCACTTCCCGGAGTTTGACCTGAAGAGCGCCGATCGTTGGTCGGAGGTGATGGGCTTCACCCCGGACGGTCTGCCGCTGTTGGGGAGGCTGCCAAGTATCCCACAGGCGTACTTCGCGGTCGGGTTCGGTGGGCGAGGGCTGAGCTGGGCCTTCGTGGTCGCCGAGCGCCTGGTGGACGCCATGCTCCACGATGCCCAGCTGGGGCTCCTCTCGGCCAGCCGGCTTGAGGACAGCGATCCCTCACCTGCCTGAGGCGTTGGCGCGGGCGCATATCTCTGTGAATAGGCGCTTAATCGCTGGTCACCTCCGCTCGGTCTCACCTGCGCGATAGGTTGAACCCACTCTGTCCTCGTGGTGGCCCCGGTTTCACACCTCCGTATCTGCTGCTGTCACGTGTTGCGCGATGTCAGGTCGTCAGTTTCACAACATTCGCGGTCCCCTGAGGAGGTCCAGGACGGCGCTACGGCTGCACCGTTTGTGCAGGCACCTTGGTCCGGTTATAATGGAGGTGAGGTTCTGGTTATCCTATGGACATAAGCAGCAAACGCAAGAGATTTTGGGTTATCCTGTTCTCAGGTATCGCCCTTGTCGCTGTTGTGGTGCTGGCCAGCGGTCTACCTAGCCTTGACCTGGACTACGAGAGGCGCCCGCTTCCGCAGCTGCCGCGGGCGGAGGAGCGTGAAGGCGCGCCGCCGCCGTCGTCGCCCATAGCTGAGTACGTCTTCCGGGTGCTCTTCACCGTGGCTGGCGCGCTTCTGCCTTTTGCCATCATCATCTATCTGGTCTCGCCCGAGGCGCGAAAGCGCTTGCTGAGGGACTTCATCGCGCTGCTCATCGTCCTCCTGCCCCTTTACCTGCTTTCGCGGGCTCAGCCCGGGACCCTCGAATCCATCGGCGATGTCCAGGTGCCCCAGGCGGCACCTGAGGACCTACCGCCAGCTCCCGATGTCGCGCTGGAGCCTCGTCCCCAGCAGTGGTTGACTTTGGTTGTGACCATTGGAATCGCGCTGCTGGCGGCGGCCCTGCTGGTCGGTGTGGGATGGATGATCTGGCGTCGCAGACAGCGCCCGTCACCGTCCCTGGACAAGCTGGCGCGGGGCGCTCAGGATGCTATCGATGCGATAGAGGACGGGGCTGACCTGAAGGACACGATCTCTCGGTGCTACTTCGAGATGATGCAGGCTCTGAAGGAGCAGCGAGGCATTCAGCGCGAGCGCGCCATGACGCCTCGGGAGTTCGAGGCGGAGTTGGAGGGGCTGGGGGTGCCAACGACGCAGGTGCGTCGGCTTACCCGTCTCTTTGAGGCGGTCCGCTATGGCGATAAGCACCTGGGCGAGGAGGAGGAACGTCAGGCTATCATCTCGCTGACATCCGTCGTGCGCTTCTGTAGGGGGAGCTCGTGAGTCTGGATCGGAAGCAGCGATTCTGGCTGGTGATCCTGGTGGTGCTTCTGGCGATTCCTCTCGCCCTTCTGCTAGCTCGCTTCTCTGGCGGGTTCGTGCGGGATGTGATCACCGCCCCGTTTGTCTATCTGGCGTGGATCGGTCGGCTCTATCTGCGGACTGTGCCGCCAGCGCTCTTCTGGGGAGCGCTCTTGGTGTTCGGGTTCGCGTTGGCCGCGATCAACATCCTGGTGGCCGTGGGAGGTGTGGGCAGACGCGAGACGGGCTATCAAGAAGGGTCAGCGCTCGATCAGCCCTACAGCAGCCCGGTGGAGCGGTTGACGTCCCAGATCCATTACGCTGGGCGGTCCGCCTATTTCACGAGGCGCTTGGCTCAACGTTTGGGCGAGGTGATCTTGCGATCCCTGGACTACGAGGAGCCTTATGGGCGAACGCAGATTGAGCGAGCGCTGGAGACCCTGGATGCGCCGCCCGACATACGGGCGTTTCTCTGTGAGGGGGAAGCGCTGATCTCAAGATCCCGGCGTGTTGGTCTCCTCGCTTGGCTGAAGCGTCGCTTGCAGGGGCGCGAGACATCAAGGGCCCCCATCGCCAAGTTGGAGCGTGTTGTGCGATTCTTGGAGGAAAGATTGGAGGTCTTATGACGACGACGGAAGTCGCCCAGGTCGCTGCGTTGGGTGACCGGGTCATTGGAGAGGTAGAGCGCGCGATTGTGGGAAAGCGCACGCTCTTGGAGCAGATGATGTCGGCGATTCTGGCCGGGGGGCACGTGTTGATGGAGGATTACCCCGGACTGGCCAAGACGCTGATTGCCAAGAGCTTCGCTGCGGCCCTGGGGTTGACGTTCAAGCGCATTCAGTTCACCCCCGATCTCCTTCCCGGTGATATCACGGGGGGCTATGTCTACGAGCGGGCCCCCGATTCAGAGGCGTTTCGCTTCGTCCTGCGCAAGGGGCCTATCTTCGCCAATATCATCCTGGCTGATGAGATCAACCGCGCGTCGCCGAAGACCCAGTCCGCTCTGCTGGAGGCGATGCAGGAGTCTCAGGTCACGCTGGAGGGCGAGACGATGCGGTTGCCGCCCCCCTTTATCGTCATTGCCACGCAGAATCCCATTGAATATGAGGGCACCTTTCCGCTGCCGGAGGCTCAGCTCGATCGCTTCCTGATGCGCTTATCGGTGGGCTATCCCACCGCGGATCAGGAGCAGGAGATCCTTCAGCGGCGACAGGATCGTCAGCAGGACGAGTTCGACCTGAACCAGGTGGCGGATGCAGAAGCGTTGCTCGCCGCTCGTCAGACGGTGGAGACGATTCACGTCAATCCCGATCTGCAGCAGTACATCGTCACGCTGTCGGTCGAGACCCGCGAGCATCGCGAGGTGGCCGTGGGAGCGAGCCCGCGTGGCTCCTTGACACTGCTCAAGCTCAGTCGAGCCTGGGCTGCTTTGCACGGTCGGGATTATGTCCTACCGGACGATGTCAAGATCTTCGTCAAGCCCGCTTTTGTCCATCGTCTGATTCTACAGCCTGATCTGTGGATGAAGCGGCACGCCGCCGAGGACGTTCTGGAGGGCATTCTCCGCTCGGTTCCCGTTCCTGTCATCGAGGGCGTTTAGACGTGAGACGGTTCCTCATCTTGGGAGGCCTGGCCTATGTGCTGCTGCTTCTGGGGCTGGCCACCATGAACGGCCCGCTTCTGACGTTGGCTGTGCCCTTGGTCGTCTTTCTGGTGGCGGCGCTGGCCTACGGGCCGGGTGCCCTCGAGCTGACGGCGACCCGCTCCCTCAGCGACGATCGTGTTCCCAAGGGGAAGCCGGTGACCGTTCGGCTATCGGTGACCAATGCGGGGGCGCGGCTAGAGCGGGTGCAGATTGAGGACATGATTCCCCCGCAGCTCGAGGTGATCGAGGGGGATGCCAGCCTTCTGACCTCCCTGGCTCCTGGTCAGACCGCGACCTTGACCTACCAGGTTCGTGGGGGTCGAGGCGACGTCAAGCTTGGCACGGTGCGGATCAGAGCCAGCGACATTCTCGGCCTCTTCTCCCGGGAGGTTGTGCTTCAGACGCCGCGACGGCTGATGATCCTTCCCGACGTGATGAAGCTCCGTCGGGTGGCCATCAGGCCCCGTCGCACGCGCGCCTACGCCGGCCCGGTTCCAGCGCGGCAGGGAGGCTCAGGGGTCGAGTTCTTCGGTGTCCGTGAGTACCAGGTGGGCGACCCTCTCCGCTGGATCAACTGGCGGGTGAGCGCGCGTCACCGCCCCGCGCTCTTCACCAACGAGTTCGAGCAGGAGCGCATCACGGACGTGGGGCTGATCCTGGATGCCCGTCGCCGAACCGATCGGCCAGGCGAGGAGATGTCTCTCTTTGAGCATGCCGTTCGAGCAGCAGCGTCGTTGGCGGCCGCTTTCCTGGACGATGGCAATCGAGTGGGTCTGTTGGTCTACGGCGGCTTTCTGGACTGGACCTTCCCCGGTTACGGTCGCATCCAGCGGGAGCGCATGCTTCGCGCGCTGGCTGGAGCGGAGACTGGGGAGAGCCGCGTCTTCGAGAGCTTCGACTTCATCCCCACCCGCTACTTCCCCGCCAAGTCTCAGCTGGTTCTGGTCAGCCCACTCTGCGAGGACGATGTGCGGCCGCTGGTGCAACTACGAGCTAGAGGCTATCAACTGATGGTGGTCAGCCCGGATCCCGTCGCTTTCGAGGGCCAGAAGCTGGGGGCTGACCCCGCGGTTCCGCTGGCGATTCGTATCGCACGCCTGGAACGAGGCCTGCTGTTGCGGCGCCTGCAGCGGGCGGGGATTCGGACGGTGGACTGGCAGGTGGATACGCCGTTCGACCTCGCCCTTCATACCTCGCTCAGCCGTCAACCCCACTGGTTCCGCGCCATCGGTGTCGAGTAACTGGTGTCACGATGATCTCCACCGCTTTGATCGCCAGTATCATCCTCGCCTCTTCAGCGTTCATCGTGGCCTATGGGCTGGGTGTCCTCTGGCTCCCGACGGTGGCAATCCTGGTCTTAGGAGTGGCGTGGATCCTGGCACCGAGAGCCGCGTGGCCCTGGCTGCCATGGGTGATGATGACCCTTCTTGTCGTGATCGCGGCCGTGGGCGCCTGGTTGGCCTTGCGCCCCGTCCCGCTGGTGGTCGGTTTGGTCGCGGCGGTGTCGGCCTGGGACCTGGATCTGTTCGTGCGACAGCTGAGGCGCGTGGATCGCGTTGAGCGGGGGGATAGGCTGAAGCGGCGCCATCTGCGACGCTTAGTGGCCGTGGACGGGGTCGGTTTGCTGATGGCCATCCTGGCGCTGACCGTAGAGATCCAGTTGACCTTCGCCCTGGCCCTCGTGCTGGGCTTGGCCGCCCTAGTAGGTCTCAGTCGGTTGATCGTCTTCTTGAGGCAGGAGACGGGCTAGAAAGGCCGGGGATGTACCGATTGCTGTAGTTGCCACACCGGGACGCGATGTGCACAGCTAGGTGTTGAAGAACTAAGGAGGCTTCTGTGGTCAGCAAGACGCTTACGCTATTTGACTTCAGCGAGGGGATGGACGGGAAAGCTTGGGTTCCTGTGGACGACGTGGTGATGGGCGGTGTCTCAAGGAGCGCGTTCGGCGTCGCCGCTGGTGGCATGGGGGTCTTCGAGGGCATGCTCTCCCTGGAGCGGGGTGGCGGTTTCGCGTCCATTCGCTCCCGGCCGGCCGAGATAGACTTGAGCCCCTACGATGGTGTGGAGATCCGTGTGCGGGGCGATGGGAAGCGGTATCGCCTCCGCTTGCGTACGGAGACCTATCCCGGTGGGGTCGCCTATCAGGTGAGCTTCGAGACTCAGGCTGGTGTGTGGCAGCTGATCCGGGTTCCCTTTGAGCGATTTCGTCCCACATTCCGAGGGCGTGCCGTGCCGGATGCCCCGCCCTTGGACGTCAGCAGCATCAGGTCCTTCGGGTGGATGATCGCCGACAAGCAGGCCGGCGCATTCCGCTTGGAGATCGACTGGGTCCGCGCTTACGCCGAGGATGAGGGCTGATGTGGGCTGTTGATCTCCTGCACACGGACCGGGTGCCCGACTGGATCACGCGACGTGGCCTTCGGCTTATCCTAAGCCGAAGCACCAGGCAGCGCTATCGCATGGGCCTGGAGCAGCGGGATGCGCAGCGTCGAGCCTTGATCGAGAAACTCAAGCGGAGCCCGGTCGCCATCCATACCGACGACGCCAACCGTCAGCACTACGAGGTCCCTCCAGCCTTCTTTGAGCTGGTGCTGGGAGAGCGCCTCAAGTATAGTTGTTGTCACTGGCCGGAGGGCGTCCAAACCATCGACGAGGCTGAGGAGGCGATGCTTCGGCTGACCTGTGAGCGAGCCCAGCTCGTCGACGGTATGCAGGTGCTTGATCTGGGTTGTGGGTGGGGCTCCTTGTCGCTCTGGATCGCGGAACACTATCCGAACTGCCGGATCCTGGCGGTCTCCAATTCGCGACCGCAGGTCGCCTACGTTGTGGAGCAATGTCGTGAGCGCGGCCTGGACAACGTCGACGGCCTGGTCGCCGACGTGAACCGTTTGGAGCTCGATCGAACCTTCGATCGCGTACTGTCGATCGAGATGTTCGAGCACATGAAGAACTACCAGCGCTTGATGGGCCAGATCGCATCCCTGCTCAAGCCTCAGGGGAAGCTCTTTGTGCACGTCTTCTGCCACCGCGAGTTCGCCTTCGAGTTTGAGGCCGATGACGCCGACGACTGGATGGCCCAGACGTTCTTCACCGGCGGCACCATGCCGTCGGACGATCTGCTGCTCCATTTCCAGCGGGACCTGCATATCGTCGACCATTGGCGGCTCAATGGCATCCACTATGCCAAGACGCTCCGGGCCTGGCTGGAGAAGCTGGATCGACACCGTGCAGCGGTCACGGAGATCATGGCGCAGACGTACGGTGCAGATCAGGCGACGGAGTGGTTGGTCAACTGGCGGCTGTTCTTCCTGGCCTGCGAGGAGACCTGGGCGCTCCGCCAGGGGCAGGAGTATATGGTCTCGCACTATCTGTTCGAGAAGCGCAGCGATTCTTCCTGACGCCATCCCACGGCTCCTATGACGGGAGGGGAGCCACATCGAGCGCATCTGTGTAACCGAGCGTCGCAAGCGTGCCTGGAGGAGCTTCATGTCAACGATCGTCTACGAGCCTATTGGCATCGTCCACTCACCGTTCAAGGAACCCCGGGGAACCCCTATTCAGCCGCCCGCTGCGGCGGGCGTTGCAGGCACTGTCGAACTTGAGCCTGCCTATCTAGATGGCCTGAAGGACCTGGATGGCTTTTCGCACATCATCCTGCTCTATCACTTCCACCAGTCCAAGCCAGCGTCCCTGAGGGTAAGACCGTTTATGGATGACGAGGCGCACGGCGTGTTTGCCATGCGGGGGCCGAGCAGACCGAACCCCATCGGCCTCTCGGTCGTTCGTCTGGAGAGGGTCGAGGGAAACCTGCTCCGGGTCAAGGATGTGGACATCGTCGATGGGACGCCCCTCTTGGACATCAAGCCTTATGTCCCCCAGTTCGACGCTCGAGATCATGTCGACGTGCGCATTGGATGGCTCGGGGAGAACGTGCAGAAGCTTTCGAGGTCGCGGGACGATGGGAGGTTCGCCGGATGACATCAGAGATCGTTCGTATGGTGCGGGTGGCGACGGATAGCGGTCCGAGGTGGGGTGCCGTGGAGGATGGACGGGTCTACCGGCTGGCGGGAGATCCTTTCGGCGCGTGGGAGCCGGCCGAGTCAATCGGATCGCTAGGCGCGCTCTCGCTGCTGGCCCCGACGGTGCCAACCAAGATTGTCTGTGTCGGCCTCAATTATGCGGCCCACGCCGACGAGAGCAGCGCGGAAGTGCCCTCGGAACCCCTGTTGTTCTTCAAGCCGCCCAGCGCCCTCATCGGGCCGGACGCGACGATCAACCTGCCCTCGCAGTCCGAGCGGGTGGACTACGAGGCGGAGATGGCCGTGGTCATCGGGCGACCCTGCCGCAACGTGAGGCCGGAGGAGGCTTGGGAGTATGTGCTGGGCGTGACCTGCGGCAACGACGTCACCGCCCGTGACCTGCAGCGGCTGGACGATCAGTGGACGCGGGCCAAGGGCTTCGACACCTTCTGCCCTCTGGGGCCGTGGTTGGTGATGGGCTTGAGCGAGGACGATGTCGCTGATCGGGGCATCACGTGCCGGGTCAATGGCGAGGTGCGACAGGCAGCTCGAACGTCGGACATGGTCTTCTCTCCCAGCGAACTGATCGCCTACACATCGTCGATTATGACGCTGGAGCCGGGCGACGTGCTCATGACCGGCACGCCGGAGGGCGTGGGTCCGCTGGCCTCAGGCGATATGGTTGAGGTACAGGTGGAGGATGTCGGGACGCTGCGAAACCCTGTGCGGAGCGCTTGAACCCGAATGCTCTGTGTGTCCTTCCTGAGCCGTCGGCTTGGACAGCCGCGCCTTACGGCTCGTGATGCGGGGCACGCTGCCTCAGTGCTGGATTGAACCCCCTGGTGGAGATATGTCTCAGGCTGACGGGAGGGTGAGCCCGCTGGTGCGGTCGTCGGACGGCCGCGCTAGACCCATGGGTTCGTCCGCTTCTCGCGAGCCAGCGTCGTCCTAGGGCCGTGACCCGGGTAGATCACGGTGTCGTCCGGCAGCGCGAAGAGCACCTCTTTGATGGATCGCATCAGGGTTCTCTGGTCCCCGCCGTGTAGATCGGTGCGCCCGACACCCCTCGAGAACAGGACATCGCCCACAAAGGCTACCCCTTCGTCCGCTTCGTAGAACGTCACGCCCCCCGGACTGTGCCCGGGCGTGAACAGCACTTGGAGGGTGAGCGTGCCCACGTCGATCTGCTGCCCCTCGGAAAGGTCAATATCGGGGGGTGGGGCCGGCTGCACCGGCAGCCCAAACATGGCGGCGCCTCCTCCGGCGTCCAGCAGGGGCTTCTCATTGGGGTGCAGCGCCAGCTTCGCCTGTGTCGCCTCCACGACCTTGGCGATCCCGCCGATGTGGTCGAAGTGCGCGTGGGTGATGAGCACGTACCGAACAGCCAAGCCGGTGCGCTTGATCTCTTGTACAATGCGCTCTCCTTCCCCCCCGGGATCGATCACGGCGCCCTGCATGGTCTCTTCGCAGCCGACGATGTAGCAGTTGGTCTGGTTCATGCCTGCGGGAAGGGTATGGAGGATCATAGTCGTTCTCCTGGTTGTCTATCCCAATGTCCTGATCTTCTTGACCTGCGCGCAGCATTATAACAAGGGCGTGTGTCTTTGTCCAGAGCTGCAAAACGTGTTATCATGACGGATTGCCCTGCTGGGTTTGAAGCCAGCAGCGCTCCTTGGTTCGATACGGCATCCACGAGGGGAACGCGACGTTCACATTCTCCTAGGTGCCCTTAGGTAGCACGCGAAGACTCTGATTCTATAGATGTTCGAACAACAAGATAACAAGAGCAAGCTCATCGTGCGAGGAGCACGAGAGCACAATTTGAAGAACGTTACGGTCGAGATCCCTCGCGATCAGATGGTGGTGATCACCGGCATCTCGGGTTCAGGGAAGTCGTCCCTGGCCTTCGACACCATCTACGCGGAGGGGCAGCGGCGCTACGTGGAGAGCCTCTCGTCCTACGCGCGCCAGTTCTTGGGTCAGATGGAGAAGCCCGACGTCGATCAGATTGAGGGGCTGTCGCCCGCTATCTCCATCGACCAACGCGGCGTCTCTCATAACCCCCGTTCGACGGTGGGGACAGTGACCGAGATCTATGACTATCTGCGGCTGTTGTACGCCCGCGTTGGGGTGCCCCACTGTCCCCAATGTGGCCGGCCGGTGCAGAAGCAGAGCGCCGAGCAGATCGTCGATTCGGTGATGGGCATGTCGCCCGGAACCCGGTTCCAGGTACTGGCGCCCCTGATCAAGGATCGCAAGGGAGAGCATGAGGCGATCTTCGACGACGTGCGCAAGGCTGGTTTCGTGCGCGTACGGGTGGATGGCGCGGTGCGAGACGTGGACGAGCGGATCGATCTGGATCGTTATAAGATGCACACCATCGAGGCGGTCGTGGATCGGCTGATCGTCCCCGACGACATGGAGAATGGATTCCGCTCCCGGCTGACCGACTCGATGGAGACGGCGCTCCGGTTGGGCGATGGCATGGTGGTGGTGAACGACGTGTCGTCGGACCCGGCCCGCGACGTGCTCTATTCGGAGCATCTGGCCTGCCCAGTCTGTGGCATCAGCCTGCCGGAGATCGAGCCGCGCACCTTCTCGTTCAACAGCCCGCATGGGGCGTGTCCGGCATGCGAGGGGCTGGGGACGCAGATGAAGCTCGACCCAGAGCTCATCGTGCCTAACGCAGACGTGAGCCTGGCGGAAGGGGCTATCCACGCCTGGAACACCGACGACAAACGGGGCTACCGCTGGCAGATGATCGAGGCTGTCTGTGATCATTTCGACATCCCCACCGATCGACCGTGGCGTGAGCTGAACGGTGCTCAACAGCGCATCCTGCTGTACGGCAGTGGGGACGAACGGATCGAGGTCGCCTACATCAACCGGGAGGGACACCACCGCAGGTACCGAACCCACTATGAGGGTGTGATTCCCAACCTAGAGCGACGCTATCGCGAGACGGACTCCGATTACATCCGCGGCAAGATCGAGAGATTCATGAGCTACCGACCATGCCCGGCATGTGGAGGCGCTCGACTGCGGCCAGTTGCGCTGGCGGTGACCGTCGCGGACAAGGCGATCAACGAGCTCACCAGTTGGCCGGTCACGGGGCTGTTGGATTGGCTTGACGATCTGACCGATGCGAAATTCGAGGGGACGCCGGAGTCTATCGACGTCTTGGAGGCTCCGGCCCGCCTCACGGATACGCAATGGCAGATCGGGCGCCGGATCCTGAAAGAGGTGCGCGATCGACTCTACTTCCTGGTGAGCGTCGGACTCGGCTATCTGACCCTGGACCGCAATGCCACCACCCTGGCCGGCGGCGAGGCCCAGCGCATTCGGCTGGCGACCCAGATTGGGTCGCGGCTGGTGGGCGTCCTGTACGTCCTGGATGAGCCGAGCATCGGGCTCCATCACCGGGATCAGTCTCGGTTGATCAACACCCTTCACGAGATGCGTGACCTAGGCAACACCCTTTTGGTCGTCGAGCACGACGAATCTACCATTTGCGCCGCTGACTGGGTCATCGATCTGGGGCCGGGGGCCGGCAAGCATGGTGGCGAGGTGGTGGCCGCCGGCACCGTGGAGGACATCATCGAGGCACCGGAGAGCATTACCGGGGCGTATCTTTCGGGCCGTCGATCGATTCCGATCCCCGATCGACGCCGCGAGGGAAATGGGGAGAAGCTGGTTCTGCGTGGTGCGCGGGAGCACAATCTGAAGGACATTGACGTGGGCATTCCGTTGGGCAAGTTTGTCTGTATCACGGGCGTGTCGGGTTCAGGGAAGTCATCGCTGCTGATCGACACCCTCTACCGCCGCATGGCCCAGTCCCTACACGGCTCTCGGGAGCCGGCCGGCGATCACGATCACATTGAGGGTGTTGAGCGGATCGACAAGGTGATCAACATCGACCAGTCGCCCATTGGGCGCACGCCCCGCTCCAACCCTGCCACCTATACCAGTGTCTTCACGCCGATCCGCAAGTTGTTTGCGTCCCTTCCGGATGCGAAGGTGCGAGGTTACGAGAAGGGCCGCTTCTCCTTCAACGTCAAAGGCGGACGGTGTGAGGCCTGCAAGGGCCACGGGACGCTCCAGATCGAGATGCAGTTCTTGCCCGACATCTACATCCCGTGCGACGTCTGCCACGGTCGACGGTACAATCGGGAGACGCTGCAGGTCCGCTACAAGGGTCAGAACATCGCCGACGTGCTGGATATGACGGTGGACGAGGCCGCCGAGTTCTTCGCCAACCATCCCAAGATCAAGCGGAAGCTGAAGACGCTCCAGGATGTTGGCTTGGGCTACGTCAAGCTGGGGCAGCCGTCGCCGACCCTGTCTGGAGGCGAGGCGCAGCGGGTGAAGCTCTCTCGCGAGCTGAGCAAGCGGGCGACCGGTCAGACCCTCTACGTGCTCGATGAGCCGAGCGTCGGTCTCCACGCTGCCGACGTCGACAAGTTGATCGCCGTCCTCAATCGCTTGGTCGACGCCGGAAACACCGTGGTGATCATTGAACATCACCCGGATATCATCAAGGTCGCCGACTGGATCATCGATCTGGGGCCGGAGGGGGGCGACGCTGGCGGCGAGGTCGTGGCCCAGGGCGCGCCGGAGCGGGTGGCGGAGATCGACCGCAGCTATACTGGTCAGCTCCTCAGGCAGGTCCTGAACGGCGGACGCTAGCGGAATCTGATCGCGCCGTGACTACGGGTGGGCAATCCGCTCCAGGTAGACCATGTTGCCCCCAGAACTCACGTCAACGCGCTCAATCGCTGGCCAGCTGTAGAGGGCGACGGCGATCCGATAGTCACCAGGAGGCAGGTCCTCCGGGACTGGCAGTTGGAACCAGGTGATGAAAGCGTCGCCGGACCGCCACTGGATGCTGTCGAATCCTGGCCCGTCGGATTGGGCAACGACCTGATCCCCCGTGCTGAGCAGATAGGTCCCGAAGTGATAGACTGTGTTTGGCCCAGGTGACTGTGTCGACCCGGTTGACTGCGTCGACCCGTTGCTCTGGATCGACCAGGTCAAGGTAAGGGGCAGTGTCGCCCCAGGGCGCAGTCGACCGCGCTGGTAGGCGGTCAGCGCGACTCCGTTCTCCCACCGGGCGTCGGGCGTGGCGGTCTCCATCTCGCCAGCTCCGATGGTCTCCGCACCATCGCTCAGTCGGAAGAACCGCCAGCGCTCGTCCAGCACCTGAAGCGTCTCCTCCGCCAGCGGTGTGGCCGTTTCCCTCAGCCAGCTGGACGCTCGACTGGTCCCCTGCGTGTCTAGGTACAGAGCGCAAGGCCTGGGCACCGGTGCGGCCAGGTCTCCGTCCGCCAGGAGCACGCGATCCCGGGAGACGAACTCGCGGAGGACTGAGAGTTGGGAAGTCTCCACGGTATGACCCTCGGCCAGCGCCACCAGGCTACAGTCGGGTTGCTCGTTCAGCAGCCGCCGGCTGGTCTCAATGGTCGCCCGAAGATGACGGATCTGAGGCGGACCGTGCGTGGCGTGATAACGTTGATCCTGAAGCCGCAGGTCAAAAGAAGCCTGCCAGCCCAGCAAGAGGATCAGCGGGATGTACAGCAAAGCCCAGACGGCTATGCGAGCGCCGCGGCGCGCCGCGGGTAGGCGAATGGACGAGGCCGAGTCCGCCAGGCGCCGATACAGCCCGTCTAAACCGAGGCTCATCAGGATGAAGGGGGCCGGAAGCTGGCCGATCAGGTAATAGTTCTGCAGGTAGTGAGACGAGCGCAGGTAGAAGAGGATAGGCAGGATCAGCCAAAGGAGCAAGATGACCGCGGCATTGAATCTCCGGCTCGCCTCTGGATCCCGGTCCCGGCGCAGGGTCTCTCGCACCATGCGGTACACGACATATCCCAGCGCTATGGCAAAGAGCACGGTGGCGACGGTGTCGAAGGTCGCAACGTGCTTGGCGGCATCGAGCAAGCCCCGGGCGTGCAGAAGGTCGAGGCTGACGAGCACGGCGGCCGGGCTGAGGGATGCTGGTTCACCGGTCGTGCGGAGGGCAGTCTGCACATCGGCCCAACCCACGCTGCTCTGGTAGAGCAGGAACGGCACGTACAACAACACAAAGCTGGCAGCGCCGATAACCAGGGGCAGGACCTTCAGTTTTCGCCAGAAGAGCACGCAGACCACGGCCATCGTCAGGAGTTGGATGGCGGTCCCCAGGTGCACCTGCGTCATGCAGGCCGCCCATACGAAGCTAAGGATCAATAGGATCGCTCGTTGCTCAACGACGAAGTAGACCAGCAGGCAGGCCAGCATCAGCGATGAGAAGATGGGAACCATGGTCTGGTTCCAGATCAACTGGCTGTAGTGGACGCTCCACGGATTGACCGCGAAGATCAGCACAGCCCAGAAGGCGACTCGGCGGCCCAGCACGCGATACGTCGCCCAGCCGGTCGCCACGACGGCTATCAGCCCCGAGACCATCGTCAGGATCGCCACGCTGAGGATGTCGGGCCAGCATCGGAGGGCTACGGCGTAGAGGTATTCGATCATGGGCGGGTTCATGATCCCGATGGACGATTTGTTGGCGGCCAGGGGCATCTTGCCCCCGTTGACCCAGCGCATGGCCGTGTTGAGGGTGAAGGCCTGGTCAGCGCCGATGGGCGTGGTGTCGAGGTGGCGGACGCGGAGAAAGAGTGCCAAGGCGAGCACCAGGGCGAAGACGATGACCTCAAGCGTTCTACGTGACTTCATAGGTTCTCATGCAATGCTGTTAGGCCGAGCCGAGACCTCATTCGTGCCGGTAGCTAGCCAGTCAGTCGGACCTGGCGCCACCGGCGGCGGCAGCCCGTTCCGCTCGACCGCGGCGACCAGGCATTATACCACAGCGGGGAGGTGTGTGAAGTTGCCTGTTTGACCCGGGGGTGCTACAATGCGAGCCACTGCACGGCTTCCCCCACAGAGAAGGAGTGAGGTATGAGTGAGCTGAACGAACCCGGTGGCCGGTACTTCGAGGAGTTTGAGATCGGCTACACCATCGAGACCCCCGCCCGCACGGTCACGGAGAGCGATGTGATGCGCTTTGCCGCCCTCTCCGGTGACTACAACCAGCTTCATACCGATGCGGAGTACGCCAAGGAGACCAGGTTCGGCGAGCGCATCGCCCACGGCCTGCTGGGTCTCTCCATCGTCAGCGGGCTCAGCTCGCGGATGGGCTTTGGTGAGGGGACGGTGGAGGCTTTCACCTCTCTGGAGTGGAAGTTCCGCGGTCCGATCACGTTTGGAGATACGATACGCGCCCGCTTTCAGGTGAAGCGCAAGAAGAAGATGGCTCGTCTCGGTGGTGGGTTCGTGGTCTTCGACGTGGTGGTGCTCAATCAGAAGGATGAGACGGTCCAGAAAGGCACGTGGACGCTGCTGATAAAGAGCGCCCCCTGACGTTTTGCAGCGTGGTGGCAAGAAGCTTCTTGGCCAAACACGTCGAGGGGATATCCCCGCGGTTTGCCTCAGCGTATGCACCATCCAGTCCTTGGTGATGAGCGGTCATAGGACTGAGGTCGCCCGGTGATTTCGCCCCTCATCCCCCCCTATCTGCATCCTATCTCCATCCCTACGCCGTTTCCGGTCGGTCCGGTCAACGTCTATCTGGCCGAAGGGGAGCGGCTGACGTTGGTGGACACCGGTCCTCGGTATGGTCCGGCTCGCCACGCTCTGACGGATGCCTTGGGGGATCAGGGCTACGCCGTGGCGGACCTGCACCGCATGATCCTCACCCACACCCACGCCGACCACTGCGGGTTGGCGGCGGAGATCGCTCGGCCCTCCGGGGCTGAGGTGTGGACCCACAGGGCGAACGTCTCAAGTTTGGCCGCCGACGGGGGGACCCTCCGTGCGCTGTGCCGTGACGCACGCCGGACGGTCGCCTACGCCGGCATGATGCGCTCGTTCGGTGTCCCGCTGCCGTTGATGGTGAAGCTGGCCAGGATGCGGCGCGGGATGGGGCGGTACGCCGAGCCTATCACGCCGGATCACACCTTGGCCGATGGCGACGTGATCCGATTGGGCCCGGACGATTGGCAGGTGCTGCACACGCCCGGGCACACGGGCGGCCTTATCTGTCTCTATCAGCCGCGGAGACGGCTGCTGCTGTCGAGTGATCACCTGCTGCGGGACATCTCCTCCAACCCGATCGTCGACCCGCCGGCGCCCGGCGAGACGGAACGACCGCGCCGCCTGGTGCAGTACCTGGAGCAGCTGCGCCGCGTCGCGGCCCTGGATGTGGCGCTGGCGCTGCCGGGTCACGGCCCCCCGATCACGGATCACCGATCTCTCATCCAGCAGCGACTGGCTTTCCACGAGGAGCGAGCCGAGCGCATCCTGGAGGCGCTGGACGATGGGCCGCTCACAGCGCGCCAGATCGCTGGGCTTCTCTTTGTCGATCTCGATCCCGTCAACGCCTTCCTTGCCATCTCCGAAGTGGTTGGACATCTACAGTGGCTCCAGGTCCGGGGGCTGGTGGTGGAGGATCGGTGGCTGGGCGTAGCTCGTTGGAGAGCCTCCGGAGCGTGATCGTGGCGTGTCGGATGGCGGTCGTTCAGCCAGACCCTCGACGGCTGCTAGATGCCATCAGGCCTTCCGCCCGCTGGCGTTGCGATGCGGGCATTGCTTGCTATAATCCGGGCCGGGTCGGGAACCTAGGCGGGGGTTTCTTCGTCTAGTTCATGGAGAACGGTCTATGTCAGAAGAGACACCTTTGGACAATCTGAGCGACGAGCAGGATGAGCGTGTGAACTCGGAGGAAGCGCTCCAGTCACGGGCGAGTGATGAGGTCACCCCGCTTGCTGATACGCAGCCGGTGGAAGAATCGATAGAGGCATCGTCTGGTGCTTCTGATCCCGATCCATCGGATGAGGAGCTGGCTGCAACGGTTCCCAGTGATTGGATCTCAGCCGCTGCACCTGAGCGCCTTTCTACCCTGAGCGAGGTGCCGCCCCCCGAGCGTCCGGGCTACCGGCCGCCTCAGCCCCCCGCTCCTCCCTCCACGCTCAACCAGCCCTCGGCTGAGCAGGGGCGCGATTGGGGGCTTTTGGCGCTGAAGATAGGCTTCGCCACGGTGGCGAGCCTGGTGTTGCTCTTCTTCATCGGCATGGCCGTGTCAGTGGTGGGG
>Ga0207796_1000309_pt1 | contig 20153 bp, 17 predicted proteins | sample Pon1CUnioCityCA_6_FD_187274 | JGI IMG/M metagenome (GOLD analysis project Ga0207796, IMG submission 187274) | Marine sediment microbial community from Union City, CA, USA - Pond 1C Sediment 1 (SPAdes) | ecosystem: Environmental > Aquatic > Marine > Intertidal zone > Salt pond sediment ...
TGTTTTGCTCACGAGTTCTTTCAAAAATCTAAATTGATACAAAAATTAGAGAAATTTAGCAGAGGTGTCAAGCTCAATTCCACTTTGTTTTTTGTTGACAGGTCCTTTCAAAAGAATATGTTTATAGCCTCAATCCAAAAGGGGAGGATGAACGATGTCTGCTTCCGAAAAAATTCAGTCCGCTATCGAGAAGTCTTCTTGGATCCGGAAAATGTTCGAACAGGGCAACCAGATGAAAAAGCAGTATGGAGCGGAGAATGTTTTTGACTTCAGCCTGGGAAATCCGAACTTGGAACCCCCGCCGAGGTTTAAGGAAATCCTTCTTGAATTGGTTAAAGACGCATCGCCGGGTCGGCACGGTTATATGCCCAACGCAGGATTCGAAGAAACCCGCGAAGCCGTCGCCGATTACCTCAATACGTTTAATCGACCCCGTTTTTCCTCAGATGAGATTGTAATGAGCGTTGGCGCCGGGGGCGGTTTAAACGTTGTGCTCAAAACCATCCTCAACCCCGGAGATGAAGTCATCATCCCGTGTCCCTACTTCGTGGAATACAATTTCTATCTGGATACCCATCAGGGAGTGCCCAGGATCGTCTCGACGAAGCCGGATTTCTCGCTGGATATCGATGCCATATCGGATGCCGTGACACAAAAAACGAAGGCGGTGTTGATCAATTCCCCGAACAATCCCACGGGCAGAGTTTACCCGGAAGCGGCGTTAAACAAACTCGGCAATCTGCTTGAACATCACAGTGGAAAACTTGGACATCCCATCTATCTCATTTCCGATGAGCCTTACCGCAAGATTGTCTACGACGGCATCAAGGTCCCGAGCATCTTTGATGCCTACAAAGAAAGCTTTCTGGTAACGTCTTTTTCCAAGGATCTATCGCTGCCGGGAGAAAGAATCGGGTATGTGGCAGCCAACCCGGAAATAACCGACAAGGAAATGCTGATTGCAGGGTTGATTCTCAGCAATCGCATTTTGGGCTATGTCAATGCGCCTGCCCTCATGCAGAGGGCCGTTTCACACCTGCTGGAGGAGAGTGTCGATATCTCGCTCTATCAGAAGAAGCGGGATGTGCTCTGTGACGGGCTTGCTTCGTTCGGATATGATTTTATCAAGCCGGAGGGCGCTTTTTACTTATTCCCCAAAACCCCTATCGCGGATGACGTCGCCTTTGTCGCGGCGTTACAGGCAGAGAGAATTTTACCGGTACCGGGCAGCGGATTCGGGGGCCCGGGTCACTTTCGAATTGCGTACTGTGTTTCTGATGAAGTCATTGAGAACGCCATGCCCGGGTTTGAAAAGGTTATGAAACGCTATCGCAAGTGAATGGTCGGGCGGGAAGGTTGCCCGAGAAACACCTTGAGGCGTCACGGGAGAGAGCCCATGGTTTCCAAGATACTCAGCTTGAGATTTCCAAAAGACATTGTCGAACAACCGATTGCGGTAAATCTGGTAAAGGATTTTGATCTTTCGTTCAATATCATGAAAGCGACCATCTACCCGAGGAAAGAGGGCTTGATGGTGCTGGAGTTGAGCGGAGAACGGAGGAACTTCCAAAAGGGTGTAAGCTACCTGAAAGGGATCGGCGTCAAGGTTGAGAGCATCGGGCAGGATATCAGCAGGGATGAGGAAAAATGCTTCCAATGCGGGGCCTGCACGGCGGTTTGCCCCACGAGCGCGCTCTATGTGCGAAGACCCGAGATGGAAGTGATTTTTGACCGGGACCGGTGCAGCGCATGTGAGCTCTGCGTGGCAGCTTGTCCTGCGGGAGCCATGTCTGTAAATTTCGACAAAAGCCTGCTTCAGTGACACAACGCTGGAGAACGTTCGATCTAAGGGCTCGCGCAAAAATAATTTCACATTTTCGCATTCCATCTTCAGGCCATCTTTTTCCGATCCTCAACCGCAAAATCCTCGAAATAGTCCCGCTATTCCTGTGGCTTTGCGATTTCGGATCGAAAAAATCTGATCTAAATCTGGATGCCAATTTTGTGAAGTTATTTTTGCGCAAGCCCTAAGTTGAGGAAGTCACCATGGCGGCGACTCATCCCGTGATCAAACCCGCCCCTGAGGTGGTGGTCGCGCTCAGCGGGGGCGTCGACAGTTCCATGGCGGCCGTTTTGCTTCAGACGGCCGGATGGGAAGTCCATGGTCTTCATTTCCTGCTCCCGACTGCTCCTTCCATGAGACAGTCACGGATCAACGCAGTTGAGCGCGTTGCAAAGCACCTGAAAATACCGGTTGAAATGTTGGATGTGGGGGAGGTGTTTTGTCGTTCTGTGATCGATCCATTCGTTGACGCTTATTTGGCGGGGCGGACCCCCAATCCCTGCGTGGTGTGTAATCAACGGATCAAGTTCGAATATTTACTCAACTACGCGCAATCCCGCGGCATCCTCTACATCGCGACAGGCCATTACGCACGAATCAGAAAAAAAATTGAAAGTCCCGGTTTCGAACTGTGGCGGGGAGCAGACGGTGCGAAGGAACAGTCCTATTTTCTCCACCGGCTCAACCAGCGCCATCTTTCGAGGACCGTCTTTCCACTGGCTGAAAAGCGGAAAGAAGCGCTGCGAAAACAGGCTCGAGACGTGGGGCTCCCCGTTCATTCCGCTTCCGAGAGTCAGGAAATTTGCTTTCTCCCGGAAAAGGATTATCGCCCGTTGGTCGAGCAGCGGGAGGGACCCGAAGTCAACAGGGAGGGGAGTATCGTCAATGAGGAGGGAACAATTGTCGGGACGCACCGAGGCGCCTTCAGATATACCATCGGTCAAAGGCGAGGGCTTGGGGTGGCCGCCGCCCGTCCTTACTACGTCAAGGAAATCCGGCCGGAAACCAATACGGTGGTTGTGGCAAGGAAAGAGACCCTTTATACAAGAAGGGTGGAAGCCACAGGGTTTAATTGGATTGAAGGGATGCCTTCTCAAAGCGTAATTGAAGCGCAGGCCCAGATTCGTTACCGGCACAAGCCTGCGTCCGGTCAATTACGGATCATTTCTTCCGATAAGGTCAGTTTCACTTTTGATCAACCGCAATGGGCCGTTACGCCGGGTCAGGCCCTCGTTTGCTACAGGGGCGACCGTCTCATCGGGGGAGGGTGGATAAACGCATACCCGACGGGTTAAAACGAAAGCGATGTCAAAGTCATTCAAGATCATTACCCTTGGGTGCAGGGTAAACCAATATGAATCGGCCTACCTGAAGGACGCGTTGATGAATGCCGGCTGGCAGCAGGCCGTTCGGCAGGCAAAGGCCGACGTATCGGTCGTCAACACATGTATCGTCACCCAGCGGGCAAGTCACCAGTCCAGGCAGGCGATTCGGAAGGCGATTCGGGAGAACCCGACCGGCATGGTTGCTGCCGTGGGGTGCTATGCCCAGGTTTTTCCGGAAGAACTATCAGAGATCCCGGGCATCGGGCTCATCGCAGGCAACAGGGCCAAAGGAGAATTGCCAGACATACTTTTGAACGGGATGGATACAGAGAGAAAGCGCGTCATTTTAGCAGACTTCGAGCCGGGAATGCCCTTTGAGAGCCTTGAGTTACATCGTTTCCCGGACCGGAGCCGAGCCCACTTGAAGATTCAGGACGGGTGCGAGTCGTTTTGCAGTTATTGCATCGTCCCTTTTGCAAGGGGGCCTTACCGAAGCCTTGCTCAGAGAGACGTCCTGAGGATGATGGAATCCCTCTCCCGCCGGGGATACAAAGAGGTCGTTCTGACAGGAATACATCTGGGCAAGTACGGCGTTGATTTGAAAGGGGAGATGACTCTCGGCAATTTACTTCGCGCCATTGGCAGAGAGTCTTTCCCGGTTCGCGTGCGGTTGAGTTCCATCGAACCCAATGAACTGGACGAACATCTCATTGAAATGGTTGCCGCCGAACCGTGGATTTGCAAGCATTTCCACATCCCTCTCCAGAGCGGTGATACCGAGATCCTTCAAAGGATGAATCGACATTATACCCCGAAGGAGTTTGAAAAACTCGTCGAATCCATTTTTTCCAGAATGCCTCTTTGCGCCATCGGTGCGGACCTTATGGCGGGTTTTCCAGGAGAACACCTCAAAGCCCATGAGAATACCTGTGCGCTTATCAAGGGGTTGCCGCTGTCCTATCTCCATGTTTTCCCCTTTTCTCCCCGCCCGGGAACCGCCGCTGCGACCCTGGATGCACATCTGGACCCCACTTCCGTAAGAAAACGGGCTGAAGCATTGCGGGATATCGGCCAACGAAAACGGAGTGCATTTTACCGGAACTGCCTGGGAAGCGTGTTTGAGGTGCTGGCAGAGATGTGGACTTCAGACGCGCATGAAGCGATGCGGGGCACGAGTGACAACTACCTGCCGGTCCTTTTCAGAACGTCCTACGATCTGAAAAACACCCTTGCGCCCGTGCGCATGGACACCGTGGAGAATAATCGCGTGATCGGTTCTGCCCTGTGACCCCCATCAAGGGGCAATGCGGTTCACGGTTGGGATGCGGCCATTTCGGTTTTCGCCGTTTGCCGCAACAGCCGCTGTTTGGTCTTAAAGAGGGTTGTGCTGAGACTCACGTGATACGTATGGGGATTTCGGAAGCGCTTGTAGGCGGGATCCAGACCGTTTAGACTCTGAAGCGTGTGATCCCGAATGCTGTGAATGCTCGGAGTTTCGTAGACCAACGTCCCCCTTTGAAAAACGGGCATCAAAAGCGCTTTTTTTTCGAAACGCCGGGAATATGTTTTGAACACATGAGGGAACATGGGATGATGCGCCCTAAAGGAACCTATTTTTTCGACCGGTTCCTCATCCAGAAATAGAACGTCCCCTCTCATCCGCCCCTTTTGATCGTACATCCTCACCAATTTCTTAAGACCGGGATTGGTGATTTTTTCAGGGTTGTCCGACCGCTTGATTTTAGGCGCCATTCGACCCTTTCCATCGTCCAGGGCGGTGAGCTTATAGACGCCTCCGAGTGCCGGACAGGAGAAGGAGGTGACAAGCCGCGTACCGACCCCCCAGATGTCCACGCAGGCGCCCTGGCGTTTGAGGCTTTCGACGATCCACTCATCCAGATCACTGGATGCCACAATCGCGGCATCGGGAAAACCCGCTTCATCCAACATGCGTCTCGCCTCCTTACTTAGGTAGGCCAAATCGCCGCTGTCCAGGCGGATCCCCCAAAGTTTGTGCCCTTGTTCCCGGAGTTCTTTTGCGACCTGAATGGCATGGGGAACTCCGCTGCTGAGGGTATCATAGGTGTCTACCAGGAGAAGACACGCATCGGGGTAAACCTTGGCATAGGCGCGGAACGCATCCAGTTCTTGTGGGAAGCTTTCCACCCACGAGTGGGCGTGCGTGCCTCGCACGGGTATCCCATAGTATCGACCTGCCAGGACATTGGAGGTGCCCTCTACACCGCCGATGTAGGCTGCACGAGATGCCATCAACGCACCGTCAGGTCCGTGGGCACGCCGCAGACCGAAATCAATCACCGGATTGCCGTTTGCAACCCAGAGCAGGCGGGCTGCCTTGGTCGCAATCAGGGTTTGAAAGTTCATTATGTTGAGGAGGGTGCTTTCTATGAGTTGCGCCTCCGGTAACGGCGCGGTCACCCGGATTAAGGGTTCATGAGGAAAGACCACCGTTCCCTCGGGTAAGGCCCAAAGATCCCCGGTAAATTTGAAATTCTCAAAGTATTTCAGCACCTCTCTGTCGAAAATTTTCAATCCCGCAAGATAGGAGAGATCTTCCGTGCTGAAACGGAGTTTCCGGATGTAGTCGATGAGATCCGCAAGCCCGGCAAGCACGCAATAGCCTCCATCATCCGGGATTCTCCGGAAAAAATAGTCGAAATTCGCCCACTGTTCCTGCTTCCCATCGAGCACATATCCTCCCACCATGGTGAGCTGATAAAGGTCGGTCAGTAATGCCCATTTCGGCCACATGTCCAGTGCCTCCTGCTATGCAGTTGCTGTTTTGACGACGATTCTCGCATCCAGGGCTTGAGCCCCCCGACCCATGGTCGCTACCTTAACGGGATTAATATCAATTTCCTGAATTGCGGGGAGATCGGCAAGCATCCTCGACAACCGGATAAGTAAATCTTCGAGGGCGTCCATGTCACAGGGATCCTCCCCCCTGCTTCCGCTGAGAATTTTCCGGCCTTTGATCTGATTCATCATCGCTCTGGCATCCGTGCGTCTGATCGGCGCCAGGCGCCACGCAACGTCTTCCAGGGTTTCTACAAAAATGCCACCCAGTCCGAAAAGAACCACCGGACCAAAGACATCATCCTGCTTTCCGCCCAAAATAACCTCGCGCCCGCTTGCAACGAACGGCTGAATTAAAATCTCCAAGTCCTCAGCCGAAGTCTCATTTTGAAATGCTTGAAAGGTGGCGCTGATTTCTTCCGCTGAATTGATCCCCAACCTGACAAGTCCCCTGTCGGTCTTGTGAGAGATGTGCGGACGGTTGATTTTCATGGCCACGGGCCCATCCACAGCGCGCCAGGCTTCTACCGCCGCTTCGATGCTTTGAGCAAGGTGGTATTCGGGAACGGGAAACCCGTATTCTTTGAGGAGTTCAAGGGATTCATGAAGGAAAAGATAGTCTCTGCCTTCGGCGTTCTGCAAAATATCCTTGGCTTTTCCGATATCCGCTTTCTCAAATGCATCGGTTTTGCCGATGTCATTTGCTCTGGATGCCCACAGACGAGAGAGATGCATTGCACGCATGGCATTTTCAGGGGCTGAAAATATGGGAATTTTCGAATGCCGCTTCAGATAATCTATTTCCACAGTTTCGGCGAAAATGACCACCGCTACAGGCTTTTGATATTGCGCTACCAGCTGTTCCACTTTGGTAATGAGGTTGCGGGAGGTCTCTTGTTCGAACCCCCGACGGTAGCCATGACCCAATAGGAGCCCATCCACATCATTTCGTTTTAGCATTTCTTCGACGATGCTCTCGTAAAACGCGAGATCAAAAAGATCGCCGAGATCAAGCGGATTCTGCAGGTGGATGACATTCGCCCTGAAACGGCTTTCTATGGATTCCAGGAATTCTTTTGGAAAAGGCGGTAGCCTAAATCCATAGTGCGCACACGCATCCGCTGCAATCACCGCATGTCCGCCGGAACGGGAGACGACGGCCAACCGGTTGCCTTTTAGAGGGGGCTGCGTGAGGATTTTTACATAATCGATGGCTTCGGCCATGGTATTCACCCGGAAACAGCCCGCCTGCTCCAACGCCTGGTCCACCAATCGGTCGTCGGCAAAGAGCGCCGCTGTGTGGGAGTGAGCGATGCCGGCACTATCCTGAAACCTGTTGGCTTTGTGAACGAGAATCGGTTTGGTGGACTGAGCGGCGATTTCAACGAATTTTCGGCCATTCGTGAAACCCTCAAGGTGTACAAGGATGATTTCCGTTCCTTTATCACGGGTCAAATAAGCCAAAAGATCATTTTCATCGACATCTAATTTGTTTCCCATGGAGACGAACTTGTTGAGCCCGATATTTTCCTCTGACAGAAAGCCCAGATAACTGAGCCCGACCCCGCCGCTCTGTGCCAGGATGGACACCGGCCCTAAAGAAAGGTCCTCCCGCATGGGCCAGAAGGGAAGCACCAAACCGTTCTCCATGTTTGTCACGCCGATGCCGTTGGGACCGATCAGCCGGATTTCATATCGCTCCACCAACTCGACACAGGCTTTTTCGAGGGGCAGGCCGGCTTGACCCGTCTCGGAGAATCCGCCGGATTCAATGATAACGCGTTTGATTCCTTTTCGACCGCATGCTTCCAATATGGAAGGGATCGTTTTCGAGGGCGTGAGAACGACGGCAAGATCCACCGAATGATCAATCTGATCCAGCGAGCGGTAAATGCGTTGCCCAAAGGCCACTCCTTCCTTAATGCCCACCGTCAGAATTTCCCCTTTATATTCGAAGTTCAGAAGATTTTTTACAATGTTCCTGCCCAGGTTATTGGGCTCCGGGGAAACACCGATCACCGCAACATTTGCGGGATAAAAAAAGGTGTTCAATCCATCATCTTGTTTTTTCACTGTCGCTTACCTCTTCGAATTTTCCTGGCATCTTCCTTCCATCCTTTGCGTTTCTTGCCTTTTGTTCTCCGGTTGAGGTCGGGATCTCTTTCCAGACCCAGAAGAAACGTGCCGGCTGTGAGGTCAAGCTGCATGGGCGCCGCCACTTTTTGTTTCTTTACCTCTGCATCAGATGGGGAGGCAATTGGTTCTTTAGAGACGGGTGGCCCGGAGATGAATTTGGCGGAGATTTGCGGGCTCAGGTAAAGGGTGCCGAAAGCGTAAAACAACGCGTTTTCGCGTTGGGCCGCCGCTGCCTGAATTTCAAGCACCACAGGTTTCCGATCCCGACGCGTCCCGATACGTTCGGCCATGTCCGGATCGGGTGTCAGGACCACATACTTGCCCTGAGAGCTGTTCAGCCCTTTTTCCATTGCCACGGGATGGGCTTTACGCCTCACCGGCGAAAATAGCAGTTTCGGAAGGGCGTTCGCAGGATTTTCCAAATCCAGTCGCCAATGCCTTTCCAGGCTCCTGATTCCTTCTTCCGCGAACTCGAAAAGCTGCCGGTCTTTTCCCAGAAGCACTTCGTTGATATGGGCTTTCCTGACGTAGTGCCAGTGAGGCTCTTCATGAATTGCTTGAAGCAATTCCTTGAAACGAATGAACCCCTCCCTGTCCGGAACGAGTCCGAATTCATCCGGTCGGCGGCCCAGGACATAGGTAAGAAGCCGGCTTAGACTGTCTACCTTGATTTGATGATGGCGTTTAATCGGGACAGGCTCCTTGAAATGAGGAATTCGATAGTGGGTTTCCCTGGGTTTGATCGACCCTTCAGATTCCGGGAAAAGTGATCCGCTCTGCATGCTGTTAAAGAAATTGAAATTCGGGCATGCTCGGAGGCCGAACCTTATACGCGCCACTGAATAGCACCAACTCGCTGAATTAAATCATAATCCCGTCGGCACACTCCTGTCAATTGTTTGTGCGGGCGTCGGGTGGGTGAGACGGGGAGTTGCCTTTGGAATGCCTGCCTATCCATTGTCCTCAGCGCCGTTTTTGAGAGGGAACGCGGACCGTGCTCGATGAAAGACATTTTGGGACGTTTCGTAGTCAAATCCTCGCCGATGCAAGAATCCCATCATTTTTTTCTTGAGGTCCGAGAGGGTCAGGCCCCGCCATGAGGACATTTTGCCTGTTACGGCCAGCCACGCCGCATTTTCCTCGTCAAAGTCAACCAATGCGTTCTCGATGATTTCATCCGCGACGCCCTTTTGCTTGAGCTCACAGCGCAGTGCGTAAGCGCCTCGCGGCCTGAAGCGCTCCCGGTTCTCGATCCAGAGACGCGCAAAAGCCCGATCATCCAGATAGGTTTCCTGAACGAGTCGATCGATCGTTTTCCTCGCTGTTTCCCGCCTGTATCCTTTTCGGATCAGATAACCTTCCAGTTCCATTTCCGAGCGCGCCCGAAATCCCAAAAAACGAACGGCCGCCTGATAGGCCCGATTGCGCTCGTCCGCTCGTTTGAGCGCTTTTAACTTGCTTTCGCTGAGCGCCTCACCCTTTCTCAGTGCGGCAGCCACGTCCACGCCCACCACAAAAGCGCGTTGACCGTTCACAAAAACGGTCACTCGGGCCGTGTCGCTTTTTTGAACCTTGAGGGCGGTGATGATATTGTTCATTGATCGATCGATGTTTTTCCGTTGGGGGCCACAGGAGATGAACCTGAACCATCCGTCCTGCCCGGAACTGGCGCAGCCCATAAAAAGGCGACTTGAGATCATAAAACTAGTTTTCCATATTGTCAAGTAGTCGGAATAATTATAAAATGTTTCCTTTCCTGATGGTGTGAAAGTTTCGTGAAAACGTAGGGCTTTTCTCGTGTGCGGGCTTATGTCGCACTGGTGTTTACGCCGGCCATTACAGTTGCGCTTATGTTGCAAGGTGGTTTACTTTGGCTGGTAAACCTTTTCCAGCAGTAAGCATTCGGCGGCTTAACCCCGGCGTCCAGCAGTCGGCGCTTAGCTGCCCTCGTGCCGCCGCTGACGCCGACCGTTCGGAGTAACTATCATATTGATTTTAATAACGGAAAATGGTATTTTTTGATTATGGACAGAACGTGCACAGCCATACGCCGAATGACGGACAATTGGAATGAAGATTATGTTCCCGGCAAGCCGGAAGAGCGCATTCAACTCCTTTGGCCGTTGACCCAAGAAATTGTTTCTCTGAGCACAAAGTATGATGCTGAACGAAGACTACAAAGACATGTTACGTTCCTTGGCCGCCGAGAATGTTAGATTTATCCTCGTCGGGGCGTACGCGCTTGCCGCCCATGGCTATCCCCGGGCCACGATGGATATTGACATTTGGGTCATGTCTTCCCCTGAGAACGCTGATGCTGTCATACGTGCATTGAGCAGATTCGGTGCACCCCTGCAAAATCTGACCAAGGAAGACCTTCTAACGGCTGGAACCATTTTTCAGATTGGCGTCGCTCCACGACGTATTGATATTATCACCGCAGCATCCGGGCTTCAGTTTGAGCCTACATACCGAAATTCAATCCCTTTAAATATTGAAGGAATTGAAGTCCGAATCCCTTCCATCGACGATCTAATCCTAAACAAGAAAGCGACCGGCAGGACCAGGGACTTGGCCGACGCCGAGGCCTTGGAATCTTTGAAAAACTCCGAAAATGGGCGTTGAGCAGACGCCGAGAAAATCGTGTATAGACTGGAAAGCCCAAGGCGGCGCTGCGCACGCCGGGCGTTATGAATTCTGTAAGTTCACTAAGCAAAATCATTTTTTTCGAAGAGAATATCGTGAAGCCAAGAGCAGAGAGGAAAAAAAATTATGCCCTATCGCTGCTGTCAGGATCAATAGAAAACCCTGACCACCCGCCGGCAGCCGCATGCATGATCGGTGGGTCCGATTTTCCGAGGATTTCGATGGCCCCTCTCAACAAGCGATACCGTTCCTCCATTCTACGGTGGGTTCTTATTGAACATTGCAAAAACTACCTGTATACATTTACAAAGCCAAAGTACATCAGATCGTGAGGGGGGGAGGTAGAAATGATAGGCCTGAACGAGTCACAACGAATGGTTCTTTCCACGGTGCGGCAGATTGCCCAAGAAAAGGTCAAGCCCAGGGCTGCCGAAATTGACGAGAAAGGGGAATTTCCCTGGGATACGGTCGAAATATTCGCGAAGAATGGAATTTTGACGCCGCTTTTACCGGAAAAATATGGAGGCATCGGCATAGAATATCTGCTCTTCTCGATGATCCTGGAAGAAATTGCAAGCGTTTGTGCTTCCTCCGCACTCATCCTTATTGCTCAGGCCGATGGGATGCTGCCGATATTGTGTGGCGGAAGTGAAGCGCTCAAAGACAAATATCTCCCGGGGCTTGCGAAGGGCAAACTCTCGGCATTCGCAGCGACAGAGCCCGGTGCGGGCTCCGATGTGCTTTCCATGAAAACCCACGCGGTCCGAAAAGGAGATGCGTATGTCATCAACGGTCAAAAATGCTTTATTACCAATGGCAGCGTTGCCGACGTGATCAGCCTGTACGCATTTACCAATCCGAAAAAAAAGCCTCGAACCATTTCCGCCTTTGTTGTGGAGAAAGGTTCCAAAGGGCTCATCTACGGCAAAAACGAAAACAAGATGGGAATGAGGGGCTCCATCAATTCGGAGTTATTTTTCGAGGACCTGCGCGTGCCTGCGGAAAATAGGATCGGCAGGGAAGGAGAGGGCGTTCGCAACATGATGACCACTTTGGATACGAGTCGACTCTTCGCCGCATCTCAGGCGGTCGGGCTTGCCCGGGGAGCCATTGAGGAAGCCGTCAAGTATTCGAACGAAAGAATTCAATTTGGAAGACCGATTTCCAAAATCCAAGGCGTGCAGTTTATGCTCGCGGACATGGTTGCCTACACCGAAGCCGCACGGCTTTTGACATATCAGGCTGCCGGATACATGGACGCTAGGAAATGGGATCGGATTCGCCGGTTTTGCGCCATGGCCAAGTTTGTTGCGTCGGATACGGCGATGAAGGTCACCACCGATGCGGTCCAGGTCATGGGCGGGTTTGGGTATATGAAAGACTTTCCGGTGGAGCGGATGATGCGTGACGCCAAACTCATTCAGATCTACACGGGAACCAATCAAATCATGAGGCTTGTGACGGCGCGGGAGATCACCAAGGGTTAAAGAGCGCGTCGGAGCTCTCTCGATTTGTATCTGGAATGCTCCAAGTCGCCCCGGCGGTGCTTCCCCTTTTACACCGAGAAAAGCAGGCCTTACGCAAAATTGACGATATGTCGAATCATCTGCTGATAAATTCCTTTCGTGATTTCCGGAGCCAAAAAATATTCCGGGTTCGCTTTGTAAAAGGCATCCGTCAGTTCCTGGGCGGCGTTTTCAATGTCATGGGTTCGCCGGTGTGTCTTCTCCAGCAAAGCGCGTTGTTGTTTTGCGGACTCGATACACTGTCGAATGAAATTTCCTGCTTCATCACCGGTTACATAGCCATAGTGATCGGCGCATAAGAAATCCACCGCCAGACCCTCAAGTTTTTCCAGGCCGGCCTGAAATTTTGTAAAATTTGAGTTTCCAAACGCGATAATCATATCCTTGTAAGGGATGCCCCCGCCATCTGAGGCAAAAAGCGCCTTTATTTGAGGCGCATATGCTGAAATAGAACAGGAGGAATGCCCGGGGGTCTCATAGATCCGCAGCTTGACATCGCCCAAGTCAATAGCGTCGCCTTCGGATAGGATGTTTCCTTCCAGGTTATTTCGCCAGTCCAGATCATAAGTTGCACAAATGTCTTCTTTTCCCATACGCCTCGCGACATCACGGCTGAATTGGTTGATTGTGTCGATGGCCTTCGGTTTGTGCAGAATTTCCCAGGCCCGGGCGGATGCATGGATTTCGAGCTCGGGATGTCGACGTTTGAAAAAGGGCGCAATTCCAACATGATCGAAATGCGCATGAAGTATCAGGAGCTTTTTTATGCGGGTCTCGTCAATGCCGAAGTCCTCGAATTGACGAAGTATATCCGGCGCCAGATAGCTCATCCCGCCGTTCACGAGCATGGAGGCATCCTTTCCCTCCAGCAAATAAATGGAAGACTCTTCAGAACCCAAGAGCCATAGATTCTCACGGATTTTTCCAGGTTTTCTCACGCGCATCCTTTACACCTCATGTGACGGTTCTTGATGGACATCTCGTGGGCTTAGCCTTTCCTCAAAAGCAATGTTCAAAGACTGTTTTGAACCAAGCGCATAGCGATACCCGGAAAATAGTGAAAGGCAGGTTGGTTGTCAATGCGGTCTTGTGAACGCCGAAACAGAGAGCGTACAGAAACGGCAAGATGTGTTTCGAATGAATTCCTTTTTGATTTTCGCGCGGTACGCTGAAATGGTAAGGGAATTCAGTAACGTATTTGATTTAAAAGGGCGATGTTCCCTTTTTGGATTCAAATTTTCAGCCCGACGAGATACCCTTCTTCAATTGCCGCAAGTGCATTCCGTGGGTCTTTGGCGTCACCAATGGTGTAAACCTCTGAAACAAAGGGTTTAAGCTCACTGAATGGGTTGTCCCCCGGTTTGGCACCGGCGGCGATGACGATCGAATCAGCGGGGAGAATCCCCCGGCCGTCCTCCCCCTCTACTTCCAATCCATCCGGTGTAATTGCAACCGCTTTCGTGCCGCTCATGATGGTGACACCGAGACGCCTCAATTCGGCCATGACGGTCCACCGCGTGGTGAGCCCGATATCCTTTCCCACTTTCTTGGTCATTTCCACGACGGTGACGTCCTTGTTGCCCTTGTCCAGCAATTGCGTCAAGGTTTCAAACGACTCCGCGCGGGTCGCCATGAGAAAGTGAAGTACCTCGGGAGAGAGCGTTCCTTGGTTCGCCAAATAGAGCGCCGTCTCCAGCCCGACGGCATTTCCACCCACAATGACCACTTTTTTTCCGACCCCGATTGTTCCATCCAGTAAATCCCACGCTTGGACGGCTTTGGGGCTGTGTATCCCGCGGATCTCCGGCCGGATCGGCTGGGAGCCGATGGCCACAACGATCGCGTCCGGAGCAAGTTTCTTTGCTACAGGCACCGTCACTTCTTTGCCCAATAAGATTTCAACCCCCAACGCTTTGAGGTTATTCTCCAGGTCCATGGCCGCCGTAAGCATTTCCGCTTTGCCCGGTATGCGGCGGTTCAGGAGGAGTTGACCGCCCAACTGCATCCGCTTTTCTGCGAGGATGACCTGATGCCCACGCTCGGCTGCCGTGCAGGCGGCCTTCATCCCGGCGGGACCTCCGCCGATCACCAGGACTTTTTTGGGTGTGGATGCGGGTTTGATTTGTAATTCAGCCTCTCTTCCGGCCCTCGGATTGACAAGACACGTGACCGGTTTAAACTGAAAAATATAATCAAAACATCCCTGATTGCAGGCGATACAATGATAAATCAGGTGTGACTGGCCATTTTTTGCCTTGTTCGGAAAATCGGGGTCAGCGAGAAGGCCCCTGGCAATGGTCACCATATCCGCCTGTCCGTCTCTCAAGATCTGTTCACCAACGTGCGGATCGTTAATGCGGTTGCTGGCCAACACGGGAACGGACACGGCCGACTTAATCCCCTGCGCCAGGTAAACATAAGCCTGTCGGGGGACCCCCATGGTTAACTGTGGAATCCGTGTCTCATGCCAACCGCCTGTCACGTTGAAGAGATCGACCCCGCTTTTTTCAGCCTCGGCGGCAAACATTCGGGATTCACGGTTGGTGTTCCCGCCCTCCATAAAATCATTTCCAGCCAGGCGCATCAATATGGGGAAGCTGGGGCCGACCGCCTTTCTCACTTTCTCAACAACCTCGAGGCCGAAGCGCATCCGGTTTTCCAGGGACCCGCCGTATGTATCCTCCCGCAGGTTTGTGATCGGTGAAAGGAATTGGCTGATGAGGTAGCCTGCGCTGCCAAGGATTTCCACCCCATCGAAGCCGGATTTTTTGGCGCGCCCGGCCCCCTCCGCGAACCGATCCTGCACCCCCGGGATTTCATCCGGTTCGAGGGCGCGAGGGGTTTCTCCGGTAAACTTGGATCTCACAGCCGATGCTGAAAACGGTTTTTTTCCTCCAATCATGGAAGAATGGGTGTATCGACCGCCCTGATAAAGCTGGGCAACAATTTTCGCTCCGCCATCCTTGACGGCATCGGTTAATCGTTTAAGCCCCGGAACATACCGGTCATCATTGATGCCGATCATGCCGGACATGCCGCCGTAGGCATCAATGGGGCATCCGCCGACAATAATCAGGCCCACGCCGCCCCTCGCCCGTGAGGCATAGAAGTCGATCAGGCGATCGGTGACTTCCCCTTCCGGGGTGTAGCCAAGATGCATGGCGGTCATTACAATCCGGTTTTTCAGTGTCATGCCGTTAATCTGAATAGATGAAAATAAGTAGGGAAATTCCATGTGTTTCTCCTTTCAAAGCTTGTGCAAGGGCTTGCCGCAATCTGCCGTAGAAGCAGGAAGGGTCGGCCGGGTGTGCGGCCGGAAGAAAATCCTGAAGCAGATGGTGTGGAGATTATAGAGAAAAGGGCCTGGGCCAAGCCAGGAAATTCCCTCGCAATCGGCCGGTGCAGCGGGAATCCGGCCGTGGCGTCCTTTGACCTGCCGTTGCGGATGGTCATTATGAAAACGGATCATTCTCCGATTCATCTTTCATATAGGCTTTCTTTCGAATGAAGACCTTTATAAACGCAAAGACCGTAATCAGCGCGCCGAGAACGAACAGAATTTCGTAAATATTATAGATAACATAAGTAAACCACGTGACCCTTTGCCTGAGGGTATGTCGCCACTTTTCTTCCAGTTCCGCAAGCGAAATTGAAAGCTCATTCAAAATGGCGGTATCCAGGGGTTCCCCTTGCCGCATACCGTTCAACACCGAGAGGACCCCTTCCTTCCCGAATTTGTGGACAATATACGTCACCACGCTTTTGCTCTGCTCATAGGCGAGCACCAGGGATGCGTCATCGCGCGGAAAATCATTCTCCAATGCATTCAAAGGAATCAATGATCTTTGGAGGGTCGCTCGGTTCAGCGAGGATCGCTTCTGACTCAGGATGATGTCCGCGATCCCATCGCTCGCCCATTGACACACTCCCTCATCCAGCCATCTCGGTAACGCAACTTCCCTCACATGATGATGAAGCAACAGATGACACAGTTCATGCTTGAGAATCACTTCAAGCGTGAATGGGTTGAGGTGCATTCTCGAGTGGTCAATGACGATCAGGTTTCTTGCAGGAACGGCAAAAGCCACGGTAAGAGGGCTTTCAGCCATTTGCCGGAAGGCTTCTCCATCCTTGATCAGGAGGATGGATGGTTTCAGGTTGAAATTCCATCCGAATGTGTGTTCAAGATTCGCACTGAGGTACGGATACACCTCCGCCATCTCGAATGCCGCGGCTCTGAGGTCGGGATGGAAAAGCACTCTGAATTCCTCCCCGCGAAGCGTATGAAGTTCTGTTCCGTAAAGGCAATTGGTGGAGAGAATGAGAGGAACTATAAGAATAAATGCGGTCTTTAATCTAGACACAAAACTTCAGCTTGTGTAAATATTATATTGAAAACACATAAGAAAAAAATATATTTTCCAGCATTTCATTTTATCCAGTACACTGAAATTTAGACGGCGGGCGTTTCTGATTGGACCATGTGCATACGGCCCGAAATGGTTATCCACCCGGTTTCAAAGGGCTACGATCCCGTCAAGGAAGTCCCTACCGGAACAACATCGCCTTGTAGGGATCGGGCCTTTGTGATCATCCATCTGGCGAACTCTTTTCCATCTTCCAGATCCGGTTCACCCGGATGCCCACCGGCACTCTGCGCCTCAATCGCCCAGCCCCGATGCTCCGGGTTTTTCATCAATGTGTCGATGAGTTTTGATTTCACTTTGCCACGGCAACCGAAAGTCCCGATCACTTTTGCCTTGGCCGCCAGACTCATGGCATAATAAAAAGCCGTCACCGCCAGTTCCCCTCCGCGCAGCGATCCATGGGTGCCGAATATCGCCAGGAGCTTTCCCTCCGGAATTTGCTTCAGAAAACGCTCGACCTGAGGAGGCACGCTACTGGATTGAACCGGGAAACCGCAGAAAATCACATCGTAGCCTTCAAGGCTCCGCGCGTCTTGGATCGGTACAATTTCCTTATCCGCTCTTTCAATTCCATCATGTATGGCCTGAGCCAGTTTCTCCGTATTTCCGCTTTCCGTATAGTAAGTCACGAGCACCTTCATATCTTTTCTCCTCAGGTAGTCCATATTTAGGTGCTATTTACAAGATTGCGACAGCGATTGCAAGGGGTTTGAGGGCTGTCTGACCCTATGGATTCGCATGGGTGCGGTTGAACAAAGACGCTTTCCATGATCAAAAAGTGTTGACTTCATAAGTAGACGATGTTACGGTCAAAAATTGTGAATGAAAGTTCATTCATGATTTCATATGTTCTGTGTTAACCCTGCTTAGGCGTATGCAACTGAACGGATCAAGGAGGTCCCCATATGGAAAAAATGCTAAAGAGGGCCGGTGTGGTCGGGGCGGGAGTGATGGGAGCGACCATCGCCGCTCAGCTGGCCAATGTGGGTATTGAGACGGTTCTTCTCGATATCGTACCCCCTGAACTGACAGAGGACGAGAAGCGGAAAGGGATGACCGAGGAAAGCAAGAAATTCAGGAATCGGTTTGCCGAAAACGGTCTAAATACCGCACTGAAATCAAAGCCGGCCTCTTTCTACATCCCGGAGAACGCCAAACGGATCATTACCGGCAACACGGAGGACAATCCGGATTGGCTGAGTGATGTCGACTGGATCGTGGAAGTTGTCGTGGAAAGGCTTGATATCAAAAAACGTGTTTTTGAAAAAATAGAAACGGTTCTGCGCCCCGGTACCCTTGTGACGTCCAATACATCCGGAATTTCAGCGGAAGCTATGTGCGAGGGCCGGTCTGAAAATTTCCGCAAGCACTTTGCAATTACCCATTTTTTTAATCCCCCGAGATACATGAAGCTTGTGGAGATCGTGCCGAACGCCGACACACTTCCGGAAGTGATCGAAGTCCTGGCGGAAACCTTCGAGAAGGTCATCGGCAAAGGCGTCGTCTATGCCAAGGATACCCCAAACTTCGTAGCAAATCGGATCGGGACCTACAACATGTTTTCCGTTATCAAATCCATGGCGGATCTGGGTTTGACCGTGGAGGCCGTGGATAAGCTTACCGGACCCGTCATTGGAAATGCCAAGAGCGCCTCTTTCAGGACCGCAGATCTGGTGGGACTCGATACCTTGCTCCATGTGGCGGAAAATGTTTACGAGGGAGCACCCGATGATGAAAAACGGGAGATGTTCAAACCGCCCGAATTTATCAATCGAATGATCGAGAAAAACCTCCTTGGGGAAAAAACCGGGCAGGGGTTTTACAAGAAGGTGAGGGGTGCTGAGGGAAAACGGGAAATTTTGTCCATTGACCCCGGCACACTCGAATACACTTCCCAGCAAAAAGTCAAGTCGGCCTCCCTGGAAGCGGCCAAGGGCGTTTCGGGCACACCTCAAAAGATCAAATCGCTTTATTATGCTGAAGACTTGGCCGGAAAGTTCACCTTCGGCCAGATAAGTGACATGATGATTTACGCCGCCAATCGCATCCCCGAGATTGCGGACGACATTGTAAACATCGACAATGCCATGAAATGGGGGTTTGGCCGGAGATTGGGACCTTTCGAAACCTGGGATGCGGTAGGCGTGAGCAAGTCTGTGGCAAAGATGAAGGCGGCGGGCTATGAAATCCCCGGTTGGGTTCAAGAGATGCTGGATAGCGGGAAAGAGACCTTTTATAAAAAGGAAGCAGGCATTCTTTACTACTATGATGTTGCATCCAAAGACTACCGGGAGGTGCCCGTAAAGCCGGGAGTTATTCTCCTGCCGTCCCTGAAGGATCGGGAAAAGAAAGTGGCGGGCAATACCGGCGCCTCCCTTGTGGACATCGGCGATGGGGTGGCGTGCCTGGAGTTCCATGCCAAAATGAATGCCATCGCGGACGATATCATCAGCCTGACGATGAAGGCTGCGGATATTGTGAGCAAGGATTTTGAGGGGCTTGTGATTGCCAACCATGCGGACAATTTCTCTGTGGGAGCGAATTTGGCCGTGGTTCTCTTTGCGGCACAGGAGGAGGAGTGGGATGATCTGGACTGGGCGGTGAAGGCACTTCAGGACGCGCTCATGAAACTGAAATACCTTGACAAACCGGTTGTAGCGGCCCCCGCGGGCATGGCCCTGGGTGGGGGCTGTGAAATCTGCTTGGCGGCAGATCGTGTGCGCTTTGCAGCCGAAACATATATGGGTCTTGTGGAAGTGGGAGTTGGTGTGATCCCGGCAGGCGGGGGATGCAAGGAGATGTTCATTCGAAATACCGAACATCTGTTTGAAGTCCAAAAAGGCGGTGTATACCCGAAACAAATTGAACTCATGCCATTCGTTGCCAGAGCATTTGAGACCATTGCCATGGCGAAAGTTTCGACCTCGGGGCCTGAAGCCGTCAAGCTCGGCTACTTGAGACCCACCGATAAGATGACCGTCAATCGGGATTACCTGATAGAGGATGCCAAGCGGACGGTCCTGGCCATGAACATGGAAGGCTACACGCCGCCACGCGCACTGGATGAAATTCGAGTCCCCGGAGAGAATACGTTCGCCATGCTCAAACTTGCTCTTTGGACGCTGCACGAACAGGGATTCGCAACGGACCACGATGTAACGGTGGGGACCAAGTTGGCGTATGTCCTCTGCGGCGGAAATGTCCTTGAATACACGAAGGTGAGTGAGCAGTATCTCCTGGATCTTGAAAGAGAGGCGTTCCTGAGCCTGTGTGGGGATCCGAAGACCCAGGCCAGGATGCAGCACATGCTCACAACCGGGAAACCGCTCAGGAATTAAAACCTTTGTATGAATTTATCGCTTTGAAATGGTGGGTTGGGGGCCGTTGGGATCTCTTTGAGAAGGCTGCAACACAAACTCTACACGACACGTAG
>Ga0207796_1000310_pt1 | contig 20088 bp, 18 predicted proteins | sample Pon1CUnioCityCA_6_FD_187274 | JGI IMG/M metagenome (GOLD analysis project Ga0207796, IMG submission 187274) | Marine sediment microbial community from Union City, CA, USA - Pond 1C Sediment 1 (SPAdes) | ecosystem: Environmental > Aquatic > Marine > Intertidal zone > Salt pond sediment ...
GTCCCATCAAGGGGTCAATATGGCATTTGATGATCTTCTCCGGTGTTTCCCGGGCGACCTCTTCGATGTCCACTCCGCCAGCAGCAGAGGCCATGATCACTGGTTTGCGGGCTGCCCGGTCATTGGTGATGCCCAGGTAGATCTCCTTTTCGATCTCTGCTGCCTGATCCACCAGGACCATCCGCACTGGCAGTCCCTTAATGGTCAGGTCCAGGATGTCCTGGGCATACTCTTTGGCTTCTGCGGTGTTTTTTGCCACCAGGATGCCGCCAGCTTTCCCGCGACCGCCGACCAGCACCTGGGATTTGATCACCACAGGAAAACCGATCTTTTTGGCGATCTTCCCAGCCTGTGAGGTGGACCGGGCCAGGTCACCGGACGGGATGGGAATCCCGTACTCCGCAAATATCCTTTTGGAGTAGACCTCGTGAAGTTTCATATCTGGTTTCTCCCCTTGTTGATTGAATGAGAATCGGTCAATAAATGCGCGGAGATTATACCATGGGGGGAGGGTCCCCATTCCCTGGCAGAAATGGAAATATGACCTGCTTCCTGTTAAAGTTATGACAAAATAGGACCAGGAATTCTTAAGGAGTAGGCATTGTTTATAAGGTGTTTTTCACCCAGGTTTGCACCCGCGGAATGCGGTAAACCAGCAGCACCAGCATGATGGCCGCATACGGCCAGGGACGGAGCACGCCAGGCTTGACAGCTAGGATAAAATGGAGTGCGGCCAGGATTCCAGCGACATAAACCAGCCGGTGAAGCTGCTTCCAGCGCTTCCCCATTTTCTTTAAGAAGAATTTCAGGGAGGTGATGGAAAGCAAGAGCAAGATGATCCCGGCCAATGATCCTAACAGGATGAATTTGTTAGTGAGGGTATTGGCAATGATTGCCCCCAATTGGAAACCATAATCCAGGCCAATATAGATCATAAAGTGGCTGCCAGCGTAAAAGGCAGCCCACAATCCCAGCGGCCTGCGCAGCTTGTTGATCTGGGGCCAGTTGATGATCTGGCGCAGGGGGGTAACGGTCAACGATAAGATTAGCAGCGTGATGGCTGTCTTCCCTGTGCGGTGGGTGACTTCCAGGATAGGATTGGGTCCTAAATTGCCCTGCCAGAAATCCCATATAGCCACCAGGAAAGGGATAGCTGCTCCGATATGGGACAGGGGGTGGAGGATATCCGCCAGGGTGGATTTATTTTTTCGCCACGGTTTAGAAATTCTCTCTGAGATCCATGCCTTCATAAAGGTAGCCTACCTCTTCCTCATAACCGTTGAACATCAATGTTGGCCGTCGGGAGAGCTCCCCGATCCTGCGTTCTGTTGCCTGCGACCATCGAGGATGGTCCACGTTGGGGTTGACATTGGCATAGAATCCATACTCATTTGGGGCGGATTCCATCCACAGGGAAACGGGCATTTCTTCCACCAGGTCAATCTTCACAATGGATTTTATGCTTTTGAATCCATATTTCCAGGGAACAACCAACCGGATCGGTGCCCCGTTCTGGGGAGGGAGGTCTTCGCCGTAGATCCCGGTCGCCAGAATGGTCAGGTCATGGTAAGCCTCATCCATACGAAGACCTTCCACGTATGGCCAGGGGAAATAACGGTTCTTCTGGCCGGGCAAGGCTTGGGGATCGTAAATCGACTCGAAACGGATGTATTTTGCAGCTGGTTTGGGTTTAATGTCTTCTAGCAAGGCTGATAGCGGAAATCCCTGCCAGGGAATGACCATTGACCAACCCTCAACGCAGCGCATGCGGTAGATCCTCTCTTCGATTGGGTATCTTTCACGGATCTCATCCATGCTGATCGGGCCAGGGTTCTCTACCAATCCACCGATCTGTACTTCCCAGGGGGAGGTCTGGAAGTTTTTTGCCAATCTGGCAACCCCTTGTTTATCGGTGGTGAACTCATAGAAGTTGTTATAGCTGATGACATCATCGTAAGGTGTCAGGGAATCACCCAGTTCATCTGTGCCAGCCCCATTGCTTGGAAGAGCTGTTCCATCTCCTCCAGCGAGATCCTCCCCGGAGACGAAGGGTTTGTTCTGGCAGGCAGCCAGCACCGCAGCGCTGGTGCCGACAATGCCCAGGGCTTTCAAGAACTCCTTACGGTTGAGATATGTGTCTTTAGGCGTGATCTGGGAATCCAATTCCTTGGTCATCTTGACTCCGTATAATATTCGGTTTCTCTGTTATTACTGACGGGCCATTAGGGGGGATTCTTACCTGGTGTTCAGTCTAGCCGCTGCCTGCTGCGGATGACCAGATCCCGCCAGTGGAAGGTGTTCACCCCTGCCGTACGGGCTGTGATCAGGTAAAAGATCAAGACAAGCCCAAGCAGGACCAGGTAGATGGCATCATAGGCATACTGGACCTCTAAGCTGTACAACAACCAGGATAGCCCTCCGATCAGCAGGGTAAGGATGTTGACGATGATCTCATATCCAACGGATTCAATCGGCCCTCCGATGAGGTAGTAGTAGATGTTATCGGCAATCGCTGACCCATGCATGATCCCGTAGAAGGCAAAAAAACCAGCCAGCAAAGCCAGGAATGTAAAACGACCCTTTTTGGGCTGGGAGATCCTGGTCAGGAACCGCCGGATGGTGTTGGCCAGCAGGACCGCCCCCATTGTAACTAGTGCCAGGAAGGGGATCCAGCTGAAGAGGATCAGCAGCAAACTCTCGGTATTTGCCAGCAACGGATCCAGCAGACTGGTGATGAATAGATCCAAAAAGCCGATCACTATTCCAACCAGGAATGAAACGAAAAGCATCCCCAGGTATGTTCTGCCATCTCTCTTTTTCTCTTCAGTCTTACCCGCCAGGGTAGTATCACGGATCAGTTTGATGTTGGACAGCGCGGTCTCGTCCTCTCTGAATTTCAGGCTTTCCTCAAAACATTTCAGCGCACCCCGAGGATCATTTTGGCGCAGCTTGTGGTTGGCAATGCTGATCAAGAGTTTGGCGTTGATCTCGGCTGGCTGCACCCCTCCGCGGACAAGCTTGAACAGAGAACCAGGTGTATAGATGAACCCGAAGGGGATCCCGAACCAACCCACTCCCGCAGTGATCAATGTTGCCAGGGATTGATACTGCCTGCGGTGTTTCGCGCACCAGGTCCCGGAAAAAGCCCTCCGGAAGGTGAGTACGATCACGCTGAACACGAAAGGGAACATGACTGCGCGTACGGTCTCATCCTGCCTGCCGCACACGCTGCAGGCAGTTGCGCTGTCTGCAGTCTGCAGGAGCTGGGGTTCTGCGAAGGGGTTATTTACAGGTTCGCTCAAAGCCATCACTCCTCTTGAGGATCCTCTGAGGCTGGTTGTTCGAGTCCCTCCTCCAGAGGCGTGATCAGGAAGTACTGCAGCCGGTTATTTTTAGTGTCGCTGACCCAGATACCGCCTGCCTGGTCTGCCGCCAATCCGGTGGGGAAGAATAAGCTGATCTGGTCCTGCCCTTCCATGCCCCACAAGGCCGCTACTTCCCCGGTTGTGGTGTAGACAATGATCCGGGATAATTCCGGATCGCTGGCAAATACCAGTCCCGTTTCACTGACGGTGAGATAGGGTTTGTTGTCCAACGACTGCCCATACCAGCCTTCGACCTCCCATTTGGTCAGGAAGATCTGTGCCAGCCCATCGATGTCCGGTGAGAAAACCTGGATCCGCTGGTTCCAGGTGTCAGCCACGTAGAGGTTGCCAGTACTGTCCAGCGCTAATCCGGAAGGTTCATCAAATTGCCCATCTGCATAGCCTACTTCTCCAAACTCGGCAATGAACTGGCCTTCGGTATCAAAGATCACGATCCGTTTGTTGCCAGTGTCCGCGACATAGACATGTCCGTTTTCATCCACAGCCACGTCTCGCGGTCCCCAGAAGGAGGTTGGCGACTCACGTTGGCCAAATTGCCCCCAGCTGAGCAGGAATTCACCTTCTGGAGAGAACTTCTGGATGCGGTGGTTCCAGGTGTCGGCGATGAAAAGGTCACCCTGCGGGCTGATGGCGATTCCCCAGGGCTCATTGAAGGTACCCGGCAGCGCTCCCCCGGATTCCTGGGATCCGAATTCTCCCCAGGAATTGAGCAGTTCCCCTTCCGGGGAGGTGTGCAATACGCGGTGATTGCCGGTGTCCAGGATGTAGAGAGAGCCATCCGCTCCCACTTCCAGATTCCTGGGTAAATTGAGATTGAGCTGTTCCAGGCTTCGTTCTGCTTCCAGGGTGATTTCTTTGCCCTGATAAGGATCGATCACTTCGGTGAAGGCTACATCCAGGGAGCCATAATTCCAAACCCTGGCAGCGACATCTTTGCGGATGTAGAGCTTCATATCATCCGCCGGGCTCCAGGTGGTGAGGTTGATGGTCTTGTTGGTGGCCTGGGCGTATTTGGTAAAATCCCGCCTCAACCAGATATCGAAAATGCCTTCCCGCAAATCAGGGTTGGTGAGGGCATTGCCGACCCTCTCCCAGGTCAGGTTGTAATAATCCTGGTTAGGCCAGACGATGCGCTTGTACTTGAATTCATAGAAGGCGTTGCCCACAATGGGCTCGAGTTTGACGTAATTGTTATTGCCAACCAGGATGGCCGGGGCATTCCTCAGATCCCGGGTGGGATTTTCGCCAAAATAGCGCTGGTTGTCATAGTTGCGCAGGTACCACCAGAAGGGGTAGGTGGATTCATTGTCAAAAGCGATTTCCAATCCCAGGCTGTCTGTTGTCCGGTATGAAAGCTCCTCGATCTGCTGCACAGCGTCCATGATCCCCCTTCCACCGTGAGCGTAGACCAGATATTCGATCGGGTCATCATAATTGACATAGGCCGCCATCACAGCGGTGTGGGTTGTGAGCACTACCAGGATGAGGACGACTGATAATATTCCGGTGATCCGGAACTGGCCTGCCGGCCAATCCTTGGTCAGCGTCCACAGCAAATAGCCGCTGGCTCCGGCGATCAGCAAGGCTGAGAGGAAATTGCCGGTGGCTTTGAGCATGTACAGCTCCTGCCCCTGGAAGGGAGGATTGGTGGAAAGCAGCGAACCAAATACGCCAAAGACCGCTGCCAGGAATACCAGGCAAAGTACGAGGACCAACCAGCCCCGCTTCTGTGTGAAGCTTTCCCGGTCGAATTTAGACATCAGCTGCTGGAATCCCCAGGCAGAGAGCAAAATGAGCGGGAAAGTGATGTGCACTGTCAGCCAGGGCATTTTTTCCCCGGCGATAGGATAGGCGATCAGGCTCGTTAATGACCAGAATGCCAGCAATTCAAAAACCGGCGCCCGGTTTTCAACGGGTTCATCTGGGGGGGTCTGGATTGGGTCGTGTTTCTGGCCTGTCAAGCGCTTGATTCCCACCCAGATCATGGTGGCCAGTCCGCCCAGGGCGGGTAAATATTCATAGATGGGGATCTGGATCAGCCAGTAGTAATACCAGGGCTGGCTGCCGCGTTCCACCGCCTGCTGTTCTATCCAGTAGCCCAAGGATCCCACTAACCCGGTGAAGAATCCGGTTCCGTTGGTGAAGACCGTGGTGTAGAGAATAGTGAAAGGAATATAAAAGATAGCTGCATTGATCAGCCATTCTTTGCGGTTCCAGGCAAATCCAAAACCAACCGATATGGCAGTCAAAACCACAATGAAGAGCCCAGTGCTTAACATGCCTGCAGGAGAATAATCAAGCGGATTCAACCCCAGCAGCTTGCTGGGGAAGGGGGCCAATTGGGGTAAAACCAACGTTCCCAGCAGCAGTAAAGCGCTGAAGGAGGGCAGCTTTTTCAAATTCCGCCATTGAAAACCGATCATGGCGGCAACCAGCGATCCCACCAGGGAAAGTCCAGCCAAAGCCATGGGAATTGCGCTCATGGGGTTCAACCCGGGGGGTTCCTCGCCATTCACAGGGAACTCAGGCGCGGTGGCATTGGCAATAAAGCTGACCCCCAACAGCAAAGCGGCAATGATGATCCCGGCCATGAACATCCGTTGATAACGGGGTTTAGCCCACTTCCGTTTATTGAGGTCAGCGATAAACACCAGGCCAAGGAAGATCATCGCCTGGGCAGTATAGATAAAAGCCGTCTCTTTGGATGTGAAATGAAGCACAGTAGCTGCCGTCAGCCAGTAAAGATAGCGCGGTTTGCTGGATTCCAGGTAGCGGAGGATAGCCCAAATCACGATCACACCGGATAGCACACAAAAGGGCTCATTGCGTGTGTACCGTCCGTAATAGAGTAAATAGGGGGAGATCAGGAACATGAATGCTGCCCCCAGGGTCCCCCAGCTTCCCAGGTAGCGGCGGTATTTCCACAGGAAGATGATCGCTGCCACGCTGGTGATCGCTGCGGGTACGCGCACTGTGTAATCACTATCTCCCAGTAAGAAGTAGATCAAAGCCAGAAAATGGAATTGAAAAGGGCCATGGGTGATGGGGTCATGACTGTAGCCCATCCCCTGGAACAGCCGCCAGGCATAATAGACATGGGAGGTTTCATCGTGGCTGATCACCCTTGCTCCCAGATCGTAAAACCTGGAGAGGACGGCCAGCAGCAGAATGATCCCAAACAGGATGGTTTCCCAGGAAATATTCAGGTTGGCAAAGAGAGGTTTTTCCAGCCAGTTCTTCTTCTCTTGATCACTGCTCATATTCATAATTATCCTCAGTCTGTGATTAAGTTTCGCAATTCAATGATCTCTGTTTTGTCTAATTCACGCCATTCTCCGGGTGGGAGATCCCCCAGAGATAAGGTTGCCATCCGGACCCGGATCAACCGCTGGACATGCAGCCCTGTGCACTCTGCCATGCGGCGGATCTGGCGCTTTTTTCCTTCCTTAAGTATAACCCCCAACCAGGTCCCCTTGGCATCTTGGCCTTCCCGCCAGACCTTGGCCGGTTGGGTGTGGTCCCCATTTTCCAGGATTATACCTTTTCGCCAGGCTGTAAGCTGCTGCTCTTGGGGTTGAGGGTTTACCAGCACGCGGTATTCCTTTTCGTGGGCAAAGCTGGGGTGGGTGAGTTGGTGGGTAAGCTTGCCGTCATTGGTGAGCAGGATCAAGCCTTCACTGTCCAGGTCCAGGCGGCCTACCGGGTAAAGGCGGCCGGGCACTTTGACCAGCGAGCGCACCGTCGGTCGGCGGTCCGGAGCGCTGACGGTCGAGAGCACACCGCGGGGTTTATGAAGCAGGATATACTGCAAGTTTTCTGGTTTCCGGATGGGTTTTTGATCGATAGTGATCAGGTCGTGTTCTGGATCCGCTGTCATTCCCAGGGTGGCCAGCTCGCCATTGACCCGCACCCTTTTCTGCTTGATAAAATCCTCGCAAACTCTGCGAGAACCATAACCAGCTTGAGCAAGTATTTTTTGGAGGCGAATTTCCATAGCTTACATGAAGCCCGGTGGGTAGGTTTCCCTGGACGGGATGCTGGCCAAGGCAGTTAGCCTTTGAGCACTTTGGGATCCGTGGATTCCTGGAGTTCTTCGAAGTCCAGGGGTGGAAGTTCGTCGTAAGAGGACAGCCCAAAATATTTCAGAAAATCAGGTGTGGTGCTGTAAAGGATGGGCCGACCTGGTCCATCCACCCGGCCGACATCATCAATTAGCCCTTTGGTGAGGAGCGTTCTGAGAACAGCGTCGCTGTTGACCCCCCGGATAGAGTCGATTTGGGGCCTGGTGATGGGCTGCTGATAGGCGATGATGGAGAGCGTTTCCAGCGCTGCCTGGCTGAGCGTGGTGGTGGTTTCCAACTCCAGCAACCGTTCCAGCACCGGGGCAGCTTCCGGGGCAGTGGTGATCTGGATCTTGGTTTTGTGATACTGCAAGCGGATTCCCCGCCCCTGGTATAGCATGTCAAGTTCTTCGAGGGCTTTTTTCACCAGGCGGGGGGTGGTATCCAATAGATTTGCGATCTGGTCAGCAGAAAGCGGTTCTGGGGAGACAAATAGAATAGCTTCAACAAGAGCGCTGATCTCAAGGTTCTGCTTGTTTTCTGATGGGGGAATTTTGTCTTCTGTCATGCTATAATCTGGAGATAGAACCTGAGGAGCAGTTCCGATAATTTTCTTTGAAATGGTTTTAAAATGCTGTCATGAGATTATACCATTTAAAAAAACCCCTCCTTTTCATGATCGCCCTACTGCTGATTGGAAGCGGCTGTACACCCGTCCCGGATGTCAGTGAAGAAGGTCTGGTCCGGGTGGAAATCGCTGCCGATGGTATGGTGGAGGAGTATGAAGTGCTGGAAAGCGCTACAGTAGGGGATGCGCTGGACATTGCGGGGATCTCTTTGAGTGGAAAAGACCGCTCGGAACCGGCTGCTGACCTATCAGTCTCAGCTGGGGCCCAGATCCGGGTGATCCGGGTCGAAGAAGAGATCGAAACCGAGCAGGAAGTGATCCCTTTCGAGGTCATCCGGCAGCCCACTGAAAACCTGCCTTCTGGACAGGAAAAACTGCTCCAGGCGGGCAAGAACGGGGTGCGGGAGATTGTCTCTGTGCGGGTTTTTGAGAATGGGGAAGAGGTTTCTTTCTCGGAGGTCAGCAGCGTCGTTATCGAGGATCCCATTGATGAGATCATATTGGTGGGGATGCAGTCGTCCATCGCCCCCGTGGATCTTCCCAGTTCGTTGGTATATTTGTCGAACGGCAATGCCTGGCTGATGGAGCAGTCCACAGCCAACCGTTCCCTGATCGTCTCCACCGGGGACCTGGATGGCAGGATCTTCTCGCTCAGTGAAAATGGGGAATGGCTGCTGTTCACCCGCGCTGAAGAGGACGAGGACTTGATCAACTCCCTGTGGGCGGTGAATATCGAGTCACCCCAGGATTCCCTGATCGGCCTGGATACCTTCAACATCATACATTATGCAGATTGGGTGCCGGGAAATGAATCCTGGTTTGCTTTTTCCTCTGTTGAACCCCGGCTCTCTGCGCCTGGCTGGCAGGCGAATAATAACTTGGAACTGAAGGTGTTCAGCGATAACGGCTGGACAACCCAGGTGAACTTGCTCCAGGAGACCAATTTTGGCGGCGTCTACGGCTGGTGGGGGACAGATTTCCAATTCTCTCCCGAGGGTGATTTTGTGGCCTATACCAGTCCAGACCAGGTAGGGTTGATCTCCTATGAAGACGCTGAGAAGACATCCTTGATCGAAATCGTTCCCTATAAAACCCAGGGGGATTGGGCCTGGATGCCCGGTGTGGAAGTCGGACCCCTGGGCAATGTGATCTTCACTGTCGACCACGGGTCCCAGGACGGCTCCCAGGTTGATGAGGAATCTCCGGTATTTGATTTGGTGGCCGTACCCCTGACCGGGGGAGGCGTGCGGAAGCTGGTCAGCGATGTAGGCATGTTCGCCTACCCCTTGGCTTCCCCGGTGACCGCTAAGCCTTCCGGCGAGGCTTCCTACCAGGTCGCTTACTTGCAGTCCATCTTCCCGGAACAGAGCGCAACCAGCAACTACCGGGTGAGTGTGATGGATCGGGATGGGTCCAACCAGCAGGTGATCTTCCCGGCGCTAGACCGCCCGGGCCTGGCGCCTTCAAGCAACTGGGGTGCTTGGTCGCCTACTCCCAGTCTGGAAAGCGGTTTTTATCCGCTGGGGGTCATTTATGAGGGCGATATCTGGATCCTGGAGCCTGAAACCGGGTTTGCCTGGCAGGTGACAGGTGACGGACGGGTCCAGGGATTGGATTGGTAGATAAGGAGAGCGAATGCGTGTTTTAGTGACCGGTGCTGCTGGATTTTTGGGTTCGCATTTATGCGACCGCTTGCTGGCCGAAGGACATCAGGTGATCGGGATGGACAATTTCATCACCGGCCGGCCGGAGAACCTGGAACATCTCGGGAATGAGTCCCGGTTCACTTTTATTGAACATGATGTGTCCCTGTATATCGACATCCCGGGAGAGGAATTGGAAGCGGTGATGCATTTTGCCTCACCAGCATCCCCCAACCCCAATTCGCCCTATGGCTATGTCAACCTGCCCATCCAGACCATGAAGGCAGGCGCATTGGGTACTTTGAATTCTCTTGGTGTGGCCAAGGCCTATCAAGCCCGCTTTATCCTGGCATCTACCAGCGAGATCTACGGCGACCCCCAGGTACACCCGCAGACCGAATCCTACTGGGGCCATGTTGACCCAGTTGGGGAACGATCGGTATATGATGAGGCGAAACGGTTTGCGGAAGCCCTGACCATGGCCTACCACCGCTATCACGGGATCGACACCAGCATTGTGCGCATCTTCAATACCTACGGTCCGCGCATGCGGCTGGATGACGGCCGGGCAATTCCCAATTTCATAAACCAGGCGTTGACGGGCAAACCGCTGACCGTGTATGGCGACGGCTCTCAGACCCGGAGCTTCTGCTATGTGGATGACCTGATCGAGGGGATCTACCGCCTGCTGCTATCTGATGAGCACCAGGCGGTGAATATCGGCAATCCAGCTGAAATGTCCATCCTGGAGCTGGCCGAGGCAGTTAGTCAACTGCTTGAGGACCCGGTTGAGATCACCTTTCTGCCTGATAAGCGGGGAGAAGGGGATCCCCAGCGCCGTCAGCCAGATATCAGTCGCGCTCAGGAAGTCCTGGATTGGAAGCCGACAATTGAGCTGGCGGAAGGATTGCAACGGACCCTGGACTATTACCGGGATGATCTTTAACCCCTGATGAAATTAAACGCGATCATCACCGACCCCAAGGAGCGAGAAAGGTTCCTCAAGTTTGCGGTGGTAGGGGCCTTTGGCGCCCTGGTTGATTTTAGTTCCTTCCATCTGCTGATGAGTCTGTTCAAGCTCCCGGCAGAGTGGGCTCAGGCGGCGTCCTTCACCCTGGCCATCATCAGCAACTTCATCTGGAACCGCCTCTGGACCTACCCGGATTCCCGCTCCAAGCCGATTTCCCATCAATTGGTGACCTTTTTTGTGGTCAATCTGGTCGGCCTGGGCATCCGCACCCCGATCTTCACCGGCCTGGAGGGGCCTTTCCGCAGACTGTTCGGCCTGCTGGAATTCCTGCCCCTGGGTCTGGTGACCGCTGACCGCCTGGGCTATACCTTCGCCCTGGGCGTGGCCGTAGTGGTGGTCATGTTCTGGAATTTCTTCATTAACCGGGTCTGGACCTACAACGACGTGGATTGAATCAACCTCGGAGGTAACCTCGGAGGTACCCTCTACCTCGGGGGTAACCTCGGAGGTCTGTCCCCTCTCAATGGGCTCTCGACTTTAAAGGCTTTTTCAACCTCGGAGGTACACCCTACCTCGGAGGTAACCTCGGAGGTCTCTCTACGAAGGCTTCCAGGATTCCCAGCAGATCTTGAGGCAGGCGGGTTTTGACTTCTTGCTGGATTCTGGCTGGCACACCCCCGTAAAAAGCTTCCGCGATGCCCCCGGCGATGCAGGCCTGGGTGTCGGCATCTCCGCCCAGGCTGACCGCCAGGCGCACTGCGCTTTCATAGTCGCTGGAATCCAGAAAGGCGATCATCGCTTCAGGGACCGACCCCTGGCAGGAGACATCGAAGCGGTAAACGGGCCGGATTTCTACGAAGGACCGTTCCAGGTCGTATCCGAAATCCGCCTGGATCCTGTTGCGGATGGCTGCTTTGCTGGCTCCCTGTCGGGCGAGGAAAATAGCCAGGGCCACAGATTGAGCCCCTTTGATGCCCTCAGGATGATTGTGGGAGACTGCCGCGGTGGCCCGCGCTTCCCGGAGGACTTGTTCTTCCCTGTTGAAATAGAAACCAATTGGACTGACCCGCATGGCGGACCCGTTCCCCCAACTGTGATAGGGTTTGACCTCATCCTCGAAGAGCCAGCGGTAAAAATTTCCCCCATAGCCGGCATTGGGATACTTCCTGCCCAGGGTTTTCATCACCCTCCCGTAATCACCTTCTTTGAGAAGAGCCTGGGCGACAGCCAGGGACATCACCGTGTCATCTGTGAATCTGCACTGTGGACTGAAAAGAGGAAAATCCACCCGTTTGATGGGGGAGTGTTCATAGATGGAACCGATGATATCGCCAGCAATCGCGCCGATCATAAATGTCCAGCCTCCTGGTTTTATTTCCGGTACCCCTTTACATATCCTAGACCAGGTTATGGGGAACAGCAAGGGGGATTTGTCCCAGATTGAGTATAATGGAGGCAAATAAGTGAGGAACCTATGGATGATAGCAAGAGTCCCTTTCCCGGCCAGGGCGAACCGGAATTGATCACCAAGGTCGGCTCTCTCCAGGAGCTGCTTGAAAAAGCTTCTGGTGTCAAGGCTGTGCTGGATCACGAAATGGAAGATGCCGGCCTGGCCGAGAGCATTCCTTTCCCCTTTCTGGGCCTGGTGGGTCAGAGTCAGATGAAGCTGGCTCTGCTGCTTTCCCTGCTCAACCCCAATCTGGGGGGTGTTTTATTGGTCGGTCCCCGCGGGACAGGGAAGAGCACCGCGGTGCGCAGCCTGGTAGATCTACTGCCTGAATCACGGCGCAGCCTGTGCTATTACGGCTGCCTGGAGGAAGATGTGGAATCGGGTGGGATTGATGCGGTTTGTCCGGATTGCGCTAAGAAATATGGCCAAGGAGATCCACTTTCCAAACTGGAAAAGGTCCGCCTGGTGGAGCTGCCCTTGAATGCCACCCTGGAGGATGTGGTGGGAGGGTTGGATCCGCGCGCCCAGGCCCATGACCGCCACCGCTTGAAACGGGGAATCCTGTCCCGGGCTGATCGCAATCTGCTCTACGTGGATGAGGTAAATCTGCTTAATGACCAGATCGTGGATGCCATTCTGGATGCGGCCTCCCAGGGAAAATATACCTTGCGGAGAGGGGCAGTTTCTGCCACCTACTGGTCCCATTTCACTCTCATCGGGTCCATGAATCCAGAGGAAGGCAACCTGCGTCCCCAGATCATGGACCGCTTTGGTTTGCGGGTGGTGGTGAAGGGTTTAAAGGACAAAGAAGAACGCATGGAAGCCTACCGGAGAACAAGGGCCTATAAAGAGAACAACAGGGCTTTTTCCGCTCAATATGCGGCAGCCACCCAGTTGTTCCGGGAGGAAATCCAGGTCAGCCGGGAAAAAATGCCTGATGTGGAGCTGCCGGATGAGATCGCTGCCATCGGATTGGAGCTGATCGAAAAAATGGAGCTGGATTCCCTGCGGGCCGAGATCACCCTTTTTGAAGCCGCCCGAGCCCATGCAGCTGCCGATGCCAGAGAGCGGGTGACCAAGGAGGATCTGCGGGTGGTGGCCCCCATGGCCTTGCGGCTGCGGCGTTCTAATTATATTGATCAATATATCGCTGACCAGAGTTCAGAGACCGAGCTGCTCGAAGAAGCTGTGAATGAGCTCATTCCTCTGGATGGGGATGAAGAGGAAGATTAGGAAATGGGCAACCTGTCTGTGATCGGGGGGAAAGCCAAAGGCTTCAACCTCCGGTCAGTCCCTGGGGGTGGAACACGGCCGATCATGGCCAAGGTTAAAGCCGCTGTGTTCAATATCGTCTCTCCCTATATCCTCGGTTCTACCTGGCTGGACCTCTTTGCCGGGACTGGCAGCGTGGGCATTGAAGCCCTCAGCCGGGGCGCCAGTCTTGCTCGATTTGTAGAAAACCAGAAGATAGCAGTGACAACCATCAAGGCCAATCTGGAACATACCGGTCTGGCCGAAAGCGGGGAGGTCTGGTTCAAAAACGTCTTCACGTTCCTCAAAGAACCGGCAGACAGGCATTTCGATTTTGTCTATATCGCGCCTCCCCAATATCAGGATCTCTGGATCCAGACCCTCTATGCGCTGGACCAGAACCCGGATTGGCTGCTAGATGACAGCTGGATCCTGGTCCAGGTCGATCGGGTTGAGTACCAGGACCTGGAGCTGGACAATCTCAAGCTCTTCAACCGCAGGAACTACGGCAGCACGGAGCTGGTTTTTTACATGGTCCGCGATGGTGTGATTGGGGTTTGAAGCAGAGGATACCGGATCCGCTATTCGTCGGACCAAGATTCATGAAGAGTACAGGATCCCGGTTCCTGAATAATCAGGCACCAAACTCCACAACCAGCTGATCATCCTCGTTATAAGCATAACGGGCAGAGAAGGGCGGATCGCTGAGTTTTGCTTTCAGCACCCGGGGTAAAAGGATAGGCAAATCCTCGACCAGGACTTTGCCCTCCAGCTCATGGGTTGGGACCCATTCCAGCTCGCCTTCCTGAGAAGGACGCACTTCCCCTGTCTCACTGCTCCCTTTCATCACGTAAAGACCGATGCCGATCTCTTGGCCGGTATCCACGGTAATGGTGCCTGCCAGCCAGAGCTCGTCCGGGACCAGTCCGGTCTCCTCGATCAGCTCCCGCCGGGCAGCGCTGAGTACATCTTCTCCCCGTTCGATGTGCCCCCCCACACCGTTGTAGCGCTCAGCCCAGATCCGCTTCTGGGAGGCGCCTTTGAGGAGCAGCACTGAATCCCCGCGGGTGATAAAGATCAAGGTGCGGGGAATCAGCTGGTAGCGCTCAGGGTTGACACCCTGGTCGGAAGCGGGCATCTCAGTCAGCCAGGTCGGAGGTGTCTTCGGCTTCTACATCGCCCTGCAGGTAGTGCTCCAACCTGGCAGGGACATGGACTGGTTTGATATGCTCATCCACATATGGGCGGGTATCAGCCATGCCCAGGCGATCGAAAAGATCCTTGAATTGGATCTCCCAGGCGTTCTTTACCTTCTCGATCTGTTCAGCTGACATCCCCCAGATGGATTTTTTGAAAGCCCCCAGGGCCCGTTTGCGGGTCTTGTAATAAAACTGCTCGTCTGTCTGGTCTTCCTTCCGCTCGTGGCTGTGATTCTCATCCAGATAAGCATAGATCTCGTCCCGCAGCGCTTCAGGCATATTATCGTAGAGGATGTTCTGGAAATTGGTCGCCAGGTGGACTTCCAGGGTATCGTACTCGGGGAACTTGCTGAAGGCGGATTCCGGCAGAGTGGAAGCCCCGTGCTGCACCGCGCCGCCCAGGCCGTAGCTTTCCCGGGCCACCTTGCCCAGATGCTGGAGGAGATCAAAATCCACAGCAACTTTCTTGATGCTGCCGTCCGGAAGTACGATCCCGCCGTGAGAGGTGCCGGTAAGCACAGAGATCTTGCTCAAACCAATCGCTCCAGGAGCGGTTTCCTCCAGGTCGACTGCCAGGCTGTCCAGGTAGGCCCGCAATTCTTCTTCTGTAGAGTTTTCTTCTCCGACTTCCCCGATCTCTCCACCGATTGAGACTGTGACCTGCTCAGGTTCAAGGTCGCGGATGAATTTGGTGAAGTAGGCAGTCAGCTGTGAGTTGAGGACCTGCTGCTGGACGACATCTTCCACGCTGAGGTCAACCAGGGTGGAGGCATCAACATCGATGTTGAAGAAACCTGCCTGGAGAGCTTCCCGAGTGAGGTCTTTCAAAGCCTGGATCTCTGGTTCGGGATCCGCTTGATAGCGGCTCCCGGAGATCTGGTAGTGATCGCCCTGGAGAAAGACCGGTCCCTTGTAGCCGGCAGCCACAGCAGCGCCCAGGATGTTCGCCGCATACTCGGAAGGGCGCTGGTCAGTGTAGCCTGTTTCTGAGCGGGCGATCTCAAAGATGAAAGCTCCAGCGTTCATCTGCTGGGCGATAGTGAAGATGATCCTGGCGGCGTAAAAGGTCAGGCTGCGCAGATTGATGGCGGGAACGGTGAAAGTGTTGGGCACATCTCCCCGGCCCCGGGCCAGGTACAGGTCGTGGATGGAATTGGGGTGCACACTGTCTTCAGCTGCGATCCGCCGTACCAGATAGCGGGCTAACATCCGGGTCAGATCATCCTCATCAAGGACAGCCTTCCTGACCAGGCGTTCGATTTTATCCCGCAGCACCTGCTCATTGATGATGGTGATCACTTCACCCTCAAGCTGGACTGAGCCCTCCAGTAAAGCGATCAATTCAGTCAATTTTTCTTGAGACATTTTTTCTCCTCTGACGTATGTTAATACCGAGTACATTATAAACCGTCATATTCCCAAGACAAGGGATAGCCGCCCGTTAGCGGTTAGATCATCCCTCCAGGATGGGAAACTGGGCCTGAACCCAGAGACCCTGGGAACAATATCAGGATTTGAAATTCATGTATAATTACTGCAGGTAGTGTTTTCTTTCCAGAGGAGGAAAAATGACCGATTTTCAGGGCCAAATTGAAGAAGGACGGGGCAAACTAAAACAACTGCTGGCTAAGATTCCCGGGTTCAAGGGATATATCGAGATGGAAGACCGCCGCTCGGCGGATAAGATGGTCCGGGATGCCGTGGCAGACCGCTACCAGGAACAATTGGACCGGCTGACAGGGATCATGAGTGAGTTCGTGGACCGGGGGGACCTGGCATACATGGATAAGCTGGAAGGCGTTGCGGTCAAGATCCGCACCTTTATTGATAAGATCCGCCACGCGGTATACGGATACAGCGGCTTTTTCGATGCCATCAGGATCGATCAGGACAAGTTGGATAAGCTCTATGATTATGACCAGGCCCTGCTGGATGGGGTCGAGGGCATCTCTGAGACGCTCGATAAACTGTCATCCGCTGTGGATTCGGATCAGATCAAGTCCTTGATCGCCAACCTGACCCAGCAAGCTGCGGACATGGTCGTCAAAGCAGATCAACGTAAAGAAGAGATCACCAGGGAAGAAGAGCTTCCCAGCAGCCAATAATCAAGAGAGAGTAGAGGAGAGAACTCAATGGCTAGAGTATTTGATGTAATTGAATATCCCAATGAAATGGATGATGAGTTGATCCATCGCTTCCCTGAGGGAGAGGCTGGAGATTTCAGGATCGGTTCCCAGGTGATCGTCAGGGAATCCCAAACTGCGGTGTTTTTCCGGGATGGCAAGGCCCTGGATGTCTTTGGCCCTGGGCGCCACACCATCACCACGGCCAACATTCCGCTGCTGATAGACCTGGTCAAAAAGGTCTTTGATGAGCAGACACCTTTCCCGGCTGAAGTTTATTTTGTGTCCCGACGGGAGTTCCCGGATGAAAAATGGGGCACGCCCCAACCAATCATCGTCAGGAACCCGGGTATGGGTTTGGGCGTAGCGCTGCTCAAAGGGTTCGGCACCTACGGCTATCAGATTGGCGATCCTCAGCAGTTCGTCACCCAGCTGGTTGGCGCGCAGGGCATGTTCCGCACATCCGATATTGAAACCCGGCTGCGGCATATCCTGCTGACCACCCTCTCGGATTTACTGGGAGAGACCGCTAAGACCAATGACATCACCAACCTGGTAGGTTTGCAAAGCGAACTCAGCGCCAGTGTGCGGGCTAAAGCCAGTGATCAATTCAAGGCCCTGGGCCTGGAATTGAAGACTTTCCTGATCGCCAATTTACGTCCCTCAGAGCAATCCATCCAGGAACTGCGGGATATGGGCGTCCTGGATATGGAAACCTACACCCGGCTGCAGGCGGCTGATGCCATGCTGGAAGCCGCACAGAATCCCAGCGGAGGCGCTGGCCTGACCGCAGGCATCGGTGCCGGTATGGGTGTGGGCAACCTGCTCAACCAATCCCTCCAGGGGATGGCCGCAGGTGCTGCCCCCGCCAGCGGAGGAGGGGGTATGCCTGAAGTGATGAGCCCCGCTGAGGCTGCCGCTATTTTGAAAGTATCTGAAGAAGATGTGATAGCTGCCCTGGACGCTGGGGACCTCAAAGGGAAGAAATTAGGGAATGCGTATCGGATCAGCAAAGAAGCCCTGAAGGCCTTCCTCAACAGCTGACAGGCTTGTCAGAACAGAACAGCCTGATGGTAACATCAGGCTGTTTTTTGTTAATGATCATCCCCGTAGAATGGCTGGGGTTAAGAACTGTCCGATTGAAATCGTTCCTGCTGGCAAAGCCGGACGTCGACGAAGGTCGACGTCTTGATCCTCTTCGACAGCAAAGAGTAAACCAGTAGAGTGGAATCCTTAACGAGGACATTGTATCCCTGCTTTCCAAGAAAACCAGGGAACCCCTGGAGAGGGGTGCCCGGCGCAGCCAGTGAGAAGACTTCAGTCTGGTGAATTCAGGAAATCGCTCGCTACCTGGTAGGAGGGGTTCAGATACTTTCTTTGCGATTGAAATCGTCCCCCTGGAGGATCCGGACGTCAACGCAAGTAGATATCTTGCCTTGCGAATCATCTCCCCCGGTAACTCAAACTCTGGATTCCAACCCCAGATAATCCTGGACGGTTTTTACTGTATGGGTGGGAAGGCTGTTGGGACCCTTGGCCTCCTTGCGGATGACCTTTTTCAGCTGGAGGGCATGCAGGGTGGGTTCGGGTGCGTTTTCGGCCTCAATTTCCGCGTCCGGGTGGGAGAAGACCAGGGCGGCTTTGATCTCCGGCACTTCAAATTCCGGGATCTTCTTCAATTCCTCCCTCAACCTCTCCCGGTTGGATTTGATTTCCTGCTCCGGCCTGCCGATGCTGTCCTGGGCGAAAAACCGCAGGTAGAAATTCCCGCCGGTCTTTTTCCAGCGGTTTTTGCGTTCGTTATAGGTGATCTTCCCTTTTTGGGGGAATGGAAGGAGCATCCACAGTCCCGCTGGCCCGACCAGCAGATGGTTCACCGGGCTCTGGTAGTGGTAAAGGACATAATCATCATCCAGGCCTTTCAAGGAAGCATCCAACTCCTCATCCGGTCGGGGGGATTTCACGAAGCGGTTGGTGTAGAAAATGCCCACCTGAGAAAGGGAGAAGCCCAGCACCAGAGCAGCCAGGGAGTACATGATCCTGTCCACGTATCGAAAGCTGGCATACATCCCCAGACCGAGAATGATGATGGAGAGAATCCCGCTGATATTACCGATCCTCTTATTGCGTTCGATCAGGCGCTGATTGCGGACGATGATCATCTAACTCTCCTTTCCTGAGGGGGCCTTGGCCAGCTGGGATTGAATGGCTTCTCTCAAGCTGTCCAGCAGTCCAGCATCTACTGCCTGTTGGGCTCGTTTCAGGGAATTGACCAGGGCCAGCGCGTCTGAACGCCCATGGCCCACAAAGACCAGGCCGTCGATGCCCAGCAGCGGCGCAGCTCCGATCTGGCGGGGGTCCATCATTTTCCTCAAATTTTTAAAGGCTGGCATGGCCAATCCTGCCCCGATCTTGGTGCGCAGGCTGCTGGCCAGTTCCTCTTTCATGACTTCCAGCAGCAGCCGGGAAACAGCTTCACTGGATTTAATAAGCACATTGCCTGTAAAGCCGTCGTGGACCAGGACATCCACTTCGCCTCCGAAGAATTCCTTGGGTTCAGCGTTCCCGAAGAAGTTCAGGCCGCTGGCCGCGAACAGGGGGTAGGTCTCTTTGACCAAATTGTTCCCCTTGCCTTCTTCCTCCCCATTGGAGAGCAGGGCCACCCGGGGATGTTCAAGCCCTAACACTTTTTCCGCGTAAATGGCACCCATAATCCCGAATTGAAGCAGGTAGTGGGGTTTGCAGTCCGCATTGGCACCGATATCGACCGCAACAGCAAATCCCTCTTTGGTCGGCAGCACTGTGGTCAGGGCCGGGCGCTTCACGCCAGAAATTCGACCCAGCCGGAAGAGCCCATTGGCCATCGCTCCCCCTGTATTGCCAGCGGTGACAAAAGCCTCAGCTTTCCCTTCCTTGACCAGGTCCATGCCTACGGCCATGGAATTATCTGCCTTGCGGCGCGCATTGCGGGCTGGTTTATCGCCCATCTCGAGGATTTCAGGCGCATGGACCAGCTCCACCCGCGGATCTGGTTTGTGTTCCGCCATCAGAGGCTGCAGCCTTTCCTGCTGGCCTACCAGCAGGATCCGGGTATCCAGCAGGGCAGCCGCTTGATAGGCTGCCTGGACTTCCGGCAGCGGAAATTGATCACTTCCCATCGCATCCAGAACTATCGGCATGGTCCCACTCCTCATAAAATCTCAGTTGACTTGACAAGCATCTCTGGAAGATTATAATACCACTGCCTCCCAGAGGAGTGAAGGAGTGGGAGGCAGCAAGATCAGCGCTGGTGCTGGAACTGGCAGACAGGTATGGTTGAGGGCCATATGCCCCTAGGGCGTGCGGGTTCGATTCCCGCCCAGCGCACAAAAAAACCG
>Ga0207796_1000311_pt1 | contig 20082 bp, 21 predicted proteins | sample Pon1CUnioCityCA_6_FD_187274 | JGI IMG/M metagenome (GOLD analysis project Ga0207796, IMG submission 187274) | Marine sediment microbial community from Union City, CA, USA - Pond 1C Sediment 1 (SPAdes) | ecosystem: Environmental > Aquatic > Marine > Intertidal zone > Salt pond sediment ...
GACCAGCCTATGAACGGGATGGGTCGAAGAGACAAGATGGAGTTGCGCCTAAGCTCGTGGGAGCAAGGACAGATGCAGGCTCTCATGCCAGAGCCGGATCCGCAGGCCCTGGCTGAGACGCTGATCGCTTTCGCCAACTCCGACGGTGGCACCATCCTGATCGGCGCTGACGAGGACGGCCAGATCACGGAACAGGTCTTCACCGATGAGGTAGAGATGGCACTGCAGGCTGCCGTGAAGACGTGTCGCCCCCCGGTGGAGGCACGCTGGCACGAGGCCACCGCCGAAGGTGGACCTATCTTCTCCATCGTGGTGAACCGCAGTCCAGAGCTTCACAGCCTGGCCGACGGGCGCGTGCTGGTCCGCACTGGAAAAGAGAACCGTCCATTGAGTGGAGAAGAGATCCGGCAGCTGGCCGCCACCAAATCCACCGGTGACTTCGAGGCTGAGCTAGCCCCGGGTGCCGAGCGCAGCGATTTCGACGATGATGTGGTGGAAGCATTCGTCGAGAAATGGGAGGAGCGTCAGCATCGAGAATGGACCCGGCCTGTGGACGACCTCCTGCTGGAGATAGGGGCGTTGACCGATCAGGGATGTCCGACCGTGGCGGGCGTGCTGCTGTTCGCCTCTAATCCCCAAGTCTTTCTGCCGCAGAGCGGGCTCACATTCGTGAAGTTCATCGGAAGAGAGCCCCGTGGGGAGGATGGCTATCCCGGATACGGGCGCCGCGAGGAGATCGGCGGGCCACTGCCCCAAATCGTTCGAAGAGCGTGGCAAGTGGTCGGCGAAGAGATGCGCAAAGGGGCGGTCGTCACTGAGCTAGAGCGCAAGGAGCGCACCGAGTATCCGATCTCGGCGGTAAGAGAGGCGTTGGTCAACGCCGTGGCGCATCGAGACTATCGACTGCGCGGCCGTCGGATCGAGGTGCGCATGTTCTCGGATCGGATGGAGATCACTAGCCCTGGAGGACTACCTGGCTTCATCACGGTGGACAACATCGTCGATGAGCATTTCTCGCGCAATCCGCGCATCGTGTCCGGTCTCTATCAATGGGGCTACATCGAGGAGCTAGGACTAGGCGTCGACCTCATGATCGATGAGATGGTCCGGGCCGGACACCCCCCGCCGAAGTTCAAGGATAGCCCATATGCTTTTGGCGTCACGCTCTACAACATCCTTGAACGCGAACCTCAACCCGAATGGGCGGGGCGTGTGACCGAACGTCAGGCCAAGGCTCTCGCTTATGTGGACAAGAAGGGGCGTATCACGAATCGCGAGTATCGCGATCTCTGTCCGGGGCTGAGTGCCGAGACGCTGCGCTTGGATCTTGCCGAGCTGGTGGACAAGGGACTGCTGCTCAAAATCGGGGCCAAGAAGGGCACGTACTACATCTTGAGGTAAGAAGCGAGACCGGCTTATCCCAATATATCCCAAAGTTATCCCAAATTATCCCAAATCACGCTCGAAGTACCCTACCGCAGCGGCCTCCCAGGCCCTATCTAGCCAAGGTGTGCCCCACATCGTTGTGATGGACAAGAAGATCAACGACTGACACAGGCGGTTTAAGCGTTTGTCACCCTGCCTCTTGACAGGTGAGAAGACATGCTGGTGCCATGAGCATAACAGTTGTGGGATTTTATCCCAATCATATCGCAAATCGGATTTGGGATATGTTTGGGCCAAGATTTCAAGTAACCAAGGAGGCATCGAGATGGATCTGCAGCTCAGTGACGAACACCGTATGATCCGCGACATGGCCCGCGACTTCGCCGAGGCCGAGATCGCCCCCATCGCAGCCGCCTATGATGAGACGGGCGAGTTCCCTCAGGAGACCATCGCCAAGATGGGGGCCCACGGTTTTATGGGCATCGCCGTCCCGGAGAAGTATGGCGGCGCTGGCATGGATACGATGGCCTACGTGCTAGCCCTGGAGGAAATCTCGAAGGTGGACGCCTCCCACGGCGTCATTATGTCGGTCTGCAACTCCCTATTCTGCTACAGCATCCAGCGCTACGGGACCGAGGAACAGAAAGAGACCTATCTCCGAGCGGTGGCCAGCGGTAGCGCCGTCGGGGCCTACGCGCTGACCGAACCCCAGTCCGGGTCCGATGCCGGCAACATCCGCGTCACAGCAGAGCTCTCCAGCGACGGGACGCATTACCTCATCAACGGGACCAAGTCGTGGATTACCAGCGGGCCGGTGGCCAAGTACGTCCTCCTCTTCGCCCAAAGCGACCCCGGGGCGAAGCCTAGGTATCGCGGCGTGAGCGCTTTCATCATCGATACGGATCAGCCAGGGTTCTCCCAAGGCAAGACCGAGCCAAAGCTTGGCATCCGTGCCTCGGCTACCTGCGAGATCCACTTCGAGGACTACAAGTGCCCGGTCGAGGCCCAGCTGGGCGAGGAGGGCCAGGGGTTCTATATCGCCATGGCGGTGCTGGATGCCGGCCGCATCGGGATCGCCGCCCAGGCCCTCGGCATCGCCGAGGCGGCCTACCAGGCCTCCTTGGAGTACGTGCGGGAACGAGAAGCCTTCGGACAGGAGATCGGCAAGTTCCAAATGATCCAGCAGAAGATAGCCGACATGAAGATTCGCATCGAGGCCAGCCGACTGCTCATCTACCAGGCGGCGCTGGCCAAGGAGTCGGCCTACGAGACGGGCGAACGGTATACGCTGGAGTCCTGTATGGCCAAGACACTCGCCTCCGAGACAGCGATGTGGGTCACCACTCAGGCCATACAGATTCACGGTGGGATGGGCTATAGCAAGGAGCTGCCTGTCGAGCGTTACTTCCGCGACGCCAAGGTCACCGAGATCTACGAAGGCACCAGTGAGATCCAGCGCATGGTGATCGCGCGGATGGAGACAGGGCTCCGCTAGTCGGGCGGAACGCGAGCCGCGAGAGAGCGAAAGGGAGGCTTAACGATGAAAGCCCTCTGTTTCTATGAGCACGGCGGCTTGAACGTTCTGCGGTATGACGACGTGCCCAAGCCAAAGCCGGCGTCGGACGAGGCTCTCGTGCGGGTACGCGCCACGGCTCTGAACCATCTCGACGTCTTTGTACGTCAGGGATGGCCGGGACTCGATCTACCAAAGCCCCACTGGGGCGGGTCCGACGTCGCGGGAGAGATTGCTGAGCTTGGGGAGAACGTCACCGACTGGGAGGTGGGCCAGCGCATCGTCGTCGATCCAGGCATTACGACGCGCGAGGACGAGTTTGTGCGTCGCGGGGAGCACTCAGTCAGCCCAGGCTACGTCATCCTGGGGGAGGACGTGCGCGGCGGGCATGCCGAGTTCCTGACCGTTCCAGCGGGTAACCTGATGGCGATGCCTGAGGACTTAGATTTCGCTGAGGCGGCTGCTCCGCTCCTGGTTGGCCTCACGGCCTGGCGCATGCTGATCCACCGGGCAAGACTGCGCGCGGGGGAATCGGTGCTGATCGTTGGCGCCGGCGGTGGTGTCAATTCGATGGCCATTCAGGTCGCCAAGCTGACCGGAGCGCGCGTCTACGCTCTCACCAGCACCGACGATAAGGAGAGGATGGCCCGAGATCTGGGTGCCGATGTGGTGCTCAACTACCGTCAAGACCCACAATGGAGCCGGACGATCTACGGACTGACGGGCAAGCGAGGTGTGGACGTCGTCGTCGACAACGTGGGCCAAGCAACGCTTCCTCAGAGCATGCGAGCGGTAGCGCGAGGGGGACGAATCGTCATCGTGGGCAACACGTCTGGTCCTCACGCTCAGATCGACATCCGCTACATCTTTGGCAAGCAGATCAGCCTGATCGGCTCGACGATGGGCAACCATCAGGACTTCCGCGACGTCACAGAGTTGCTGTGGACTGGACGGCTAGAGCCGGTGATAGACTGCGTGATGCCCCTGTCAGAGGGAAAGAGAGCCTTCGAAATCCTGGCATCTGGAGAGAAGTTCGGCAAGATCGTGCTGCAACCATGAGAGAGCTCCTCAGTTTGTGAGCATCCTGAAGCAGCTAACCGGAGCCCAGAGATGGGTGGTGATTCTGACAGGCGTGACATTGGTGTTGGCGGTGGGCAACCTTGGAAAAGCGATCGTTGCTGTTCAGTATGCGGTTGATCTGCCTGACCTATCGACGACCGCGCCGCTCAGTTACTTCGCCGCGACAGGGGGGTTCTGGGGCGCTGTGTTCCTCACCTGCGCCCTGGGTCTCTCTGGTTTCCGTGATTGGGGCCGATGGCTCACGTTGACAGCGGTAAGTCTCTATCAGATCCATGTGTGGATCAACCATCTGCTGTTCAACGTCTCGAATCGTGCTCGTGAGGCGGCCCCCCGCAACCTAATCCTGACGATCCTACTGCTGTTCGTCTTCTGGGGATCGCTCAACCTACCGCCCGTGAGGAGCGTGTTTGACGAGAGCGAGAGAAGAGAGTAGGATGTGCCAGAGAGAGCTTGAGGCATGAGCCCACGCTCAGTCACATCCCGCGCCGTTGGACATCGCAAAGCAGAAGGAAGAGGAAGCGACCAATGATGAACCTGTGGCACGAGCTCCCCTCGGGCCCCAAGTGGCCTGAGATTATCTACGTTGTGGTCGAGATCCCAAAGAAGTCGCGCAACAAGTACGAGTACGACGAGGATGGAGGCTTCATCAAACTGGACCGTGTTCTGTTCTCCTCCTTGCACTATCCCGGAGACTATGGGTTTGTGCCTCGCACGCTCCATACGGACGGCGACCCTCTCGATGTCCTCGTCATGACCAACGAACCGACCTTCTCGGGCTGCGTCATCGAAGCCCGTCCGCTAGGTGTCTTTCGGCTGGTGGACAAAGGTGACTATGATGACAAGATACTGGCCGTACCCCACACCGATCCTCTCTTCAGCGAGTACCATGACCTTGATGACGTGCCGATCCACTTTATGGAGGAGATGGCACACTTCTTCAGCGTCTACAAAGACCTAGAGATGGCCGAGGTCAAGATCGAAGGCTGGGACGACCAGAAGGAAGCGTACGGAGAGATTGAAGAGGCGGTCAACCGATATTGGGAGCATATGCAAGGGCACGTCTAGAATAGCTAACCGCGTCGAGCTGGTGACTGTGTCGACCCGGCCATTGCTTGCACGCACAAAGGATCTATGGTAGAATCGCAAGAAAGTAGGCGGCGTAGCCAAGTGGTAAGGCAGGACTCTGCAAAAGTCCCATCCGCCGGTTCGAATCCGGCCGCCGCCTCTTTTCGTCGATATCGACCGCGGGCAGCTTGAGGCTGCCCGCGCTGTGTGCGGGGCGGTGGCGGAACAGGAAGACGCCGGGGACTTAAAATCCTCTGTCCGAGAGGACGTGTGGGTTCGAATCCCACCCGCCCTATTCTGACCGCTTATCGACTATCTGATTACGTTGGAGGTAACGTGTCGTGAAGATCATTCTAAAACAGGATGTACCCAACCTAGGACAAGAAGGAGACGTCGAAGAGGTCGCGGACGGCTACGCCCGCAACTACCTGATCCCCCAAGGCATGGCTGTGAGAGCCACCCCCGGTGCCATGAAGGACTTCGAGCATCGCAAGAACGTGCAGGCAAAGAAGCACGACCGCATGAAGAAGCGCGCTGAGTCTATGGCCCGACGCCTGACGGCCCAGACGCTCACGTTCGAGGTCAAGATGGGGGAGACTGGACAGCTCTACGGCTCCATCACCAGTGCCGATATCGCTGAAGCCCTGGAAGCGGCGATAGGCGAGGAAATCGACAGACGCGATATACCTCTTGATGCGCCGATCCGGGAGGTGGGAGAGCACTTTGTGCCGGTGCACCTGATGGAGGATGTCGAGCCTCAGGTAAGAGTTGTGGTGAAGCCAGAGAGTGGGGAGTGGCCTGAGGGGGTTGAACCTGTCAGGTAGGCCTTCTCTCAACATATCGTATCAGCGAGGATAGACAGCATCCCAGGGATAGTCGGTGTTATCCCGATGCAGTTCTAAGGACCTGACGGTGGACAAACTTGGCCGAAGGCTGCGACAGGCACGTGAGGCTAAGGGAAGCACGCTCGAGGAGGCGGAAGCTGGCACTCACATCCGCGCTCACTTCCTAAAGCTCCTGGAAGCCGGTGACTTTGCCGCCTTCGCTGGTGGGGACGTGCAGGTGCGAGGCTTCCTGAGCATCTATGCTCGCTACCTTGATCTATCGGTGGAGGATGTCCTGGGCCACTACATGGTCGAGGTGCACGGTGAAGACCTCTCAGTTGCTGAAGCAGCACCAGAGGAAGCGAAGTCTCAACCCGTCGAACCTGCCGATGACCTGACGGCCATTCGATTTCGTCCCCGCAATATCCCCGTCAACTCCTCACTCCCTCGCTGGATGAGCGTGAAAACAGTCATGATCGTGGGTCTCGTGCTCACAGTCCTGCTCGCCATCCTGGCCGTCGCGACGTATATTATGAATCAGCCCGACGATGCGCGGCTCCTCACGCCGCTCGTGACAACAACCAGCATCGCTGCCAGTGACACGCCGACAGCGACACCAGCGACAGAGCAAACCACACCCACATCTCCCGTGAGCACGAGCGACGAGGTGACACTGGCCGTAGAAGCCACCGAGCACGTGCAGGTGCGCGTCCGACGAGGCAGTGAGATTGTCTTCGAGGATAGGATGGTGCCAAGTCAGACCGAGATGTGGACTGACGACGAACTGATTGTACTCGAGACGGGTAACGGCGCCGCGCTGCAAGTGACCGTCAACGGCACAGCGCTCGGGACCATGGGAGGGCGGGGCGAGCTCTGCACCCGGGCTTGGGGGCCCAGCGGCGAGGTCACACCCCCGTAGACTGAAGCTGGAAAGGCTGCTTTGAAGAGTTTCTTCCTCATATCCCTCGGCTGTCCCAAGAACCTGGTGGACAGCGAGGGTATGGCTACCCTGCTCCGTCGTGCCGGATACCAATCGGCCACCACGCCTGAGGAGGCCGATCTACTGATCGTGAACACCTGTGGCTTCATTGAGTCCGCGCGGGAAGAATCACGTGAAGTGCTGCAGGAACTGGCCGAGTTCAAAGGGCCCAACCAGCGAATCGTCGCTGCCGGCTGCTACTCGCAGCGCTGTCCGCACGAGCTCGCCGCCGATGTTCCAGGTATCGACGGCCTGATCGGCACACGCCGCTGGATGGACATCCTCGATCTGGTGGAGCGACTCGAAGAGCATCAGGAGCTTGTTCAGGCGGCGACCAGCTGCGGTGAGGGCAGCCAAACTGAGGAAACACCCCCCTCGCAACCGATCTACCACATACCAGAGACACCAACCGTAGGCCAGGATACCCGAGGCTTGGTGCGTGCAGCACCACAGGGCAGCAGTGCCTATCTGAAGCTGGCCGACGGCTGTCGCCGCTCGTGCGCGTTCTGCGCTATCCCTCTCATCAAAGGCTCAGCCGTGAGTCGTCCACCGGAGGCCATACTGGCCGATGCCAGACGCCTCGCCGACTTAGGGCTCCGAGAGATCATCCTCATCGCGCAGGACACCACAGATTACGGTCACGACCTGGGCATGGAGGAGGGCCTGGCGCAGCTCCTGGAAGAACTGGTCGCGGAGGTGCCGGATGTGCCTTGGATCCGCCTGATGTACGCGTATCCAGGGCGCATCACCGAGCGTTTGATCGCGACGATGGCCCGCTATCCACAGGTTCTGCCCTACGTGGACCTCCCGCTGCAACACGCCGACCCGGACGTGCTACGCCGGATGCGGCGTCCAGCCAACGTCAAACGTGTACGAGGCACGATAGCGAAGCTACGGGAGGCCATGCCCGAGATCGCCATTCGAACCACCTTCCTGGTCGGCTACCCAGGCGAGACCGAAGAGGCGTTTCGATCACTGCTTGACTTCGTGGAGGAGATGCGATTTGATCGCGTAGGCGTCTTCACCTACTCGCAGGAAGAGGGAACCCCGGCCGCTGAACTCGACGACAACGTGGCCCTCGAGGTCAAGGAAAGGCGCCGCGAGCAGCTCATGGCTGTTCAACAGCCCATCTCCCTGGAGAAGAATGAAGCCTTGGTGGGAGAGAGACTCGATGTGCTGATAGAAGGGCAAGACCAAGGGCTAAGCGTGGGACGTTCCTACCGCGATGCCCCCGAGGTCGACGGACTGGTGCTTATACAGCAGGATCTCCCAGTTGGCGATATACTGACTGTGCGCATCGTCGCCGCACTCGAATATGACTTGATCGCGGAACCCGTCTCCACGCTCAAAAGCCGTTAGGCTTTCAGGGTCAGATGTAGTTCAACTCCTGGGCCTTATGGGTCAGCCTATCGCGGAACTCCGGTGCCGCAATGCTGATCAAGGCTTTGGCCCGCTCTCGGATGGTCTTACCGTAGAGATCCGCCACCCCGTACTCAGTGACCACGTAGTGGACGTGGTAGCGACTCGTCACCACACCCGCGCCTCGCTTCAACATTGGGACGATGCGGCTGATACCCTTCCCCTTGACTGTGGATGGAAGCGCGATGATGGGCACGCCACCCTCGGAACGAGACGCTCCGTAGATGAAATCGAGCTGTCCTCCCACGCCGCTATACAGCTTTGGACCGATGGAGTCCGCACATACCTGTCCTGTCAGATCTACCTCAATGGCCGAGTTGATGGCCACCTGCCGGTCGTTCTGGGCAATGACGAAAGGATCGTTGATGTACTCGGTGCGATGAAGTTCGATGAGCGGATTATCGTGAGCCCATTCGTAAAGCCGATGGGTACCGATCATAAAGCCAGCCGTTATCTTGCCGGGGTGGAGCGTCTTCTGGGCATTGGTCAGCACACCGCTTTCGACCAAGTCGATCACGCTGTCCGAGAACAGCTCGGTGTGGACACCAAGATCCCGCTTGTCCTGGAGGAACTTGAGCACTGCGTCGGGTATAGCTCCAATGCCCATCTGCATCGTCGCCCCATCCGGAATGAGCTCGGCAATGTACTGACCGATCTTGATGTGGACATCGGACAACCCTCCCTCGGTCATCGGTAGTTCCAGCAGGGGGTAGTCCACCGGCACGACGTAATCCAGCCGGCTGACGTGTATGAAGGAATCGCCAAGACAACGAGGCATATTCTCATTGATCTCTGCGATGATGATGTCCGCAGACTCGGCAGGCGACTTCGTCAACCCCGTCTCGATACCGTAGGAACAGAAGCCGTGCTCGTCAGGAGGGGAGAGATGGACAAAGGCCACGTCTAGAGGCAGCACGTCGTTCTTGAAGAGGAGCGTGAACTCGGAAAGGAGAACGGGCGTGAAGTCAGCCCGACCCTCTTGGACCGCCTTGCGCACATTGGGTCCAATGAAGAGCGAGTTGGCCCGAATATGTCCCTCCATCTCCGGGGCGACGTAGTCGCCGGACCCGAGCGTCAGGGCATGACAGATTTCGACATCGTGCAGCGCCGGTGCGTGGTCGACCAGCGCCTCCATGAGCCTCTGCGGCACGCTGCAGTTGCCAGTGAGAAAGATGCGATCCCCTGATTCGACAGCTTCGGCTATGGCCTCATCAGCCGTGGTGACTAAGCTCTCGTAGGTTTTCATCCAACTCATGTTCCACTCCCCTCACCAGCGTAGTAAGCGGCAGCCAAGCTCTCATTGACAACCTCGCCATCTCGTGTGACGACCCCTGGCACCAGGCTCGGCATCTCCTCGATGGCGCGCTCCAACCCATCTGCGGCGATGCGCCGGATATAGGGCCAGATGGCATTATTGAACGCGTGCGTCGCTGTGCGTGGCACCGCCCCCGGCACATTGGGGACGCAGAAGTGGACGACCCCTTCCTCAGTATACACAGGATCCCGGAGCGTCGTGGGGCGGCTTGTCGCCACACATCCGCCTTGATCAATGCTGAAATCCAAGATGACAGCGCCCTTCTTCATAGATCGCACCATGTCCCGCGTGACGACGATCGGCGCTCGGGCGCCCGGCTGTAGAACGGCACCAACCAAGACCTCGACAAAGCGAGCTACGCGCGCGATGTTGAACGGGTAAGAGACCATCGTGGTAGCGCACCCGTTGAACTGTTCATCGATCTGGCGGAGTTTCTCTTGGTTCCGATCCAGCACGTGGACTCGGGCCCCTAGACCTAAGAACGTGCGGGTCGCGTTCGTGCCCAACACCCCGGCACCGAGAATGGCGACGCTAGCAGCTGGGATACCCGGCACTCCGCTAAGCAGCACCCCACGACCATCGTAGCTGCCCTGCAGGTAAGTAGCAGCCAGCTGTGGTGCCATCCGCCCCGCTACTTCGCTCATGGTGCGGAGCACGGGCAAGGCACCATCCTCCTCCTCAATCGTCTCATAGGCAATGGCGGTGATCTTCTTCTCCAGCATCGCCTCGACCTTGTGACGACGTGCAGCGGCCAAATGTAGGAATCCGGCGATAATCTGACCGTCCCGGAACCAGTCCAGTTCTTCATCCGTAGGGCGCACGGCCTTGAGCACCAAGTCAGATCGGCCGTAGACCTCCTCACCAGAGTATACGATGTGACCACCGACTCGCTCGTAGTGATAGTCACTGAAGCCAGCTCCCAGCCCAGCCTCTGTCTCGATGTAGCAGATGTGACCTGCGCGAGTCAACAGATCCACCCCGTAGGGGGTCAAACCCACCCGCTGTTCCAGGTCCCTCCGTTCTTTGGGAATGCCAACGTTCATCTCTCATTTCCTCCTGTCAGCTCACGGTTTAGCAGCGCAGCTTCTCCAAGGGGTAGGACTTACCGCAGACGGCTGCAGTATATCACTTCTAGGATCAATGGTCAATCGTCAAAGCCGCCCCTCGACCAATGAGCAGCGACTGAGCGCTGTCTTAGAATGACTTGCGTCGGGCAACCAAGCAAGGTATGATCGGTCAACCTGTGGCTGATTGGGATACTGTTCGAACCTAAGGAGGGCGAATGACAAACTGTCACGAGATGAGAGTCGGTCAGGTTTACGTCTGCGAGGGCTGCGGGCTTGAGCTTGAGGTCATTGGCGAGTGTGAGGAATGCGGCACGGACCCCGAGTCCTGTGATTGTCCACCTTGCCAGTTCGTATGCTGCGGCGAGCCGTTGAAGCTTAAAGATAAGGAGACGTAGTCTGACCGACAAGAGCCAGAGGGGCGAAGCGGCCGCTTTGCCCCTCTAGCTGTACCCATTCGCCCTTTGCTACAGCTTCGCCTTATCCTCCGCCAGCACCCATATCCGACCGCTGCCGCCGCCTTGTGACGAACTTCCCGCAGCGCACAGCCCAGACACAGGACAGGTCGCGCATTTCTCAGAGCACTGCGAAGCTGTGTGCTTCAAGTAGCCCATGCGTGCCAAGTCCTCCAGCATCACCTCAACCAACTCTGGCGTCGTACCCAGTTCTTCGGCTAGATCAGAGATGCGGTGTGTGCCACCCTCCCGTAGGAGATCCAGCAGCCTATTCAACACTCTCTTGCTGCCCCCTCTCTCTGCCACCATCTGGACGCTGCTGTCCCACGGACCAGCGAGCCAGCAGACTAGCGACGAAACCAGTGATCGGCACTGCCAATACCAATCCAGCACTCCCCACCAGCGTGCGGACAATCTCCTCAGCGATCGGTTCCCGATTAAGTCGGCGCAGGAGCGGCTCTTGGTAGATGGTGAAGGCCAGCATCAGGGGCATTGCTCCACCGACGTAGGCGAGAAGCAGGGTGTTGACCATCGCCGCGATGTGATCCGTGCCAATATTGAGGCTGCTGCGGAACAGATCAAGCCACCCAAGGCGACGGTTCGCCTTGATCAACTCGAACACCGCCGACGCTTGTCCCACGCACACATCGTCCAGCACGCCGAGCGAGCCAATGATGATCCCACCTAGCACAAGCCCGCGCAAGTCAATGTCGGAGCCGAACTCGATCACCAGGAAAGCGCTCTCCTCTGTCCCCATGCCAGTCAAGTGAGACCATCCCACAAACAACCAAGCTAAGCCACCAGTTAGGGCTAGGCTGGCCACCATGCCCGCGACGGCCGCGTGGGCCTTGAAGTTGACACCATACGTGAGATAGGTAGAGACGGAAAGCATCAGGATGGACCCGATGATGCTGACCCCTACCGGGTTCTTGCCCGCCATGATTTGCGGCAAGATGAAGGCGAAGATCACAGCCAAGCTGAAGAGGGAGCCCACCAGCGATCGCACCCCCTTCCAGCGTCCCACAGCCACCACGAGCGCGATGAACAGCACGAAGACGGCGAGCAAGGGCCCGAAGCGCATCACATCGGAGATATAGAAACGCTCCTCCTCCGGTCCCACTGCTCGTTCCAAGAACACGCGATCACCTGGCTTGAAAAGCCGATCTTGACCGATGACGTTCGTCGTACCCTCCTCAACGACGATCTCCTGACCGGCCATCGAGCCGCCCTCGACGCGTACAACCAACCGCTGGTAGGGCTGTGTTGTGCCATCGCCCACCTCGATGACTCCTTCCTCCAGCACCTCAACGACACGGGCGGGCATCGTCTCCGTCTGACCGGTTTGGACGGCATCCTCCGAGGGTGAGGTGGGTCGACCGACTTGAGGCCCCACCACGACGATGGCTGCAGCCAGCAGCACCAAGGCAGCCAAGACGACGATAAACAACCACTCTAATTTGCGCATCGCGTCCTCTCTTCAGCCAGCGTCTACAGCCCCAGCAGACGTGCAGCCCAGTAGACAGCGCTGCTGACTGACAGTGAGACGATCAGAAGGAATCCCAGATCGAAGAGGGTCCACAGCCAGGACTTGGTCTCCTGTCGAATGACGGCGACCGTCGCCACGCACGGTATGAACAGCATCTGCACGGTCAAAAAGGCCAGTGCTGTCGAGGCAGGGAAGGTCGCCGCCAGCTGCTGTGCCAGACTCCCGCCCTGAGCAGTACCAAAGAGGACACCTAAGGTGGCGATGGAGTTCTCCTTGGCGATGAAGCTGGCCAGCAACGCAACGGTCAGCCGCCAGTCTAGCCCCATCAGCCGGCCCACGGGTTCCAAGAGCTGGCCAAGACGAGCCAGGTAGCTCGTTTCGATGTTTCCCGCGGGTAGAGTGGAAAGCGCCCATACAACCACGGAGACGCCTAGGATCAGCGTACCGGCCTTCCGCACGAAAGAAAGGCTACGCTGCCACACCCGCAGTCCGATGGTGCGCCAATTCGGTAGATGGTAGATAGGCAGCTCCATAATGAAGGCAGCCCGCTCGCCGTGGAAGATAGTCTTGTTGATAAGGACACCAGATAGGGCCAACACGGTCAGCCCCAGGAGGATCATCCCCCAGGACACAAGGGCGGCTGCAGAGCCGAAGAAAGCCGGCGCCAAGAAGGCAATCACCGTCATTCGAGCAGAACACGGGACCAGGGGAGCCAAGAGAATGGTGAGCAAGCGCGCCCGCTTCGATTCGATGACCCGAGCACCCAACACGGCCGGCACGTTGCATCCGAATCCCAAGAACAGGGGCAAGAAGGATTTGCCGTGAAGGCCCATCAAGTGCATGAAGCGATCCATGACATAGGCAGCCCGGGCCAAGTAGCCTACATCCTCCAACACCCCCATCACAGCGAAGAAGATAACCAGAATCGGCAAAAAGGTAAGCATCGCCCCGACGCCGCCGATAACACCATCGGCCACCAGATCGGTGAGCCAGGATGGAGTCCCGGTCAGCGCCATTCTGGCAAGCGCCGCCAAATTGCCTACCACGTAGGTATCCAGGAACTCCTGCAGTGGGGCTCCCACAGCATAAGTGAGCCAGAATACCAGCCCTAGGATCCCAGCCATGATGACCAACCCCCAGAACGGATGCGTGGCCCAACGATCCAGCTTACCCGTCAAGCTAATTGCACCGGTCTTGGGTCGGGTGAGCGCAGCGCGAGTCATGCGCCCGATCCATTCGTAACGACCGCTGGCGACGGCGACCAAGGCATCATCATGTTCAAGTAGAATGCTGTGCAACCTCCGAAGACGGTCCTCGGGGAGGCAGGCTTCCATCATCTTAGTGATCTCCTGGTCGCCCTCCAGAAGCTTCAGGGCTGTCCAATCCTGAGGATACGGATCGGGCACGCAACCCTCGATGGCCGCCTCAACCTTCTGAAACACGTCCCCATGGTCCTCACGGATGCGAGGAAGGGTAGGATGATAGGGATAGTCACCTCGCGTCACCTTCTCGATGCTCGCCAGAAGGTTGTTCACCCCCTCGTTCCGAGTAGCGACCGTCGGGACAACGGGGACGCCAAGAGCCGCCTCCAGCACCTGTGGCTCGATGTGGACCCCCTCTTGTTCAGCCACGTCCATCATGTTGAGTGCCACGACCACCGGGGCAGGCAGGGGTAGAAGCTCCGCGACGAGATAGAGACTCCGCTCTAGAATAGCCGCATCCACCAAGGCGACGACTACATCGGGTTGCTCGCGAATGATGAACTCACGGGTAATGACCTCCTCGGCAGAATTGGCGGTCAGGCTGTAGGTACCGGGTAGATCGACCAGGCGATACCGCATGCCATCATGGACGAAAACGCCCTCCTTCCGCTCCACGGTCTTCCCTGGCCAATTGCCCACGTGCTGGCTGAGGCCCGTGAGGAGGTTGAAGAGCGTCGACTTGCCCACATTCGGCTGACCGGCAAGGGCCACCAGGACGGCCCTCTCCTCCAACGCCACCCGTGGGACCTCCGTGCGAACAGGCCCGGGACGTCGAGGACTCATCCCGAGCTCTTGCGCACGTAGACACGCTCGGCTTCGCGTCGCCCCAAAGCGATGCGCGCATCACGCACACGGGCGATGAGCGGGCCTCGCCCATAGTTCTGCACAACCCTCACATCGGCGCCTGGCGTGAAACCCAAGGCCGTCATCCGGCTCAGCATGCACCGACCGCCAGCTAACTCGACAACCTCTCCGTGCTCGCCGGCATGAAGAGCACTCAATGACACGACTGAATCGTTTGAACCGGGCGATGACGCCCAAAACCTGTGTGACTTAGCTCTCATTCCTTTGCTGTCCTCCTGCTTGGGCCGCAGTAGAGACCTTCGTTCTACATTGCCTACAGTAACCCATTAGATGGAGGTGGGCCTTTGCAACCTCCACCCCCTCTCGCTCACAAAGCTCACGCGCGATTCTGGCGACCAAGGGAGCGTCGAACTCGATCACCTTGCCACACCGGCGGCAGGTGAAGTGATAGTGAGGCTCCTCTTGCACAGCCTCGTAATGACAATGGCCTTCACCAAGACGGTGCTCCTCCACCATGCCCATCTGTTTGAGCAGGGCGAGGGTGCGATACACCGTCGCCAAGCTGAGATCAGATGATCGCTCCTTCGCTCGGTCGTGGACAGCCTCCGCGTCCAGATGCTCATCGCTATCTCTCAAAACGTCCAAGATCAGGTAGCGCTGTGACGTCAGACGCCGGCCTGCCTCTCGAAATACATCGCGAAGCTCATCGCGGAGTTCTTCGCTAGAGTTCCCCATTTCGCCCCTCGGTACCAGTTGCCTACCTTATTGCAAATGATTCGCAATTTTCAGAATTATACCCTCTTTCCATCGCTTGGCAAGTGAAGCATCCATTCCACGAGCCATTACACCGGCAAAGGCCTTGCAGGATCTTGGCTGCGAGGCAACAAAAAGAACGTGAGGCAACCATCCGCCCCACGTTCTCTAGTGCTCATCCTAGAACAAGATGATGCTCCTCTATGTCTGTTCTCTCCTTCGCGCTCGGCCTATCAAGTCCAGATGGGAACGGGGCCACGCAGCGTGTCAATCAAAAGCCTCGGTTTGGCTGGGCGACTGTTCCTTCTCTGTCGCTTTCGCCCCTGTCCGAGCGATGGTTAAGACGATTGGTTCTGAGCCAGAGTCGCTCCCTTGCGCAGCGCCTTCTTGTTCAGGTCGAGCAAATCCCGATGGCGCTCCGGCAAGTGATCGTCCAATGCCTGCTCAATGGCCTCCAAAGGGACCACGCCGGTGGCAACCGCTAGAGCGCCCAGACAGAGCACATTCGCCATACGCACGTTGCCCACCTCCCTGGCCGTGTCGCTGGCCGGGATGTAGATGACGCGTATGTCGTCGCGTTGGCTCTCATCGGGCACCATCGAGCTGTTAACAATCAGCACGCCGCCGGGCTTCACGGCCGGTTCGAACGCTTCCATTGAGGGAATGTTGAGCACAATGGCAGCGCTGGGACGTCGGACCAACGGCGCACCGATCTCCTGATCAGAGACGACGACCGTGCAGCGGGCCTTGCCACCACGCATCTCGGGCCCGTAGGAGGGAATCCAAGTCACGTGGAGATCCTGTCCCATAGCAGCGTAGCTTAGCAGCTGACCAGCGAAGAGCGAGCCCTGCCCTCCGAAACCGGAGATGATAATTTCCTCTTGCATTGTGGTCCCCTATTCCTCCGTGAGCGCGCGTACGCTGTCGCTCACCTTGGTGTCGCCCAGCGGGAAGTAATCCACCATGTGCTCCTTGGCCCACTCAAGCGCCTCTTGAGGCGACATGCCCCAGTTGGTATTGCAGGTCGACAGCACCTCAACCATGGCGAAGCCCAAGCCCTCCAATTGAGCGCGGAAGGCTGTCTTGATAGCCCGCTTTGTGCGTCGGATGCCGCGCACATCGAAAACAGCCTGCCGGGTGACATAGACTGCACCAGGGAGCCCGCCAATCAGCTCCGCCATGCGGATAGGATACCCAGCCGTTTTCACATCGCGGCCCGTCGGAGAGGACGTTGTCACCTGGTCAGGCAGTGTGGTGGGAGCCATCTGTCCTCCCGTCATGCCATAGATAGCATTGTTCACAAAGACGGTGGTGATCAGCTCCCCGCGGTTCGCGGCGTGGACAATCTCAGCCGTGCCGATGGCTGCAAGATCGCCATCGCCCTGATAGGTGAAGACCACCGCGTCCGGATTGACGCGCTTGAGGCCAGTAGCCATCGCAGGGGCCCGACCATGGGCCGCCTCGGCGAAATCGGTGGCGAAGTACTTGTACGCTAGAACCGAACATCCTACGGGCGCGATGCCAATCGTCCTATCCTGGACGCCCAGCTCGTCCAACACTTCCGCCACAAGACGGTGGATCGTCCCGTGTGTACAACCAGGACAGTAATGCGTGTCAACCTCTGTCAGGCTTTGCGGATAGTCGTAGACGAGTTCCATATTCTGAGGAATCTCAACAGTTGCCATATTATTGTGCCTCCTGTCCGCCTTTGACCGTGCTAGAGTGACTGGGTCGACCCGCTAGCTTCTCAAGCTCGGGCAGAATCTCATCGGCCAAGGGCACGACGCCAGCCATCCGGCCATAGAACGCCACCGGACAGCGGCCCTCGACCGCAAGCCGCACATCCTGGACCATCTGCCCCGCGTTCATCTCAACCGTCAGAACACCCTGCACTTGCTCGGCGAGCTCGGCGATGCGCTCACCAGGGAAGGGCCACAGGGTGATAGGTCGCAACAATCCAACCTTCATTCCGCGCTCCCGCGCATCGCGCACCACCGTCTGGCAAATCCGCCCCACGGTGCCGAAAGCCACCAGAAGCAGATCCGCATCCTCAGTCTGGTACTCCTTCCATCGGACCTCGTTGGCGGCGATGTCCTTAAGCTTCGCCTGCAAGCGAAGATTGACCTCCTCCAGATTCTCGGCCCCCAGATAGAGAGAGGTAATTGTGTTTGGCTCGCGACCATCGGCGCCGGTCAGCGCCCAATCTGCCCGTTCCTCGGGTGAGCGCACTGGACGCATTGGCGGCAACTCCGCCGGCTCCATCATCTGGCCAATCGACCCATCGGCCACGACCATGGTAATGGTGCGATATTTCTCGGCCAGATCGAAAGCTAGCACCATGTCATCAATCAGCTCCTGGACGTTGGCCGGAGCGAGGACAATCATATGGAAATCCCCGTGCCCGGCCATCTTCACAGCCTGGAAGTAGTCGCCCTGAGCAGGCTGGATATTGCCCAAGCCGGGCCCGCCGCGCATGACGTTGACCAACACCACCGGTACCTCAGAGCAGGCGATATACGAGAGCCCCTCCTGCATAAGGCTAATACCGGGGCTTGAGGATGAGGTCATCACGCGAACCCCAGCGCAGGCCGCGCCGTAGACCATGTTAATGGCAGCCACCTCGCTTTCGGCCTGCAGGAACACCCGACCTAGCTCCGGAAGGCGCTTCGACAAGTGCTCCAGCGCCTCGCTCTGCGGGGTGATAGGATAGCCAAAAAAGGCCTCCAAACCTGCGCGGACGGCTGCCTCGGCGAATGCCTCATTTCCTTCCAAGAATTCCTTTGTCATGTCTACCTCCCAGCAGCCTTTGCGGGCTCACTGCGTCGACTCGCTCGCTCCCGTTGGCGTCGATACACAGTGAAGACCACATCAGGACAGATGGTGGCGCATATCGCGCACCCTGTACACTTATCTGGATCGGTGACCTCAACAGGGTGGTGCCCCTTGACGTTGAACCGATCCTCCGCCAATTGGAGGATCTCCACGGGGCAGACGTTCACACATAAGCCGCAGCCCTTGCAGCGATCCTCGTTGATGATAACCATACCTCGCGCCATTACTTTGCCTCCAAGCACCTACCATAGAAGCTATACGTAGAACAACATTGGCAGTGAGACTACAGAGAAGAGCATCGCGTTCTACGTCTCAAATCACAAACACTCCCTCTAGCATCATAGATCATGACACCGCGTTTCTGTAGTGTGCCACGTTACCTGTCAGTCAGAGGAAACTCACGCACCGAACATCATGGGATATCCTCAGAGAAGACGAGCCCCGCTCGGACATCAAGCAAATCAAACGCTCACCAGAAGCCACCGAGCATCGGGGCGAAGCAACTACATGCTTCAAGACATTCTCATCGGTCGTTTGGTGTTGGGGAATAGACGAAATCCTAGGGCGGAAAACGGTAGGGGCGAAGGGGGCTCCATCATAGCCGGCGACCAACCCGTGACTGTCCCGAGCGAAGCGCGAGTCCTCGGCCAGAGTTGTCGTGTCAGTGATGAACGAGGAGTCGGCGAGCGCAACATCCAAGCCTCTCCATCGCCAGAATAGGCAGCGTTTGCCCCAGGAAGTAAGGCTTCCCGCTGCGATGCCGAGGTCGGCATCAAGCAGGAAGCCACGCTGGACCGCCGCTCCATTCACCATCCTGGGATCAATTATACTACCCTCAGTGGCGGTCGTCAATTATCTTTGCCAGATGGGGCGCCCTAACTGCTGCTCGGTTCGCCTTAACGTCGCGTTGAGGTCCCTGAGGTAGCCAGCCAGCGGTGTGTCCGAGACAGCAATCTCTATGGGCACATCGACTTTTAGCGGCACCACCGTGGTGATGTCCACGGCCTCACTAATCGGTACGGTCACCTCCATGTCAATGGGAAAGACCGCCTGGATCGGCAAGGCCAGCTCGTACGTTCTGAATCCCAGATTGACGGGCACGACGACGGTAGTGCTGATGGGGATAACGGTGTTGATAGGCACGCTTAGAGTCTCATTGAACGGGATCTCGGTCGAGATGGGGACTTCCTGGTCCACCTCGACCGTGTAAGAAAACGTGTCGTCAGCGACATCAGTCACCAGCGAGCGCGCGTCTATCACGACGCGGTGCGCAGCCCGTCGGAGCCGCAGGAATTCAAAAACCACGACACCGTTAAAGGCCAAGGACAGCAAGGTAAGCGCCGCCAGCGCAACCAGGGCGGCTAAGTAGCCTCTCTTCATGGACCAGCTCCTTGAAAGGATTGTTGCAGAGGAAGGCCCGGTTCAACAGGGGGTTCGGACCCGCGAGGCCTGTCCTCATCAATTTGGTAGGTGACAGCGGATAGGGTTCCCGCACGCCTGCTCACTGGCGTGCCATCAGGACACAGAATCGCTCTCAACATCCCTCTTAGAATAGCAACAGTTGTGTATGCTCTCGCTCAGCAATGGGGTCGAGCCCCAGAACAGACTTGAAAGCATACCGGTCAAGATCCTCTTCTGCAACCAAGCGACGCAGATGACGGAACTTGATGAACTGCCACTGACCCGAATCGACGGCCTGGGTTAACCTCGGGTCACGCTGCAGTTTGAGGTCGATCAATCCAGCACGGCCACCGGGCACGACCAGGCAGCGCTGAGCGCCCGAATCCGGGGCGCCCTCGTCCAGCAAGAGGGAAGCCAGCGCTGCCGTGGCGGAGATCGCAAAAA
>Ga0207796_1000312_pt1 | contig 20075 bp, 20 predicted proteins | sample Pon1CUnioCityCA_6_FD_187274 | JGI IMG/M metagenome (GOLD analysis project Ga0207796, IMG submission 187274) | Marine sediment microbial community from Union City, CA, USA - Pond 1C Sediment 1 (SPAdes) | ecosystem: Environmental > Aquatic > Marine > Intertidal zone > Salt pond sediment ...
CTACAAGGTCCGGGTCCACCCTGCTCCTGGCCTCCAGCATGTCCACGAACTCGTTGCTGATGCTGTAGCCCTTGCTGGGGCCGACCTTTATCTCCCTGCGTGTTCCCTCTATGAAATCGGGATGGAAGGCCTTCAGGACAGGGTCCCTCTCCTCTAGTTCCAGAGGAGGGAACTCCTCTCCCTTCTTCTTGCGCTCCACGCGCTCGGGACGGGTCGCCTCCACCTTTTCGATGAGCTTCTTCAATGATTCAGGATACGGCATCGCTGACCTCCAGTCCAATTGTTTCCCGCATCAGACGTACCTCGCATCCTGAGGTGTCCAGTCCTCCTCGGCCATGTGCGGCTCCGTTTCCCGGTCGCTGTACATCTTCTTGAGATCCTCGGTATCTGTTCCCATAAGTTCACGGAGAGGCTCCTCGAACTTGCCGTCGGCGACCTCCTGCACCCTCTTCTTCAGGTGTTCGGCCCTTTGTATCCTGTAACGGGCATTGAGCCTCCTGGCCAGAATGGCCACGTTGAACTGTACCTCCTCCGCAGGGCATCTGGAGGCGCACAGGCCGCACATGATGCAGTCGAATGAAGTCTCGGCCACTCCCTCGATGTCGCCCCTGATGGCCTGGGCCATGTAGTGCATGACGTCTATGTCCATGGGGCAGCCCATGGTGCACGCGTTGCAGCCGATGCACTTGAATATCTCGGGATAGAGGGCGGCCAGCTCGCCGCCGGTGCCGCTGAGCTCCTCTATGTCGAACTCGGTCCGGTTGCCGGGGTAGTAGGGCATTATCATCAGGTGCATGCCCGACTGCACCACGGTCTGGCAGGCCAGGCCCACCTGGAGCTTGTAGCTGTCGGGTATCCTGTAGACGGTGCCGCATGCGCCGCACACACCCCCTCTGCAGCCGCAGCCTCGAATGTGCTGGTAACCGGCGTATTCCAGAGCCTTCTGTATGGTAAGGCTGGCCGGCACCTCATACCTTTTCCCCATGAAGAAGATGGGGACCATTTCGTCCACGGGCTTCTCGGACGGTTCTGTCATTTTGCCATCTCCCTTGCCGCTAGTTCAATTGGCCCCAAGGATCTCAGCTCCTCGGTAAACTCGTTCATAACTCTGGCGAATTTCGTTCCCTCCGCCGCGGATATCCACTCCAGCCTAAGGCGTGTTCTGTCTATTCCGAAATCGTCCAGGAGACGGTTCAGCAGTGAGACCCTTGCCTGGGTCTTGTAGTTGCCGTCCTGATAATGGCAGTCACCGGGATGGCAGCCTCCTATGAGAACACCGTCGGCCCCTTCGTGAAATGCCCAGAGGACATGTTCCGGATCCACTCTGCTGGAACACATGAACCTGATGTTGACTCCATTGGGCCTGTACTGCAGCCTGGAGGTACCCGCCAGGTCCGCTCCCGCGCTGGTGCACCAGGTGCACAGAAAACAGACTATCTTCGGCTCGAACATCACTCACCCCCCAAACTCGCAGTGACCATGGACTTGATCTGTGAATCTGACAGGTTGCGCTGCTGCGTGGCCCCGCATGCGCATGCGGCAACACAGGATCCGCATCCTTCACAGAGTGCCTCGTTCACTGTTGCTATTCCTTTTTCCTCATCGTATTCCCGGGCGTCGTAGGGGCAGACGGAGATGCAGATCCGGCATCCGCCGCAGAGGTCCTCGTCCACCCATGCTATCGCCGGGTCCTGCTCCAGGTGGTCCCTGGCGAAGAGGGATATCACCTTGCAGGCGGCGCCGCTGGCCTGGGCCACCGTCTCCGGTATGTCCTTGGGTCCCTGGGCAACACCTGCGATGAAGAAACCGCTGTTGATGCTCTCAACGGGCCTGAGCTTTGGGTGGGCCTCGGAGAGGAACCCGTTGGGCCCGGTCTGTATCCTGAGCTTCTTGACCAGCTCCGCGGTGCTCTCCCGGGGGACCAAGGCCGTGGCAAGCACCACAAGGTCCGCCTCGATCTCCACGTTCCTGCCGGTCAGTGTATCCGTTCCCCAGACCACGGTCTTCTCGCCGTCTCGGAATATCTTGGCCACCTTGCCCCTGAGGTAGACGATGCCCTCGTCCTCCTCGGCGTTGTGGTAGAATTCCTCGTAGCCCTTTCCACCCGTCCTTATGTCGATATAGAAGATGTAGGGCTGACCATCGTGGACACGGTGCTTGTACAGCAGAGCGTGCTTGGTGGTGTACATGCAGCATATCTTGGAGCAGTAGGGCCGGTAGCGTTCCGGGTCCCTTGAACCCGCGCACTGGACGAAGACCACCTCCTTCGGCACCTTGCCGTCGGAAGGCCGTCTGACCTCCCCGCTTGTGGGGCCCGAGGCCGACAGCAGACGCTCGAATGCCAGGCCGTCGATGACGTCGGGCACATCTCCGCCCCCGTACTCCTTAAGGTCCAGTACGGGAAGGGTCTCGTAACCGGTTGCGGTTATTATCGCTCCCACTTCCTCCTCGATAATCTCGTCCTCCTGGTCGAACCTTATGGCCTCTATCTCGCAGCTCTTCTCACAGAGTCGGCACTTGCCGGTCTTGAAGTAGATGCAGCTGTCCCTGTCGATGACGGGCTTGTTAGGCACTGCCTGGGGGAAGGGGATGTAGATGGCCCCGTGAGTGGACAAGCCCCTGTCGAATTCCGAGGGGACCTTGGCCGGGCACCTGTCCATGCATGTGCCGCAGCCGGTGCAGATGGACCAGTCCACGCAGGGCGCCTTTCTTCGTATGCGCACGTTGAAGTTGCCCACGTAGCCCGAGACCTCCTCGACCTCCGAGTAGGTCATCAGCTCTATGTTCCTGTGCTTGCCCGCGGCCACCATCTTTGGTGTAAGGATGCACTGCGAGCAGTCCAGCGTGGGGAACGTCTCGGAGAGCTGGGCCATGTGGCCGCCGATGGAGGAGTCCTTCTCCACCAGTATCACCTTGTAGCCTGCGTCAGCTATGTCCAGGGCCGCCTGTATTCCGGCGATACCTCCGCCGATGACAAGGGCCTTCTTGGTTATCTCTACCGGAATGGGTTCCAGAGATTCGTTAAGCCTGGTCTTCTCCACCATGGTGCTGACTATTCTGATAGCCTTGCTGGTTGCCCTGCTACGGTCGTCATGGACCCAGCTGCACTGTTCACGGATGTTGGCTATCTCGCACTGCCAGGGGTTGAGCCCCGCCTCCTCCGCCGCGGCCCTGAAGGTGGACTCATGAAGGCTGGGAGAGCAGGCTGCTATGATGACGCCGTCCAGCTTCTCCTGCTTTATCTTCTCCCTCACCAGGGCCTGTCCCGGGTCGGAGCACATGTATATGTAGTCCTGTGCGAACACGACTCCATCCAGCTTCGAGACTTCTTCAGCCACCTTCTTGACGTCCACCGTCTCGGCGATGTTGATGCCGCAGTGGCATACGAACACTCCTATGCGTTTCATTCCCGGCCCCCCTTTCCGGTCTTTTCCCGGATCATGTCCAGTACCGGGGCCACATCCACGAAGTGCCTGTCGAATCCCTGCCTTCCCTCCTCCACGCCCAGGGCTAACGACAGCAGCTGGGTGAAGTAGAAGACGGGAATCTGCTTGAAGTCGGGATAGCTCTCGGCTATGGCCTTCTGCCTGGAATCAAGGTTGTAGAAACAGAGGGGGCAGCTGATGACCATGGCGTCGGCTCCGTGCTTCTGGGCCGACGTCAGTATCCTGTAGCAGAGCCTTGTCGACGCGTCGGGGCTGGAGACGGAGAGGTAGGAGCCGCAGCACTCCGTCCTATAGGGGTAGCTGACCGGATCGGCCCCGAGGGCGCTGACGAAATCCTCTATTATCGCGGGGTTCTCGGGGTCGTCCAGCTGTATCTCGTTCTGGGGCCTGAGCATTACGCATCCGTAGTACGGGGCTATCTTCAGGCCCTCCAGGGGCCGGGTCAGGTTCCTGTTGATGGCGTCGTAGCCCACCTCGTCCCGCAGGTACTCCATCAGATGGACAACCCGCACATCGCCGGTGTAGTCCACCCACTGCTCCTCCTTCTTCTCGATGTAGTCACGTTCCGGTTCGTCATCCGCCAGGAAGGCGTTGACCCTCCTTCTGGTTATCTCGTTGTTCCTGATGCTGTAGTTGGTCCTTTTCAGGGTGTTGTAGCAGAAGTCGCAGATGGTCACCAGGACATCTCTTCCGGAATCCCGGACATCCTTCAGTATCCTGGAGGGAGCCACGAGGTTCATCACCCGCTCCTCTGACACCGGGGGCACAGCCCCGCAGCAGGTCCAGGTAGGCAGCTCGTCCAGCTCGAACCCCAGTTTCAGGGTTGCGTCACGGGCCGACCTGTCCAGATGGGAGGACCTGTCCTTCAGGGCACAGCCCGGATAGTAAGCGACCTTGGCCATGTTTCCTCCAGTTCTAGGTTGACAGTTTCCTGTATACGCCCACCAGTCCCGGCTGCGGGACCGTGGAAGCCTGGCCCGGGTCTATCTGGTCGGGACCGAAATGGTCCACACCTTCCTCAAGCGCTATCTGCCTAAGTGTATCCATGACACCCTGAATGTCGATGCCCTTTGGGCAGCGGACGGTGCATTGGAAGCAGCTTGCGCATATCCACAGCGTCTGACTGTATATGAGCTCGTTCTTCAGTCCCAGCTGCGCCAGGCGCATTATCCTGTTGGGCAGGATATCCATCTCCTGGGCGAGGGGGCAGCCTGAAGAGCAGTTGCCGCACTGGTAGCAGGCATCCAGGTTCTCTCCGCTGAGCTCGTTTACCCTCTTCTTGAATCCCGCGCCAACTGTCTCCCTGGTCAGCCGGACCGGAGGGCTCTTTGGGGGAGCCAGTCCCGTCTTCTCGTTCATACCGCCAGTTCTCCTCTCGGTGGATCTACCTGGTCGTCATTACCATTGTCCTTGAATAGAATTCCGATGATCTCCTCTGCCAGAGAAGGCAGCCGCCGGCTTATCCGCGGTGACAGCCTGTCGCTGTATTCCCGGGGAGGTTCTATCTCGATACCGAAGTACCTTATATCGTGGGGGCAGGGGAGTGCCAGGGCGGATGCTATTTCGGGTATCTGATGCACGGAGAAGTGGTGGGACGAGGGAGGAAGGACCCCCTCTTCCGTGAAATCCACCTCCATGAGGGTTCCCGGCTCGGTCTTTCGGGTGGTTACCGAGTCCAGCACCAGAAGTCTGTGGTAACCAGAGATGATGTCTACCAGCCGAACCGGTGACACGGAAGCGGAGAGGACCTCGAGACCCTCCATCGGTCCCAGCATGCCTCCCACCAGCTCCGCCAGCCTGCATCCTATCCCGTCATCGCCCAGGATGGGGTTTCCGAGTCCGAGCAGCATGGTGCTTTCGGGCAAAGCTCCGGTCTTCAATTGGCTCCCGGTCGGAAAAGACCGGTACATCCTCCCTTCAGGGTCCTCTTACGGAACCTGTCTCTATCGCGTAGTCGAAATAATACCAGAAGTAGTAGACTATCTCCTCCGGGGTGAATGTGTCAATAAGCTCGGCGTGCACTATGGAGTCAATGGCGGCGGCAATTTCCGGGTCGCTGTCCATTGCCTCCCGCAGCATCGATCCAACTTCCGCGCAGTCCGCTTCGGAATCTATCGCGTCGAAAGCCAGCCTCACTGAATCCGAAATTGCTTCCCTGAAGGTGTCCAGCCTGCGCTGCCGGCCCTCCGTCCTGGATTCCCGGCCGCAGGAGGATGTCATGAGGATCGCGGCGGCGAGCAGCAGCGGGAGGGGGGCAGGAGTCACAGACCGATACCGAGAGTGAACCTGTGAATGTTCCCGAGGTCCGCCAGGGGCTTGAAGGCGTAATCCAGCGAGAACCTGTTCCATCTTGTTCCCGCCCCGAAGGCCAGAGCGTCGATGAACCCTCCACCGGCATTGTCCGCGGCGTCCATGTCACTGAGATTGCCGCCGGCACGGAGGGAGAGCATCTCCATAGGCGAGTACTCCAGGCCCATGGCAAGGTCGAAATCCCCCTGGAACGGGTAGGTGGCATCCACAGCAGCAAGAAGCCTGTCATCCATGAAGCGAGCCGATGCCCCCGCGGCAACCTCAGTGGGGACAGGGTCGTTTTCCTGATAGAAGGCCTTCGTCTGTATCCCGGCGTTCCTGACGGCCAGGCCCAGTGATATGAACGACGGCCTGTACCATGCTCCCAGGTCCACCAGGAAAGCGTTGCCGCTGTAAGTATCGATGCTTGAGTAGACGAACTTGGCTGTGGTACCCACCGAGAGGTCAGGAGCGAAGCTGTGCACGTATGTGCCGCCAAGGGCTACGCTGTTGGTGCTGAATTCCTCACCGGTACCCGTAGGTTCGCTCATCGAGGTCCTGAGGAAGCTTCCGCCGTAGAAATAGTTGACGGATACGCCTACGATATCGTCTCCGGAAGGGCTAACCCAACCGGCGAAGCCGGCCTGCATGTCCATCAGGTAGCCCGTGTAGGTTGATGTGAAGGTCTGCCGCTCTACACCTGCAAGTGTAGCTGGATTCCAGTAAAGACCCATGGGGTCTCCCGGTACTGCCGTAAAGGCGCCTCCCATTGCCACCGCCCTGGCCCCCGCCGGGACCTGCAGGAAAGCGAACCCGGCCGTGCCGCCCATTGCGGATGAAGCCAGAAGAGCCAGCAGGAGCGCCGCCATGATATTCTTCATTACTGATCTCCGTTTCGAAATTCTCTACAATAACATATAGACTATGTCGTTTATTGGTTCCGGTCAACGGGTGAGTATGCCCAAACGACAACCGCGCTGTCGGTCCGAAAGCCCCTTATCATGTCTTCTGCGCAGACTATGAGCCGCCTTCCGCCGGCTACTTCTGCCGAATCCACCCTTATCACCGGGACATCGTCGGGGAAGCTGTCCTCGAGGAACCAGTCCTCCCCCTCCAGTCTTAGACCCAGATCGAGGATATTGTTCCCGCCCATGGCCGCGTAGTAACCCTCGAAGCACCCTTCCTCCGGAGGATACAGGGCAAGGGTGCAGGGCTCGAGAAGGTCGAGAGTAAGCCCCGCCAGCGCCACGCTGGAGTATCCCCTGGAGTACAGCCTTTCCAGGAAGTCCATCGCCTCGGAATGGAGGGAACCGCCGAAGGACAGCGAAAAGACAGCCATCAGCGCGGGCAGGAACATCCTCCTCAAGTCAGTCAGTCCTTCATGCCCGACCTGCTGTAGCTGGCCACTATGCGCTTCTGAGCCGCGAGGAACAGGACGATCAGTGGCATGGTGGAAAAGGTGGAGGCCGCCATTAGCAGATGGAAATTGCTGGACTGCTCCTGGTTGAAGTAGGAAAGGCCTACCTGCAGTACCCTCAGCTCCTCTGAATGGGTAACTACAAGAGGCCACATGAAGCTGTTCCATGAGCCGATGATGTTGAAGAGGATGACTGTTATGAGGACCGATTTGGACAGAGGCAGGACGACCTTCCACAGATACTTGAGCCTGCCGCAGCCGTCGAGGATGGCCGCTTCGTAGAGGGTCCTGGGTATCGTCCTGAAATGCTGCCTGAGAAGGAACACGGTGAACACGTTCGCCGTCCAGGGGACTATCAGTGCCATGTAGGTATTTATCCATCCCAGCTTGGACAGTATGACGTAGGAGGGTGCCAGGTACACCGGCTGCGGAACCATCATCGTGGACAGGAACAGGAGAAACAGGGTGCTCCTTCCAGGGAACTTCATGGTGGCGAAGGCGTAGGCGGCCAGGGAAGAGGTCACCAGTACCCCCGCCAGAGTCAGTACCGTAACGATAAGGGTATTAAGGAAGTACCTGCCGAAGGGGACCTTGGTCCAGGCCTCGACATAGTTCCCCAGGCCACCCTGCTGAAGAGATGTGTTCACCATCCAAAGGAATGGCAGAAGCATTATCACGCCGCCCAGCACCAGCAGGAAATGCTTGCCTATGGTGAGAGCCAGCGTCCTTCCTCCCCCCGGCATCATGAGTAGTGCACCTTCTTTCCGGCCACCCTCCGCTGAATGATGGTGAGGGTGAGGAGTATCAGGAACAGGAAGACGGATATCGCGCTGGCGTATCCTATATCGAACCGGTCAAAGGCTTTCTGGAAAAGATAGAACACGATGACATTGGTTGTGCCCAGGGGTCCGCCTCCGGGAGGGGGTGTCATCACGTACACCAGGGCGAAGGTCTTGAACGATATGATGGTGCTCATTATGAGCACATAGTACGTGGTTGGTGACAGAAGGGGCCATGTTATGTGCCTGAAGGTTCCCCACCTGCCCGCCCCGTCCAGCCTGGCGGCCTCGTAGTAGGTGTCCGGTATGTTCTCCAGTCCCGCGAGGAACAGGACCGTGTTGTAGCCCGTGCTCTTCCAGACGCTGACTATCATCAGGGAGACCAGGGCCAGGCTGGGACCGGCCAGTATCCCCTTCGGGTGGATGCCCAGGGGCGAGAGCATCATCTCGAATATTCCCCTCGGCTCCCTGAGCCACTGAAGGGGTTCTCCGCCCAGCGCCGTTATCATCTGGTTTATGGGTCCCGCCTCAGGGTTGAACAGCCAGGACCAGACCACCGAGATGGCCACCGCCGAGGTCACCACGGGCAGGAAGTACAGGGTCCGGTAGAAGCTCTTGCCCGCCAGCTTCCTTCTGAGGAGTATGGCCAGGAAGAGGGGTATCAGTATGCTTGCAGGCACAACCCCGAGAACGAAGTAGACGGTGTTGAGCACGCTCTGCCAGAACCTGGCGTCGGACAGCATCCGGCCGTAGTTGGAGAGGCCCACGAAACCGTGGAAACCGCCTATGTCGTAATCGGTGAAGGATGCGGTGAAGGAGCTGAGTATGGGCAGCGTGCGGAACACCAGCACTATGACCAGCGCCGGCAGAATATAGAAATACGGGGCTAGCTTGCTTCTAATCCTCAATGCGTTCCTCGGGCCGGTATTGGGCCGTAAGTGTAGATACGCTGAAAACCTTTCCGTCAGACTGGACAACAATAGTTCCCTGAGTATCCGTTCGCAAGATTCCGCATCCCATCTCCTCGTAGGTTTCCACGACCCGGGGATGAGGATGGCCGAAGCGGTTCCTCCTGCCGCAGGAGAATACCGCCAGCTGAGGGCTCAGGCTTCTCAGATAAGGGGGGAAGACCGAGGACAGGCTGCCGTGATGGGGGACCTTCAGAACGGTCACCGGTACCGCGGCCGGGGCCAGCAGCATCTCGGTCCCATCCTCGATATCCCCCGTCAGCAGGACGGAGAAGTCACCGCAGGTTATCCTCATGAGGGCGGAGTTCTCGTTTACTTCCAGATCGGATCCAACGGGAGCGGCGTATTCAACGGTGGCGGTCACGCAGGGTGACAGTTCCAAGACCTTATCCTGTTCAAGCAGCCCGTAGTCGCATCCGGCTCTCATCACCGCGTTCAGGAGTTCCTCGTACACCCATGACGAGAAGACCATTCCGGGGTCCAGCACCTCCAGCACGGTGAAATTCTCCAGTACCGACGCCAGCCCTCCGATGTGGTCGGCGTGGGGATGTGAGAAGGCCAGCACATGGACGGTGTCCACTCCCAGCTGACGAAGGCGGAAGACCACCGCCGGCTCAAGGGGGCCGTCCGGGCCGGGTCCCCCGTCGAAGAGTAGTGTGCGGCCCTCCGATGCCCTGACCAGAATAGCGTCTCCCTGGCCCACGTCCAGGAAGAAGACTTCCACCAGGGGATACAGGGAGTCCGCCCTGGCAAGCCAGTGGGAAGTGTCGGGCAACGGAAGGGCTTCCGGGTCTATGAAGCAGCTCTCCCGCAGCAGTTCCACTGTTCCGGGTCCTATGCCGGGGACGTACTGGAGCTCCCCCAGTTCGTAGAACGGACCGTACGTGTCCCGGTACTCCTCGATGGCCCCGGCCTTCACGGAACCTATCCCGGGAACGGTCTCCAGAAGCCGTGCATTCACCGTATTTATGTTCAGGGAGTCATCAGAAAGGATGGATAAGCCTATTAAAACCGCTATGAGGAGGCTCATTACTTGACAATCCTCTCTTTCTGGTTAAGCATACGTATATAACCGGAAAGGGGGTTCTGATGAAGAACCTACTTGCACCGCTGGTCCTTGCCCTCATATTCTCCGGCGCCCTTGCGGCAGGTGACATCAGGCTCGAGGACAGCGACTTCACCACAGTTGGTTACATAAGGGATGACGGACAGATAGAAAACGCCTCCTTCCAGATCATCGGCTATATCAAGGAGGACGGCGAGATAGAGGACGACTCATTCAACATCATCGGCCGCATCGACGAGGATGGGAACATCGAGGACCAGGATTACAACGAACTTTTCACACTCAACGACAACGGCAGGCTTACAGACCCCACCTTCAGGAAGGTGGCGGAGATACAGAGCGACGGAACAGTTGAGAACGCCCGTTTCCAGGTCATACTCTACGCAGACGGAACCCATGAGAAAATGACGGAGAGGATAGCCCTGTTCCTTGTTTTCTTCAGCGACATACTGGAGGAATAGCCGCTTATCCGGAACGGATCGGAAAAGAAACCGCCCGGCTTCGGCCGGGCGGCATTCCTTTCAGGGACAAGTATTCACTTCTCCCTTAAATCCTCGCCCCTTCCGCCAAGGCCCCGCACCACCCGGAAAGCCTTCCTGGCGGCGGAGCCGGGGTGCTGGACGAGTTCGGAGGCCCAGTCCCTGAGATTCTCGTAGCTGGTCAGCTTCCGCCAGCTCCTGTACCTCTCTATCTTCCTCTTCCAGCTGATGACGTCCTCCAGCGTGAGGAAGGGAAGGCGCATGTTCATCACCTCGCAGGCCCTGTTCCGGGCCGGGTCCAGCAGCTCGGGATTGGTGTCGTTGGCCAGATATCCGTTCTCCACGGCCCAGTCGTGAATGTACCTTCCGGGAATGGCCGTTGAGAGGTAGACGATTATGTCGTCGGGCTTCAGCCGCTTCAGGTGATCGTAAGTCGCCCTCAGGTCCTCCTCGTTCTCCATGGGGAACCCTATCATGAGGTTGGCAGTGGCTTCCACACCGAATTCATGGCACCATTGGAACGCCTTCTCCGCCTGTTCCGGAGTGGTGCCCTTGCGGTAGAAGTCCAGTATCTTCTGACTGCCGCTCTCGACACCGAAGGATATGCAGTGGCAGCCGCTCTCGGCCATCACCCGCACCTTGTCCCTGGTCACGGTATCCACCCTGCTGTTGCAGTGCCAGCAGAGCTGCAGGTCCCTCTCGCGCAGCCTGTCCCTGAAGGTCTCGAACCATTTCGTGGGATGCATCGTAATGGTATCGTCCTTGAAGAACACCGGGAGCTTCCTTGTGCCCCTCAGTTCCGCCAGTTCCTCCGCCTCGGCCACCACGTTCCCGGAGCTCCTGTACCTTATGCTGCCTCCGAATATCAGGTCCGTGCTCGGTTTGCAGTAGATGCACTTGAAGGGACAGCCCCTGGTGGTGACCATCCCGTATTCCGACATTCCACCGCTCAGGTAAGCATCGTAATCCACCACGTCCCTGGCCGGGAACGGAAGGGAATCGATGTCAACGGGAACAGGTCTCCTGGGATTCTCCACCAGGTCGCCGTTTCTCAGGTATGCCAGGTTCATTATCCCAAGCGGGTCGACGCCGGATTCCAGTGTGTCCGCCAGCTCCACTATGGATTCCTCCGCCTCGCCGGTAAGCACATAGTCGAAAGGTATCCTCTTCAGGGTATCGCCGGGGAAGATGCTGGGATAGGCCCCTCCGGCCAGGAAGACGGCATCTGGAAGGACCTCCCGCAGGTGGCGGGTGACCGTCTCCGCCCTGCTCATCTTTGCCGCCGCCGATATCGCTACACCTACCATCCTGGCGCCTGCTGCACGGCCATCCAGTTCGTCAAGGCGTTCGCAGAAGGAATAATCGAGGTACTCCACCTGATGCCCGGCGCCGCGAAGGGCTGTCACCAGCTGCAGAAGACCGATGGGCTCGGCCAAACCGTTGTACTCTATCCAGTCCCATCTGGGATAGACCAGGGCTACTTTCAACTCGATGAACCTCTTCCCATGATGTACCGTGTCCCTCACGGAGGAGCATGATAACCGAAGCACAGATCCCAGCCAGCCTTCCGCAAGCCGTCCGGAACAGACACTAATATAAGGATAACGGAGCGGACAGGTTCCTCCGCGCGGCAGACCGCCGGGGGCTGAAGGGCACCGGCCTTGACACGGACATGAGTAAACATATGTATAGAACAAAGGAGGTGGATATTGAAGAAGCTAACAGCTCGCCAGCAGCAGTTCTTCGATTTCATACGCGATTATATCGCCCGTAACTCATTCCCTCCCAGCATCAGGGAGATCCAGGGCCATTTCGGTCTGAAGAGCACCAAGGGGGTGAAGGACCATATAGACAGGCTGGTGGCCTACGGCTATCTGAGAAGGGTCGACGGCGCCGCCAGGGCCCTCGAGGTGGTGGGCCGCGATCGCGATACGGGCGAAAGGGTACCCCTCGTGGGGACCGTGGCCGCCGGTCTTCCCATCCTGGCGGATGAGAACATAGAGGACTACCTGCAGGTCCCTTCGGGCACCTCAAGCACCAGGGGCATGTTCTATCTCAGGGTCGCCGGCGACAGCATGGTGAACGCCGCCATACTCGAGGGAGACCTGGTCCTCGTCCGCCCCCAGCCCTTCGTGGAGCAGGGTGAGATAGCCGTGGTGCGTATCGGGGACGAGGCTACCGTCAAGAGGTTCTTCAGGTACAGCGACCGCATCGAACTGCACCCCGAGAACCCCGAGTACGACCCGATAGTATTCCACGAGGATGACGAGGATGTGAGAGTGATAGGAAAGGTCACCGCCCTGTTCAGGGAGATGGAATAGGCGTAAGGCCCCTTTCGGCAAGTATGCGGGCCACTACGGAAGGTATGGCCGAGGGGTCTTCCACCGCGTGGTCCGCGGCCTCCATCTCTTTTTCGCTGCCGTATCCGTAGAGGCATCCGATGGAGGGAATGCCGTTCTCACGAGCCGCCCTGATATCATGGTACCTGTCCCCCACCATCACGGCGAAGTCGCTGCCGCTGGAACTTATCATGTCCCTCACCCTTTCGGACTTGGGCCTGCCGTCCTCCACTCCCATCAGCATGTCGAAGAAGCCTTCGATACCCAGGCAAGAAGTCACCAGCCGGATGTAATCCAGCCCCGCGTTCGAGCATATGGAGAGTGAGAGCCCCATCCGGCCCAGCTCCTCCAGCATGGCGGCGATGCCGGGGTAGAGGGCCCCGCTTTCCCTCAGGGTGGTCTGCTGATGTCTTCTTATCCCTTCCCTGAAAGCCGAGCAGGTACTCCCTCCCCTTCCCAGCAGCCTGCTGCAGAATACTTCCAGAGGTTCACCGTAGAGGGCGTTTATCTCCTCGGGCTCCGCGGGAGGGTGCCCCAGGTCGGCCATGGCCCGCTGTATTGCCGGCACCAGGGCCGATTCCGTGCGGTGCAGGGTGCCGTCCAGGTCGAAGATGATCATTACTTTGTCGCCCAGGGGATTTCCTTTCTTCCGGTGAAGAGGCAAATATATGAAAACTGCGGAGGGACGATACTTTCATTATTATCCTCTCCACGGGCATGCTTTGAAAGGGGAGACAGGATTTGATAGCTGAACTGGAATGCCTGCCCTGCCTTGTGAGGCAGGCGAGGGAGATGGCCATCCTCACCACGGATGACACTTCGCTGCAGAAGGAGATAATGCGGAGAGTGCTGTCCTTCATGTCCACCACCGACCTTCACCGCTCTCCCCCGGAGATAATGCAGGGAATAGGCGAGCTGGTGGCCGGCGTCACCGGAGTAGACGACCCGTACCGTGAGATCAAGGGGAGCCACACCCGCAGGGCCCTCGGAATGCTGCCGGAAATGGACAGCATCCTCGCGGACTCCGATGACCCATTCATAGCCGGGCTGAGGCTTGCCATAGCCGGCAACATCATAGACCTGGGAGCAAGAAGCAGCGTCACCGATGACGACATATCGGGAACTCTCCGTGAAGCGCTGGAACTTCCGCTGCGGGGTGAGGACCCGCTGGAGCTTAAGAGGCTGGTGGAAGGGGCCCGGCGGATACTCTACCTGGCGGACAACGCCGGGGAGACCGTGTTCGACAGGAAGTTCATTCAGCAGTTCCCCGTGAACAGGACCACGGTAGCGGTGCGAGGAATGCCGGCGCTGAACGACGCTACCCTGGAGGATGCCCGTGAAGCCGGGCTGGACACTGTTGCGGAGCTGATGGACAACGGGTCCGGAGCCCCGGCCACGGTGATAGAGGACTGTTCCCGGGAGTTCAGGGAGCTTTTCCAGGGCAGTGACCTTGTTATAGCCAAGGGACAGGGCAACTACGAGTCGCTCTCCTCGGCCAGCCGTGAGGTTCATTTCCTTTTCAGGGTCAAGTGTGAACTGGTGGCGGACCACTCCGGGTTCCCCATGGGAAGCCTCGTGCTTCTCGGATCGGGGAGCGTGGAAGGGCCTGCGCGTTAGATGGCAGTGAGTCCCGCCGGTCTGTTCGCCACGGATATGGACGGCACCCTCCTTCTGCCCGGCAGGGATTTTCACCCCGAAGACCTCCTGGCACTTGAAGCACTCGGGGAAATGGGCGTCATCAGGGTCATCGCAACCGGAAGGTCACCCTTCTCATTCGCAAGGATGATGGGGAACAGGGTCCTTCCGGTGGATTACCTCGTACTTTCCAGCGGCGCCGGTATCATGGATTATCACAGCGGCAGTTTCATCCGCACTACAAGCATGGATCCCCGCCGCACCGCGGGAATCGTGGAGTGGCTGGTGTCCAGGGGAATGGACTTCTGTGTCCAGAGGACCATTCCGGACAACCATGTCTTCTCCTACTGCTATCTTTCCGGGGACAATCCGGACCTGGAGAGAAGGATAGAGCTCTACAGGGGTCACTGCAGTCCCCTGGAGAGTGAGGGCTCCGCCGACGGCTCAACCCAGGTAGTCGTAATCATTCCGCCCAGGAAGGCAGGTAACGATCCCATGAGGGAATTCATGCATCTCCGGGACATGTACAGCGTTGTGAGGACAACGTCCCCTCTGGACGGGGAATCCATATGGGTGGAGATATTCCCTCCGGAGATATCCAAGGGGAAGGCCGTGGGATGGCTGGCGGCAAGGCACGGGATGACCGGCGAGGATGCCGCCGCAGTAGGCAACGACTACAACGATCACGACCTACTGGCCTGGGCCGCCCACGCCTATGTGGTGGAGGACTCACCTGAACACCTGAGGACCAGTTTCGTGGAGGTATCCCCGGTGAGCAGGGGCGCGGTGGCTCACGCCGCCAGGCTCTGGCTGAGAAAAAGGGGCCAGCTGACCGATGCGGACAGCTGGCCCGCTCCCTAGCGCAGGCTCGCGTTCATGCGCTACTGGAGGTACATGGGGCACAGTGAGAGTGCCCCATGTTCCTGTATACAGTGATGCAAGATTCATTCCAGCCGCGAAGACGAACTTTATATCAAATCAAATGGGCATATAATGCAGAGGACACATCGCGGTCATGCAGTTTGCCCGATGATCGCCCTGTATGCGAGACTCGCCCCCGGCGCTACCTCGCCAGGACGACCATCCTCGACTCGGAAGCACTGGCTGAAGCAACCCTGAGACCGTAGACACCGGAAGGAAGGGACCCGGTGTCAATGACGGCCTGGTCAGTTCCCGGAGAAGCAGTCATCGAGGACACCTCCCTGCCTGCTATGTCGTACAGTGCCAGATGGACTTCCGCGCCGCACGGGACAAGCGTCACCGTGATGCTTGAGGCAGCCGGTACAGGACCATAGGATTCAATGAGAGAGGCCGGCGTCTGTCCTCCCTCCATGCCTTCGGTCAATGGATCGGCGTATACCGAGACGGTTGCCACAGCGGCCTTTGCGCACTCGGTACCGAATGGGAAGTATTCCATGTAATTGGCCAGCAGGTCCGTTTCCTGGTGGTAGTAGGGATTCTGGTCCACGCCTTCCTCGATGCCGAGGAGGGCGGGATATCCAACCGCCCAGAACGAAGCGTGGTCGCTGTAGGTCGTTCCCGGGGAGTAGGCTACGTTGAGCTCCAGTTCGGGGACGTATGTCTCGGATATGTCCCACATGTTCATGGCCAGCTCCTCTGAGATGTCGTTGTAGGGAACGAAGAGCTGCCTGTAGGGATCGGGACCGTAGAGGATCATGTCCAGGTTCATCACCGCGATGATGGAATCGCCGCTGGCCACCGCCTGCTCAGCGTAGTACTCGCTGCCGTGCAGACCCAGTTCCTCGGCCCCGAAGCAGATGTACCTGACGGTGTACCTGAAGTTGAAATCCGCCATGACCCTGGCGGCCTCGATGACAGCGGCGGAGCCGCTGCCGTTGTCGTCAGCGCCGGGTGCTGTCTCGAAGGGGCTCTGCATCGTTATTGAATCCAGATGACCGCAGATGATCACGTACACGTCCGGCTCCAGGACCCCGGGCTTCTCCGCCACGACGTTCCAGCTCGTGTATGTTGTCCCGTAGAAAGTGAACTGGAACTCCTCCACCTCGGCGTCCAGCCCGTAGGATTCCAGCTTGTCATGGCTCCACTGGCAGGCGTTGTAGAATGAATCGGTGATGCAGAGCCTGGTCTCGTAGTTCTCCAGCTGCTGGATGACGGCGATCAGAGAGTCCTGGTCCACCGCGTCAACGATAGCAGTAACGTCCGGATCGCTGAGGGCGATGGAACGAAAGGGTTCCAGTGCACGCTCCGAGTAGACCCTGAGGGGCTGGACGAAATGAACGCCAGGGTATGCTGTTATCCCGGGAAGGTTCCCCTCATGCTTTACGATGGCTGCCCGGCCGCTGCAGAATATGACCTCTCCCACTGCGGAGGCGGATTCCATATCACCGGGTACCCTCAGATGCACGAGGCTGTAGTCGTCAAGCTCGACAGGGCCCTGGTCGATGACCTGGCAGGAACCCTGGAAATACAGGGGGTCTCCCACGGCCAGGAACCACTCATTGGAGATGTGCAGCACCTGCACTTCCTCCAGCACCGCTTCTCCGGAGAGTTCCCTGATGTCCCTGTCGACAACGACCAGGTCCCCTTCCATGCTGCCCATCATGCCCAGGACAAGAAACAGATAGCTCATGTCATCACCTTTCCCGCTTTTGCCGAATCTTCAATCCCGATGAACATAATACATAATTGCCCTGTATGTCCCTTACATGAAATGCCGGATGGATCGTATGTCACTGCCTCCCATATTGATCAGGGCCGGCAGTATCACTGCCGGCCCCTGTCCTGAAACGCTTCCTGTCTTCTAGCGCACCACGGCGAACATGCAGGTGGAGCTGCCGGCGCCAGGCACCGTCAGCCTGAGCATGTAGATACCGTTCGGAACTGGGACTCCGCTGGAGGAACTTCCGTCCCAGGTCAGCGAGTGGACCCCGACTTCCATCTGGCCCGGCCGAATCGACCGTACCATCCTGCCTGTGAGGTCGTAGACGGCTATCTCCACCTCGCCGCCGACGGGAACGCCGAACCGGATCGACGCGGTGGACGTGACCGGGTTAGGAACGGGAGCCTCCAGGTAGAATGAAGGGAAGGCCTGGGTGGAACCCCCTCCCACGTACACCGCCGGGTCCGCGTAGGTCACCGCGGGGAAGCAGCTGTATGCGGTGGAAGTTATGGTCACGGGCTCAGCTCCGGGTATGGACGCTATCTCGAGGCTCACCATGCCGGCGGCGTCGGTGTATCCGGCGTCCAGCAGCTCACCGGTGTCCGCGTAGTAGGCGGCCACCATGGCGCCTTCAACAGGTGCCTTGGCGTCATCGGTCACGGTGACCGGGAAGGACCCGGTGCCGATAGTGATGGCGTGGGTGTTGTCCAGCATGGGGATGGGGGCCGTATCGTTGTATATGGCCGTCTCGGGGTCGCCGAAGAGATGGGTCATCATAATCATGTTGTTTCCACCGGTACCGAAGTACTCCTGGCACTTGATCTTGCCCCATGTGTGGGCGGCTCCCAGATGGTGCAGCTCCTCGGTGAAGTAGCCCCTGAAAGTATGGACTTGCAGGGTGTCTCCCGGACCCACCGGAGTGTTGGTGGAGGAGCCCATTATGGTAATTGCCCCCTTGGGGTCGGCTATGGTGCCCTCGGAGAGGAATGCCTCGCAGAAGCAGTAGTAGTTGTCGAACTCGCCGTTCTGGCAGCCTATGGTGAATACCCAGGGCAGCCTGCGCCCGTTGGTCAGGGCGGCGATGTCCGAGTTGCTGAAACCTGTGGTCATCCAGGCGGTGGGGCTTCCGTGGCCTATGTAGTTTATAACCGACCTGCCCTCGTTGATGTCGGCTATCACCTGTGAGAGATTCGGGGTGATGCCGCCCAGGGCGCTGCAGTAGAAATCCGACTGAATGGCATGGGCCTGGAACAGCTGGTGGATCCTGAGGGCCTCTTCCGGAGCCTCGAAATCCGTGCACGCCATGCTGAAACCCCTCATGAACCAGTTCTCCCCGGAGGGCTGGTAGGGATCGCTCTCGTGCTGCAGCAGCTTCCAGGAGATGTAGGCCAGGTCGTCGGTGTCGTTGCCGCATATCCTGCCTATGTGCATGGAGGGAATGGATCCGGAGCCTACCACGGCGAAGATGTTGTCGGCGGCGTGGCTCGAGTACTGGGGGGATTCTATCACGTTGTCCCCGCCCACCAGCATCACGTACTCCGGAGGGTTAGGCCAGTTATTGAAGGCGTCCTCCAGCCATGAGTCGATCTCGGCTGGGGTCCCCCCGATCTCCGAGAGCAGGCCTATCTCCACCTGATAGCCCCTCTGGGCCTTCCAGTCGATGAGGTCCTGCGCCAGTCCTATGGACTCCTCGGAGCCTATGAAGACGTAGCTTCCGTCAACAGCGTCGCCGTCGGAGATGTCCTGGAGACCTATCACATCGCCGTAGGCCGGTATGAAGCTGCGGGTGTAGCCCTGGGGCACACGGGCGAGCTCGTTCTCCCCGGTACCCCCGATGCCCGTCACCCGGGCCACGGCGGAAGTGGTTATGTATACGTCTCCGGTGACCGGATCGTAGCTGACGGGATTGAACCGCACCCATGCAACCCTGATGTCCCGCATGATGTTCACTGATTCCAGCTCCACAGGGCTAGCCGGATAAGGCTGCGAGGATGAGTAGAGAGAGCTGTTGATCCTGAAGTCAGGTTCCGGTCCGGACCAGGTGGGGGGAGGCTGGTAGGGAGGTATGGAGTATCTGCCCAGGTAGACGGTCTCCTGCTCCAGAATCTCTATCTGTACCTCGCCGTAAGGGGGCACAAGGACCAGTCTTCTTATGGCCGGGAGGTCCGGGTCACCCACTGAGGCGAGGAAACTGGTCCCCGAGGGCCCCCTGAAGACGGTGCCGGTCCCGAAGCCCTCGATGGATACGGCAAGGGCCTCCAGTGACTGGATGCTGAACTGGATGGTCTTGCTCTGCTGGGTGGATTCCAGCAGCTGGACCTCCTCCACCGGTCCCTGGGCTCTGTAGACTGTTTCTCCCAGGGCCAATGGTACGATGAGCACTAGGGCAAGTATAACGGCAGATCTCATTTCGGCTCCCTTGATATGAATGGTGTATGGATGCTTACGGTCATAGAAGCTACTATCCACGCTGACCCTGCCGAAGTCAATGGATAACCGTCCGTCTTAGCGGGGTTGACGTTCTCCGGCATGCCCACGATCCGATATGGAGGTGTTATAATTGTTGGCCGATCAAATGAACGGGGGCAATCGATGCGGATCTTCGCCATAGGGGACCTTCACCTCTCGTTCTCCAGCCGGAAACCGATGGACGTGTTCGGCTCGCACTGGAAGGACCATCACCTCCTGCTGGAGAAGAACTGGCGCAGGCGCGTGAAGGAAGATGACGTGGTCCTTCTGCCCGGCGACATATCCTGGGCCATGGACCTGGAGGATGCCGCGGAGGACCTGGAGTGGATAGGCCGCCTTCCCGGAAGGAAGCTGATGATCAAAGGCAACCACGATTACTGGTGGGGTTCCATATCAAGGCTGGAGAAGGTCCTCCCGAACAGTATCGTGCCGCTGCAGCACACGGCCTACAGCGCGGGCGCCGCCGTGGTCACCGGCACCAGGGGGTGGCTGACCCCTCCCTCGGAAGGCTTCTCCGAGGCCGGGGACGGGAAGGTCTACCGGCGGG
>Ga0207796_1000313_pt1 | contig 20069 bp, 10 predicted proteins | sample Pon1CUnioCityCA_6_FD_187274 | JGI IMG/M metagenome (GOLD analysis project Ga0207796, IMG submission 187274) | Marine sediment microbial community from Union City, CA, USA - Pond 1C Sediment 1 (SPAdes) | ecosystem: Environmental > Aquatic > Marine > Intertidal zone > Salt pond sediment ...
GAGGAGGGCCTGTATCACGTCTACTTGGGGAATGTCCCTGGTGAATCGAATGTGGTCTGCCACGAGTGCGGCGAGACTCTGATCCGTCGCTCAGGTTTCCGGGTTGTGGACAACCTCGTCACTAAGCAAGGCGAATGTCCGAGCTGTGGGACTGAGATAGCCGGTGTTGGCCTAGCCGCCGCTTAGGACGGAGATTGTCTTGGCAGAGGGACCAGCAAACCCATGACTGGAGAGGAGAGGGGCATTGGATAGCAGGTTTCTCATCGTGCTCGCGGCCAGCATGACTGCGTGCGCGGTCACGACCCTCGGCATCGTCGTCATCAGCCAGCACAAGGAATGGAGCAGGGAACGCTCCGCGTACTTCGTTAGCTTCGCGGCAGGTGTCTTGATCACCGTATCGTTCATGCACATCATTCCAGAGTCGCTGCGGAGGAGTGAACGAGCTCCCCTTTTCATGCTGCTGGGTTTTCTGGGGCTCTATCTTCTGAATCGATTCTTGAATCTATACCTCTGTCGCGAGTACGAGTGTCGTGAGTATGCCGCCGGTCTTGTCCCTATGCTTGGGATTGGACTACATTCACTCATCGACGGTGCGATCTATGCCATCACGTTCAACGTCAGCATCTTCACGGGCGCCTTGGCCGCCATTGGCATGATCTTCCACGAATTTCCAGAGGGGATTATCACCTTTGTGCTGCTGGAAAGGGGCGGGTTCAGCAGCAGACGATCGGTTTGGTATGCCCTTCTCGCCGCAGGGCTCTCAACCCCTCTCGGCGCAGTGATTACCTACCCGTTTATGCGCACGATCAATCAGCGTACGCTGGGCGCCTTGCTTGCGCTGTCGGCCGGTGCGTTGGTGTACGTTGGTGCCACGCATCTTTTGCCAGAGGTCGAGGAGCAAGAGAGACGGTACACCATACTCGCCCTGGCTGCTGGTGTGCTCGTCGGTGTCCTCATCATCGCCTCCAAGGGGTGAGCGTGGACGTGCGCGATAGCTCGAGTCTGGCGCGAGGAAAGAGAGCAGGGATATGATTGACCACATCTTGGTCCCGCTGGATGGGTCGCCCCTGGCTGAGTGTGTGCTACCCCACGCCGTCGCCGTGGGACAAGCCATGGACGCGAAGGTGACGGTGCTGCAGGCCGTGGCGCGCGAGCCAAGCCCGGGATCACGAGCCGTCGACCCACTGGGCTGGCACATGAGGAAGTCCGAAGCGGACTCTTACCTGCGGGAGGTGGTCGAGCGTCTGCGAGAGACAGGGGTCGAGGCTGAGACTGTGCTGGCGGAGGGCCGGGCGCCCGATCGCATCCTGGATTATGCCCGGGAGGAGGAGGTGGGGCTGATCATTGTCAGCAGCCACGGCAGGAGCGGGTTGAGTCCATGGAACATCAGCAGCGTGGTTCAGAAGGTGATCCTGCGAGCCTATGCTCCGACGCTCATCGTTCGAGCCTATCGGCACACGACTGAGGATCTGAGTGAGCTCCGTTACGAACGACTGCTGCTGCCCCTCGATGGCTCGCAGCGCGCCGAGTGTGTGCTGCCCTGGGCCCGAAATCTGGCCGATTTTCATCACTGCAAGGTCATTGTGGCGCACGTCGTCAACGAGCCAGAGGTCCCGCGGCGAACGCCGCTGACTGAAGACGAGGCTGACCTGGTCGATCGTCTTACGGAGCTCAACAGGGAGAAGGGGGAGCAGTATCTTCAAGAACTGGAGTCTCGGCTGCCCCTAGATGTGGAAACACGCTTGTTGATCAGCGACAATCCGGCAGCGGCCCTGCACAATCTGGCTCAGAAAGAGGAGACCGACTTGGTCCTGATGGCGGCTCACGGTTATTCGGGAGAGACGACGTGGCCCTATGGTAGCATCGCATTGAACTTCATCGCCTATGGCCCGGAACCGTTGCTGATGATCCAGGATGTGCCTCCGGAGGAAGTGGGGATGACGGAGGCGGAGAGGGCTGCCAGGGAGCAGGCGGGGCATTGATCTCTCTCGATGATGATATCCAGCGATAAGAACCGGTGCCCGTCGTCTTCACCGGACCCCAATCGGTCGGGGCTCGAAGATCGAGCGCACAGGGTCGCCGGACAGCACAAGGCGTCGCGCCGGCCTGGTGCCACACCGACGCCTCTCGACCGCCTGTCCACGCTGCAACAGGTGCTCCGCCGAGCCCACGCTGTCTTTCTAGAGCGCTCGGAGGAGCGGGGAACGCTCTCTGGCGTGGCGGAATGGCTGCTGGACAATTTCTACGTCTTACAGCAAGCTGTGCGTCAGGTCCGAGAGAATATGCCGCTTGGTTACTACCAGCGGCTCCCGAAACTCGATGATGGACCGTTGGAAGGGTATCCCAGAGTCTACGCCCTGGCTCGGGAGATCATCCGCGCGGCGGACGGACACGTGGACATCGCCCAACTGAAGCGCTTTGTCCGATCCTATCAAGAGGTGAGACCGCTGACGATGGGGGAGATCTGGGCTCTGCCAACCATGCTCCGTCTGAGCCTTCTGGAGGTGCTGACTCGGATCGTAGCTGAACCGCTCAAGTCCGATCCCTCCTTTGCCGACTTTGTGCCAGTTCCCTTCGAGGGGCACAAGATCCCGGGTCCGGCACTGCCCAGCGACAGGGCCGACGAGGCCATCGTGGCGGATGCCATCAACGGCTTGCGCGCCATCGATGCTCAGGACTGGGATGCCTTCTTCGAAGCCATCAGTCTGGTCGAAGGGGCGCTCGGTCTTGATCCTCTAGGCGTGTACGCCGATATGGACTTCGATAGCCGGGATCGGTATCGAGGGGTGGTGGAGGCGCTGGCCCGGGCTGTGGACCGGAGCGAGCAGGAGGTGGCTCAGGAGGCGGTGAGGCTGGCCGAGGAGGCACGGCAGGCTGAGACGTCCCGCGCAGGCCGGGGCGGTGACCGGGTTGAGCGCAGTGACCCGGTGGCAGGTGATCACCTACGCGCTCAGCACGTGGGGTACTACCTGGTCGACGAGGGTCGCCGCGAACTCGAGGAGGCCATAGGCTTCCAAACGAACCTCGCAGAAAGGGTGCGACGTTGGATCTTTGCCCACGCCACGTCGGTCTATCTAGGTGCCATTTTCCTCGTCACCGTGCTGATCCTATCCGGCGCCCTGGCCTATGCCCATAGCGCTGGAGCGGGAGCGGCGGCGCTGGTTGTCACGGGTGTCTTGAGCCTTGTACCGGCCTCCGTCGTCGGCGTGAATGTGGTTAACACGATCATCACCCGCACGGTGCCGACCCGCGTGCTGCCACGGTTCGATTTCGGCGACGGCATTCCCGATGCGTACCGGACCATGGTGGTCCTTCCTGTTCTGCTGACCTCCGAGGACGAGATCGAGTTCTTGCTAGGTCAGCTAGAGCGACACTACGTGGGCAACAAGGATCCTCAGTTCGGTTTTGCCCTCTTGACCGATTTCGCCGATGCGTCAGAGAAGCATATGCCCGAAGACGAGGACCTCCTGCAGCAGGCGAAGGACGGCATTCGCGAGCTCAATCGTAAGTACCGCCAGGACGGCACAGAGGAGAGGGGGGGCTCAGCTTCGCGCGATGGCCCCTTCTACCTCTTCCACCGTGAGAGGCTGTGGAACCCCAGCGAGACGTGCTGGATGGGTTGGGAGAGGAAGCGCGGAAAACTGGTGGAGTTCAACCACCTGATCAGAGGGGACGAGGGGACGTCCTACGTGGTTCAAATGGGAGGCCTTGATTTCCTTTCGGGGATCGAGTACGTCATCACCTTGGACGCCGACACCGTCTTTCCCCGGGATGCCGGATGCGAGCTGGTGGGGACCCTCGCTCACCCGCTGAACCGCGCACAGTTTGCCGCGAGCGCCTCGGGCAGCGACGAGCGTGTGGTGGCCGGCTACACGGTTCTTCAACCGCGCACCGAGGTTAAACCCACGGCAGTCACCCAGACGTGGTTCACGCGGATCTTTGCCGGGGATGCTGGTCTGGACCTCTACACCCGCGCTGTCTCCGATGTCTATCAGGATTTCTTCGGGGAGGGGATCTACATAGGAAAGGGCATCTACGACGTGGATGCCTTCGAACGTAGCCTCAAGGGGCGCGTGCCGGAGAACGCTCTGTTGAGCCACGACTTGTTCGAGGGCGTCCACGGCCGCGCTGCCCTGGTGAGCGACGTGGTGTTGCTGGAGGACTACCCTCCCAGTTATCTCAGTTATGCCCACCGGAAGCACCGCTGGGTGCGGGGAGACTGGCAGATCCTCCCTTGGCTTCTGCCCCGGGTGCCTCACGCCGGTGAGGGGACAATCCCCAACCGACTTTCGATCCTCGACCGCTGGAAGATCCTGGACAACCTGCGTCGCAGCTTGAGGCCTTTAGCGCTACTTGCGTTGCTGGTGGCGGGATGGCTGTTCCTACCCGGCTCACCGGTGCTTTGGACGTTGGGCGCACTGGCGAGCTCGGCCATGCCCCTGGTCACTGGCGCTGTGACGGAGATCACACGCCGGCTGCAGGGTGGGCGTCCGGGGAGGGACGGAGCAGCGATGCTGGGCGAGATGGGCGTCGAAAGCGCTCGGTGGTTGCTTAACCTCGCCTTCTTGCCCTATCAGTCGATTCTGATGTTCGACGCCATCGGCACCACACTGGTGCGCCTGACGATCAGTCGCCAGCGACTATTGCAGTGGACCACGGCTGCCCACACGGTGCGCCTCTTTGGACGCGAGTCGAAGATAGCCCTGCTCTGGCGTCGGATGAGCGGAGGCCCGGTGCTGGGATTCCTAACGGCAGTGGCCCTGATCCTGATCCGCCCCACGGCGATACCGCTGGCTGCGCCGCTTGTGGTAAGCTGGCTGATCTCTCCTGCGATAGCGGCTCGGATCAGCAGGCGGCGTGAGCGGAAGGGGGAGCCTCTGTCCGCTGGGGAGCGCCAGGAGTTGCGGCGGATCGCCCGTCGCACCTGGCTCTATTTCGAGCGCTTCGTCGGACCCGATGATCATTGGCTGCCTCCGGATCATTTCCAGGAGGATCCCCGCGGTACGGTAGCGCATCGGACCTCACCGACCAACGTGGGACTGATGCTGCTCTCCTCGCTTTCTGCCTACGACCTAGGTTATATCGGGCTGATGGAGCTGTCGCTCCGGTTGAATGATGCCTTTGACGCCATGGATCAGCTGGAGAGATACCGAGGCCATTTCCTGAACTGGTACGACACCCGCAGCCTCGATACGCTGGCGCCCCGGTACGTTTCTACCGTTGACAGTGGCAACCTGGCTGCCTGTCTTGTGGTCCTGCGGCAGGGGCTGGAACGGATGGGTCATCAGCGCGTGCTTCGTTGGCGCCGCTGGCGAGGACTTTGTGACACCCTGGGCGTGCTGGGAGAGATCGTCGAGGGAGTCGAGCAGAGGGAAGAGCTCAAGGAAGAAGCTGCCGCTGTCGCGGGCCGGATCGACCATATCCAGCGGACGCTACTCTCTGTGCGAGAAGACCCCGAGCGTTGGGTTGCCGTGCTTCCGGACCTGGAGGAGGAGATCGGGGGCGAGCTTCATCCCCGGCTACAGACCCTCCTGGACGCTGGCTCGGGTATCTTGGACACGGCGACGCTACGGGACCTCCGGCTTTGGTCCGAGAGGATCCATCTCCATCTCCGCGACGTGCGTCAGGAAGTGGAGAGAATCGTGCCGTGGGTAGCCTCCTTGACCGATGCTCCCACCATCCTGGCCGAGGAGAAAGCCGCAGATCTGCCTCCGGCGATTGCTGAGGCTTGGCAGCGGGCTCGCGAGACGTTGCGCAGCGATCCCCGGGTCGACGGCGTCAGCGGTATCTGTCGCCAGGCTCGACGGAGGCTCCGTCTCCTGAGAAATGAGCTGGAGGAGCTTCAGTCACTGGACCAAGGTGCTGGGGGCGGCCGTGCTGACGAGTTACGGAGCGCAATCGCGTGGGCTGATGAACTGGGTGAGAGGCTGAAGTCGGCACGGATGACGGCCGGCGGTATGATGATCGGCCTTCACGATCTGGTGGAGCGGGCCGAGACCTATGTGGAAGCTATGGATTTCGGCTTCCTCTACGATGAACATCGGGATGTCTTCTGCATCGGATACCAGGTCGACAGCGAGGAATTGGACCGTAATCACTACGACCTCCTAGCCTCCGAGGCTCGCATCGCCAGCGTTGTGGCGATCAGCAAAGGAGACGTTCCTCAACGGCACTGGCTCCATCTGAATCGGCCGCTGACCTCGTTCGAGGGTCGTCGTGCGCTGCTCTCGTGGGGCGGGTCTATGTTCGAGTACCTCATGCCGAATCTGATGATGCGCACCTACGAGGAGACGCTCCTCGAGCAGGCAAGTCGAGCGGCCGTGCTGCGCCAGATAGGGTACGCACAGGAGAAAGGCGTGCCGTGGGGCGTCTCCGAGTCCGGGTACTACCGGTTCGACGCACAGATGAACTACCAGTATCGAGGATTTGGTGTACCGGGTTTAGGCCGCAAGCGAGGGCTGGGCGACGATCTAGTCATAGCGCCCTATGCCTCTCTGCTTGCAGTGGGTATCCTACCGCGAGACGTTCTGGAGAACGCGCGTCGTCTGGCCCAGGAAGGGATGCTCGGCCACTATGGCTTCTACGAGGCGCTGGACTGCACCGAAGCCAGGTTGCCCATGGGGCAAGCTCGGGCCATCGTGCGCTCCTATATGGCACACCATCAGGGCATGATCATGGCGGCGCTTTCAAACTATCTGGATGACAACGGCGACACGGGGCCTGGGATCGTGTGTCGCTTCCACGACGACCCGCGCATTCAGAGTGTGGAGTTCCTGCTTCAGGAACAGGTGCCCCATCAAGCTCCGCTGGAGGAGATAGCGGAGGAGGCGATAGGCATCGAGCGGCCGAAGCGCGAGCGGGTGGAGCTTGAGCCCTGGTCGGTTCCGATGGATGCGGCGTTGCCACAGGTGAACTTCCTTTCCAACGGGCGCTATGGCTTGCTGATCACGGAGTCCGGCGCCGGGTACAGTACGTACTCTGCCAGCCGATCGCAAGAGGGAGAGACGCAGGCTCTGACCCGCTGGCGGGCGGATACCACTCGGGACTGCTGGGGCACGTGGATCTACGTACAGGACCGGGACGGGGGGCGCCCCGATGACGTGGCCCTCTGGTCCGCGGCAGACCAACCCACGGGTGTGCGTCCCGCGGAGCAGCAGGTGCGCTTCTATCCTTATCAGGCTGAGTTTCATAGTCGCTACGATGAGGTCTCTCTCCACACCGAGATCACCGTGGCGGCGGAGGATGATGTTGAGATCCGGCGCGTGACGCTCACCAATCACGGGGATGAGACCCAACGTCTGCGAATCAGCAGCTACGGTGAGGTGGTCCTTGCCTCCCAGGACCGAGATCGTCGACATCCGGCGTTCAACAAGATGTTTATCGAGAGCGAGTACGCCGCGGACATCAACGGGCTTCTCTTCACGCGACGGCCTCGCTCTGGCGAGGAGGAGCCGCTCCACATGGCTCACCTCCTGGTGACCGAGGCTGACCTCGAGGCCACGAGAGCGTATGAGAGCGATCGGGCCCGTTTCATCGGGCGCGGAGGCACGGTCGAAAGGCCAGCGGCGTTTCGACGAGTTCTGGAAGGAGATGAGTGGCTGTCCGGCACCACGGGATCGACGCTGGACCCGGTGATGGCGGTGGGTCAGGAGCTGGATATCCAGCCACACACGGCGGTCCAGTTGGCCTATCTGACGCTGGTCGCTGAGTCGCGGGACGACGCCGTCGCCCTGGCACGTCGGTATCGATCGTGGTCGCGCATCAACCGTGCCTTCGACCAGGCGCATGCTCAGAGCGAGGTAGAGCTGCGGAATCTCGACTTGGAGGTCGGTGACGTGGAGGACATCACGCGACTCCTCTCCGCGCTGATGTATCCGCATCGCTCACTGCGGCCGGCTCCAGGGACGCTGGCGGCGAATCGACTGGGCCAGTCTGGCCTGTGGCGCTATGGTATCTCGGGCGACTATCCGATCCTCCTGGTGCGACTTGGGCGCGAGGAGGACCTGCCTCTGATCAGGGAGCTGCTGCGAGCCCATGCCTACTGGCGCGATCGGCAGCTCAAGATCGATCTGGTGATCGTCAATCAGAAGGCCGCTGGCTATGCTCAGGAGTTGAGTGACCGTCTCTCTCAGGTTATCGCCCAGATGGACAGTGAAGCCTGGTTGAACCGTCGTGGCGGTATCTTCGTGGTTGGTGCCGATCAGATGGACGAAGCGTCACGCGTGCTGCTTGAGACAGCCGCAAGAGCTGTCCTCGATGCTGGCGAGGGCTCGCTTCACGAACAGCTGGAAGGCCTGCTGCAACGTCCCAGTCGCCTGCCCGCCCTCCAACCATCAGGGGGCGCGGAGGAGCCCGAGCCAACGCCGGCTGTGAAGCGTCCGGACGATCTGCAATTCGACAACGGGTTTGGGGGCTTCAGCCATGACGGGCGCGAGTATGTCGTCTATCTCGATTCGGGCGCGCAGAGCCGAGACGGCGATACACGGACGCCCGCTCCGTGGATCAATGTGATCTCGAATCGTGGCTTCGGCTGTCTGGTGTCGGAGACAGGACTGGGATACACCTGGGCGGTCAACAGCGGCGAGAATCGACTGACGCCGTGGGGCAACGACCCGGTGTCGAATCAGCCTCCCGAGGCGCTGTATCTACGCGACGAAGAGACGGGGGCGGTCTGGACATCGACGCCGCTGCCTGCGGGTGACGATGCGCCTTTTCTTATCCGCCATGGTGCTGGGTATTCGGTCTTCGAGCATAACAGTCACGGTCTCAAGCAGAGGCTTCAGGTCTTCGTCGCACCAGAGGCCCCGGTGAAGGTGATCCGATTGCGGCTAGAGAACACCTGGGACCGGGTACGACGCCTCACAGCCACCTTCTTCGCTCAGTGGGTCCTGGGTGTTCATCGGGACCAGTCTCAACAATATGTCATCTCTCAGTATGACCCGGAGACCTCGGCACTGCTGGCCCGAAACACGTACAATCCGGCGTTCGGCGAGCGCGAAGGAAGCGAAGCCGCTGTGGCGTTTCTCGCGAGCAGCGAGGAGCCGCATAGCCTGACGGCAGACCGCGCCGAGTTCCTCGGTCGGCGGGGCAAGATGCGGCATCCCGCCGCCCTGGATCGGGTGGGGCTGGGAAGTGGGGTGGAGCCGGGGCTCGATCCAGCTGCGGCAATGCAACTGCACGTAGAGCTAGACCCCGGTGAGGCGAAGGAGATCTTCTTTCTGCTCGGACAGGGGGAGAGCCGGTCGAAGGCGACCGATGTGATCAAGGCGTACCGGGATGGAGAGGAGGTTGCCGCCGCTTGGGATCGGCTGCAGGATCGATGGGACGGCTTGCTGGGCACCGTCTCCGTCGATACCCCCGATCCGGCCATGGACCTGATGCTGAACCGCTGGTTGCTCTACCAGGCCCTCTCCTGCCGCGTCTGGGGCCGATCCGCTCTGTATCAGTCCAGCGGCGCCTTTGGTTTTCGCGATCAGCTTCAGGATGTGATGTCGCTGCTGCACGCCGCACCAGAGGTCGCCCGAGAGCATATCCTCCGCGCGGCCCGTCATCAGTTCGAGGCTGGCGACGTCCTCCATTGGTGGCATCCTCCGTCCGGTCGCGGCGTGCGGACCCGCATCAGCGACGACTTGCTCTGGTTACCCTTCGTGGTCGCCGAGTACGTGGAGACAACCGGCGACGACGGGATCTTGGACCAAGAGCTCCCCTTCCGACGGGGTGAGCCTCTCGATGCGGATGAGGAGGAGCGGTATGGACGCTACGATCTCACGGAGGAGAAAGCGACGCTCTACGAGCACTGTCTGCGGGCTCTGAATGAGGGCTCGACCTCGGGACGCCACGGTCTGCCGCTGATCGGCGCTGGCGATTGGAACGATGGCTTGAACCGCGTGGGTGTCGAGGGCCGGGGGGAGAGCATTTGGCTTGGCTGGTTCCTCTATGCAACACTGACTCAGTTTGCCCGGGTCTGCGAGCGCACCGACGATTCTGACCAGGCCGGCAGGTTGCGGCAGCAGGCCGAAGAGCTTGGGAAGGCCCTGGAGATGAGCGCGTGGGACGGTGACTGGTACATGCGGGCCATCTACGACAATGGGTCACCCCTGGGATCCTCCAAGAACGCGGAATGCAAGATAGCATCCATGGCGCAGTCGTGGGCCGTGCTGTCGGGGGCCGGAGATACGAAGAGAACGGAGCAGGCGATGGCCGCGGTAGCTGACTGGCTGGTGCGAGAGGATGACGAGCATCCACCCGGCCTAATCCTACTCTTCACGCCGCCCTTCGATGAGACGCCGCAAGATCCTGGCTATATCAAGGGCTACCCGCCTGGCATCCGTGAGAACGGGGGACAGTACACGCACGCCGCGCTGTGGGCGGTGTGGGCCTACACGGAGATGGGACAGGGCGATCGTGCGGGCAAGCTCTTCCGGCTCCTGAACCCGGTCCATCACAGTGACGCGCGAGAGAAGGCGCGCCGCTACCAGGTTGAGCCCTATGTGGTTGCAGCCGACGTCTACAGCGCGGATGGTCACGTCGGAAGAGGAGGCTGGACGTGGTACACGGGGTCGTCCGGGTGGATGTATCGCCTGGGCTTGGAGGCGATACTGGGCCTGAGGAGACGGGGAGATACGCTGCGGATCGAGCCCTGCATTCCCAGCCATTGGCCTGGCTATCAACTGGTCTATCGGCATGGGGAGACGACTTACCAGATCAAGGTAGAGAATCCCGAGGGCGTGTGCGAGGGCGTGAGACGAGTTACGTTGGACGGCAAGGCGCTGGCTGAGGGGCGAATCCCTCTGGTGCGAGACGGGGACCGGCATCAGGTACGGGTGACGCTGGGTTAGCCGACGTCGGTCGCGGGTCGAGCGATATGGAGGCCAACCAAGTTCCAACCTTATGCAACCAGACCCAAAGCCAGCTCCAACAATACTCGTAGGCAACGCGTGCGCTGCTGATTGTATAATGCGGATAGATGGATTGCTCGCGAACCTCGCGTGCCTTGCCTAGACGTTTCGACTGGCGCCATGGTTTCTGGACGCACGAGGTACCGGTGAGGGAGACAAGAGCACTATGACCCGTCAGCAAGAAAACAGGCAGCTGCGAAGACCGGAGTGCCCGCAGGCACGGCCGTTGATCGCCAGCTGCCGCTCTGGCGCCTCCTTGGCGCAGAGGGTTGTCGGCCAGTATGAGGACCTCCTATCTCGGAAAGGGGCTGAGGGAGATACGCTCTATATGGGGGACATTGACTTCCAGTTCTCCGACGGTGAGACGTGCGTCCGCCTTGAAGCCGACGTCAACGGGCGCGATGTGTTTCTGTTTCAGGCACTCTACGATCCCATCTCGGGCAGGACTGTCGATCAGAATTACCTGGCCTTTCTCATTGCTGTGCGAGCCTTCCGCGAGTGGGGGGCCAGTCGCGTGACGGGCGTGCTCCCCTACCTGGCCTACGCTCGTCAGGACAAACCGACGAGGTTTGAGCGAGAGCCGACCACGGCGAAGCTGATGGCGGACCTCAGTATTGAGGCTGGGCTCGACCGTCTAGTGGTCTGGGATCCGCACACGGGCCGAGTTCACGGCTTCTACGGCAGCGTACCAGTGGACGGATTGAGCCCGTTGGCGCTCTTCACTGCAGCTTTCGATCGGTTCCGTGGGCGCGATGATGTCATCGCCGTCGCTCCGGATGCTGGGGCGTCGAAACCCATTATGCATTTCGCTCGTTCTCTTAGCGTCAGTTCTGCTGTCGCCTCGAAGCACCGCCCTCGCCCTGAAGAGGCGGAGGTCTCCGAGATTATGGGGGACTTCGCAGAGAAGCGCGTCGCGCTCGTTTTGGACGACATGATCAATACGGGAGGAACTGTCGAGGCAACGGTCACCAAGCTGGTGGATGAGAATAACATCGAGGAGATCTATCTCGCTGTCTCGCATAACCTGTGCACGCAGGACGCTCTGGATCGCCTCTCTGACCTTCACGCGAACTACTACTTGCGAGAGGTGCTGGTCACCGACAGCGTGCCGCAAAGCCAGGCGTTCCAGGCGTTGCCCTTCCTGAGGGTACGGTCGCTGGCTGATCCCTTCGCTCGGGCAGTGCGTCGTGTGCATCATAGCCGATCAGTTGACGGCATGTGCGTAAAGCCAGCGATGGCGGAGGAGGGCTGAGGTTTGCCTGTCTACAATTCGGACATCGTCGAGATCTTCAATGAGGTGGCGGATCTGCTCGAGATCGAGGGCGCTAACCAGTACCGCGTGCGCGCCTATCGGAACGCAGCCCGCACGGTGTCGACGCTTTCCAGGGACGTGAGCGAGATGGTAGAGGCAGGTGAGGATCTCACCGAGTTGTCAGGGATCGGTGAGGATCTGGCAGCGAAGATCCAGGAGATCGTTGAGACTGGGGATTTGAAGCAGCTGGAGGAGATCGAACAGCGCACGCCGCCGGAGCTTAGCAGGATGCTGGACGTGGCGGGCCTCGGACCAAAGAGGGTCCAGACTATCTATGAGGAACTGGGAGTCACCACCATTGAAGGCCTTCGTGAGGCGGCGGAGCGGGGTCAGATCAGGGACCTCCACGGACTCGGTGAGAAGACGGAGCAGAAGATCCTCGAGGATCTGGAGCGCTGGAGCGAGGAAGAGGAGCGCACCCGCCGCGACGTCGCCGAGGAGAGAGTCGAGCCGCTGTTAGATTTCCTGAGGAGTCTCTCGGATGTCGAGCGGGCAGAGGCAGCGGGCAGCTACCGGCGCAAGAAGGAGACGGTGGGGGACCTGGACATCCTGGCGATCAGCGACAAGGGGGAGGAAGTGATCGCCCACTTCGTTGACTACGAGGACGTTGAAAGGGTTGTCTCCCAAGGGGAGACCCGCTCGACGGTGGTGTTTCGTGCTGGCCTTCACGTGGACCTACGGGTGGTAGAGGAGGAGAGCTACGGCGCGGCGCTGCTCTACTTCACCGGGTCGAAGCAGCACAACATCACGTTGCGCAACATGGCGCTGGACAGAGGGTGGAAGATCAATGAGTACGGCGTCTGGGAGGCGGATGATGAAGCGGCGGAGCAGAGTCAGATCGCAGGGGAGACCGAGGAGGAAATCTACGGTCTCTTCGAGTTACCCTGGATCGCCCCGGAGCTCCGCGAGGATCGCGGTGAAGTGAAAGCGGCGCAGGAGGGCGAGCTACCGCGCCTGATCCGTCCGGAGGACATTCGAGGCGATCTCCAGATGCACACCACGGCCAGCGACGGGCGCGGGTCGCTGGAGGAGATGGCTCGTGCAGCACGCGAGCTGGGGTATGACTACCTGGCTATCACCGATCACTCAGGCTATCTCGGTGTGACCCAGGGCCTGGAGGCCGATGAGCTGGCTAGACGCATCGAGGAGATCGATCGCTTGAACGAGAAGCTGGATGACATCATCGTCTTGACGAGCGTCGAAGTCGATGTCCTGGAGGATGGCGCCCTCGACCTGCCCGATGACGTGCTAGAGAAACTAGATCTTGTCGTCTTCGCTGTTCATTCGCATTTCGACCTGCCAGGAGAGCAGCAGACGGAGCGGATCATCCGAGCTATGGACAATCCGAACTGCAATATCCTGGCGCATCCCACTGGACGACAGATCGGGAAACGGCCCGCCTACGACGTCGACGTGGCACGGCTGATGGACGCGGCGCTGGAGCGAGGCTGCTTCCTGGAGGTGAACGCACAGCCCGACCGGCTTGATGTGGACGACGTCTACTGTAAGATGGCCAAGGAGCGGGGGCTGAAACTTGCCATTTCCACCGATGCCCACGGCGCGGAGGAATTGAGGTTCATGCGGTATGGCGTGGAACAGGCGCGGCGAGGTTGGCTGGAGCTGGACGATGTGCTGAATACCAGGCGTTGGGACGACCTCAAGGCCCTACTCGCCAGATAGCAGCTAACTGCGTCATCACCAGGGCTGGCACGATGCTGGTTATATCGCTCAGGCAGGAGGGGCACCGACTTGTGCACGAGTGTACAACGGTAAGCCTTGCTGAGGTGCCCCGCTAGAATGTGCAAAGGAGATCATCAAGATGTTTCCAATTGGAGACGATAACGTCCGCGGTGCCGGACCAGGCATCGTGACCGTGGGATTGATTCTGGTCAACGTGGCGGTGTTCATCGCCGAGGTGACCATCTTCCGGCCCGGGCTGAGGGAGCTCTTCAACGAGTACGGCGTTGTCCCAGCCCAGGTCCTTAACGGCCAGCAGCTCTATTCATTTGTCACTTCCCTTTTCCTGCACGGCGGATGGCTTCACCTGATCAGCAATATGCTGTTCCTGTGGATCTTCGGCGACAACGTAGAGGTGGCTTTGGGCAATGTCATCTATCCCGTCTTCTACCTTGTGGGAGGGATTGTAGCATCTCTGGCCCACGTCTTGCTCAGCCCCAGCAGCAGCTTACCCAGCGTAGGTGCGAGCGGCGCCATCGGGGCTATCCTTGGTGCCTATGTCGTGATGTTTCCTCGGTCACAGGTTCGGGTGCTGATGTTGTTTGGTTTCTTCATGGTCATTCGCCGCGTCACAGCGGTGTTCTTCCTAGGCATCTGGTTCGTCACACAGTTCTTCACGGGGATCGCCAGTGTTGGCGCGGAGACGGCGCAGAGCGGCGGGGTGGCCGTGTGGGCTCATGTGGGCGGTTTCGTATTCGGATTGCTCATTGGCTTCCTTTTCAGAGGTCGGGCGAAGGATTTGACCCTCGAGCGGGATCGAGGCCGTGTCGGGAGGGGGCGTCTATGAGCGACGAGGAGACGTCCGGCAGGGAGAAGAAACCGCAGGTTTCGCCGGAATCGATTGAATCGAAGGGCGAAGCGCAGGATGCCGTCGAGAAACTGCGCGAAGCGATTCGCTACCATAACTACCGCTACTACGTTCTCGCTGATCCGGTGATCTCCGACGCTGACTATGACGAGCTGATGCAGAAGCTGGAGGCGCTGGAGCAGAAGTTCCCCGGGTTGAGGACGCCAGATTCCCCCACACAGCAGGTGGGCGGTGAGCCCCGGGACGAGCTTGGCTTGGCCGAGCATCCCTCGCCGATGTTGAGCCTTAAAGCAGTGTACGACGAGGCGGACGTGCGAAACTTCGACCAGAACTGCCGGGACGACCTGGGGGTGGGCTCCGTACAGTATGTCTCAGAGCCGAAATACGACGGCCTGGCTGTGGAGCTGATCTACGAGGACGGGGAGCTCTCCGTCGCATCCACGCGGGGGGACGGCGAGACCGGTGAGGACATCACACCGAACGTGAAGACCATCAAGGAGGTGCCTCTGGCCCTGATCAGCCAGCAGGGCCGTTCGATCCCGGATCGGCTCGTTGTGCGGGGCGAGATCTACATGCGAAAGGATGAGTTCGAGGCTTTCAACAAGCGGCGGGCCGATGAAGGAAAACGGCAGTTTGCCAATCCGAGGAACGCCGCCGCGGGTTCGGTTCGCCAGCTCGATCCTAACGTCACCGCACGCCGACCGCTGCACATCTTCTTCTACGCCTCGCCCGATGGAGAGGATCTTGGTTTTGAGACGCACTGGGAGGTGCTGCAGGCGCTGCCCGAATGGGGTCTGCGGATCAACCGCGAGTATACGGAGCGCTGCGGCGACGCGGATGAGGCCATTGCCTACCACGACGAGATGGCGGAGAGGCGCGCTGATCTGTCCTACGAGATCGACGGCGTCGTCTATAAGGTGAACCGTCTCGACTATCAAGGTGCGCTCGGTGTGCGCACGCGGGATCCGCGCTGGGCGCTGGCGTACAAGTTTGAGCCCCGGCGAGCGATGACTACGCTGACTGACGTAGCGTTCCAGGTGGGCCGAACCGGAAAGGTGACGCCCGTGGCGATCCTCGATCCGGTCCACATCGGGGGCGTCGAGGTGAGCCGAGCCTCCCTTCACAACCAGAGCGAGATCGATCGGAAGGATATCCGGCTCGGGGACACCGTGCTCGTGGAGAGGGCCGGTGACGTGATCCCTCATATCGTCAAGTCGATGCCCGCTGCTGATGACCGGACGGAGGAGGAAGCGTCGAGGGAGAGAATTCAGATACCCGACGAGTGCCCTGTGTGCGGCGGCGAGGTCTTGATGAGCGATGACAATAAGCAGGCTCGCTGCACCAACGTAAACTGCCCGGCCAGGCTGCGGGAGAGCGTGACCTACTATGCCTCCCGGGAGGCGATGGATATCGATGGGCTGGGGCAGAAGCGGACCGAGCAACTCATCGATGCCGGCCTGATCCAGCGTCTCTCGGACATTTATCATCTGACCAAGGATGAACTGGTCTCACTGGAGCGCTTCGCGGACAAATCCGCACAGAATCTGCTGGACGAGATCGAGGGCAGCAAGGAGGCGCCGCTGGATCGTTTCCTGTACGCTGTCGGGATCCCGCTGGTGGGGCAGCACGTGTCGCAGATCCTAGCGCGAAGCTTCCGCACCCTCGACGACCTGGTGGAGGCCAATCAGGAGGAGCTGGAAGCGATCGACGACATCGGGCCAGAGGTGGCGCGCGGGATCGTCACGTTCTTCGAGAACGAGCAGAACCAGCAGGTGATTGGGGACATACGCGACGCCGGGCTGACGCTGAGCAACCCGCTCCACCGGCCCGGGGAGGAGGAGGCCCCGCTGGATGGGCTGACCTTCGTCTTCACCGGTTCCCTCGAGCGCTGGACCCGGGATGAGGTGCAAAGGTATGTGGAGCGTCTGGGAGGACGGGCCACCTCCAGCGTCAGCGGTGAGACAGATTACGTCGTTGCCGGGCCAGGCGCGGGGTCGAAGCTTGACGAGGCACAGGAGCGGGACGTCCCCGTGATGGACGAGGAGGCGTTCGTATCGTTCGTTGAGGAGCGGAAATGAGGCAGGGATCGAGGTGAGGCAGGAAGGTAGCGGGTCTCCGGAGCGGGCGGTGCCATCCCTGGTGGCGGGGTTGACGGGCGCGCCTCGGCGGCTGCCTTGGCCATCGACGCTTGGGAAGATGAGAAAGACTAGCTGGAAGAGAGTGGTAGGAAGCAGCTGAGATGGCAGATTGGCAACGCAGGGTCGCCCCGCTGGTGCGGGCCATTGAGAAACGTTATGACGCTCTGAAATACCGGCTGTACTACGCCCTGGGAGGGCCGGGACCGATTAGGATCCAACCCTATCGCGGTTACGGGACGCGGGAAGAGCTCTACTTGATGGGACGGGTGCTGGAGAAGCGCGGCATCACGCCCCCAAGCGAGGCCGACAACTGGTGGGACAACCTGGTCAATATGGGAAAACGCCTGCAGAGCCGCGAGGTCCCGTATGCGCGACTACTGGCTCGCTTTCAGGACGTGGAGCGAGAGCTCAAGGCCGATGAGGAGGGGATGTTTGAGTTGTGGATAGAACCTTCTGAGGCCATCATTGCCGATGATGGTTGGCAGTCCGTCGACCTCGAGTTGCTGGAGCCGCTCTCTGCGCATCAAGATGGGCCAGTGCAGGCGACGGGTGAGGTCTTAATCCCTGATTCCGGCGCCAAGTTTGGTGTGATCAGCGACATCGATGACACCGTCATCCAGTCCGATGTGAGCGATCTGCTCAGGATGGCGCGGACGGTGCTGCTCAGCAATGCCCGTACCCGCCTTCCCCTACCCGGTGTGGCAGCCTTCTATCGGGCGCTTCACGCTGGTCCTGAGAATCGATCGGAGTCTCCGATGTTCTATGTCTCAAATGGCCTCTGGAATCTGTATGACTTGCTGGAGGACTTCTTCACCATGAATGGGATTCCCGGCGGACCTATCCTTCTCTTGAGAAACTGGGGGGTCTATCGGGATGAGATCCTGCCGACGGAGCAGTACGAGTACAAGCTGGGTGTTACCCGTCAGATCCTTGACCTGTACACTGACCTGCCCTTCATCCTCATCGGAGATAGCAGTGAGGCAGACCCGGAAATCTACTACGAGCTGGTCCGGCAGTACGGGGACCGCGTTCTTGCGGTCTACATTCGCAATGTCGGGAGAGACCTTAAGCGTCCGGCAGCTATCCACGATCTGGCTGAACAGGTGCTGCGAGCGGGCAGTGAGTTGCTGTTGGCCGACGACAGTATGGCCATGGCAAGGCACGCGGCGAAACACGGTTGGATTTCGGAAGGAGCTCTCACTGGGATAAGAACCGAGCAGCTGAGAGACGAAGCGAGTTGATGTGTCGTCAGCAGGCACGGGGAGCTCACGAAATTCCAACTTTCGACAACCGAATCCAAAGGGAACCCCAACCTGACCCCTACGCAAGACGGAGATTTTTCTGTTACACTACTATCGGTGCAGGTGTACTCGGGAGATGAGCAATCGGTCTTCTGCACGCGATCTATCGTGGAGGGGGGATATAGAGGATGCTGACAAGAGCAGAAAAGGTCTATGGCTCTACCGTTCAGGCTACCGACGGTGACACAGGAAGGGTACACGATCTCTATTTCGACGACCAGAGTTGGATCGTTCGCTACATCGTCGTTGACACGGGCGGTTGGCTTGGGGGGCGACGCGTGTTGCTGTCGCCCGTTGCAGTCGAGGAGACACGCTGGGATGACGGTGAGCTCCGGGTGGCGCTCACCAAGTCGCAGGTGGAACACAGTCCAGATATCGACCTGGACAAGCCGGTCTCCAGACAGCAGATCGTCGAATTGCACGAATACTATGGTTGGCCGGCCTACTGGGGCGGCAGCGCGATGGTAGGTACGGCCACACCCGGCGTCTACCCCATGATGATGGCGGGTGCGGCTCAGGTCGAGGAGGAGATGAAGGACGAGGGGCCGACCGAGAAGCACCGTGGCGACCCTCACTTGCGGAGCGCGAGAGCGGTGGCTGGTTACGACATCCACGCTGTCGACGGTGAGATCGGTCACGTAGAGGACTACTTCGTGGACGACAAGGACTGGATCATCCGCTACTTACTGGTGGATACGCGGGACTGGCTGCCGGGCCGTGAGGTCTTGATCTCGCCCACGTGGATCGAGCGGGTAGACTGGGCGAAGACAGCCGTGCACGTGGCTCTGACGCAGGCTCAGATCGAGGCCAGTCCCGAGTACGATGGGGAGACGCCGCCTGGCCGCGAGTACGAGGTGGTGCTCCATCAGCACTACGGCTACCCAGGCTACTGGGTGCACGCAGAGGTGCGGGAAAGCGAGTAGGAGATAGTAGGCGACTAGCGGGATTGGGAGTCTATGAGCGACATCGGATCCGTCCACGTGGGAACCTCCGGATGGCACTACGAGCATTGGGAGGGCCCATTCTACCCTCAGGGTATGCCGAAGAAGGACTGGCTTGATTTCTACGCCGGCCAACTGCAGACTGTGGAGGTCAACAACACATTCTATCAGCTGCCGGAGGAAAGCACCGTGGACACTTGGCGTGAAACGGCTCCACAGGGTTTTGTGTTTGCGGTCAAAGCCAGCCGGTATATCACGCACATGAAGAAGCTCAAGGATCCGGAGGAGCCAGCCGACACCTTCTTAGGTCGCATTCAAGCTCTTGGTCAGCATCTGGGGCCGATTCTTTTCCAACTACCTCCAAACTGGCACTTCAACGGTCCTCGACTGGATGCCTTTCTCGATGTCCTACCGGCGAAACGACGCTATGCGTTTGAGCTGCGCGACCCTGACTGGCTCAATGAGGAGGCGTACGGGACCCTGGCGGAACACGAGGCGGCGTTCTGCATCTACGATTTCCACGGCCGACAGTCTCCCAAGGTGGTCACAGCGGACTTCGTCTACGTGCGGCTGCACGGGCCTTGCGGTGCCTATCGAGGGAAGTATGACACAGAGTCACTGGCTGGCTGGGCTGGCGCCTTCTCCACGTGGCAAGAGCAAGGAAAGGATGTGTACTGCTACTTCGACAATGATGAGGCTGGTTACGCCGTGCAAAACGCTTTGGAGCTTCAGGGGATGCTCCGCTAGGTAGCAACGGTAGGAAGATTCGTCTCCGTGGCAGTTCGGGAAGAGGAGCGGATGAGTTCAGCCAAGGTACCGTCTGAGTGAGGAGGTAAGCATGCCAGACATCAATACAGAGCTTGACTTCGAGTTTTACGGCGAGGACCTGCCTAATCCGGACCTGGAGGATGACCTGTGGGCTGAGGCGTGGAAC
>Ga0207796_1000314_pt1 | contig 20041 bp, 18 predicted proteins | sample Pon1CUnioCityCA_6_FD_187274 | JGI IMG/M metagenome (GOLD analysis project Ga0207796, IMG submission 187274) | Marine sediment microbial community from Union City, CA, USA - Pond 1C Sediment 1 (SPAdes) | ecosystem: Environmental > Aquatic > Marine > Intertidal zone > Salt pond sediment ...
GGCTTGAATCGGAGCGCCGCCCCGGGGTGTCAGTCGTAGTAGCCGCTTCAGCGGCTCCGTTCGAGGGTTCGCCAGGGGGCCTACGCGCAATCACTGCAGCTTCTGAGAGGTCCATGCGGGGCGTTCAGATGAAGCTACCGCTCGCGCTCGTCGGTCTTGACGCGCAATGGGCTGCCGGGCCGCTTCAGGCTATGGCGCAATCTGTCCCGCGCCATCTGGAGCAAGCCCGAGACGACGGCCGACCAGACGAGCGCGGGCACGAAGAGGACGACAACGGTACCGACGACGAGGGCGATGACTGCTTGCGTCTCCATCTGACACCTCCTGCCGCTTTAGCGCTCGCTCTGAAGCTGGTTGTTCTTAGAGCGCCGTGAGCGTGTGTGCGGCGGGTCAGGGTCGCCCGCCTGCGATCACGGTTCGGCTAGCTCCTCTGCCCAGACGCCCTCGATGATGTCTGGATACGCCCGCTCCCATCCTCCCAGGTCCTGGACTGTGAACGGCCGGTCGAGGCTCTGGAACTCGGGGACCGCGTCGTTGAGCGCCTCGTCCGTCACCGCCCGGAAGTAGTAGCGGGTGAAGGCGCGCTGCGCTGCGTCACTCCACAGAAAGGCCGCGAAAGCCTCCACCACGTCCCGCTGGTAGGGCGTGACGTTGGCGTCCACGATGACGACGGGGTGCTCGCTTACAAAGGTGCGGGGAGGAACGATGACCTCCAGGGCGGCGCCGCGGCTTTGGGCGAGGAGCGCGTCCTGCTCGTAGGTGACGAGGGCGTCCCCCGTGCCGAAGATGAACTGCCTGAGGGCCTCCCGAGATGAAGGCGGTGTGACGACCACGTTCGCCCAGATGCGCTGCAGCTGCTCGCGGGCTGCCTCCTTCGAACCGCCGGGCCGGAGCATGGAGGCGCCATACTCGGCCAGGAGCGCCCACTGGGCCCCACCCGAGGTCGCGGGGTGCGCGTGGACCAGCCTGACGCCGGTGTCGGCCAGGTCATCCCAGGTGCTGATGTCCAGGGGGTTGCCGGGCCGCACGACGATGACGATGGGACTGCGACTGATCATCCCTTGATGGGGGAAGGTGCGCCAATCCGTCTCGATGGAATCTGTGATCCGCAGCCAGACCGCGTGTTGCTCGTTGGCCAGGACAGCGACATCGGCCGGTGCCCCCTTGATGATCGCCGCCGAGATCTGCTCCGAGCTGGTGAAGACGCTTCGGAAGGTCACCTCCTCGTCCGTCTGATCGCGCCAGCGGGCCGCGAAGGCGGGGAAGATTTCTTCTGTCATCACCTCTTCCTGGACGCTGAAGCCGTAGAAGACGATCGTGTGCCGCGTGGGTCGTTTGTCGGGCACCCCGATACCCACCGGGGGCGCCCCGCAGGCCGCGGTCACCATTGTCAGGACGAGCGCCGACGATACGCAGAGCATTCGTTTCATGGCCCTAGGCCTCCATTTTCGCTGGTTGATTGCTGTTTCTGCCATGGGTGTCGTGCGACTCTGTGAGTCCCCGTCCGGCCTGGTTGGATTCCCCGAAAGGCGCAACGGCAGACCTCAAAGGTTTCGGGAAGTGGCGATCGAACTCAAGTTTCATCGTCCTGGCGCAGCTCCTGATGAAGAAGACGCAGATCCTTGTGAAGACCTTTGAGGTCCTGGCAAGCGATGAGCCCTTCTTCAGGGGAGGCCTGGTTGGATTCCCTGAGAGAAACAACGGCAGACCTGCAAGGTTCCGGGACGTGGCGATCGAACTCAAGTTTCATCGTCCTGGCGCAGCTCCTGATGAAGAAGACGCAGATGCTTGTGAAGACCTTTGAGGTCCTGGCATAGGATAGCACGGCGCCATCACAAGACTCGTGACGACGGCATCACAAAGTGGTTACAGTCTGTGGATGAGGCGCCGGGCACGTGGCGGACGAGCACGGGTTCTCCTCCAAGGACGGAGGGGGCCCGTGCGTCGAGGGGCTTCTGCGGGCCGCGAAGCGTTGACAACCCGGAGGACAAGACGTATACTGCGGCATCACAGAGAGGCAAGGGACGACCGGCGGAGATCCAGCGTGTCGGTCCGTCCATCGGCTGCAGGGGCGCGCTGACGTGACGCGCCGAAGGACTGTCTATGGCGTCGGACTTCGTCGGGCAGCGACTGGGTCGCTATCAAGTGGTGGAGGAGATCGGCCGCGGGGGCATGGCGGTGGTGTACAAGGCCTACCAGCCGGCCCTGGAACGGTACGTGGCGATCAAGGTGCTGCCGCGAGAGCTCTCCTTCGATCATTCTTTTGTGGAGCGCTTCCAGCGCGAGGCCCAGGCTGCGGCGAGCCTGAATCATCCCCACATCGTCACGGTCCACGACGTGGGCCGGGTGGACGAGGCTCACTTCATCGTGATGGAGATCATCGATGGTCCCTCGCTGACTGATCTCCTCAAGCGCCAGGGTGCGCTACCAGTGACGGAGGCGGCAGCGATCACGGGCGAGATCGCCTCGGCGCTGGACTACGCGCACCAGCGCGGTTTCGTGCACCGGGACATCAAGCCTGGAAACATCCTGCTGACGGGCGACGGGAGCGCGAAGCTGACGGACTTCGGCATCGTCAGACCGAGCGAGGGGACGCGTCTCACGCAGACGGGGACTCTGCTGGGCACGCCGGCGTATATGTCACCAGAGCAGGCCAGAGGGACCGGGATCGAGCGGGCGACGGACATCTACTCCCTGGGGGTCGTGACGTACGAGATGCTCTGTGGCGGCGTGCCGTTCAGTGGACAGACGATGGCCGTGCTCCACGCGCACCTATATGACCCGCCGAATCTGAGTGTGCTGCCGACGGCGCTCCAGCCGGTGGTGGGCAAGGCGCTGGAAAAGGATCCGGCAGCGCGCTATGAGAGCGCGGGGGCATTTGCCCAGGCGGTCCGGGAGGCTGTGGCTGGCCGGCCGGGCAAGAGGCCGTCGGTCACGGCGCCGCCGGTGGGACCGCCGGGGGAGAAGAAGGGTCCCGCCGTGCCGCTGTGGGTGTGGGGGCTGGTCGCGGTGGGATTGGGCGCGCTGCTGATCATTGGGACGGTGGTCGGAATCCTTGCCGGCGTCCTGGCGCGGCCCCGGTCGGCGACGGAGACGGCGGTGCCACCGACGCTGGCGCCCACGCTGAGCCCGGCACCTGCCACTGCGACGTCGGCTCCTGAGATCACGCCGTCATTCACGCCGGAAGAGGCAGGCCCTTCGCCGACGCCCATTGTCACGCCCCGGAGGGATTTCTCGCTGCGCTGGGATACGATCGGGTGGACGGTTGAGGGCCGGGAGCTGTCGGTAGCCGCCATTGGAGAGCCCGCAGATCGCGCGGTCGTGGTGGTGGGGTCGATCCAGGGAGATCAGGCCGGGACGAGGCAACTGGTTCTCAGTCTCGCCAACTATTTCGAGGGGAACCCGGCCCGGATTCCGGGGGACGTGGCCTTCTACCTGCTGCCTTCGTTGAATCCGGATGGCAACGCGGCGGAGTCTCGTTTCAACGCGAACGGCGTGGACCTGAACCGGAACTGGGACACGACGGATTGGCGTGCGAAGGCGGCTGTGCCGGGCTACGAGGCAGGGAAGCCGGGTGCCGGGGGCCCGACCCCGCTGTCGGAGCCAGAGACGTCGGCGGCTGCGGACTACGTTTACGCCCTGAGCACCCGGGTGGACGAGGTGTTCGTGGTGGTGGTGCATTCGTCGGTGCGACGCGCGACGGGAGAGGTCTATCCGGGCGGGCAGAACTCGGTGGCGCTGGCCGACGGGTATGCGTCGGCGGCGGGGTACGACGTCGAGGGATCGTGGGCGGAGTACACGACGTCGGGGGAGATGGTGACGTGGTGTGCGGAGCAGGGGTTCGGCGCCATCGATGTCGTGATTCCCGCGTCGCAGCGCCCTTCATCACAGGTCCCCGGGATGGACAAGACGCTGCAGGCGCTCACTGCGGAGGCGCTGCTTGCCATGACGGGCTCTTCAGGGGAGTAGGGCTTGATGGTTTCCCCCGGGAGCTCCAGGAGAGAGATGGTCACTTATGCCACAGCGGCGTGAACCTCACACCAGCCGACCGCTGCTAAGCACAGCCTTTGTGGTCGTGCTCGTTGTGGCGGCTATCCTGACGTTCGGATTGGGCCTGGCTCTGGGGCGCGTGTGGGAGCGCGGGTCCCAGGATCCGGCGCAGGGGACAGCCGTCGCTGCGGGCGGGGACGAGACAGGGCCGGGCGCCACAGGGGCGGTGACGCCCTCCTCTGATCCCGAACAGGACGCGACGTCATCGAATCCGACGGCGACCGAGGTGGCTGTCCAGCAGACAGCGGCGGTCTCGACGCCCGTGCCGACGGTGACGCCCGCGGCGTTCTTCGAGGGGCCGATCGTCTATGGGCGGTCGTACAATGGGAAGGACCTCGTGGCTTACCGACTGGGCACGGGCGCGTCGGCGCGGGCGCTCATCGGGGGCATTCACGGCGGCTATGAGTGGAACTCGACGCTCCTGGTGAGTGAGACGCTGGCGTACCTGGAGGAGAAACCGGGGCTCGTGCCGTCTGATGTGACCCTGTACGTCATTCCCTGCGCTAACCCGGATGGCGCCGCGGCGGGGACGGATGCCATTCACGGGCGCATGAACGGCAACAGCGTCGACCTGAACAGGAACTGGGACTACAAGCACCAGATCACGGCGACGCACGGGACGCGGCCGGTTTTCGCCGGCAACGCGCCCTTCTCCGAGCCGGAGACACAGGCCCTGCGCGATTTCATCTTCGAGCGAGATATCGAGCTTGCGATCTTCTACCACAGTGCGATGGCGAAGATCTTCTCGGGGGCGGAGAGAGAGAACTGCGCCACGTTCGAGCTGGCGGAGATGATGTCGGATGTGACGGGCTACCCGCACTCGCCCGAGGGGATCTACGGGCAGATCACGACGGGCGATGCCATCGACTATCTCTCCAAGGTGGGCATCGCGGCCATCGAAATCGAGCTGACGAACCATCAGGACATCGATTGGGACCGGAACTGGCGGGGTGTGCTGGCGTTTATGGAATGGGATATCCCGGGAGATGCGCCGCGAGGGACGGACGGCTTGATGGAGCACGAGGTGCAGCCGGGTGAGACGCTCTCCTATCTGGCCATCGCGTACGGGGTGGCGGAGGAGGAGATCCTGCGGGCGAACGCGGGGCTGGACAACCCGGACCAGATCCTGGCAGGGCAGGTGATTCTGATTCCGCAAGCAGCGGCGGAGCCGTGAGCTTATCGCGGCGTCGCTCCTTCGGGGTGATGCATGGGTGGAGCGGGTCGTTCTCCTGGGTTGCTGCGCCCACTGGAGGGCGTCTGGTGGGGGACGGTCTTTTCCGCTGAGGGTGGAATCGTCATAGTGTATGGGTTGGCTCTACTGAGAGAAGGTCCTGAAAGGGGCGCTGGGCCCGCACATCCGCCCGCGAGGATCGCTCCGCTGCGGTCGGGACCGGCAGGGGGCTACTAGCACTTTCTTCAGGGGGGCGATGGGTGTCACCGTAGCGCAAGCGTTGAAGATTGGTGGGTTGAGCCAGGGTCGCGTGCTGGCTGGTGCGCGAAACCTGGACAACGTCATTGAGCACGTCAACATCATTGAAGTGCTGTTCGAGAGCGATTGGGAACGGGGCTGGGAGGCGAAGAACCATCTGCTCCTGTCCACGTTCAACATCGCGAAGGACGATCCCGCCAAGCAGAAGCGCGTCCTGGAGGTGTTCCACCGGAACGGATGCGCCGGGATTGTGTTCCAGCAGGCCATCATGCCGCATCTGGCGCCATCGGCGGTGGAGCGGGCCGAAGAGCTGGGCTTGCCGCTCATCGAGATTCCTCAGGCCGTTGACTACGCATCGATCATCACCCCGCTGGTCGGTGCGATCCTCCGCGAAAAGACGTACCTGCTCCAGCGCTCCCAGGAGATTCACACCCGCCTGAGTCAGGTGATTCTGGACGGTGGCGGGCTGCCTGCCATCGGATCGGTGCTCCACCGGCTGATTGATCGACCGGTGGCGTTCATCGATGCGTGGGGGGACCTCCTGGCGAGCGACGGTTTCGAGGGCCCCGGCCAAGACGCGCTGTTTTCTGAGCCTCCGCTCGTGAGCGTCGATGCGTGGGGCGGCGGCGAGCCGCTGTGGAATGATGAGCGCGCCGTGTGGGTCGTGCCCCTCCTGTCCGGACAACCTGGTGAGGTGGAGGGCGGTCTGGTCGTCCAGGACACGGAGGAGGACATGGATCAGTTCGACTGGACCGCCGTTGAGCAGGCGGCGACGATTGCCGCGCTAGATCTGGTGAAAGAGAAGGCGGTGCTGGAGGCCGAGCGCCGTCTGAAGCGCGATTTCGTCGAGGACCTTCTCGGTGGAAACTACCAGTCCGTGGAGGCGATGCTGGCCCGGGCGCGCTCGCTGGGATGGGATCTTCGGCAACGTCGTGCCGTGGCGCTGGTGGATCTCAACGAGTTTGAGGCGTACTACCTGTCGCACATTGAGCGCGGCGAGACGCACTTTCAGCGGATCAAGGAACGGCTGCTGAGAGCCGTGAGACAGGTGGTGACCGAGGAGAACCCCGAGGCTATTCTCGCTGAACAGAGTGATAGCATCGTACTGATCCCCTTCTTCGGCGAAGACACGCTCCCTACGAGAGCGCGACGCCAGATGCAGCACCTGATCGAAGCGGTGCTTGAGGAAGGGCAGACGGGGACGGACGGACTGGCCATCTCCATCGCGGTGGGCGGGTTCTACGACACGGTGGAGGGGCTATGTCACAGCTACCGTCAGGCTCAAGCGGCGCTCCGCGTGGGTCTGCGGTTGTCCGCGGGGAGATCGATCGTCTGGTACGACGATGTGGCTGTGTACGCGCTGCTGGACCAGATGGGGGATGAGCCGGAGACGGAGCGGTGGCTGGCGCGAACCCTGGGTCGGCTGCTGGACTATGATCGGCAGAACAACACGGAGCTGGTCAAGACGCTGGAGGCCTATTTCGACAGCAGCCAGGTGATCAAGGTGGCTGCCGATGAGCTGTTTATTCATCCGAAGACGCTGAAGTATCGGCTGCGGCGGATCGAGGAGATCCTGGGGGTCGATCCCCTGTGCGGTGACAAGCAGCTTGGTTTCTATCTGGCCACGAAGATGGTCAAGCTGTTGTCCGAACCGGACGAAGGCTGAGACCCGCGGGGGCGGGGCGATCGTTCGCTGAAGCCGGTCCCCTTGTCTATTGTAGACAAATCGCTGCCCTCGACTTTGTCGGTATTTGCCCCTATACAGGCGGCCCTTCTGGTCGTATAATAGAATATAGGTGAGGCACGTGCCAAGTGCGGGCAGATGGGCTGATGAGGTCAAGGATGGTGGCAAGAAACCTGGATGCACGGACTGTGGAGAGAGCCGTGCTGGGGAGCGTTGCGCTGGCGCGCGGAGGCGGCGGGGACATTGAGCTGGGACTGCGCCTCGGGCAGATCGCCGTCGAACTCGGCCGGGTGTCCCTGGTGTCGCTTGATGCGCTGAAGCCTGATGCGAGGATCGTGGCCGTCGGCACCTGGGGCGATGGCGCCGGCCGTGCGTCAGCCTACAGGCTCTCCGATCACCGCCGGGCGATCGACCTGCTGGCGCTGAACACGAGAAGCGAATTCTCGAGCATCGCCCCCTTCGGCGGCGGGGCCCTCAATCTGATGGCGAGTTGGAGTCAGGCTGCACTGCTGGGCGTACCGCTGATCGACGGGGTGTTCGGCGACGGCCTGGATCCTTGTGCGGGGAGAGGTTTTGTCGAGCTGCTTGCCGCCGAGGCAGCGGTCGTCCCGTTAGCGATGGTGCGGAGCGGGCGCGAGGATGGAGAGCGGCAAGAGACGTTCTTGCGAGGCAACGCCGGGGCATTGGTCCGCCAAGTGGGGGAAATCGCCAGGGGAGAGGGTGTCCACGCGCTGGCCTGCGGACCGCTACCGCTCGAATGGGCGCGCAAACACGCGGAACCGGAGGGGATAAGCCGCGCTATTCAGGTGGGTGACGCCCTCTTGCGCGCGAGGGCGGATGGGGGCGGCATGGCTGCCCGTGCAGTCAGCCAGGCCCTCGGTGGTGAGGGGGTCACGCGGGGCATTGTCAGTGGCGTGGACAGGACGACAAGGGACGGGGCGTCGCTGGTGACGGTGACCCTGTTGGACGAGGCCGATTGCCGCCTCAAGCTCACCCACTGGCACCGGTATTTGTCTCTCCACGTGGACGAGCAGCAGGTCGCCGCATTCCCTGACTTGATCGTCACGCTGGGGGCGACGGGCACGCCGCTTCAGGTGGAGGAGCTGACTGAGGGACAGGACGTCTACATCGTGACGGCCCAGGGGGCGCAGGCTGCGCGCGACGGGATCGGGGCGGCGTAGAGCCCGCCGCGTTCGATGTATGGCCGCGCCTGGTGACGACGCCGGGGGGCCGTGAGGCGTTCCAGGGGCGCAAGGGAGGTGTCCCGGACGAGAGGAAGCTGACGTATGGCGCTGCTGATTCATTGGGCCGCAACCGGGGCTGCGGACCAGACAGGTGCATCCAGGTCTGTTGAGCCTGGATCCCCAGATCGCGCCCGGTGCAGGATCTGGGAATGCGCGTCGAGCGAGTGAGAACGGGCTTACACAACTATGCTAGGAGGAGAGATGAAGAACAGAGAACGCTGGTTTACCGTCTTACTGACCCTTGTGCTCGCCGTCACGGCGACGCAGTGCGGGGCCCCCGCTGAGCCGGCGCCGACGGCGGTGCCGCCGGCCGAGGAAGAGGAGGCCACATCGCTGCCCGAGCCGACGGAGCCGCCGGCTGAGGAGGAGGCTGCGGAGAATGTGTTCGTGTATGCGCACCCGACGAGCTTCCCCGACCTGGACCCGGCCATAAGCTTCTCGAACGATTCGGCCGTGGTCTCCAACTGCTACGAGACACTGACTTTCTACAACGCGCCCGGCAGCGACGAGATTCTCAGTCCGGCTCTGGCCACGAGCTGGGAGCCGAATGAGGATGCCACTGAATGGGTCTTTGAGCTTCGTGAAGGGGTCACGTTCCACAATGGAGATCCCTTCAACGCCGAAGCCGTGAAGGCGGCGCTGGAGAGGACGATGGAGATTGGTGGCGGCGCGTCCTACATCTGGGATCCCGTGGCGGAGATCGAGGTGGTCGACGCGTACACGGTCAAGTTCATGCTGAACTACGCGGCTCCGCTGGACTTGATTGCCTCGGCCGGTTACGGGGCGTGGATCTACAACGCGACGGTGCACGAGGCGCAGGGGACGGAATGGTTCAACGAGGGCCACTGCGCGGGCACAGGCCCGTATACGATTGAAAGCCGGGAACGCGGCTCGCGCCTGATCATGACGCGCAACGAGGACTATTGGGGCGGGTGGGAGGACGATCAGTTCCACAGAGTGGTCTTCGAGGTGAGCGAGGACGCGACCGTGCTCCAGCAGAAGATCGAAGCTGGCACAGCCGACTTCACGTACAGCGTGCCACCGGACAACCTGGAGATGCTCGACGCGCAGCCCGAGATTGTGGTCTACACTAACCCGAGCTTCCAGAACCTGGTCGGCTTGCTGAACACGCGGAAGCCGCCGCTGGACGACAAGCTGGTTCGCCAGGCGCTCTCGTACAGCGTGCCATACGATCAATTCATCGAGGGCGTGCTTGGCGAGCGCGGCAGCGCGGCGCACGGTCCGGTGCCCGCCGGCATGTGGGGGCACAGCGAGGATCTGCCCCGGTACACGCACGATATGGAGAAGGCGCAGGAGCTGCTGGCGGAGGCCGGCTATGCCGACGGAGGTTTCGACGTGCTGTACACCTTCGCGACTGGTGACCTGGACGAGCAGCAGTTGGGCGAGCTGTGGAAGGCGGAGCTGAACAAGCTGGGCATCAACCTTGAGGTCCAGGCGCTCAACTGGGAGGCGCAGTGGGACCTGGCGATATCCGACCCGGAGAACGCCCAGGACGTGTTCGTGATGTACTGGTGGCCCGACTACGTATCGCCCTACAGCTTCCTGTACAGCATGTTCCACAGCGAGGACGAGCCGCTCTTCAATCTCGGGTACTACAGCAATCCCGAGTTCGACGAGATGATCGACGAGGCCAATGCCCTCTCGGGCAGCGACCGCGAGAAGGCCGAGGAGCTGTTCGTCGATGCGCAGGAGATCCTCATCGAGGATGCGGCTTCTATCTTCTTCTACGACGTGGCGAACATCCACCTGGCGCGCAGCGACATCCAAGGATACGTGGACAACCCGGCGTATCCGCACGTGGTCTTCGCTTACCAGCTGAGACAGGGGTAGGCAGACGACGGTCACGGGGGCCCGGAAGCCCGGGCCCCCGTGTGAACGCGCCGGGACGTACAGGAGAGGGCAACCCTCATGCATCGATTACGCTACATCCTTCGACGGCTAGTCATGGCGCTCCTGGTGCTGTTCAGCGTCTCGATCATCACCTTCCTCATCGCCCGCGTGGTCCCGTCCAACCCGGCTGCGGCCTGGGTGGGACCGCACCCCACGCCGGAGCAGATCGCCCGGGCGACGGAGCGATTGGGCCTTGACCGACCGCTTCCCGAGCAGTATGTGCTGTACATGCGCGGGCTGCTGCGCGGCGATCTGGGGAACTCAATCAAGACGCATCAGCCGATCACGGTGGACCTGAGGACGTACTTGCCCGCGACGCTTGAGCTAGTGCTCGCGGGCATGGCGATGGCGATCGTGGTGGGGATTCCTCTGGGGGTGCTGTCGGGGGCGTGCAAGGGGAGTATGCTGGACCACTTGACCCGGTTCTTCTCCATTGCCGGTGTGTCCATGCCGACGTTCTGGCTCGGCCTCCTGCTGCAGCTTCTCTTCTTCAGCCGCCTCGGCCTCCTGCCACTGGCGGGCCGCGTCTCCACGGAGGTGGCCCTCTACCATCCGGTGGACCAGATCACGGGTTTCCATCTCATCGATACGGCTGTGACCGGCAACTGGGTAGCCTTCAAGGACGCGCTTGTTCACATTATCCTGCCCGCCTTCACGCTGGCCACGTATCCCATTGCGCTGAGCATCCGAATGACCCGCTCGAAGATGATCGAGGTGCTGGGTGAGAAGTATATTCTTGCGGCTCGCGTCGCGGGCCTCCCGGAGAGGACGGTGCTTTTCGTCCTGGCGCTGAAGAACGCCATCGTGCCGACCATCACGGTGCTAGGCCTCTCCTTTGTCTACTCGTTGACGGGCGCGCTGCTGGTGGAGGTGATTTTCTCCTGGCCGGGATTGGGCACCTACGTCACGAACGCGGTACTGAGCATTGACTTCCCAGTGATCGTATCCGTGACACTGGTCGTCACCGTCTTCTACGTCTTCATCAACCTGTTCCTGGATCTGGTCCAGGCCATGCTCGACCCGAGGGTGACACTGAGTTAGGGGCAGATATGGAGCTTTTTGAGGCCATCCACGCGCGGCGCAGCATCCGTCGATTCACGGATGAACCGGTTGAACGGGATGTGTTGGAGCGGTTGCTGGATGCCGCCCGGTGGGCGCCGAACGGCGGCAATCGGAATGCCTGGCGGTTCATCGTCGTTACGTCGGAGACGCAGAAGGAACTTCTGCTCAGCTTTGCGCCGGGAATCGGCGATATGCCCGCAGCCGTGGTCGTCATCTGTATGGAAGCAAAGACAGCGTCGCCCAGGGAGGCGGTGCGGATGCTCGACATGGCCGACGCCGCCATTGCGGCGCAGAATATGTGCCTGGCGGCACACGCGCTGGGCGTGGGCAGCTACATCGTCGCCTCTTTCGCGGGGGCGGCGCTGCGGACCCTGCTCGAGCTTCCGGCGCACATATCGCCGCATCTTCTCGTTTGTCTGGGTTACGGGGATGAATCACCGGAGCCTCCGCCAAGGCGACCGGTCGAGGAGATCGCCTTCGTGGACCAGTATGGAGAGGAATGGGCCTGATGGGCGATAGACGGCTGATCCTTCGCGAGGAGGACTACTTCGAGCTGGTGTCGTTCTTCGTGTCGAGCGCGCTCCTATTGACGCAGTCGGAACGGGACGAGGCGCTCTATCCCTCGCTGCGATTGATGGACGGGGCAAGCCGGCTGACGCAGGCGCTGATCGAGAATGGGGGATTCGAGGGCCAGGACTGGCCCCATCAATTCGTCGAGGCGTGCGACGACTCACTGGACCTGGTGATGACGGATGAGGAGGCCTTCATCACGTTCATCAGCGAGATGGTGGGGGAGTTAGCCGCCGAAATGAAGCGTCGGGCCAGGCCCGCCTGACGGGGCCTGTCGCGGGGTTTGCGGTCGCCGCGCGGGACGGTGGTCAGGGGCAGGATCCGCTGGAAAACCGGATCGGTCGGCGGCGCGCAATGGTTTGGGGACCGTTGAACGAGGAGGAGAAGATGCGGATTCGGGTCATACTGCCGGTGATCACAGACGCGTGGATCGATGGCACGAGGGCAGCGTACACCAGCGCCGCCCGGGCGTCCACGGAGATCAGCGTCGCCGCGCTCGACTGGGGTACGGCGTCCATCGAGTGCTATCGGGACGAGGCCCTTGTGGTGCCCGACATTATCACCAAGGCGGTCGAGGCCGAGGAAGAGGGCGTTGATGGTTTGATTATCGACTGCATGGCAGATCCGGGGCTCGATGCTGCCCGTGAGTTGGTCGACATCCCTGTGGTCGGGCCGGCGCAGGCGAGCATGCATCTGGCTGCGATGCTGGGCCATCGTTTCTCCGTGCTGGTCATTTCCGAGGCGGATGTGGGGGCGGTGGATCATCAGGCCGCGCGCTATGGTCTCGCGGGCAAGCTGGCGTCGTCCCGGGCCTTCAACGTGGCGGTGCTGGACCTGGAGGAGAATGCGGGGGAGACGCTGGAGGCGGTGATTGCTGCGGGCGAGAAGGCTGTGACGGAGGACGGTGCTCATGTCCTCGTGCCTGGATGCACGGGACTGGCCGGATGGGCGCCGCGTATTCAGGCCGGGCTTGCCGAGCGCGGTTGTGAGGTGCCGGTCCTGGACCCACCATCGGTGGCGGTGAAGGTGGCCGAGTCGCTGGTCGATCTGGGGCTTGCACACAGCAGACGGACGTACCCTCGTCCTCCGACAAAGGAGATACGCTGGCCGTGGCCGACGCGGTTTGGGACGTGAGGGTGAGGAGGCGCGCATCGTGGCAATCGACGCAGCCGTGACAAGGGAGAACGGCGCGCAGGCGACGCCGCGCTTCAGCGAGGCGGGCCTGATGGTGCGGGCCTTCCGGCGTGACCCTCTGGCGGTCGCGAGCCTGATCGTGGTGGTGCTGTTCGTCATCGGTGCGGTCTTCGCCCCGTTCCTGACGCGCTATCCCGAGCAGGGGCGCGGGGAGCCGAATATTATGGAGAAGTTCCAGCCTCCCAGCCGGGCGCATCCGCTGGGGACAGACTATCTGGGGCGCGACGTGTGGGCTCGTCTTCTCTTCGGCGGACGAAACTCGATGACGATCGGTCTGCTGGTCGTCTTCGTGGCTAGCGTGATCGGCATTCCGCTGGGTGCCGCCGCGGGATACTACGGCGGGTGGCTCGACAACCTCCTCATGCGCATCACGGACGTGTTTCTTGCTTTCCCACCGCTGCTGCTGGCCATCGCCATCGCGGCGGCCCTGGGTGCCAGCTTCGTGAATGCGATGATCGCTATCGCTATCACATGGTGGCCCTGGTACGCGCGGCTGGTGCGGGCGCAGACGCTGTCGCTGAGGGAGGAGTATTTCATCGAAGCAGCCCGCAGTGTGGGGGTGAGCAACGTGAAAATCATCCTCCGTCATATCCTGCCGAATGTGATGACGCCCGTGCTGGTGCAGGCCACGATGGACATCGGTTCCGCCATCCTGACGGGCGCGGCCATGAGCTTCATCGGTCTGGGGGTCCAGCCACCGACACCCGACTGGGGCAAGATGATCAGCACCGGGCGGATTTATTTCATCGAACGGCCCTGGTTTGCCGGTGCCGCCGGTGCGGCCATTTTCCTGATCACGCTGGCCTTCAACCTTCTGGGGGATGCCGTGCGTGACGTCTCCGATCCGCGGACCAGGAGGGCCGTCACGTGAGCGACGTCCTGCTTTCCGTGGAGGATCTGCACGTCCGCTTCACGACGTATGCGGGGGTCGTGGAGGCGGTGAATGGGATGACTTTCGAGGTGCGAGAGGGCGAGATTTTCGGTCTGGTCGGGGAGTCCGGCTGTGGGAAGTCGGTCACGGGATTCAGCGTGCTGCGGATGGTGCCCCATCCCGGTGAGATTGTGCGAGGCTCCATCACGTTTGCCGGGGAGGATTTGCTGGGCAAGAGCAAGGGGGAGATGCGGAAAGTTCGAGGCGGACGGATCGCCATGATCTTCCAGGATCCATCGGCTGCGTTGAACCCGGTGTTCAGCATTGGCAATCAGGCCAAGCGCGTCATCCGCGAGCACCTTCACTTGAACGAAGGTGAGGCGCGTGAAGCGGCCCTGCGGATGTTCGAGAATGTGGGACTACCGGATCCGGCGCGCGTGCTGGACATGTACCCCCACGAGCTGAGCGGGGGGATGAAGCAGCGGGTGATGGTCGCTATGGCACTCTCCATAGGTGCCGAACTGCTGATTGCCGATGAACCGACCACGGCACTGGATGTGACCATACAGGCCCAGATACTGGCGCTGTTTAATCGGCTGCGGGAGGAGCTGGGTGTAGCCATTCTGTTTATCACGCATGACCTGGGCGTGGTGGCTGAAACGTGTGACCGGGTCGGTGTGGCCTATGCCGGCAGCATCGTGGAGATGGGGCGAACGGAGGATGTGCTGTACGACATGAAGCATCCTTACAGTGAAGGGCTGCTGGCTGCTCTCCCGCGGCCCACGCAGCGGGGACGGCCGTTGGCATCCATTCCCGGCCGTGTTCCCGACGGTCTCGACTTGCCAGCGGGCTGTCCCTTCCACCCACGCTGTCCACACGTGATGCCCGTCTGCTCCGTCGAGAGGCCGCCTCTCCTGACCGTCGGGCCCCACGGGCACGTGGCGGCGTGTCACCTCTACGAGGAGGAGAGCAAGGTATGAAGGAGACCCCTCTTCTAGAGATTCGGGGGCTGACGAAGCACTTCCCTGCACGGCAGGGCTTCCTCATGCGCCATCGGCGTTGGGTGAGAGCGCTTGAGGATGTGACGCTGGACATCTACGAACAGGAGACGCTGGGTGTCGTCGGGGAGTCGGGCTGCGGAAAAACGACGCTGGGCCGAACGATCATGCGCCTGGTAGAACCAACCCGGGGGCAGGTGCGCTTCGAGGGCACGGACATCGCGTCTCTCGACGCGGGGAAACTGAGGCGCTACCGCCAGAACATGCAGATGGTGTTTCAGAACCCCTATTCGTCCTTCGACCCGCGCTGCAGCGTGCTGGCTTCCGTGGCCGAGCCGATTCGGACCCACAGATCTCTGCGGGGGGATGCGCTGGTGAACCGATGCCGCGAGCTGCTGGCGCAGGTCCGAATGCCAGGGGAGATCCTGTTCCGCTATCCGCACGAGTTCAGTGGGGGACAGCTTCAGCGCATCGCGGTGGCCCGGGCTCTGGCGCTCAATCCGAAGTTCCTGGTGCTGGACGAGCCTACCTCGGCTCTGGACGTCTCGGTACAGGCGCAGATTATCAATCTGCTCCAGGAACTCCAGCGAGACCTGAGATTGACATACCTTTTCATCACGCACGATCTGACGGTCGTGCAGCACATCAGCGACCGGGTGGCGGTGATGTACCTGGGGAAGATCGTGGAGCTGGGTGACACGGACACGATCTTCTCTAGCGGTTTCCACCCGTACACCGAGGCACTCCTCTCGGCGGCTCCGAGCCTGGATCCGGCGTTCCGACGGGAGAGAATTGTGCTCGAGGGGACGGTGCCCGATCCAATCGATCCGCCGCCGGGGTGCAGCTTCCATCCAAGGTGTCCTGAGGCTTCGCCGGCCTGCTCGAAGAGCGATCCGGCCCTTGTGGACGTGGGAGGCGGACACCTGGTGGCCTGTCATCGCGTTGGGGGGTGAAGGCGCCGCGCCTTCGCGGGTCTTGATGAGGGGCGGGAGATCGGTCTTCTGCGGGGTGGGGGTCGTCAAGGCACTGCCAATGGGCATTCGACGCGGCGGATCCGGGGGCTGTGAGAGGCGCCGTTCCGCATAGCCCGCCCGCCCATGGATCGGAAGCGCACCAGCGCCGGGAGCGTTTTCGTCCCTGCTCGGCGGCGACGTGACAGGTCTGCGTGTTGGGTGTTGGATTGGACCAGCAAGGCGTGAATCCTGCGCCGCGGCGACGGCGGGATCAGGCCATCGAGGCGCGTGAGAGCCTCCGGGGGACGGCGACCGGGAGGCTGCTATTGGCAGAGCAATGGGCACATGGGAGGAAAAGCACAGTATGCCACACGGAAAGCTGGAAAATCTGCAGGACTGTGAGGACTTTATCAACGGCTGCCTGTTCATGGGCACGGGAGGGGGCGGCAGCATCGCGTGGGGCATGGGGATGTTCCGAGACGCGCTGCGGGATGGTCTCTCGCTGGCGTGGGTGGACGTGGGGGACATCCCGGATGGCACGTGGACGGTCACGCCGTACGGCATGGGATCGATCGCGCCCGTGTCTCAAGATGTCCTCGACACGATCGAGGCTCTGGGATTGGAGGACAAGTTCGGGGACCGCTCGATGGAGCGGGCTGTGGAGGAGCTGGGCGAGTATCTGGGGGCGCCCATTGGCTGCCTGGTGGCGGCGGAGTTGGGTGCGGGGAACACGCCGGCGCCACTGGTGACGGGTGCGCGCCTGGGTATCCCGGTGGTAGACGGTGACTACGCGGGACGTGCCATCCCTGATGAGATGCAGGGCACGCCGTATCTCTATGGGAAAAAGAGCTGGCCCTTCGCCAGTGTGGACAAGTGGGGAAACGTCGCGATCATCAAGCGGACGGTGAATCCCCACATGCTGGAGCGGATTGGCAAGATGCTGGCGGTTGCCGCCTTCGGAAACACGACGATCGCCGCCACGCCTCTGCCGGGTTCGGAGATGAAGGAGATCATCGTGCCCGGGACGTTGACGAAGTCGTTGGCGATCGGCCGGGCCATACGCCGGGCCAGAGAAGAGGGACGCGACCCCGTTGACGCGGCGCTGGAGGTGACCGGGGGGTGGCGCCTGTTCGAGGGCGTTGTGAGGGAGAAGGCGTGGGAGGATAGAGACGGGTATATGTTCGGCAAGACGTCGATTGATGGCACGGGCGACTATGCGGGGCATACGTTGGAGGTCTGGTTCAAGAACGAAAACCACGTCTCCTGGCTTGATGGTGAGCCGTGGGTCTGCAGCCCTGATCTGCTCACGCTGGCTTACCGTGAGACGGGGCAGGGGACGACGAACACGCTGATCGAGGCCGGCGATGACGTCGTGGCCGCCGGGATGAAGGGTCTGGAGGCGTTCCGGACGGAATTCGGACTGAATGAAGCGTCCGGCCCGCGGTACTTCGGTTTCGACATCGACTACGTGCCGATCGAGGATCTGGTGGAGAAATAGGCCGCCTGGTTTCGATACGCCTTCGGCTACTCAACCGGCGGCCAGGAGACAGACCGGGCCGCCGAGACGAGAACACCGCGATTCATTCAGGATAGTGAGGTAAGGGACAAGTGAAATCACAGGACTACATTCAGCTGGAGCAAAAGCTCGGCGCGCACAACTATCACCCGCTAGACGTCGTCCTGAGCCGCGGGGAGCGGGTGTGGGTATGGGATGTGGAGGGGAACAAGTATCTGGACTGTCTGGCGGCTTACTCGGCCGTCAACCAGGGCCACTGTCACCCCAAGATTGCCGAGACGATGATCGAGCAGGCGAAGAAGCTGACGCTGACCTCGCGGGCGTTCCGGAACGACCAGCTGGGTCTCTTCTACCGCGACCTCTGCGAGCTGACCAACTCCCACAAGGTGCTCCCGATGAACAGCGGGGCGGAGGCGGTAGAGACGGCGATCAAGGTGGTGCGGAAGTGGGGATACGAGGTCAAGGGTGTGCCCGAGGACCAGGCCGAGATCATCGTCTGCGAGGACAACTTTCATGGTCGCACCATCGCTATCGTAGGTTTCAGCACGAGTGAGGCCTCGAGAGCCGGCTTCGGGCCCTTCCCGTCCGGCTTCCGAGTGATTCCGTTTGGTGACGCGCAGGCGCTGAGGGAAGCGATCACGCCGCGAACCGTGGCTTTCATGGTGGAGCCGATCCAGGGAGAGGCGGGGGTGATCGTGCCGCCTGATGGGTATCTGAAGGACGTTCGGGCCATCTGCGACGAGCACGGCATCGTGATGATCACGGACGAGATCCAGACGGGGTTGGGTCGAACGGGCAAGCTGCTGGCGGAGGCGTACGACGGCGTGGAGGCGGACCTGACGACGGTGGGGAAGGCGCTGTCCGGCGGGTTCTACCCCGTGTCGGCGGTGCTCTCGAACACGGAGGTGATGTCCGTGCTCCAGCCGGGGGAACACGGCAGCACGTTCGGGGGCAATCCGCTGGCCTGCGCCGTGGCCCGGACGGCGCTCAAGGTCCTGATCGAGGAGGGCATGATCGAGAACGCCGCCGAGATGGGGGCCTATTTCATGGCGGGGCTGCGCGAGATCAAGAACCCCCTGATCAAGGAGATCCGAGGCAAGGGGCTGATGATTGGGGTGGAGTTCTATCCGGAGGCCGGGGGGGTCCGGCAGTATTGCAAGGCGTTGAAGACAAAGGGCATCCTGGCGAAGGACACACACGAGGACACCATCCGCTTTGCGCCACCGCTGGTCATCACCCGCGACGAAGTCGACTGGGCGCTGGAGCGGATCACGGACGTCCTTGGCGCACAATAGGCGAAAAGGAACGAGTAACCATGGTGTTTGGCCTGGGCACGGAGCCCTGCGACGATACCCTTGGCGAGGAATTGAGCCACGCCGCTGACAGGTTGGTGGCCGATGTCCGGCCGATCGAGGCGGGGCAGGACGTACTGATCAGCGCCGATTCAGTCTCCGACATGCGGGTTGTGCGGGCGACTGCCAGTGCCGTGTACGCGGTGGGAGGCGTGCCGACGGTGGTGGTCTATCCGATGCTGCCGGAACCGATGCAGCCGCCCCCGGGGCCAGTCGCTCAGGCAGCGACCGGGGCGGATGTGTGGATCGACTTCGCTGTGTCGTATCAGCTGTACAGCCCCGCCTATTACGCCGCGATCGACCAGGGGTGCATCTACGTGTGCCTGACGGGCATGGACGTGGACATGATGGTGCGCACCATTGGCCGTCCAGACCACGCGGCCATGCAGCGGATGGCGACACGGCTGTACGAGCTCTCTCAGGAGGCTGAGAGGGTGCGGGTGACGAGTGGCGCAGGAACGGATCTGGAGATGACTGTGGACAAGGCCGGGGACCCTTTCTGGGAGCCGCCCCCGGCGGAGGGCGGCTTCCCGCAGATGCTGGGCGGGCAGTCGGGGTTCATGATCCACCGCGAGAGTGTGGAAGGGACGCTGGTGTTCGACGGTGCCCTGTGGCCGCCGGTGGAGCTGGGGGTTCTGGAGGCGCCCGTGCGGCTCACGATCAAAGGGGGCTACGTATGGGAGATCACGGGAGGGCGGGAGGCCGCAGCGTTCTCCCGCTGGTTAGCCGGCTTCGACCATGCGGAAGCTTATCTGGTCGACCACGCGTGCTACGGGTTCAATCCCGGGGTGAGCCGGCCCAGCGGTCGGATCCTCGAGGATGAGCGGGTCTTCGGCTGCATGCAGTTTGGTGTCGGGGCGCCTGATTATGGATCACCGGCCCACACGGATGGGGTGGTGCTGGAGCCCTCAGTGTGGCTGGATGACAAACAGATAGAAGAGAAGGGGGTGTACACGCACCCGGAGCTGGTCGAGCTGTGTCGGGCGATGCCCGCGCCCGGGTACTGACGGGCAGTGGATGACGGGACGCCCTCCTGGGTGCGGCGCGCAGATCGGCCGCCGCGGGGCGGTTAGCAAAACCGCCCTACATGGGCTGGCGGGGCGGGGAGCAGAAGCGCCGCGCTGGCGGTTAGCAAAACCGCCCTACATAGGCTGGCGGGGCAGGGAGCAGAGGGGCCGTACTGGCGGTTAGCAAAACCGCCCTACAT
>Ga0207796_1000315_pt1 | contig 20021 bp, 17 predicted proteins | sample Pon1CUnioCityCA_6_FD_187274 | JGI IMG/M metagenome (GOLD analysis project Ga0207796, IMG submission 187274) | Marine sediment microbial community from Union City, CA, USA - Pond 1C Sediment 1 (SPAdes) | ecosystem: Environmental > Aquatic > Marine > Intertidal zone > Salt pond sediment ...
AACACGTTCAACGGCACCCTGGCGCGCGTCGTGGCGCTCTACGACGTCGAGATAGACGGGCAGGAGCCGATCTCAACCACCTTCTACGGCAACGACCGCATGTGGGGCAACGACAACGACGACATCATGTACGGCCAGAACGGCGAGGATGAGATGTATGGCGGCGCTGGCGATGACACGATGGAGGGCAACGCCCACAGCGACCTGATGTTCGGCCGCCCCGGGGACGACGACATGCTGGGCGGCAGCGGCCCTGTCGTCAGCAACGACCCATCGACGGCCATTCCCGGGCGCACCGACCAGAGCACCAAGAGTCGAGACGTGCCGCTCGGCACAGCCATCAGTGTCACCGTCTCGCTCGGCGATGAGATGTACGGCGGGGAGGGCTCCGACGTGATGTTGGGTGACAACGGCATCATCAGCCGGCCGCTCCAGGGCGGACAGTGGATCACCCTGACCTACGCGCTCCAGGCCGACCACACCGGTGGGCTCCCGCCGCGGCACCCGATCAGCACCACCACGTCCAGCCGCGTCGACCGCGTGGTGACGATGGTGGATACTATGACCGGCGCCGTCGCCGGCAGCGACCTGATGTACGGCGGCCTCGGGGATGATGATATCTACGGTCAGTTCGACGATACCGGCAGAGACATCGGTCTCATAGATGGGACGGTGATCTCCGATACCATCGGCGACGAGCTGCACGGCGAGGCCGGCGAGGACGCATTGGTGGGCGACCAGGGCGTGATCGACAACTGGGTGGTCGACAGCGAGACCGAGTGGATCGAGCCGAATGAGCCCTTCATCGACGACCACATCTTCATCCAAGACACGCTCTTCCGCGAGACGACGCTGGAGCAGATCCTAGTCGGCGGAGATGATCGCATGACCGGCGGCGACAACGCCGACTGGATGCACGGCGGGGCCGCCGAGGACCTGATGAACGGTAACGCCGGCAACGACCGACTGTTCGGCGACGACGGCGACGACGTCCTCTGGGGCGGCCCGCATCACGACCACCTCTGGGGCGGCTGGGGCGACGACTACCTGGACGTGCGGCCGCGGCCCGAGATGACGGCGACTGTCAAGAACAAGACGGTGGTCTATGAGCGGGATCCAGAGGAGTGGTTCGCCTACGCGGAGGAGGACCACTACCAAGGCGTCGACTACGTCTACGGCGGCTGGAACCAGGACGCGATGCAGGCGAACATCGGCGATGAGGGTCCGGTGCCGGGCGACCGTCTGCTCGACTGGGTCGGGACCTACAATGTCTACTACCTCTGCCCGGGTCTGTATGGTGAGTTCGTGGCCACGCGCGACCACAGTCCGGCCATCATCGACTTCCTGCAGCAGCTAGCCCTCGGCGACGGCGCCGTCGAGACGGCCACGGAGGGCAGCTCAGGCTTCCGTGAGCTGGCTATGGTCTTCGCCGACGAAGGCGGACAGAACGCGCACCCAGTCCATCCCGACACCCCCGGTCACTTCGTCTGCTGGGAGCCGGTGACGCCGACGCTCCGGGTCACGAACATCGAGCTGTCGGCCAAGGGGAAGGGGGATCAGTTCGACGTCACGGGCCAGGTGTTGGTGCAGGATTGGGCGGGGAACCCAGTCGAGGGGGCCACGGTGAGCGTCGAGTGGATCTTGCCTGACGACAGCGAGACGCCGCATCCCGTGGATACCGACAAGAAGGGCGTCGCCGCGTTCACTACCTCGGGAGGCGCCGGCATTTACACTCTGGCGGTGACCGAAGTCGCTCTTGCGGGCTACGACTTTGACGCAGGCAGCAGCGTGCTGATCGCGACCCTGGACACGTCCGGCGGTTAGGAGGCTAGCTCGTCTCGCCAGAGGGACCAGCGTGGTCTCTCTGTTAGCTCAGGCCCGCCCCCGGGACTCGAGAGAGCCGCGGGGGCGGGCCGTTCTCGTAGGTTCTTCGTGTGGGCTGGACGGTCCGTCCCCTACTCTCTCGCTTCGACCAATCGGCTGACCTGTCGCTCCGCGAGGGCTTGGGCCCGCTCAGCCAACCCTGGCGGATCCTGCCCGCCCTCCTGGGCCGGCGCCGTCACGACCACGTTCGCCTCCGCATTGCTCACCACGAAGCGATAGCGGTAGTCGATCACGGACAGGGGGCCGATCTCGTACAGCACCCGGAACGCGGCTGCCTCGCTGGCCTCCTCCAGTGCCAGGGGATACGATGTCACGTCGATGACGGTCGCGTCCGGCGAGGCCTCGCCCATCGCGGCCGCTAGGGACCCTTGATCGAGGTCTCCTTCCGCCGCGAACGCCTCTTCGGCCTCTGCGGCGCTGTCGTGGATGGTCAGGTCGACGGCCACCGCCAGGAGGTTCTCCTCCACGGCACCCTGGGTGGCCAGGGCCTCGGGACGCACATAGAAGGCGGTATAGCCCTTGGAGCCGTTGGGCTCGGCCGTGACGGTCTGGAAGCCCTGTGGAAGATCATCGAGCTGGATGATCAAGTCCTTCGCCGGCCCACGAACCGGAGAGAGCGCTGGCTCTGTCGCGCTCGGCGTGGGGCTGGGTGCCGTCGTAGTATCGGGCCCCAGGCCTGGTGCCGACGCGCATTTGCACCCTGCTGTCAGAGCTAGAACGAGACAGAGTAGGCATAGGTTGATCATATGCTGCGTCATGGCTCCCTCCATTTGTCTGGGCGTGATGACGGCTGGTTCTCCCTTGTTCCGCGATGACTCTGGCGATTGGCAGCGACAAAGCTCTCTGGTTACACATGCTGGGGTCGTTAGGCGTCAAGAACTAGGCCGATGCCCTGGCCCTGGTCAGGGCGGAAGTAATGCCTCGATTCTACGTCATTGCTGGCGGACATCACGGGGCCCGGGTCAGGGGGATGGCGGGGTCCGTGCAACACCCCAGCCTGGGACTGGCGTCTAGGTGAGAAACTGGCCCTTTGTAGCAAAAAGGCCGGGCTTCACAACCCGACCTCGGTAATCAACTTCTCCTGGCCCCTCTACCAGCCCTCCAGGTAGTCCGTCCATTCATCGATGTCATCGGTGTAGCGACCAAAGACGTACTCAGCCGTGGCCTTAGGCTCGAAGGGCTGACGCTGCAGCGTGAGGCTGGTCTCCGCTGGGGTGCGTCCTCCTTTGCGTCGATTGCATTCCGGACAAGCTGCTACCAGGTTGTCCCAGCGATAGGCGCCACCCCGGTGGCGGGGCACGACGTGGTCGATGGTCAAGCGCCTGGTCTTCCGCCCACAGTATTGGCAGCGGTAGCCGTCACGGCGCAGGATCTCTCGCTTGCAGAGACGGACGCGGGGGCGCGGACGGCGCACCATGTAGACGAGGCGAATGACAGAGGGTCGCTCATAGGTGCGGGACACCGTATGGATCACCCCTCGGCCGTTCTCCAGTACCGTGGCCTTGCCTCCCAGAACCAATCCCATGGCGCGCTTTGTATTACATACGTTGAGAGGTTGGTAGTTCCCGTTGAGCACCAGAACGGGTTCGCTCAGTTTCGCCTTGGTCCCGAACGCGCACCTCCTTCTCGCTAGTATAGCCTGCATCCCGCCCGGGTGCGATGATGGCGAGTAGCGCCGTGTGGTTGGTGGGGGCCGGACACTCAGCGATTCTGCGACTGGTCTTACGGCATGCAGTATAACACACTTGGCCCATGCCGTCAACGCTCCGCGTCGCGCCACATGCGCGCCAGACGACGGTATTTCTTCATGTCGTAGAAAGCGGTGAGGAGGCTGAGACGAAGCCCGTGAAGCCCCTCCTTCACACCCTCCAGCGTCACGAACCGCCACCAGAAGTGGCGCAAGAACTGCGTGTATGGCGTGTAGGTGTGAGGTCGAACGCCGTCCTCAAAGAGGATCTGGGCGTCATACCGGTTGTAACGCTCCTGGCGCGCCCTGAAATCCGCCACGTCATCGTAATTGTAGTGGATGAGGGGGTTCTCCAGGTATCCCTCAGGCCCATCGGCCACGGCGATTTCGTGCACCGGCCGCTCCCAGTGGACGTAGCCTCGCCGTAGAAGCCGGGCCTGGTGGTCGGGGTACCACCCGGCGCCCTTCGTCAACCGCCCGAAGATGTAGTTGTGCCGCGGGATCCACCACAGCACCTCCTCGAGGTTATGGCCGATCACATCTTGGATCTCGGCGGCCAACTCGGGCGTCGCTCGTTCATCGGCGTCCACAAAGAGGATCCATTCGGCCTTGACCCGCTCCATCGCCGCGTTGTGGAACTGGGCGTAGTTCTCGAATGGGTGCTGCAGCACGTCCGCTCCAGCGGCCCGAGCCAGGGTGACCGTCTTGTCGCTGCTGTAGCAGTCGAAAACGACGCGTCGGTCGGCCCAGGCCAGGCTGTCTAGGCAGTCGAGGATGTTATCCTCCTCGTTCAAGGTGGGGACGATGGCGGTGACGCTCACGGGGCCCGCTCCCACACGTGGATGACCTGTTCACAGGCCTCAGCCATCTCCGATGTGGTTCCCTCCATACGCCGCCGCATGCCGGCGCGAACCATCACCCGCGCTATGTGCCAGGTCAGCGCACCGTGATGGCGTGCGTAGAGACGCGCGCGGCTCGACCAGAGGTTGACGAAGGAGCGAATGGGCACCTGGGACGTCGATGACCCCGCGTGGTGGACGACCTCCGCGGTCGGCACGCACAGGGCGCCCCAGCCGGCCTTCTGCATCCGCCAGCACCAGTCAATCTCCTCGCAGTACATCCGGTAGGCTTCGTCCAGGAGTCCCACCTTGTCAATCGTCTCCCTGCGAACCATCATGGAGGCTCCCAGGGGATGATCGATCGGGAAGGGCTGCTCACCGTCGTAGAGGCGCCGCGGGTAGCGTCCGTTGAGCCAGGTATCGTAGAGCCTCTGGGGCAGCGGGAAGAGCTCGAAGGCTAGCTGCAACAGTCCGGGGAAGCGAAAGGCGCCCTGCTGAAGCGATCTGTCGGGATAGAGGAGCTTAGCCCCCGCCACACCGACGCTCGGATTGTTCGTCAGTGCATCCAGCAAGGACCCTGTCGTGCCAGGCTGCACTTCGGTGTCCGGGTTGAGAAGCCAGACAAAGGAGTTGCGATCTGCAGGCTGTGGCTGAAGAAGCACTTCCCTCAGGGCTAGGTTGTTGCCGGCGGCGAAGCCAAGGTTATCACCTAGGGCGATGAGGTGGACGGCCGGAAAGGCGGCCGCCACCATCTCCGGCGTGCCGTCGGTGGACGCGTTGTCCACCACCCAGACTCCGGCTTGGACCTCCGTGCGATCCAGGTCATCAAAGAGGGAGCGCAGGCACGAGGCCAGCAGCTCCCTCACGTTCCAACTGACGATGACGACCGCTAGGTGCGGCACACGCATCCGAGACCTGTCTAGACGAAACGCTCCCGTATCTCCGCGCTGACGTAGTCCAGGATCGCCACGGTGATGGCGATGAACCAGACGGCGATGCCAGCCGCGCGAAAGTTGAGCAGGCGGATGTACTGGATGAGGATGAAGCCAATACCGCCGCCGCCAACCATGCCGATGACCGTCGACATGCGGACGTTGATGTCCCAGCGGTAGATGGAGAAGGAGACGAAGGGCGGGATCATCTGCGGGACGACGGCGAACGCGATGGTCTGGAGACGGGTGGCCCCGGTAGCCTGGATCGCCTCGATAGGTCCAGGGTCGATGCCCTCGATGGCCTCGGAGTAGAGCTTGCCCAGCGCGGCGATGGTGTGGATGGTCAGGGCGATAATGCCGGCGAAGGGGCCCAGGCCGACCCACTGGGCAGCGATGATGACCCAGATGAGGGGCTCAATGGAGCGCACGATGTTCATGAAGCCGCGCGTGACGTAATAGACGCCCATAGAGAACCACGAGCCCGACATCAGGTTGCGGGCTGCCAGGAAGCTGATGGGGATAGCCAAAATAATGCCAAAGAAGGTGGCCATCATGCCCAGGAAGATCGTCTCAATCATGCGCTCGATGCTGAGGCGCAGAGGTTCACTGGCTATGAGAGGCCCAACTTCCGAGACCTGGCGCGCCTCTATGTGGTGAATCTGTGGCCCTTCTGCGCTGGGTGGGAGCAGCCGGTACGGCATACGGACCTCGAGCTGGAAGGCGCCCTGGTCGTCGGTCTGCACAGTGACGTATTCGCCCTCCTGACGTATACGGAACTCGTTGCCGATGGGATCTTCCCACCAGATCTGGGTTTCCGTGTTGGGCTCGAAATTCTGGCCGGTGACCGTGAGCATCGTGCCGGGAATGATCTGATTGTTCTCGTCCAAGTCCGAAAGCTCACCGCACGTAGGCTCGGCTCTCAGGTAGGTTTCGCCCGGTTCCTTTGCCGGGGGTTCCGGCGGGTTCTCGGTGCAGGGACTCTGGATTGGGGCTTTGGCGCTGAGCGTCTCGGTACTCCGCGTTACGGCCGCTTCCCAGGGCCACATCACCCTGGAGAAGAGCGGCCATGTGTCAGAAATCTCTGTTACTGCTTTGTAGAGATCGATCTCACTGATCTGCCAACCCAACGTGAAGAACAGGGCAAGGATGAGGACGAAGATCCAGAAGGTCCCCTGCTGGTCCGGATGGGCCAGTCGATAGGCATCTAAGGCATTGAGAAGCCAGAGCAACAGGGTGGCTGCTATCATCAGGCCGATGAAGAAGGGACGGCGTTCAAGGGCTCTGGTGAGCTTTGCTATAGCCGTCGGTTCTCGATGGGCCAGTGCGTCAATGCGCCAGGCGAGCAGACCGATGACGCTGATAAACGAGCCCAAGACCAGTAGCCCGCGCCAAATCTTCCCTGCCAGGACTTGCCCGACCCCGGGAAGAACGAGGGAGATCAGACCTGCTAAGGGGGCGGGTACGAGACTCTTCTTGGTCTCTTCTTGAGCGGTTCGTGTCACCATTAGCCCAGCCCTCCCTCGCCTGGTCCGGCGCTTACCCGGACGGCTTCCTCACCATAGATCTCCTTGAACTCCTCATCCGTCATAGCGCGGATCTGCTCGCGGGTTCCGCGGTAGACAATCTGACCCTCGCGCAGGCCGATGACGCGCGAGGCGTACTCCTGGATCAGATCGAGATAGTGCAGGCTGCACAGGATCGTCATATCCTCCTCTTGATTCAGTTCCTGCAGGTGATCGAGGATGGAGTGGGCCAGCACGGGATCGAGGCTGGCGACTGGCTCATCGGCCAGGATCATCTCTGGGTCCTGCATTAAGGCCCGGGCGATGCCGACACGCTGCATCTGGCCGCCGCTCAACTCGTCCGCCCGCTTACGAGCCTGGTCGGTAATCCCCAGTCGTGCCAGGGCCTCCCTCGCCTTCTGCCGATCTGCCTTAGGAAAATGGCGCATGAGGCTGGGCCACTCTCGGACGTACCCTAGCCGTCCGCCTAGGACGTTCTCCATCACTGTAGAGCGCCTGACCAGGTTGAAGTGCTGGAAGACCATCCCAATCTTGCGCCGAATGTGGCGCAGTTTCGTCGCATCGGCCGCCGTGATGTCCTCCCCGTTCCATACGACTTGCCCGTCAGTAGGTTCGACCAGACGGTTGATGCAGCGGAGCAGTGTCGATTTGCCCGATCCACTCAGACCGATGATGATCAGAAATTCGCCCTCGTCGACGGTGAAGCTGACGTCCTTAAGCGCAACGGTCCCATCGTCGTAGACTTTGGTCAGATTCTTGACCTCAAGCATGGATCCTCCATTTCAGTACCTCGAGGTGCTTCGATAAGGGGCGCGTACAGAGCCGAACCTGCCCTCTGTCTCCGAGCTATCGGCGGTGGAGAACCACTCTGAATGTACCCCAAGCGTTCTGGGTGTGTCGAAGCCCACGAGAGCGGATCTCACGGGCTTCGACACACGCAGCGTGCGACAGGGCCCCGCTGAGACGAAGGGGGGCTAGCCCCCCTTCGTCCCTACCGTTTGCGCTGTTGCCTTAGTCTGCCTGTAGCTCCTCGATGCTCATACCCGAGGCCTGCAGCACCTGGCGGAAGGGGTCGTAGAACTCGTCGCCTTGCCGCTCTAACTCGTTCCAGCTGTAAGCGGTCTGCAGAGCCTCCTGTCCCTCCTCCGTCTCGGAGATGGTCAGCAGACCCTCGACGATCTGGTTCTTGAGGTCTTCATCCATGTCTGGGATGAACTGAACGCCGTCATTGGGGATGTCCTCGGTGACGTGGAAGACGACGACCTGCTCCATCACGTCGGGCTCTTGTTCCTCAAGCGTGCCGCGGGCGTCGACGTAGGTGGCGCCGGCGTCGCAGTCGCCGTTATAGACGGCAGCGACGACCGCATCGTGGCTCCCAGCATCGACAACCTGGCCGAGATCCTGTTCGGGATTAATGCCCTCTGCTCGCATGGAGAGCTGGGGGATGATCCAGCCACTCGTAGAGAGCGGATCGGGGCGGCAGAAGGTCCTCCCCTCCAGGTCCGCGATGCTCTGGATGCCGCTGTCGGCTCGGGTGATCAACTGACCGTTGTAGGTGGGGCTGCCGAAGCGCACAGCGACCAGCTCGGTCTCGACGCCGCAGCGCTCGTTAGCCAAGACGTAGGCAAAGGTGGCCAGCGAACCCATGTGCGCCTCCGGAGGATCGCTGCACATAGCCTCAATCACGCCAGCGTACTCCGTGGCGATACTCGTGTCGAAGTACAATCCGGTCTCATCGTTCAGCAGGTCAGCTACATCTTGGGCCCCGGTGGCAACCCGTTCGGTCTCGCCCGAGGGCACAAACGACCATATGATGGGGTTCTCCTCCGACTCGCCAAGGGCTGCTTCGCCGCCGCAGCCGCTAAGCGCGACGACGGTACCGACCAACGTCAGGGCGAGCATTGTTACGAGAATCTTCTTGGACATTTCTCTGCTACCTCCTTTGTTTTTGACGAATACAAAGCTAATGATGTGCGAGCATGTGACGTTTGGCTTAGGTGATGCTGCTGAGGTGATGGTTCCCTGGCTATCCCTCCTTTCTGCCCCTGCGGTATGCCCGACTCCGATGGTCGAGCCGCAGTTCGCAAACCCTCAGCTTCACGTCCTAGCGGATCCATGCGCCCTCTGTCTGATTGTGACATGGGACTCTTGGTGGCGCGGTAAAGCTATGCTAGCATGTTTAAGAGCGTGTAGGCGTATGATATCTCCGAAGGGTAAGGAGCGCAAGTCGTCAGAGCGGCGCCCACCCAGACCCTACGGCACCTGGACAAACAGCGACACCGGATCGACGCGGTCATTGACCGCGGAGATCTCCACGTCCTCGTGGATCAGCCCGGCCCAGCAGTATTGAGGATTGCGAGCCCCCGCGACGTCCACGAAGCGTATACCTCCTGTGACCACCGCTCGGGTGAACGGTGGCAGGTAGCGATAGCCGTCTCGCTCCTCCAGCACGCTTGCGTCGCCCACAGCCCAGCGCCAGGGGTAGTTGGTGGTGGCATTCTCACAGTGAATGCCGATGCGGAACGCACCCGCTTGGATGTACTCCCCCAGGCTGGCATAATTCTGATCGCTCTGGTAGACAGTACCCGGTGCGGGGCCACTGGTGCGGATCGGGGCGGGACTGTCATTCTCCACAGTTAGCGTGAACGTGAGGGTCTCTCCAAGGGGCACGCTCTTGGAGGACCACTCGACCTCGCCGTTGAAGATGTAAGCCATGGGGACGCCGCCCTCCTGGATGGTAAGCGTGGTGGTCGCCACGGTCCGCTGTCCTACCGCGTCCTCGGCTTCTGCATAGACGACGTACGAGCCATCGGGCGGCGGCTGGGCGCCGTCGTCGACGCCGGCATCGTAGTCGAAGGCGTAGAGCCCGCGCTTCCCTTGGCGAGCCAGCGTCTGTTCGTCCCGCTCCACCGGATAGCGGGTTCCGTCCTCATCGAGAAGATAGACGGAAAGGGACGTGTTATCCTTTGAGAGGAAGACATTAATCTTGGCCCGGTCCGTAATCCCGTCCCGATTCGGTGTGAAGGGATTGGGGGAGACCGAGAAATTCTTCAGTTCTGGAAGTGCGGCGTCGGCATCGGCGATGATGAGAGAGCCGGTGACCTGTTCGGTGTGGCCGGTTTCCTCGGTTGCCTCCACCATCCAAGTGTAGTCCCCGTTCTGAAGCACGCGCTTCTCCACGTTGAACGCGTCGAAGGACTCGCCGGGTAGGGTATAGCCGTCGACGACGCCGGAGAAGAGCACTTGATACGGCTTGTCCACGGACGGCCCGCGGCGCGCGTGGTCGCGGAACGTGTAGCGGTTGCCTTCTGCATCCTCGAACTTGATCGATACCTCGGCACTGCGGTTGAGGTTGTAGGTGACCTTCAGCACGTCGCTGCTGCCGTCTGCATTGGGTGTGATGCGATCTCTATCGAAGGAGACTTTGGTCAGAAGGGGTTCCTCGCCGCAGGCGACCAACGTGACAGCGAGTCCGAGCATCAATGCACTTAGGCATAGGCGATACCAGTTTCGCAACGTAATCTACCTCCTTTAACTAGCGGGAAGTGTACCATAAATCAGGGAATTGGTAAAACGTCGTAGAGGAACAGAGCAAGTCATGCCGAGTCGTTCTGGCGCATCACAGATGGCTGATCTGCTGGAAAGGTCCCCCGATGAGGACTTGCACGCCGCGTCGGAATGGGTACAATCGACGGCTAGCGCAGCGGCGCTTAGGGTGCTGCCATTGCTTGGCCGTCAACTGTGACGAGGGAAGGGATTGCCAGTTAACGGGATCAGATATTTCGGAATCTCGGAAGACGATTTGTCCGAGGCGTCAGGGTCCGGGTATGGGCGATTCTGTTGACGAAAGGGCTTCTGGAAACTCCAAAGTTTAGGTGGATGGAAGGATCATGGACTACGTAGAAGCAATTGCTTATCTGCACAGCCTCACAGACTACGAGACAAAGCGCGTCAAACGATACACACCCGAGGCGTTCAGTCTATCACGGATTGAGGACCTGCTGGACGTGCTCGGCAACCCGCACCGCAGCTTCCAGTCGGTGCACATCGCTGGTACCAAGGGCAAGGGTTCCACATCGGCTATGATCGAAGCGTGTCTGCGGGAGGCTGGATACCGCACCGCTCTTTATACCTCGCCGCACCTTCATACGTTTCGGGAGCGGATCCGCGTGGCGGGGGAGAACATCGCTCGCAGCCAGGTCGTCGCCTTGGTGAAGGAGCTGCGTCCCCTGGTGGAGCGCAGGCCAGAACTGACGACATTCGAGGTCATCACGGCCATGGGGTTTCTCCATTTCGCTCGCTCCAACGTCGACTTGGCCGTGGTGGAGGTAGGGCTCGGTGGGCGCCTGGATGCCACCAACGTCTTGAGGCCCCGAGTGGCCGTGATCACGTCCATCAGCCTCGACCATACCTATCTCTTGGGCGACACGCTCGGTGAGATCGCTCAGGAGAAAGGGGGGATCATCAAGACCGGTATTCCGACCGTAAGCGCTCCCCAGCGTGCCGAGGCGATCCAGGCTCTGGAGAGGATCAGCCGCGAGCGCGATTCGGAGTTGATCGAGATCTACCGCGACTGGGACTACGAGGTCGGGCCTGCCGATAGGGAGGGTCAGTCCTTTGCTGTCCGGCGGATAGCGGGTGATGGATCACCGTTGGACGGTGAGTTCTGGATTCCCCTCTTGGGTCGCCATCAGTTGGAGAATGCGGCTGCGGCTGTGGCGACCCTTGACGTGCTTCGTCGTCAGGGCTTTGACATCTCCCGGCAGGCCGTGGAACAGGGGCTGCGAGAGGTTTGGTGGCCGGGCCGTATGGAGATCCTCAGTCAGGATCCGCTGGTTGTCGTGGACTGCGCCCACAATCCCTACTCCGCCCGGACGCTTCGCGACGCCCTCGAGGAATGGTTCCCGGATCGGGGTTGGGTGATGATCTTCGGGGCCTCGGCGGACAAGGATATCGCCGGTATGCTGGAGGCGCTGGTGCCGATCAGTGACTACACCATCGTCACTCGGGCCGATCACCCTCGGGCGATGGCGCCGATCGAGCTGGCCGATGTTGTGGCGGACGTGGGGGGTGGGGCGGAGGTGAGTCTGAACGTGAGGAAATCCCTCGATCGCGGGCTGGCGATGATGGACCCGGACAACGGCGTGTTGGCGACGGGATCGATCTTCCTGGTGGCGGACCTGCGCGAGGCGTGGGCACGTCATACGGGGAGCCCTCTGCCCGATAACGACGGTCAGTGACTGACCTCCGCGAACAGGACTCAAGACCCCAAGGGTTTGCAGGGCTCCTTGGGGTCTTTTGCTTCTTGACAACGTCGCTGTGTTACTCTATAATGCTGGTTGTTGCAACTGGTTGTAGTAACTTTTGGTTAGAATAAGATACAGGAGTCGAGTCATGTGTCTAGAATGCGGGTGTGGAGAGCACACCGCGCTCGTCTGCCCGGAATGCGGCGGGCGGGTGATTCTGATCGATGGAAAGCCGAAATGCCTCTCTTGCGGCGCCACGCCTTCCCTGGAGGCAGCCTCGGCGGCGCATGAGCATCACCACCATCATCATACCGATCATGCGGATGTGCATCATGAGGAGAGCTCAGAGGAGCGCGAAGATTTGGCGACCAAGTTGAGCGTGCTGCTTCCGCACTGGATCGAGCACAACGCGGATCACGCCCAGTCCTTCTACTCTTGGGCCGAGCAAGCCCGTGCTGCGGGCGCTGAGCACTTGGCCGATCACATCGAGGAAGCTGCCTGCAAGATCGAGGCTGCCAACCGCGACCTGGAAGGTGCCATCGAGCACGTTGGCGCGACGACGAGCGGGCACGACCATCTCCATCACGATCACATTCACTGAACTGAGTAGGACGCGCAGGGTGGCAGGGCAGCTACAGGGAGATGCGCAGAGAGTGCGCGAAAGGGCCCTGAGATCTTCCGTGGATACTCTGTGACGCTGTGTAGCGTCGGACCGAAAGACAGGAGGAAGGATGACTGTACCACTACCGAAGAACCCCAGAGCACCGATTGAGGCGATGATCGGTGAGGGCGATCTTGAGGGACTTCTCAAGAAGGCTGGCGAGCTGCACGGTCACTTCTGTCCCTATGTCGCGCTCGGCGTCCGCGCCGGATACACCGCGCTAAGGACGCTGGGCATCGAGCGAAACCTGGGTATGGAGGAGGTGATCGCCATCGTGGAGGCCAACAACTGCTTCAGCGACGGCATCCAGATGACCACCGGCTGCTCCTTCGCCAACAATGCCCTGATCTACCACGATCTGGGCAAGACGGCGGTGACGGTGGCGAAGCGGAATGGCTCGGAAGCGAAAGCGGCTGAGGCTGTCCGCGTCGCTGTGCGGGCCGACTATTCCGCCAGCTTCCAAGAGCGCTACCCCGAGGCGCACGTGCTCTTCGAGAGGATCGTCACCAACCGCGAGAAGCCGACACCCGAGGAGCAGGCCCGATTGTCGGAGCTCTGGGCCGAAACCTCGTACAAGCAGCTGAGTGTCCCTGAGGGGGAGATCTTCACCGTCGAGAGGAAGCAGATCGATCTGCCCGCCTATGCGCCGATTCACGAGTCAGCCATCTGCTCCGTCTGCGGCGAGAGCGTTATGGAGACGAAGGCGCGGGTGCGGGACGGGCAGTCTGTGTGCATCGCGTGCGCCGGCGCCGAGCACTATATGCTCGATGGATCGGGGATGTCGGTTGCGTGAAACGTAAAGCGTAAAACGTAAGACGTAACAAAGAGAGTTCTGATGAGAAAGAATCTACTGGCTGTGTGTGTACTCGTGTTGGTCGTTGCCCTGATCGCCGGGTGTGGGCATCCTGCTCCAGCTGCGACGATCGACACCGCCACATCTACGTCTCCGTCCACATCCATTACCTCGCCGACGGAGGCAAGGACGACCGCTGAGACACGAGCCAGCAGGGTCTCGGTCACGCTGCCCGGCGATGACTGGGGCTATCCGTCACCCTTTGCTTTCTATTCGCGCGGACCGGGTTACATTCGCATGTCCTTGCTGTTCGACACGCTGACCTGGAAGGACCAGGACGGGGTGGTCCCCTGGCTGGCCGAGGCGTGGACGGTCTCAGACGACGGTACTGAGTGGACCTTCGAGTTGGCCTCTGATGTCGCCTGGCACGATGGCGAGCGATTGACCGCCGAGGACGTGGCCTTCACGTTCGAGTATTTCCAGGCGCATCAAGGGGCCTTCAAATGGTCCTGGCCGGTAGGCAAGATTGAGAGCGCTGAGGCCTTGGACGAGGAGACCGTCGTCCTCAATCTGACAGAGGCTGTTGCGGGGGCCCACGAAGGACTGATCGGCTCGCTCCCCATCATTCCCAAACACATCTGGGAGGGCGTCGACGACCCGGGCAAGCTGACGTCGGAGGACGCCGTCATCGGGAGCGGGCCCTTCAGATTGCTCGAATACAGCAAGGAAGAGGCACGCTATGTCTACGAGGCGAACGAAGATTACTTCAAGGGCACCCCGACCGTCGACGAGCTGACCTTCATCAGAGTGGAGAATCAGGCCCTGGCGCTGGAGACGTCCACCACCGGCTATGCCTCGTTCTGGGGCAGGGAGATTGAGGCGGTGGAGACGTTCCAGAATAATGGGGCTTACGGTGTCATCGACGGCCCCAGCTTCTGGGTGTTGCAGACGATCTTCAATACGCAGCAGCCGCCCTTCGACGATGTCCAGCTACGGCGCGCCGCGTCCCACGCCATCGATCGGGGGCGGATCGTGGAGCAGGTGACCCACGGCGGGGCCATCGTCGCCAACCTGGGCATCCTGTCCCCCTTCACCGACTGGTACAACCCGGACCTGCCCGGCTACGAGCACGATCCGGACCGGGCCAAGGCGATGTTGGAGGAGGCAGGGGCCACTGATTTGAGTCTTGGCTTGATTACCACAGCTGGTTTCGCCCGGGAGGCCGAGCTGGTGCAGGCCGATCTGGAGGCCGTTGGGATCGAGGTCGAGGTCCAGACCGGCGACTACAGCACCATTGATGGGCTGTTGCGCGAGGGGAACTTCGACCTGGCCATCAATGGGCATGGCGGCATCGCCAACCCGGCCATGCTGGAGACGCCGACCTGGCCCGCCCAGACCTACGACAACGCCCAGTACGACAAGCTGTATCAGCAGCAAGCGGCCACCGTCGACGAGGAGCAGCGTCGCGATCTGGTCTGGGACCTTCAGGAGATCGTCGCTGAGGATCTGCCGGTGCTGACCCTTTACCATCCCAAGATGTGGACGGTGTACGACGCCTCCGTGCTGGATACCTGGTTCTACACGCAGGGCGGCGTGGGGTTTGGCATTCCGATCTCTATGAACAAGCTGATCTTCCTGCCGTAGGGCTCTTGACGATGCGTTTGGCTATGAACAACCGTGGTGCCAAGATTGTCCAGTATCTGATCACCGTCATCGTCCTCCTGACCCTCAACTTCTTTCTGCCGCGGATGATGCCAGGTGATCCGCTGTCGTACCTGCTCGGCGATCCCGGCGCTGACGCGCCCATGCTGCTCACTGAGGAGATGCGAGCGAACCTACGGGAGTACTACGGGCTCGACAAGCCGCTCATCGGCCAGTACTGGGACTATGTGAGCGGATTGGCCCGCGGCGATCTGGGATGGTCGATCTACTATAACGCGTCGGTCGCCTCGGTGATCGTCGGGCGGCTGAAGTGGACGCTCCTCCTGGGCGGCACCGCGGCCTTGATCTATACCGCACTGGGCATCGCTCTGGGCGCCGTCTCGGCTTGGCGGCGCGGCTCCAAAGTTGACATTGGCTTGCTGCTCACCGTCTTCTCGCTGGGCTCATGGCCACCCTTCTTCCTAGGGATGGTCTTCATCGTGTTCTTCAGCTATCGGTGGGGCATGTTCCCCATCGGCGGCGCTCAGAGCGCCGAGGCGGCGCGACTCGGTGGTCTCGTACAAGCACAGGACGTGGCCTATCATTGGGTCCTACCGGGCCTCACATTGGTGCTCACCTATCTGCCAGGTATCTACTTGATCACGCGCAATTCAATGCTCAGCGTGCTCGGCGGGGACTACGTACGGACGGCTCGTTCCAAGGGTATCCTGGAATCCCTGGTCCTTCTGCGCCACGCGCTGCCGAACGCGCTTCTGCCCATCCTTACCACGGTTGCTATGCGCTTCGGCTTCATGATCATGGGGACGATGTTCGTGGAGGTGGTTTTCGCCTATCCCGGGATGGGGACGTTGATCTACGAGGCCGGCGCGGCGCGGGATTATCCTTTGCTCCAAGGTGCCTTTCTGGTGACGATGGTCTTCGTTCTGGCCCTCAATTTGGCTGCGGACCTGGTCTATGGTTGGCTCGATCCTCGAGTTGGGAGGCTACGTGTCACAGCTTAGCGTGTGGTGTGATCTGGACTCGTCCATCGCCGGGTTACAGGTCCGGCTGGAGAAGTGGGAGACAGGGAGGCGGCGTGCGTAAGGTGAACCGCTGGCTGGGAGTCATAGGCTGGGGTTTGCTGGCGCTCTTCGGGCTGGCGGCCTTCCTCGCACCGTGGATCTCGCCTCATGATCCGAAAGCGATGGACGCGCCCATGCTGGGGCCGTCGCTCTCCCATCCGCTGGGGACCAACGACATTGGCCAGGATGTTCTCAGCGAACTGCTCTACGGCGCACGCTTCTCGCTGTTGGTTGGCTGCCTGGCTGCCGGACTTTCGACGCTCATCGGTGTCATACTGGGCGTGCTGGCCGGCTACTACGATAGAATCGGGTTCGCTGTTATGCGCGTCGTCGATGTCTTTCTCGCTGTTCCACGCTTCCCCTTGATTGTCTTCCTGGCTGCGTTTCTCAAGCCTGGTTTCTGGACCCTGGTGCTCTTCTTCACGCTCTTCGGCTGGACGAAGACCACGCGCTTGGTGCGTTCTCAGGTTCTGAGCCAGCGACATGACGGCTATGTCGAGGCCGCCGTCGCCGTGGGGGCTGACGACGTCCGGATCCTGCTGCGTCACCTGCTTCCCGGTACGCTGTCGGTCGCGGTGGTCCGCTTCATCGTCGAGTTCCAGCACGTTATCCTGGCCGAGTCGGGGCTCAGCTTCCTGGGCTTGGGTGACCCGACGGTCAAGAGCTGGGGCTCCATGTTGCGCTATGCGTTCGAGTATCCTACAATCTTCATCTCGGACATCTGGGTGCGGTGGGCGGCTCCGCCGGGACTGTGTATCACCCTGGTGGTGCTAGGACTGACCTTCGTAGGTTTCTCGCTGGAGAGCTATACGAATCCACGGTTGAGTGGGAGGAGAGGTTGAGATCCCTATCGCGGAATCCACAAGCGCTGTGTAAGACCCCCTCGATCAAAGGCCGTGATGGCTGAGGAACAAAGCTTTGGATGGATCCTTGGCGAATGGAGGAATGGGTATGTCCTGTGAAGAGGTTTTTTTCAAGAGGCTGCGCGAGCACGGCTTCCGGCTCACGCCGCAGCGGGAGATGGTGCTCTCGGTGCTGCACGAGGTTGACGGCTTCGCCACCGCTGATGAGATCTACGAGCGCGTCAGCGACATCAGCAGGTCTGTGGATATCTCGACGGTGTACCGGACGCTCGAGCTGCTGCAGGATTTTCACCTGGTAGCCTCGGTCGAACCCGGCGACGGTCAACGCCGCTACGAGCTACTGGGCCTTCACGGTCAGCACTTTCACTTGGTCTGCCTCTCCTGCGGGAGAATCATCGGCGTGGAGCCCCGGGCGATTGCGGCCTTCGCCGCAACGATGGAGGAGAAGCACGGCTTCACGCTTGATCTGGAGCACCTGACCGTTCCGGGACTGTGCCAGGAATGTTCAGGTAACGGAAAGGGGCCGGAGGTGTGAGCCTAGCCGGTTCCCCGGTTAGCCCCTTGTTGCGCCGTATGACGTTGCCGCCAGTCCGCTCTGTGGACGTGGTAGACGTAGTGACGCACGGGCGTGGTGTAGTCGCTCATTGACTCGGGAAACCGAAAAGCATCCTCCCCAACGCGCACCGCTCCGGCCGACTCTTGCATCCTGATAGAGGCCACGTTCTCCACGTTGGGCGTGCCTTGGACGATCTCACAATCCGTGTGCTCAAACTGATAGGCGACCAGGGCCCTCCACAGCTCGGTGCCATACCCACATCCCCAGGAAGCTGGAAGCAGCTTCACGTCTGGCTCCGCGATGCCCTCGTCGTTCGGGCGACCGAGGTAGCACTCTCCAATGAACTGGCCGGTGCTCTTCAGCTCGATGATCAACCAGTGCTCCAAGACGTGTTCTCCCTGCTGCGAAAGTCGGTCCTTGATGTCATCTCGTGTGATGCGGAGTCCCTGAGGAAACCCAACGTTGGCCATCACCTGCGGGTTCGTCCAAAGGGCGTAGAGCAGGTCGGCATCCTTCACCGTCGCGAGTCGGACCGCCAATCGCTCTGTGCTGAGTACCACACTGTCGTAGGAGATCATCCCGCCCTCCCCGCTTACGCGACAGGCCCTTTGGCTATTCGATGATCACGGGCACGCCGAGCTCGACCCAGTTGAAGAGCGTCTCCGCCTCTTCGATGCCCAGGATAATGCAGCCGAAGGAGGCCGGTGACCCCAAGTTGCCCGCCCACAGCCGCTGCCCATTGGCAAGGATCGGTAAGGCGTGGATGCCGTTGTACGTGTCTCCACCGGCGCGGTAGATGCCTATGAAGTGCGGCATCTGGAGGTCCCACTGACTGGCATAGGCCATCTCCTCCTTGCTCAGGACCTGGAACTGCCCTCGATAGGTCGGCGAATCCTTCATGCCCGTGGAACAGGGCCAACCGTGAAGGAGCTGTCCGTTCTCGTACACCCGTAGCCGCTGCTCAGCGATGCTGATGACGACCTTCTTGCCGGGTACCGTCTCATAGGGCGTCAGCACCTCCTGCTCCGGGATGAGCAGCGTCTGACCAACGTGTAGATGATTCAAGTCGACGTCTGGGTTGGTCTCAGCGATCAGCCCTGGTGGCATACCGAACTGGGCGGCGATGGTGGTCAGAAGGTCTCCGGATTGGACGACGTAGATGCGGGGCGGTGGTGTCAGCTCGACAGCGATATCACCCCCACCGGCCTCGAAGACCTCTCGGATCTCCTCGGCGATTTGTTCAGTGGGGAAGCCCCAATCCTCCGACTCGGGTTCCGCTGCCAGGTCCACAGCCGTGGCCTCTAGCGCTGCGGTATCGACGCGTATCGTGTACCCGGGGTTGTCCTCTGTCCTCTCCAGTTGCAGCCAGCTGACGATGGTCTCCCGTGCCAGCGTCCACGTCCACGTGAACACCTCTCCTTGGTGTTCTCCTCTGGCGGTGACGTGGATCTGGCGTGCGAGCATCTCCTCGGCCTTCGCTTGGGCAGCACTGACGTCAACGATGGTGGGCTCTACGGTACGGTAGGTGGGGGCGAAGGGATAGTCGGGACCGAGATGGGTGACGGTGTTGATGATGTTCTCCGTCGTGGCGTCGATCACCAGCACCTGCCCGGGTTGACTGGGCGTGCTCCTCACCTGGTCTCCGTCGAGGCGGAGGGTCGCGTCGACGGGGGCTATCTCTAGCTCCGGTGCTGTCTCTTCCAAAGCACGTCGCGTCGCCTGGGGGTCGATGGTGAAGACTGGGGCTACGTCCCGGCTGGTCCCCCAGCCACGCTCACCGAGCCACAGGGAGATGAGGGGTCTCCAGGGGCGGCTGCCCATTGTCTCTACCGCCCGGCCGACGGCGAAGGCCCGTTCTGCTGTGGCACGGGCGTCGAGGCGCATCCCGGCCTCCGACCACGGCACGCGCCAGGTTTGATCGCCGTCGCTCAGGATGAGGTCACCGGTGTCCCAGTTGGCGAACACCTCGTTCAGGTGATGCGTGGCCTCCTCGACGGTGAACCCGCCCAGATTCTCATCGAGGACATAGACGTGTGGGTAGATGCAGGACTCGTACGGCGTCAGAATCGTCCGCTCGACCATCCAAGCGGAGAAGATACCCACGCCCGCCAGCAAGAGCAGCAAGGCGGCGATGATGAATGCCGGCGCACAGCCACGTCTCTGCTCAGGCTTGGGGTCCTGATGCTCTGAGCTCGCCCGTGTGGATTGAGCCATATTGAGTCTCCTGTAGCGAGTGCAGTCATGGCTAGCGGAGAGGCGTTACCCTTCCAATTGAACACCTTAAGTATACCATGAGAACGGATTCGGCGCATCA